>Ga0315298_1008450_pt1 | contig 13138 bp, 11 predicted proteins | sample WHS_1_MG_FD_203077 | JGI IMG/M metagenome (GOLD analysis project Ga0315298, IMG submission 203077) | Extremophilic microbial mat communities from Washburn Hot Springs, YNP, Wyoming, USA - WHS_1_MG | ecosystem: Environmental > Aquatic > Thermal springs > Hot (42-90C) | place: USA: Wyoming...
GGCCGGAGCTGTTCCAGTGCGTCCATTGCCACAATGAGATCAAGGCCGAGGACCAGTATTTCTCCGCCCAATTGGGGGGTGTGCTGTGCCCGCGCCCGGGATGCAGGTCTGCGGCGCCCGACGCGCGCCCGGTCTCGCTGGCGGCGCTCAAGTATCTGCGCCATTATCAGCGCAGCACGTACGCCGAGGCGGCCCGCGCGCGGGTGGAGGCGGGGCAGCGGGCGGAGATGGAGGCGCTGCTGCAGCATTACCTCACTTATCTGCTGGAGCGAGGGCTGAACACGCCGGCGTTCTTGCGGGAAATCAGCAAGAAGTAATGTCTCGCCGCGGCCGGGGGGATTTGTTTTTTGTTTCAAATCCGAAAATTTTGTAAGAAAACAATTCATTTCAAGCTCGAAAATGGGGAATTGTTTTGAAACAATTCCGGAAGGATGCGCCATTTGGGGCTGGGCGCAGGGGGGATGGTTAATGCAAGGTTTGTGAGTCACGGCCGGGGCATGGCGGGGACGGTGAATGGAGGTAGAGGTCTTCACCACGGAGGGCGCAAGGGACAGCAAGGTTTTCCAGGGATAGGCGGCCGGGAGGCGGCTGGCGCGGCCAAAATAGGGGGTAGGACAGGGGAAAGCGGGGCCGGCGGAGGCGGCCAATGGAAAGGGCGCATGGGTCAATCGTTTTCCGGCAATAAGGAGAAGGGATCGGTAGAGGAGGGTGGGGGATCAACGCTGGCCTGCAACTCGGAGAGGACCTCGTTGATGGCCTGGTGAAGGGCGGCATCGGCGGTATTGGCCAGGTCGGTCTGGTGGGATTTGATGAGGCGGTTGATGGTGCCCAGGGCGTGGCTGGAAGCGAAGAGTGCGTTAATGAGGTCTTTGGGAGTGCCATGGGCTATGGCGTTTTCTATGGTCAAGCGGACGAGGACACGCAGGGCATTGATATCCTGAGAGCGGTCGGTGACATCAATTTTCTTGAGATCGGAGAGGTCGATTTTGCTAAAGAGGCGAGAGTAGAAGCCGTGCTTCAGGGCGTTGCGGTTGCCGAGAGGGGCGCCGCGTCGCCTGGGGGCAGGGGATGAATCGGACATGGGTGGACTCCTTTGGTGGGCAGATAGGGTTAATAAGAGAATAGAACAGGTGATCTAGATTTACAAGATGTTAATGTGCGCAATTTTGGGGGCAAAAAGGGGGAGAAAAATGCGTAGTTACGCAATGGGGGAGAGGGGGAGTGAGAGGTAGTGGATAAATAGTCACTGTATAGACGCGGAGAGCGTGGAGGTGATTGACATTATTAATAAAATGAGTAATTTTATAAATAAATCTCAGTGAATAGAGACTTCTTAGATAGATCAATAAGCCAAACAACATTGACCAAACCAATATAATTCAAAGTGGCGGAAAATTCGTTGGAACCTTAATTACCGTGAGAATAAACCGGGCCGAAATTACAGAAACAAGGATACACTACTCTGCAATCTATATCTATAATGATGGCAATGTTCTTCATAACTTACTCTTTCGAGTTTCAAGTATTGTCGTTCTTTATAAATACAATTAATTGTAGATGCTAATCCGTTTCGAGACGTTGCTGATGGAATGAACACCATTTCTTTTCGTCCAATATAGTAGCTTTGAGCTGCCTGTGCAACTCGGAAGGATCAGTAATAGTAGCAGGCATATCATGATGGAGGGGAATTACATAATGACTTCTTCGGAAAAACTCTCATTTATTTCTGGGACGAAGAAACAAAATGAACTGCCATATTCCCACACCAATTATTAAGACCAATCCACCAACGATCATCCATTGTCCCCAAAAGCCTGGGGAAGGATTCGAGACCAAGAAAGCCAGTCCAATGATTAAAGCACCCAAAAGAATGCTAAGCGATAAACGGGTGAATAGCCGATCTAGTCTGCTGATGATTTGATCTGTGTCATCGATCTGAATCCTAAAAGCTTCATCCCGCTCAATACGATCCAACATTCGGTTTCCAGCTCGAGGCAGGCGGTTGAACAACTCGCCCCAATTAGCCCCGCCGAGCAAGGCTGCCCGAACCCACCCCGTGTCGGGGATTGCCATGTTCCACAACAATCGCTGCACAAACGGTTGGGCCACTGCAAATACGTCGAAGTCAGGATCTAATTGCAAGCCTACCCCCTCCATCATGGCTAAGGTCTTCCCTAAAAGCCAGAGATCGCTTGGCAGGTGCAGGCGATGTTGAAAGGCAATCGGCATTATTTCTTCCACAACTTCCCTGGCACGAATGTCTTTAAGGGGGAGGGCATAATATTTATTGAGAAGGCGTCCAATATCGCGGGCCAACCCTGTTCGATCCACTTCAGCTCCTGCGGCACCCATCCGGATCAGTTGATCCACGATTCCATCCGCATCCAACGCGACAGCGACAAGATAGAGTCGAATAAGATTCAGGCGATCCCGATTGCTCAAGTAGCCAACCATCCCGAAATCCATGGCGCCAATCACCTCCCCGGGCAGAACATAATAATTACCGGGGTGTGCGTCAGCATGAAAAAAGCCATCTTCCAATACTTCCTTGATAATGATGCGCGCGCTATGCAAGGCTATCCGATGGCGGTTATAACCAGCTCTGTCTAATGCGGGGATATCATCAATTTTTATGCCATGGATGCGTTCCAGCACTAACACACGTTGACCTGTATAATTCCAATAAACACGAGGTATGTATAAATGAGATTCATTAGCAAAATTCTCTCGAAATCGGTCTGCATTTCGACCCTCACGACGATAATCCAATTCATTCCTCAAAGTGAAGGCAAAATCATTTGACATGCTGATAAAATCGTAGACCTTTCCCCACCGGGTAGTCTGTGCTCGCTTCGCCAGCGAAGATAGGATTTCAAGATCGGTGTTTATCACAGCAGAGATGCCAGGCCGTTGGACTTTGACAACCACTTTCTGACCATCCGGCAACATTGCGGCGTGAACCTGAGCCAGCGAGGCTGCCGCTATTGGCTGCGGATCAATTGTCAAAAAAATCTGTTCCGGTTCGCGGCCAAGTTCACGGATCAATACTTCCCGGATCAAGCCCCACGGCACTGGAGGGACATTATCTTGCAATTTGCTCAATTCGGTAATGTAGGATGGTGGAAGTAGGTCAGGACGGGTAGAGAGTATCTGTCCAAATTTGATAAATGTCGGCCCCAATTCTTCCAACGCCAAACGGAAGTGCATTGCCAGGTCTTCAGAAGGTGTTGAAGGTTCCTTCCGCGAAGGAAGCTTTAGGAAATTGCGGAGGGAATTCCAATCTGGTTCCATTTGGTGAAAGGCAAAGCCAAAGCCATGCCGCAAAAAGATGCCCACAATTTCGCGGTATCGCTGCCAATGACGTACTGAACGTGATTTTACGAACATGATGATCTTGGCTTTTTTGAATTCATAGGAAGCGCCCTTGCTTGGAATACACCCTTATAGATACCACTCAGCGGCCTAGCTGCTCTTGTAAATTGCGGATACTTCTTTGAATCGAAGATTCTACTTTGCTCCATTGATGGTGCAATTTTCTTAATTGAATAAAATCCAAACGATTCGACACATTGGCTGGACCGAACGTTCCGAATTCATACTCGAAAGGTGCATTGCGTACCGGTTTTCCCATCAGCGCATAAATCTCACACCAGGCATACTTCAGGCCAAGTCCAACAAGTCCTTCTTTTCCCACTCGCCGCATGGAGACTGGAATGCGAGCGCTGGATAAGATTCCAAACTTTCCATGTCGTTTCGCGCGGCGGGCATAGTCAATGTCCTCACTGAGTGTAAGCGATTCATCAAATCCACCCATTTTTTCGTGGGCGGTACGCTTCGAAAGGATACAAAAACCGGGAGCATGAGGGGAAACCGGTTGAATGATCTGGAAATACAGGTTTGTGCCCACACAAATCATTCCATCCAAAGGGTTTCCGTCAATTGAAGCAATGAAACATGTGGCAACGTCATATTTTTTTCGTTCAAATTCCTCTAAAACACGTTCAATAAATTCCGGTGGCGGCAGTACATCCGAATCGAGAAATAAGAGAAGATCCCCTTTGGCTGCTCGAGCTCCCGCGTTGCGCCCTACCGCCGGCATTCCACCGGGTACAATACGTACGCCTCTTGATTGCGCCAGTTCTGCGGTACCATCCTTCGAACCGGCATCCGCCACAATAATCTCATCTGGTAAACGGGTTTGTACAGCCAGAGCGTCGAGCAATTGAGGGAGATATGCAATTTCATTGAGTGTCGGAATGATGACAGATAAATGCGGCTTGCCTTGACCTTTTAGCGAAGTTTTATACGAATATTCTTTATTTTTCATTTTCTGGTATCCTTTGGTTTATTCCTTCCGTCACGCCCAGTTGATCTGCGATAGCATGCGCAATCAGGCGCGAAGCTTCCGGCCTGGCAAAGCGGCGGCTGTTGGCAGCGGCCTTTTCGCGCGTATCAGGATAATCGAGCCAGCCAGTCGCGCAATACCTCTATGATACGCTTGGGCTCAGGTGCCCAGACTCCTGCGCCCTGAGTAACAACGTACCAAACGTTTCCGTCTTCCTGACCAGGCATGCGGCTGTATAGGATCATCGGCAAACCTGCAATAAAAGCTTCACTGATCGTGCCAGGCCCGGCTTTGGTTAACAGAATATCCATACTGCGCATAAAATTAGGCATCTCGTGTATAAATCCATAAATAAAGATGGGCAAGGACCAATCCTCAGCCTCAAGTTGCGCCTTAAGCCCGTGATTACGTCCCGTTACGATTACCAGAGCTTCGTTGAGATGGGCATCCGAGATGGCTTGCGCCGCCTTGGCAAGAGGTCCCATCCTATCTCCACCCCCAATCAGTAAGACCACTGGCAGGTCTTGCGGCCACCCTATTTTGTCTAGGAAGGATTGACTACTTTCCAATGACTGGCAAATCCGCTGGGCGACCGGCAATCCCACCACGCGAATATGATCAGGATTGAGCCCATAAGACAATGCTCTATGTCTCGCGATTTTAGTGGGTACAAAGATTAGATCAGAACGTTGGTTAAACCACCAGGTATGAGTCGAAACCTTATCGGTAATGACCGTGAAAAATGGTGGAAACCCTGACTTTGTTGCCCGGCTGACTGGAAACACTAGAACGGGATGTACTGTGACCAGTAGGTTGTATGGATGGTCGTTGAACAACTTGTAGGTCGCCTGGCGAATATAGGGCCACAATCCATTATAGAAAAAACGTGTACGCTGAGGATTATCACTCAACCTGTAACCAAATTTCCAAACATCAGGTACTCTGGCCATTGGAGGAAACAGATCAGATGTAAGATCGAATGGCGGTGGCGCATATTCTTTGAAAAAATCAACCATCTCCGTTGAAATATGTTTTGGAAAACATAAATCAATCGCTTCAATGGCCGCTTCTACTGCACTACGATGACCCCTCGTATCAGAACATGAAAATAGAACATGGGGCCGTTTATGTTCCATGCGAGTCACCAATCCCTTTCAAAAAAAGTTTTTAAGATTTGTATTACGTACCATTTATCCCAAGGGGAGATAGCTAAACCGAGCTCTGTTCACCATTAACCGTTTTTTACGGAGAGACCAATGCCAGCGGGGACGCAAAAGCTCTTTGATTTCAGTCAGGTGTTCCTCTACGGAATGCTCGCCGGCAGCGATTATTTCTTCCACTCTGTTATATCCAACAAACGCATTGATGTTGGCAGGAAGTTTAGGGCAAATTAAGAGATCGGGTGGAAACTGATGCAATTTTTGCTCCTGTTGCACAATTCTTAATGCGTAAAGCGTCTCATCCAGGATTTCTAGGGTATTGGCAACACCCTCTGGAACCCAGCGGCGGTTCCCAATCCATTGACCTATACCACCGCTCTGGGACAAACTTGCATCCACTGCGATGATTACTTCAGCGCCCATTTGGCTGACTACATCGACGGGTAAATTGTTGAGTACACCACCGTCCACCAGCCGCATACCGTTTATTTCTATCGGCTTGAACAATCCAGGGAGAGAAGTGGTAGCGCGTAGCGCCATTGCTACCGGTCCTTCACGCAACACGGCTTCCTGGTGCGAATTCAAATCTACAGCCACAACAGCCAATGGTAGGTTGAGCTCTTTGAAAGTCTTATCTCCAAGTTGTTGTTTAAAGAAGGCGAGCACCTTCTCGCCGCGAATCAAACCACCATTTGGTATACTAGGATCAGCTAGAGGCAATATACGACGCTTTCTAGTAATATCCAATGCTATTCGTTCCATATCATAAGAATTCATACCGGCAGCATAACCCGCTGCGATGACCCCTCCCATACTTGTGCCTGCTAGACAATCCACAGGGATGCCTTCACGCTCCAATACGCGCAACACGCCAATATGAGCCAGCCCACGTGCGCCACCACCACTTAATACCAGGGCGACAGATGGTCGGCTATGCGTTATCATTGCCGCCTCGTATTTGCTTAGCATAGATGCCAATCGCTTCTAGGAGATGCTCTTTTCGAAAATCTGGCCAGAGAACTGGAGTGGACCAGAAAACAGCATTCGCAGCGCGCCAGAGGAGGAAGTTGCTCAGGCGCCATTCACCGCCCGTACGCACGATCAGATCAACATCCGGTATATCTGGGAGGTACAGATAATGTGAAAAAGCAGTTTCGTCGATTTGGGAGACCTCCAGATTGCCTTGTTGATGAAATGAAATGATCGCTTTCATGGCGTCAACAATTTCTGCTCGTCCGCCATAATTAAGGGCTAGATTTAAGATCAGACGAGCGTTCTCTTTTGTTTGCAAGGCTGCTTCATCCAAAGTGCCCAATAGCGAGTCAGGAAGCCCTTCACGGCTCCCCATAAGTTGCAGACGGACGCCGTTGCGCTGCAAGTCAGGCAATTCCTGCATTGCGTACTCTTCAGCTAACCGCATTAAGAAATCGACTTCCGCCTTTGGTCGGCACCAGTTTTCGGTGGAAAAAGTATATAAAGTTAAAATCTTGATTCCGATTTCAACGCAATCTTCAACTGTCCTTTTTGCCGTTTGCACGCCTTCCTGATGTCCGGCGATCCGTGGAAGTCCACGTTGCTGCGCCCAGCGTCCATTTCCATCCATGATAATCCCAAGATGCTGGGGAATATTCGTTTGTTTAAGATTTATGGACATGTATGTAAACACCCTTAAGATCGATCTTGCAGGTACTGTTCATGCCAGATGGACTTGGACAAGTTCTCGTATAGCTCGCCGTAGTGTTCCAACCCTTTCCCGTAATTCGGGTCAAGCAATGCTGCCTGAGCACTTTCATCGATCGGCTCCGGCTCATGCCTGGCAATTAACTGACTTAAGACAGCATGGTGATCTCGATTCAAACACGGCGCCAGCCAGTTGCCTTTGCTTTGCATGTAAATTTCCTGCCAAGCGCGGATGTCTGCAAAGAAAGGATTTGCCCAGACATCGTTCAAAGTGCCACCCTGTGCATAAATATTCTTGACATTAACTGGAGAGTAAGGCACAAAAACGCAAGGTGAAACATGACCATTCCAGTCGATATACATGTATCCTCCGCCACGCGCACGACCGCCAGCGATACATCCATTGGAGAGTGTGCCGTGATTCCAGAAGTCAGCCAGGAAAATTTTGCGTTTTTTGACGATCTCCCAGGAACGCTTCCACATCCAAAGTCGTTGCTCCGGAGTTGGCATCAGATCCAGGGTAAATGAACGACCAATGGGCATGTATTGGAAGATCCATCCATAAAAGGCTCCCTGCTGTTCGAAAAAGTAATCGATGAATTCTTCTGATAATATTTCTTCGGCATTGTGCCTGGTGGCTGTCAAGGAAATGCCAAAAAATACGCCTGCTTTGCGTAACCGTTCCATGGCCGCCAGCACCTTATCAAAAACGCCCGCACCACGCCGCTCATCGGTTCGCTCACGCCAACCTTCAACTGAAATAGCCGGTGTCACATTTCCTAAAGCAGCCATTCGCTGAGCAGTTTTTTCATCAATCAAGGTTCCATTGGTGTAGAACATGAATAATACGTCCGGATGTTTTTCGGCTGCATCCAGCAAGCCCTTCCCTTCTGATCGGTAAGCCAGCGGTTCTCCACCGCTAATGACCAAGAATCTTACGCCCCACAGTGTTTTTGCCTCAGTAATAATTCGATCAAAAGTGGACCAATCCAACTTTTCTGCGGTGGGTCCGGCACTTGCATAACAACCTGTACATTGCAAATTACACGTCTTCCCTGGACTAATCGTCAATGTACTTGGAGGATACATTCCAAATTCCTGGGTGAAACGAGCGATCGCTGATTGTTCCCCTCCCTGAACCAGGGCTCCATGAATCAGGTTGTGAGCAATGGAACGCAATGTTGCCTCCGATAATCTGCGGGCAAGTATCCGATCGAAGGTTTTTATGAAAGCATCTCCGAACAATTTCTGATCAGTCAATACCCCAGGTGGGAGAGAGGATAATAATGGGTTGACGGGGCGAATGCGGGAAGAAACAAATTTTCCTGTCTGTAATACGCCGTACCGCAAGGATGCTGATTTTGAGAGGAGGGGGGAGATTCCCACGGCAACGTCCAGCCCCGCGTTGAAAATTTTATTTTTTAAAACCCCGTTTGTAAGTGAATTTGTAACCATTTTTTACCTCCACGTAGATCGTTTTGAGCATCTTCGCCGGTTTATTTAATACTCTTCACGAGATTAGACCCGGCCCAGGATCATTTTTTTCTCTTCCACCAATCCAGATACCACGCAAGGATAAGCGCCAGGCCGGAGAGAAGTAACAGGTATCCATATACGAAGGGATTGATGACGGTTGGGTTTATGACATCACTCCAATAGTTTCGATTGTTTTCTTGCCAATCGTTTACTCTTTTTCTTGCCTGCCTAGAGTTTCTATCTTTGATGCCACGTCCTGTAGGTCTTGCTTCGTAACCAGGCCCAGTTCATCCAATGAGCTCTTCACTTCCTCTTGGATCAGTTTGCGCAATCTCTGACGTTCATCCTCCCCACGTTGAACCAGACTTTCAACCCAATCCTTGGCTTCATCTTTTTGAACTTCACCACGTTGGATGAGTTCGTCTACGATCTTTTGAGCTATCTCATGGGTCATTGAGAGAAGACCAATTCCCGCCAAGACACCTCGTTCAAACAAGCCACGCATATTACCCCCCTTATTCGGTTATTAATTTTCTACATATAAAGCAATGCCAATCGTTCCCGGTCCCACGTGAACGCCAATGACCGGGCTGAACTCTACAGTAAAAATTTCCGTGTATTTCAGGCGTTTTTCAACCTCGTCTCTGAATTCCTGTGCAGCCTGAGGGACGTTGGCATGCACAATTCCCACATGCACAGGGCGCCCGTCTGCTTGTTGTTCTGCAAGGGCAATCAGGCGTTGCAAAGCTTTCTTCTTCGTGCGCACGCGTTCCAATGCGTCAATTTTTCCTTCGGAGTTAAAAAAGAGGATGGGTTTGATGTCAAGAGCAGTCCCAAAGTAACGGGATGCCCCATTGATCCTTCCACCTCGATGCAAATATTCCAAGGTGTCCACGGCGAAAAAGACTTTCAGGCGATTAGCCACTTCCTCGGCCGCCTGTCTCATTTCCTGCAAACTTGCACCCCGCTCAGCAGCCCGGGCTGCGGCAGCGACAATCATCGCTTGTCCCACCGAGGTAATATGAGTATCAATGATTTCCACTGGCACTCTTGAGAACATACGCGCAGCCACCTGAGCAGATTCAACTGTGCCACTGATACCAGAGGAAATCAATGGCGCGACGATACCGGTTGCTCCTTCGCCTGCCAAACTCTCGAAAACCTTAAGAAAATCCTGAATAGATGGTTGTGAGGTAGTAGGAAGCTGTTTGTTACTAGACAAGCGTCTGTAAAATTCTTCAGGAGTTAGATCTATACCATCAAGGTAAGTTTCACTTCCCCAATGGATCTTCAGCGGAACAATGCGAATGGCATATTGTTCAACCCATTCCGCTGGAATATTTGCAGTGCTGTCCGTCACAATTGCAATATTATTCATAAAGCCTCCTTATCGAAAATAACGAAAATATTCATTAAAAAAATTAATTGGTCAGAATTTGAACCACCTCCCGCGTGAATTCGCTCAACTGTCGTCGGCTTTCCTCATTTAATTGATAAAGCGCATCCTCAAACCGGCTCATTTGAGCAAGTAAGATTGTAGAATATCGAATGCTTTTTCGCTCCAGTACAGAAAGGAACATTCCGATTCCACTTAACACACTCAGACCAACCTCCTGGGGCAATCCAATTCGATGCAGACGTTCCATAAGGATACGAATCTCAGGTGCTTCCTGGATGGTTGCCAACATTAAAATCACAGCCGTGATCAATTCTGTGACAAAAATGAGCGGAGAATGTCTTTCCGGAATACGTAACAAAAGATTTGAAAGCAGGTCCTCGTAGCCTCCTGCTTGCCCTTCGCGCAACTGCTGCAAGATATGCTCTTTGGCAAGCTTCCAGTCTTCCAAATCAGCGAGATTACCAGCCAATTCAGCAAGTAAACGATTGGCTTCTTGCGTCGGAGAAAAAAAGACGGTTGGGCGACCTGGCCCGTGTTGATCCGGATCGGATTGGTACTCCGCCCGTACGAGCCCTTTTTCTTCGAGCAGGCGCAACATCTCGTATGCAGTCACTTTACTGATTCCCAGCTGCTCGGCAACGGCCACGTAATGCACAGAATGTTCCATTTCCCGGTAGATATCCAGGAACTGGCTCAAAAATTGTTGTTGGCGATGAGTAAGTTTCTTTTTCATGTATTTTCCGAAAATAACTAATTTAGTTTATCTCATTAATTTGAATCTTGTCAAGGGGTCCGCGTTAGTCCACTTAAAATGTTACTGGAGTAAGATGGTTAGCTCAAAAGAAAATGTTACCCCCGGCTCGGAAAAAGAGCGGGCCGCGAAGGGCGGATCGTTTTTAGCAATGCTTCAGCCGAAGGCTGAGGCATTGCTAGTTCCATCATAGATACCGAGACCGCCGGCTTGCGCAGCAAGCGGGCGGGCGATGAGCGCAGCGCGGATCTACCTGCCAGGCGCAAGGCAGCTAACGATCCACCCACCACAGGTTAAATCATGGGGGAGTGGGGGCGAAGCCCCCAGGTTAGATGAACGCGCCCGCATGCGCAGCAAGCGGGCGGCCTACGGCCGGAGCCCTGATCCCCCTACCCCCCGCCCCAACCCCCACCCCCCTAACCCCCACACCCAAAAAGGAAAACCCAGCCCTGACCGCCCTGCTGATATAATCAAGCGGATACCATGATATCTACGGGGTGAGGCGCATGAGCAAAGCGATGGACTTCCAATCGATCATCCTGGCGCTGCAGCGCTACTGGGCAGAACAGGGCTGTCTGGTGTGGCAGCCGTATTACACACAGGTGGGGGCGGGCACGATGAACCCAGCCACCTTCCTGCGCGTGTTGGGGCCCGAGCCGTGGCGGGTGGTGTATGTGGAACCGTCCGTGCGCCCGGACGACGGGCGTTACGGGGAGAATCCCAACCGCATGGTGCAGCACTATCAACTGCAGGTCATTCTGAAGCCCGATCCGGGCAATCCCCAGGAGATCTACCTGAAATCGCTGGAAGCGATCGGCATCGACCCGCGGCAGCACGACATCCGCTTCGTGGAGGACAACTGGGAATCGCCGGCGCTGGGCGCCTGGGGGCTGGGCTGGGAGGTGTGGCTGGACGGGCAGGAGATCACCCAGTACACCTATTTCCAGCAGGCGGGCGGGATTCAACTCGACCCGGTGTCGGTGGAGATCACCTACGGACTGGACCGCATCGCCATGGCCCTGCAACGCGTGCGCAGTTTCACCGAGATCCAGTGGTCGCCTGATCACACGGCGGGGGACGTCAACCTGCAGGCGGAGCAGGAGCACAGCAAGTATTACTTTGAGGTGGCCGATGTGGCGCGGTTGCAGCAGATGTACGCGCTGTTCAAGGCCGAAGCCGAAGCAGCCTTAGAGCACGGTCTGGTGCTGCCGGCCCACGATTATGTGCTCAAGTGTTCGCACACTTTCAATATTCTCGACACGCGCGGCGCGGTGGGGGTGACCGAACGCCAGGCGTTGTTCGCCGATATGCGCGATCTGTCGCGACGGGTCGCCGAGGCCTACCTGGAGCAGCGCCGGCGGCTGGAGTTCCCCTGGCTGAAGGGGAAAATGTCGCCGGCGGCCGCGCCTGAGGCCAGGATGGAAACGATCGCCGCGGCGCCATCGCCCGACAGCGGCAGACATCCCTTCCTGCTGGAGGTGGGCACCGAGGAGCTGCCGGCCGGGGATCTGCAGTCGGCCCTCGAGCAGCTCGGCGGGCGCGCGCCGGCCTGGCTGGATGAGCTGCGCCTGGAGCACGGTGAGGTGCGTGTGCTGGGCACGCCGCGGCGGCTGGTGGTGTATGTGCCCGAGCTGGCCGCGCGCCAAGCGGAGCGCACCATGGTGGTGAAGGGTCCGCCGGCCAGCCGCGCCTTCGACGCGATGGGGCAGCCGACGCCGGCGGCGGTCGGTTTTGCGCGCAGCCGCGGGGTGGAGGTGGATGAGCTGCGCGTGGAGGAAATGGACGGGGGCCGCTACGTGGTGGCCGAGGTACACGAGGCGGGCCGTCCGAGCATCGAGGTGCTGGCGGAGGCGCTACCGGGGTGGATCGCCGGGCTGCGCTTTGACAAGTCCATGCGCTGGAACGGGTCGGGTGTGTTCTTCTCCCGGCCGGTGCGCTGGCTACTGGCGCTGTACGCGGGTCAGGTGGTGCCGTTCCGCTACGCCGGGCTGCAAGCGGGGCGCACGACCCGCGGTCTGCGCTTCCGCGAGCCAGAGGCGTTCGAGGTCAGCGGAGCGGAGGAGTATTTCGGCGCGCTGCGCAAGCAGGGCGTGCTGGTCGACCCGGGCGAGCGGCGCGAAGCCATCCGCACGCAGGTGCAGGCGCGCATGACCGAGGTGGGCGGGGAGGCGCGCATCGACGAGGACTTGCTCGCGGAGGTGACCAACCTGGTCGAGGCGCCCGCCGCGCTGCGCGGCTCGTTCGACCCGACATTCCTGGATCTGCCGGCCGAAGTGCTGATCTCGGTGATGCAGAAGCATCAGCGCTATTTCCCGGTGCGGGCAGGG
>Ga0315298_1008451_pt1 | contig 13134 bp, 15 predicted proteins | sample WHS_1_MG_FD_203077 | JGI IMG/M metagenome (GOLD analysis project Ga0315298, IMG submission 203077) | Extremophilic microbial mat communities from Washburn Hot Springs, YNP, Wyoming, USA - WHS_1_MG | ecosystem: Environmental > Aquatic > Thermal springs > Hot (42-90C) | place: USA: Wyoming...
AAACCCAGACAATGATTATTTCACCCTACACTTTATCATTTTGTTAGCATTTGGGTTAGATTTTATATTGCAGAACCAATAGCCTTTGGGTTAGATTTTATAATGTTGAATACGCCTCTCTGGAAGTTTTGTTTTGTTTGGTTTAAAATAGAAAAATGCTTAAGGTTCAAAATGTTTACAAATATTTTGGCGGGCTCAAAGCAGTTGAGAATTGCAGTTTTGAAGTAAGACCAAATTTCATTACCGCATTGATTGGGCCTAATGGGGCTGGCAAGTCCACGGTTTTTAATTTAATTTCCGGCATTTTGAAAGCAGATTCAGGCAGAATTTTTTTTAACGAACAGGAAATAACCAATCAGCCGCCAGAGAAAATTTCCAATGCCGGCATATCACGGCTTTTTCAGCAGAGCCGTCTTTTCCTCAATTTAACTGTGAAAGAAAACTTGCTTTTAGCCTTGGATAATGAAGATACCAAATTTTGGAAAAATTTAGCGGGGGTTAATAAAATTACTAATGAAAAGATGGAGAGGGTAAGAGAAATGTTAAGATTGATGACTCTGGAAAACTTTGAAAACACTTTCGCAAGAGATTTAAGTTATGGTCAAAAGCGGCTGGTGGAATTAGCCAGAGCCATTTTGAACCCGCATACTTTTTTAATGCTTGATGAACCAGTAGCCGGGGTTAATCCTAAATTAAGGGAAGTTATTGCCAACGTTTTATTGACATTAAAAGCCCAAAAACCTTCCTTTGTTTCTAATGGAACAATAGAGGCTAAGGAAACTATTTTGCTGATTGAGCATGATATGCGGTTTACTTTTTCTGTGGCTGACTGGGTGGTGGTTATGCAGGAAGGCAGAGTATTGTTTGAAGGCAAACCCGAAGAAGTAAAAAACAACCCCAAAGTACTTGAAGCGTATTTGGGAGATTAAAATCATATGCTTACTATTCAAAATCTTAAAGCGGGGTATAATGGAATGGAAATTCTACGTGGTGTGGATTTGGAAGTGAAAGCCGGTGAAATTGTGGCGATTATTGGGCCCAACGGAGCAGGCAAGTCAACATTGCTCAAAAGCATTTTCCATTTAACTGAGATTTATTCAGGCAAGATATTTTTTAAAGACAAGGATATTACCAATTTGCCTACTTTTCAGCTCATTTCTTTAGGCGTGAGTTATGTGCCTCAGGGTCGTCAGGTTTTTGGCAATTTAACTGTTTTGGAAAATTTAGAAATGGGCGCTTTTATTTTTCAAGATAAAGAATTGCTTCAAAGAAATATTGATGATGTGTTTGAAAAATTCCCCACTTTGGAAGAAAAGAAAAACGAGTTGGCTTGCAATTTGTCCGGTGGCCAGCAACAAATGTTAGCAGTGGGTAGAGCATTAATTCAAGATCCGGAACTTTTGCTTTTTGATGAACCCTCTTTAGGCCTTGACCCCAAAACAATGAAAGAAGTTTTTGTGAAAATTCAGGAAATTAATAAAGAAGGAATTTCCATAGTTATTGTGGAGCAAAACGCCAAGCAAGCTGTTTCCATTGCCAAGCGCACCTATGTTTTAGAAGATGGTAAGGTTGCCCTGAGTGGCGGTCCGGACATCTTGCAAAGCGAGAAAATAAAAAGTGTTTATTTTGGCGAGAAACAATAAATAACTTAATTAAAAACTATGCGAATATTGACAAAAAAAGAGATAGCGCCGATCTTGTTAATTCTCTTGATGATTATTTTTGCCCTCTCGCTTTATGCGGCGCCCTGTGTGCGGCGCGTGCCCCTGCACTGGAACGCGCAAGGGGAAATTGACGCTTGGGGCAATAAAACATTTGTGGCTTTGTTTTTCCCCTTGCTTACAATGGCTATTTATTTGCTAATGCTTTTTTTGCCAAGAATTGACCCCTTAAAAGAAAATTATGTTTATTTTGAAAACGCATATTACTTTATTCGCTTGGCTTTAGTTGCTTTTTTTGCAGCGCTTTATATTTTCACTTTTTTTAGCGCGGCCGGGTATCATTTGAATATTGTTTATTTTATAGTGCCCGCTCTGAGTGTTTTATTTATTGTGTTGGGCGCTGTTTTGCCTAAAATAAAAAGAAATTATTTTGTGGGCATTAGAACTCCATGGACTTTACATTCAGATATTGTGTGGATAAAAACGCACCAATTTGGCTCTTGGTGTTTTATCACAGCGGGTATTTTGGGCGTTTTTGCGCTTTTTTTGGATAGGAGAAAAATTTTTCCGCTTTTTTTAATCTTTGTTATAATAAACGTTATAGCGCCACTGGTTTATTCCTATTTACTTTATCGCAAAAATAACGATAATAACCATAGCAATGCGGAAAGGGACACAACGAGGGCGCGTTAAAATAAATTTTTTGTATGCGTATTTTAAAAAGAGAAATTGTTTATAATGGTCAATTTATAAGAATAAACAAAAAAACCTTTCTTGCCAAAAATGGCAAGAAAGGCATTTGGGAGGTGGTAGAGCGGCAAAATTTATATAAAAGAATTGTTATTATCTTTGCTTTAACTAAAAATAAAGAAGTTATTCTGGAAAAAATTTATCGCATACCTTTAGAGGCATATACTATTGAACTGCCTGCTGGTTTGACAGATAAAGCCGGAGAAACAGAAGAAGAAGCCGCCAAAAGAGAGCTATTGGAAGAAACAGGATATAGGGCTGAAAAGATGATAGAGGTTTTTTCTTCGGTGGGCTCTCCCGGCTTAACCAATGGTGAATATGTTTATTTTTTTGCGCCTGATGTAGAACAAGCAGGAGAAATAAAAAGAGATGATGCAGAAGAAATGGAGGTTTTTACTGTGCCTTTGCACAAATTAGTCGCTTTTTTGCTCAAGCCCCAAAAAGGCATAAAAATTGACGATAAAATTTTAAATGTGTTGCCCATTTTAGAATATAAAGGACTAATTTAAAAAGAGTAGAGATATTTTTACCGCTTTATTTGTTAAGGGGGTGAAAATATTTAGACTTTTTTATTTATATAGTTCTTTAAAATTTTCTATTAAAAAGAAGGAGGTGGAAGAATGTCAATAATCAAAATTTTACCCGACGACGGCTCATGTGAGGACTTTTTTTCTCACAGCCAGGTAGTAATACCCGGTGATACGAGAAAAATTCCGAAAAAAAGTAAGTCTACAAGAAAGAAAAATAAAAAAGCAGAGGAGGATCTTAAAGAAAAAGAAATAGAAGAATTGGAAAAAGAGCGCGAAGAATTTCTCAAAATGCACGGTCGCTCTTTTTTCTAATGCTCAAAAGGCTCCATAATGCTATTGCATTATGGAGCTAATTTTTTTATAATAAACAAATAAGCAAAACTTTTTTAGTTTTTAATTTTAATTATGATGAAATTTATTGATTTTATCGTAGTATTGGTTTTATTTATTATAGGAATTTTATTTTTATTTAAAGGTTTTTCTAATACTTTTGGCATAATTAAATAATTTTATTGGTTTTGTCTTTTTACTATATGTCTTTTTATTTTTCTCTTTTAATTGCCGGCTTTTTTGGCGGTGTGGTAAGAGGATTGGTTGGTTTTATCAAGCACCAGTTCTCTTACAAAAACGTACCGTTTGATTTAAAGTATTTTTTGGGAATGTCTTTTCTCTCTGGCATTATTGGTATGATGGCTTCAATGTCGCTGAAAGAAGTGGGTTTAACATTAAACGGAAATTTTAGCGCTGCTTTAAGTTTTATTATCGGTTATGCGGGCGGAGATTTTTTGGAAGGCATTTACAGAATTATTTTGAAAAAAGCCAAATTGCCCGGCAATGATGCAAACCAATAAAAATAATGACCAGAAAACAGATTTTTTTTATTTTGGTTTTTGCTTTCTTGGCGTTTTGTGGCGCTTTTTTATTTTATATTTACAAAAATCCTTTTTCTCACCAACAAATAGCCCCACCTATTTTATACACCATAGAGAAGGGGACTGGCTTTGGGCAAATAGGCAGGGAACTTAAAGAAAAAAATCTAATACAATGCCGCTTGTGTTTTGAAATTTATCTTTTGTTTTCCGGCAAGTGGAAAAAAATTCAAACAGGCACTTATGAGTTGCCTTATGGAATTTCCATTTATCGTCTCACACAGATTATTACCAGCGGAGCAACCAAAAAAGAAAGAATCACAATTCCTGAAGGGTGGACGCTTTTGGATATTGCCGTTTATGGGGAGCAAAAGGGTTATTTTACCAAAGAGCAGTTTTTTGAATACAGCGGCGCGCCTCTTTTTCTTGTTTCCACATCAACCATTTCAGCGCCCTTGCAAAAGATTATTGAGGATTATGATTTTTTGCGCGATGTCCAAACAGCATCAGGCAAAAAACTCACTAATTTAGAGGGGTTTTTATTTCCTGATACTTATGAATTGGATTATCCTGTGAGAGCAGAGCAATTAATCACAAAAGCACTGAATAATTTTCAAAAAAAGTTTTTACTGATAACACAACCAAGCGAAAAAAAATTATACCAGCTTTTAATTATGGCATCTTTGTTGGAAAGAGAAGTAAAAACATACGAGGACAAACAATTAGTGGCGGGTATCTTATGGAAACGTATAGAAAAAGGATGGCCCTTGCAGGTTGATGCCACCTTAAACTATTTCACGGGCAAATCAAGCAGGGAATTAACAAAAAACGATTTGCAAACTGATTCGCCTTATAATACTTATCTGTATAAGGGTTTGCCGCCCACTCCTATTTGCAATCCTGGGCTTGACAGCATAAAAGCCGCACTATACTATCAAGATAGCCCTTATTGGTATTATTTGTCTACTCCAAATGGCAAAACTATTTTTAGCGAAACATTTGAACAGCACAAACAAGCCAAAGCAAAATATTTAAAATAATTTTTTATGTGCGGGATATTTGGTTTTATTGGATTTAAACAAGCCGTTCCTATTTTATTGGAGGGCTTGAAACATTTAGAATACAGGGGCTATGACAGCGCCGGAATTTGTTTAGCGCAAAATGGCAAGCTTGTGGTTTGCAAAAATCCGGGCAAAATTGTTGATTTGGAAAAAAGAATTAATCAAATGACTAATTTGGAAAGCACAATGGGCATTGGCCATACCCGTTGGGCAACGCATGGCGAACCCACAGAAATTAACGCGCACCCGCATTTTGATTGCAAAAAACAAATAGCCGTTGTTCACAATGGCATTATTGAAAACTATCAGGCATTAAAAAAATTATTGGAAAAAGAAGGTCATATTTTTGTTTCTCAAACCGACACAGAAGTAGTAGCGCATTTATTGGAAAAGTTTTACCACGCCACCACAACAAACACTAACTGTGGTGAATTTTTTGCCAAAAACAACGAAAACAAAGAATCCTCTTTTAACACGGGCCCTTGCGAAGGAGATTTAGAAAAAGCTGTTTTAAAAACTGTGAAAGTTTTAGAAGGCGCTTTTGGGTTAGTGATGATAGCATCGGGGGAGCAAAAAATTGTGGCTGCCAAAAAGGGTTCGCCCCTGATTTTAGGCATTGGAGAACGAGAAATGTTTGTGGCTTCTGACCCCTCCGCTATTTTACCACACACCAAACGGGTTGTTTATTTAGAAGACAACGAAATGGCAGTTATAACTCCCGAAGGATTTTCTGTTAAAAATTTTGACGGCAAAGAATTGGAAAAAGAAGTTCAGGAATTAAAATGGACAGTTGAGCAAATAGAAAAAGGCGGGTTTAGGCATTTTATGCTCAAAGAAATTTTTGAACAGCCCCAAGCCATTGAAAATACTTTGCGGGGCAGGATAGGGCACGAGGCTGTAAAGCTTTCTGTTCATTTGGATTTAAACGACATTGCGCGCATCATTATTTTGGCTTGCGGAACAAGTTGGCACTCTGCTTTAATTGGCAAACACATTATTGAACGTTTAAGCAATATTCCTGTGGAAGTTGATTATGCTTCGGAATTTAGATATAGAAATCCATTGGTGGGTTCTTCTGATTTAGCTATAGTGATTTCGCAGTCCGGAGAAACAGCTGATACTTTGGGCGCTTTAAAAGTGGCTCAAACAAAGGGTGCTAAAACTCTTGGTATTATTAATGTGGTGGGCTCCACTATTGCTCGTGAAGTTGACGCTGGCATTTATTTACACGCTGGTCCGGAAATTGGCGTTGCCTCCACCAAGGCATTTACCTGCCAGATTACCGCTTTGATTTTATTGGGCTTATATTTGCGCCAAGCCAAAGGATTTTTTCTTGATTTTGCTTTTTTAAACCAATTAAAATCTTTACCTGATTTTATTAAAGAAGTTTTAAATCAAGAGGAAAAAATAAAAACTATTGCTCAAAAAATTAAAGACGCCCAAAACGCTTTATATTTGGGTAGAGGATTGAATTTTCCAGTGGCTTTGGAAGGTGCTTTAAAATTAAAAGAAATTTCCTATATTCACGCAGAAGGCTATCCGGCTGCGGAAATGAAGCACGGGCCCATTGCCCTGATAGACGAAAATATGCCAGTGATTTTTTTGGCAACCAAAGACGAAACATACGAAAAAATTTTAAACAATATGCAGGAAGTAAAGGCGCGCAAGGGAAGAATTTTTGCCATTGTAAATTATGGCGATGAACACGCGCAAAAATTAGCGCAAGATATTATTGAGGTGCCCAGCGCTCCTGATTTTTTGTCGCCTATTATTAATGTGATTCCTTTACAATTACTGGCTTATTATGTTGCTGACCTCAAAGGTATTGATGTGGATAAGCCGCGTAATTTAGCTAAGTCCGTAACAGTGGAGTAATTGCAAAACGATATTGCCATTTGTTTTTTAATCAGGATTTGCCAAAAATATGCAAATTAAAAGTTTAAGCAAAAAAGAAGATATCAAAGAGGTAGCGCAAATTGCCCATCAGTGTTTTCGGGGATACGCCAGCGCAAAAGACGCTTTTAAATGGATTTCTTGTAATTTTAATGCTTATCCCAGAGCCCGGTATTTTATAGCAAAAGAAAAAGGAAAAATTATTGGTTATATTTTGTGGCTGGAAAAAGGTGGTTTTAGAAAAGAAGCGGTTTGGGAATTAGAACAAATAGCGGTTTTGCAGGATTATCGGGGCAGGGGAGTGGGAACGCGGCTTATTGTGGACTCGTTGGCACTAATCAAAGATTATTTAAAAAAACGCGGTTCTGTTTTAAAAGTTATTGAAGTTACCACTGGTGCGGGCAATGAAGCGCAAAAGTTATATAGAAAAACATTAGGAGCAAAAAAAGAAGCAATGATTAAAAATTTTTTTAGGGGAGACGAAATAATAATGTTGGCGAGATATTGACATCAATAAGAGGATGTGTATAATGGTAGTAAATTAATTTGTCGCAGAAGCAGGTGGTTTTTTCCACAACCATCCTAATGTTATTAAAGTATGGTTTGGGATTTACTATAAATCCTGCGGAGACATTAGAACAGAGTCAGCGAGCAAGCCTGTTAGAAAGCAGGTGTTTCTAAAAAGGCGAAGGCGCGTTGGTATGTTCTCCATTACATTTTTCTGCGGCATTTTAGTGCCGTTTTATTTTTTTCTGCGAGCATTCATAAAATAGATTTATATACATATGCCAAAAACAAAAGAACAAAAAAAAGAAATTATAAATGATTTATCTCAAAAAATCACACGTTTAAAGTCAGCGGTTTTAATTGATTTTACTGGTTGTGCTGCCAAAGACATATTTGAATTAAGAGCGCAGTTAAAGAAAGCAGATTGCCTTTTGCAGGTGGTGAAAAAGAAATTATTAGAAAAAGTATTGCAAAATTATCAAAAAAATCAGTGGTTAGAAAAAATACAAGATATTAAAGGACCAATGGCTTTGGTGTTGGGTTTTGGCGAAGAGATTGCGCCCTCAAAAATTATTTATGATTTTGCCCAAAAAAATGAAAAATTAAAAATCTTGGGAGGCATTTTAACAGATTCTTTTTTAGAAAAAGAATTAGTAATGGAATTAGCAAAATTACCTTCAAAGCCGGAATTGATAGCAAGATTGTTGAGCAGTATGCAAGCGCCAATTTCTAATTTTGTTTACGTTTTAAACGGAAATATTAAAGGTCTGGTGACGATTTTATCAAAAATAAAATCATAAAAATCCGAAGCACGAAACACGAAATCCTAAACAATATCTAAATACAAAATTCTAAATTCTAAACTGTTTGTAATTTTGGGATTTAGAATTTATGATTTGTGGTGGATTTAGAATTTCGGGTTTCGGATTTGTTAATAATTTATGGCAGAAGAAAAAGAAACCGTAGAAGTGCCAGCAAAATTTGAAAAGCTGGTAAAAGAAATTGAACAGATGTCTGTAATTGATTTATCCGAGCTGGTGAAAATTTTGGAAAAAAAATTCGGTGTTTCCGCTGCGCCTCAAATGGTGGCCGCTGTTCCATCAGCTGGTGCTGGTGCTAATGCTGCTCCCAGCGAAGAAAAATCTTCTTTTAATATAGAGTTAACAGCGGTAGGGGATAAAAAGATAGATGTGATTAAAGTAGTGCGCGATGTTACCCAAAAGGGTTTAAAAGAATCCAAAGACTTGGTTGACGCAGCAGAAAAATCTCCCCAAATTGTGAAAGAAGGAGTGAAAAAAGAAGAGGCTGAAGAAATCAAAAAGAAGTTTGAAGCAGCAGGAGCAAAAGTGGAATTAAAATAAAAACAGAGAACAGTAAAATTATTATAAAAAACGCGCGCCCTTTCAAAGGCGCGCGTTTTTTATTCTTTGGATTTCTTTTTTTTAATTTTCTTTTTATTTTCTTTCTACCATTTTCTTTTTTCTTCTATCCAAATAATTGCTATAGCAATTATTTGGATAGAAGAGGATAAACAGCAAACACACAAGCAATCTATCATTATGGGCATCATTATGGGCAAGCACAAAAAATATTCTCTTTTTTCTTTATTACAACTTTGATGCGGTCGCATCAAAATTGTAATAATTGGAAAATAGCGCTTTTGCCCACCGCATTATTGTTATTTTCTGTTATTTTCTATTCTTCTTTATTGTTTTCTCTTGTTATTTTTCTTGGCAAAGCAGAACTGGCAAATTAAATCATTTGCCATTGAACATTGTTTGAAAATTGAAAATTCATAATTGAAAATTATTTTTTGTATTCGCAATAGTCGCAGAGGCACTTAGGAAGGAACAAAACTCCTTTACTTTTATCATAGGGATTGACAAAAATAAAAATATATTATAAAAAAGATTAGATTTGTTGTTTTAAAAATTAACTAGTACCTATCTCCTAATAAGGAGCAAGGAGGGTAAAAATGCAGAAGAAATGGTTGTTTTTCTTATTTTGTTGTTTTTGTCTCTTTTGGTCTGCCCTTTTTATGGAGGTGCAGCCTGGAGAAACTTCTGATTCTAATAATGAGTCTCTCTCGCAGTTTATTAACAAAACCGCCGAGGTAGCAGAGACTCAGGCAAGGGAATTAGGCGCCTCCTTACCGGAAGTGCCGGCTGTTGAGGCGGAGAAAAAAATGGTGCCGGGATGGCTAACGCCAATAATAGCTTGGATAGCCTTAGGGCTAGCTATTTGTGCTATCATCTTTATGATAAGGCGGCCGGCTCCACAACCTCAACCACCACAACCACCACAACCACCACAACCACCACAACCACCACAACCTCAACCAGAGCTAGAACAGCCTCAGCCACCAGTAATTCCGGGGCAAGAAGGCCCTGAGGAACCAGAACCAGAGCCAGAGCCAGAGGCAGGGCAAGGGCAAGAACAAGAGAATCAGAATCGTAATGGTTTTATCTTGCCTGCGCTTGCCATAATTATAGCCGGGGTAATCTTATTTTTCTTGCTTCTTCCTTTATGCTGGGCAGGAACAACAGAGCAAGAGGAACAGATTCGGGGTTTGGCGCGAATAGGAGCTGCGAATACGGCTTCTATCCAGCAGCTTTCTCAACAGAATATTAATCTTCAGCGAGAGGTTGCCGAGATTAAGAAAGAAATCAAAAATTCTAATCAACCGGTTCAACCGGTGGCAACAAAAGATGTCCAGGCTCAACGTACTGCGAACAGGGCGTTAGCGTGGGCATTGAGGATTAATATTCTCACAAAGGAGGGCGTATATCCTGACATTGAAGAAGTTGAAAAAATGCTTTCTTCAATTGTAAAAGGGAATATGCAACCTTCATCTTTTGAGAAAGCGTTGGCAAAAGAAATGGAACAAAAGGGCTGGAAAATAATTGAAAAACCAGTTACTCCGATTACTCCGATTTTACCTACTATTCGGAGTGAAGATTCATCTGTATCAGTGAAAGAAGTATCCCCCGACTTATCTCGCTTTTTAACAAGAGAAGAGGCGGATCAACGATATGCTCCCAAAGGAGAATATGCAGTCAGGTCAGATATTCCTACAGCAGATTCAATAATTAAAGCTCTTCAAGGATGTGGTTTTAGAAGCGAATCTGAGTTAACAGAAAAATTCGCTGCTAAGGAGACTGAGCAAAAGGCTTCTGAGGCTTTGCAAAAAGCCGAACAAGCAAAAGCAGAAGCCGCAGAGGCATTTCAAGATGTCCGTGAGGCTAAAAAGTTAGCCTCCGACGCTTGGGCCCTTACGCAGCTGACCGGTAGCGCCGTAGCGGTTAATTTGGCTGCAAACAATCGCGAGCAGTTTTATCGCTACGCGTTTGAGCTGGGTAAAAGAGGATTTAGTTTTAGGGATTTAGGCTTGAGCCTAAATGACCTAAAGAGAAAAGGCTGGCTTTGCGATGGCCAGTCGGTGACAGACTTTGCGAAAGAATTAGAAAATGCTTTTGAGAAGTTTGAGAAGATAGAAAAAAAATCTTCGCAAACATCTCGGTCTCAATCCTTTGCCAAAACGCTTTTAAAAGATTTTGGCAAGGAATAAATAATAGTTTCAAAATGTGGCTGACCAAAATGAGAGATATTCTTATTTTGGTTAGCCACCCACTCATTATTTTATGCAAAAATTGCTATAATTAAAAAACAAAGAAAGTATAGTGTTTGCCATATTTTCTTTGTTCTTTAATTAGTTCTTTATCAACTTATAAAAAAGGAGGAGGAAGATGCTAACAGAACTCATATCTGTTTTACTAGTCATCATAATTATTGGCGGAGTTTTTTTGCTGTCAGGTATGATTTTTGTGCCTCGGCTTATGGTGTTAGAGCCGGGGCAGATGGCTGGAGCGTTAAGTAACCTATGGTTATGGGGCACAGCCATTATCGCCATAGGTGCTTTTATGTGCGTTGAAAAAGTTGTTATTTATTTGTTAAAAAAATTTTTTGCTTCTAAAAAAGAGGAGCAAAAAATAGAGAAGGAGGAATTAAGATGAAAAGATTGTTGTCGGTGATTTGTTTATTTGTGTTTTTTGTAGTTGCTTCTGCTAACGCTGATAGTACCATTAGGCGGTATGCTTGGCCGCCTGACGGAGAAATAAAAATAAGTTTAGAAAGTATCTATAAAGCTGGTGTGGGTAGAAGTTCTCTTTTTGTGGACGGTATTCAACTTTGGGCCCAAGACACCGATTTAGCAGTAGCACAATACTTGTTTGAGGTACCTTCATACGCATATGGAATAGAAGTATCGTTAAGATACATAGCAGAAAGCGGGACGTTGATTAAATTATATATTGCGGACTTAGAAGAGGAAGATTATGAGGATAATGGCTTTTCTGTTGTTTTACCCGCTGAGAAAGATTGGTATAAATTTTTTGTCAATAATCTTAATTTTAGCAGAAAAGTTAAGATAGAGGTTTCGGTAGCACAGGGGGTAGTAGATATATACTATTTTGAAATAAACTGGTTAAGCTATAAACCTCGAATAGAGGTTATACATCGTTATAGAGAGGTTCCCCTTTCAGAAGAATTTTATATTTACCATTATTATTATGAAAGGGTCCCTCTCTATGTATATGAAACCCCCTACAGAATAATAGTTTACGATTATTGGTGGGAGGCGCCGAAATACACAGAATGGTATTATTGCTATGCGCCAACCATAATAAAATACCGGCCTGTGTATCGTCTTTATCGGACTACTCCGATTTACTATTCGTCCTATTCCTATAGGTGGGGTAGGCCTATAGTAATGGATTGTCCGCGGGAAGATCCACCCGTTAAGAGAGTACGATTAGAATATTCTTCTTCTGCAGACGTAAAGCCAGCGGTAAGATTTCGTGGTCGCACCATTGAAAGGAGTGGCGCTAACAAAGAAAGGTTAGAACAGCATTACTACTCTTCTAACTTTTCAGGCAATGAGCGTCAACAAGAAGAAGCAGTTTCTAAAACGCGTCGTGGTTCGATGCGCGATTTATCGTCCCAAACTATAAAAAAAGATGTACTACAGAAGAAAGAGGAAAGAGTTCTTACAGAGAGCCAACAGCCTATTCGGCAGATTTCTGCTCGGGATGGGCAAGAAATTAGAAGAGCTTCAAGTTCCCTGCGTGATGCAGATATTCAGCTAGCTGTGAACCAAAGAGAAGAGAGACAAATTCCCCAAAAGTCTCGTCCTTCTCGCTCTCTGGAAAACATTTTTTCTCGTGTTGTCAATGTAAAAGTGACAACAGAGCAAAGTGAAAGCAGCCAACGAACCAATAATTATGTTGGCGAAAGCTCTTTCCAGAAGCGGCGCGTTGATGTTGATCGTCAACAGCCTATTCAACAGATTCAACGCGCGCCGGTCAGAGAGTATTTTCAACCAAGAGAGTATTCTCAACCGTCAGCGCAACCAAAGAGGGAGTTACGAGCACCAGTCAGAGATTTTCAACCGTCAGCACAACCGTCAGTGCAACCGTCACCGCAGCGGGAATTAAGACGGGAAGAGTCTCGACAGGCGCCAGCAAGATCCTCTTCGTCATCAGAAGACGACGAAGAGCATAAAAAAAGGCGGCGAGACAGGTAGTAGTCCCCCCTCTCACCTGTTAGCAGCCGCCGCAAGGACGAACCATTATTTGGTTCGTCCTTTATTTTTTTATTTTTATTTCAGAAAAGCCATTAGGTTAGATAGTTTTTTCTTCCATAAGTAGCGCCAAAAAGCACATATTGCCTTTTATTTTTTTTATGTTATCATATTGGTAAATACTGAGGGGTACATTAAACCCTCAAGCCGAACACTTGGTGGATTTTATTTTCTTTAATGATACCAAAACCTTTTAATGTTTTAAACTGATTATTTTCTCTCATT
>Ga0315298_1008453_pt1 | contig 13132 bp, 12 predicted proteins | sample WHS_1_MG_FD_203077 | JGI IMG/M metagenome (GOLD analysis project Ga0315298, IMG submission 203077) | Extremophilic microbial mat communities from Washburn Hot Springs, YNP, Wyoming, USA - WHS_1_MG | ecosystem: Environmental > Aquatic > Thermal springs > Hot (42-90C) | place: USA: Wyoming...
CCTCCCCCTCTCCCGCCTGCAGGAGAGGGGGAGGGGGTGGCGGCGAAGCCGCCGGGGGAGGGGGTGAGGGCCCATCCCACCGCCTGCCCGATGCGCAGGGCCAGTTCGGGCGTCAGTTTGCGCGAGCGGTGCTCGTTGGTGAATTCGGTCGTGCCGCGAATGCCGTCGGTGCCGAAGAGAGCGTCCAACATCGTCCTCCAAAAAGTGAAAAGTGAAACGTGAAACGTGAAAAGTAAAACGTAAAACGTGAATTACGTTTCACGTTTCACGTTTTACGTTTCACTCCGGATCAGTCCCCGCTCCATTTCCTCCTTCAGCAGGGCCAGGTCGGCGTCCACCATCATCCTGACCAGTTCCTCAAAGGAGACGGAGGGCTCCCAGCCCAGGACCCGGCGGGCCTTAGAGGGGTCGGCGACCAGGAGGTCCACCTCCGCAGGGCGCATGTAGCGGGGGTCCTGGACCACGTAGTCCCGCCAGTCCAGCCCCACGTGGGCGAAGGCAATCTCGCAGAGTTCCCGCACCGAGTGGGTCTGGCCTGTGCCCACGACGTAGTCGTCCGGCGCGGGCTGCTGGAGCATCAGCCACATCGCGCGGACGTAGTCCCCGGCGAAGCCCCAATCCCGGCGGGCGTCCAGGTTGCCCAGCCGCAGTTCCTTCGCCAGCCCCAGTTTGATTTTCGCCACGCCGTAGGAGACCTTGCGGGTGACGAATTCCAGGCCACGGCGGGGGGAGTTGTGAATCCAGCCCTGCCCCACGCCAGCGTGGAAGGTCCCGGACTGAGTGGCCAGGTCAAACAGCCAGCCCCTGTACGCCACAGGGGTCACCCGGACGACCTCGGAGAGGGGACGCTGGAGATGTTGTCCTTTCTGTCCCTGAACGTTGGGCGAATTCAGATTGATCTGGTAGTACAGGCGCCCGTCCCGTTCCTCCACGCAAATGATGGCCCGCTGGTTCAGGGTGACGCGCGCCAGCCAGTACAGTCCAGCCGCCAGAGGGGCCGAGGCGGTCTTGAATCCTTTGAATTCGTACTGAATCGGGGCCCGCTGCAGGCCGTCGCCGGCGTTGTAGCCTCGCAGGAAGGCCAGGCGGGCCTCCGGCCCGGCGTTCAGCACCCGCTGGGGGACCCGTTTGTATCCCGACCGGGTGTAGACCGTGTTCCGAATGTAGCGGCCGTATTCGTTGGCCCCTGGGAGATACAGTTGGTAGACGGGCGCTCCTCCCTCAAATCCGCTGGGGGCCACGGAGAGTCGGCTGCGGCATCCGATGACCTGCCGGGCCACCTCCGCGACCTGTTCCAGGAACTGAGCGTCCTGGTTGGTGATCTGGATTTTCCCCTCTTCGCTGATATATCCGTCGGCGACGATGACCCCCAGAAGCCAGGCCTCCGCCCCGGTCATCTGGATCACGTTTGTCGGCGGGGGCAGTTCAATCAACGCCAGGTGGTCGCCGGGGCGCACCTCCTCCGTCCGTCGGGAAACGGGGCTGTTATCCCCCTCCACAAAGACCTGGTGGTCCGCCGTCGTGTGGTACACCGCGCCCCGGGCCGCCACCCGGTATACCTCCTTATTGGGCTTACGCTCAAAGCCGTTCCAGGTAGCGGTCATGCAGGTGACCGGTGTCCATCCTCCAGCGTCCCAGACTTCCAGCGGGTCCTCCGGGTCCACCTCTGTGGTGAAGCGGGTGGCCGTGTGGGGCTCCGTTCGGTGAGGGACGACGTCCTCTATGGGCAGAATGTCCAGCAGCCCGTGACGCCGGATGATGACCGGGGTCTCCCCGGTGACACACTCGTGGTTGAACAGGATGCCGGAGACCGCGTAGATGCCGAAGGACTCCCGGTAGTTAACGGTGATCCAGTGGCCGTAGACCTTCGCCACCCCGTAGGGGCTGCGGGGGTAGAAGGGGGTATTCTCGTTCTGGGGGACCTCCCGGACCTTGCCGAACATCTCCGACGAACTGGCCTGGTAGAAGCGGATGCTGGGGTCCACGGTGCGGATGGCCTCCAGCATCCGGGTGACCCCCAGCGCGGTGACCTCGCCAGTGAAAACCGGTTGCTCCCAGGAAGTGGGGACGAAGGACTGGGCGGCCAGGTTGTAGACCTCATCCGGCTGATAGTCCCGCAGGATGGCGATGAGCGATCCCTGGTCCAGCAGGTCGCCGGAGACCAGGGTGATCCGGTCCTGGATGTGCTGGATGCGGGAGAAGTTCACCGTACTGGTGCGGCGCACCATACCGATGACTTCATATCCCTTCTCCAGCAGGAACTCCGCCAGATAGGAACCGTCCTGTCCGGTGATGCCAGTAATCAGTGCTCGGGGCATATCTTCCTCCTGATGCGAGTGTGCAAGTGTGCAAGTATGCAAGTGTGCAAGTGGCCAAGTGGGCAGGTGTGCGAGTTAGGAGCGTTGGTAGCGGCGCTGGCGTTCAATGTTGGGGGCCAGCATGGCAATAATCTCGTCCAGAAGGGCAAGGCGGTGTTCCAGCACGGAGGGCGGGAGCAGATGATGAGCGCGGTAATACCATCCCCGGCTTTCCCGCGCAGAGCCCATAGAAATCCGCAGGAAGTGGGAGAACTCTTTGCCGTATCCCCGTCCGTATCCCTCCTCAATGTTGGCGCAAATGGACCCGGCACTGCGGATCAATTGGTCAGCAATCGCCCGGCCGCGAGGGTCTTTGATCAAAATCTCGCAGTCCTGCCAGACGAGTTCAAACAGATATAAAGCCTTCGGATAAACCTGAAACCGCCAAAGCGGGTCCTGCCGGATACTCTGGGGCACCGTCCCCACCCACTCCTCAAAAGTGATCCACTGCATCTTCTCCCTCCTCATCCCTGCCTGCTTGCAAACCTGCAAACTTGCCTACTTGCAAACTTGCAAACTTGCCTACTTGCAAACTTGCCTACTTACAAACTTGCTCCCTCCAATACTCCAACGTCTCCCGTAGCGTCTCCTCAAAGGGAATCCGCGGCTCCCAGCCCGTCCGGCGGCGGAACTTCTCCGCGCTCCCGTAGATGACGGGCACGTCGGCGGGGCGGTAGAGGGCCGGGTCCACTTCTATCCGGACCTCCGCGTCGGTGAAGGAGAGGAGCGTCTCCAGAATCCACCGCACGGACCGGGCTATGCCGGAAGCCAGGTTGTAGACCTCCCCGGCCTCCGCCTGCGTCGCGGCCAGATAGTAGGCCCGGACGATGTCCCGCACGTCGGTGAAGTCCCGCGCCACGTCCAGGTTCCCCACCCGCACCACCGGCTCCTGGAGTCCGGCCTCAATGCGGGCAATCTGACGGGCGAAGGACGGGACGACAAAGCGGGGGGATTGCCCCGGCCCGGTGTGGTTGAACGGCCGCAACCGCACCACGTCCATCCCGTAGGCCAGATGGTACTGGAGCCCCATGAAGTCCTGCCCGACTTTGCTGACGGCGTACGGGTTGACCGGGCGCAGCGGGCTCTCCTCGGTGAGGGGCAGGTCCTCCGGGCGGGGCCAACCGTACTCCTCGTTGGACCCGATGACGATGACCCGCGACGAGAGACCGGCCCGCCGCACCCCCTCCAGCACGTTCAACTGGGCCCGCAGGTTGTTCTCTAACGTCTCCCAGGGATCGGAGAAAGATGTGGGGACATAGGATTGGGCCGCCAGGTGGAACACCACATCCGGCCGAAAGTCCCCGATCAGTTCGCCTACCTGCCCGGCGTCCCGCAGGTCCAGGTGGACCAGCGAGAGGCATGGCCGGGGCCGGGGGTCCTCCACCCGTTCCGGGTAGACCGTCCCCAGCAATTCCCAGTCGGTTTGAGATAGCAGGTACTCGCAGAGGTGATTTCCGACAAACCCACCGGCCCCGGTGATGAGTGCACGCATAGACGGCCTCCGGGAAGGACACACATCGGGATGTGAGGATTATACCCCAGAGCCAGGGAGTTGCCAAACGGCCAGGCTGGGCTATAATCCACGAATGGCACGTAAAAACCCCAAAGGACACGAAGGCCACACGAAGGGCACAGGATGATTTTTATCGCCATATTCGTGCATTCGTGTATTCGTGAATCATTCGCGGACGGCCCGCCACGCCAAACAGACCCAGGGTAGGGAATACGAATGAGGCACGCAATTACCACGTGCCGACTAAAGTCGCCCGCCATAGGCCTTTGGCCTGCGGTCGGCCTTCGCCGACCAGGGGCGTCGGCGCAGGCCGACGCCCGGCACAACGTGCCCAGGAAGGCTGATTTCCAATCAGCGCATAGCGGCAGGCCAATCGGGTAGGTAGTTACTGATGCACGAATATCCCCGACCGATGGTGACTGTGGACGTCGTCATCTTTACCCTGCGGGAGAACGACCTGCAGGTGTTGCTGGTCCGGCGACGGAACCCACCCTTTGCCGGGATGTGGGCGATTCCCGGGGGATTCGTGGACATAGACGAACCGCTGGAAGCGGCCGCGCGGCGGGAACTGGAGGAGGAGACCGGCGTCCGGGGCGTCTATCTGGAACAATTCCACACGTTTGGCGACCCCGGGCGGGACCCGCGCGGGCGGACCATCACGGTGGCGTACTTCGCCCTGGTCCGGGCCGACCAGGTACGGCCCCGCGCGGGGGACGACGCCGCAGAAGCGGGCTGGTGGTCTATGCGGGCTCTCCCCCCTCTGGCCTTTGACCACGACCGCATCCTGGCCCGCGCCCTGACGCACCTCCGCCAGCGACTGAAGTGCTTCGCCATGCCCCCCGGACTGTTGCCCGATACCTTTACGTTGAACGAACTGCAATCGGTGTACGAGGCCATTCTGGGGGAGAAACTGGACGGGCGGACCTTTCGCCGCAAAGTTCTGGCTGCCGGAGTCCTTCAGGAGACAGGGGGATACCGGCGGGTGGACGGTCGTCCAGCCAAACTGTACCACGTAAGGAGCGCGCGGTGAGGAATCAACGTGTGGGCGTCTTCATTATACTTTTGCTCAGCCTGATCGGAGCGGGGTGCGCCGGACAACCCCGGCCCCCCTCCTCTCTATCGGCGACGGTTTCGCTGTATGGCGACCTGGAGAATCTGGACCCGCGCGGGGAGATCATCACCGTCTGGTATCCGGCATCCCACGAGGACACCCTGTTGGCGATGCTGGACCGGTTCAACGCGACCAACCGGTGGGGAATCGCGGTGCGGGGGGAGCGTCTGGAGAACTCCGCTGCCCTTTACGAGCGCATCCAGGAAGGGACTTCGGTGAAGAAACTCCCCGACCTGGCCATTGTCTCTCCGGGTTATCTGGCGGCCAGCGCGACGGAGGGGCTGGCCGTGGAACTGACGCCCTATTTGAAAAGCCGCCAGTGGGGATTCCCGGCAGGAGACCTGGAGGAGTTTTTCCCCTCTGTCCTGGAGGTCGGACAACTGAGCCGTCCGTCCGGGCGATACGGTTTTCCCTTCGCCCTCTCGGCCGGACTTCTGTTTTACAATCGGGGGTGGCTCCGCCAGTTGGGCTATGACCATCCCCCGCGCACCTGGGAGGAGTTCCGGGAAATGGCCTGTGCTGCCTCGGACCCGACCAGCGGGGTCTACGGCTACGAATTCCCCGCCAGCGACCGCACGTTCATCCACCTGCTCATTGGCCATGACGGTCGGATGATGGACACCGCCGGGACCGAGTACACTTTCGGGGGCCAGGAGGGGCTGGGGGCCCTGACGTTTCTGCGCGACCTGGTCCAGAATGGGTGCGCGACCCGGGAGCCCCGCTGGGAGCAGGCGGAGACGGACTTCGGGGCCGGCAGAGTGCTCTTTGTCCTCAGCAGCACCTGGCACATCCCCCATTACCGCCAGGTCGCCGCGCAGCGGGGCGGGCTGGATTGGGCCGTGGCACCGCTGCCCACCGCCAGCGGCGCGCCCGTCACCGACCTTTTCGGTCTCTTATGGTTCATCCCACCGACGACTCCCCGGCGTCAACTGGCCGCCTGGCTGGTCGTGCGCTGGATGAACGAACAACCTCAGCAGGACCGCTGGGTATCTGTGTATGGCTACCTTCCCCACCGCTCGCTCTCCTCCGAGGCTAAGGCAGCACTGCTGGGGGAGATTCCCCAGTATGCCGATGCCCTTGCTCTGCTGGAACGGGACGCGGTGGTGGAGCCGGCCGTTCCCGGATACGAGCGGTGCCGGGATATTCTGGGGGCTATGGTCAGCGCGGTCGCGGAGAGCGAAGAACCGGCATCCCGGCTACAGGAGGCAGTAGAATCCTGCCAGGCCACTCTCAAGGGGCCGTAACATCTGGAGCGTTTTGCCTGGTGGGTTTCAGCCCCCTATCTGAAGGGGAAAGGGTTGCGGCGGGCGGCTTCGCCGCCCGCCGCAACCCTTACTGATAGCGACCGCTTCGCCAGTGTTCCAGCACCCGACGGGTGGAGGCAAAGGCCAGCGGCGGGAGTTCGTCCGGCGAGAAGAACTCCGCCGATCGGGCGTCGTCCCCGGCCTGGAGGGTGCCGCCCACCACTTCCCCCCGGTACACCACGGTGAAACTGGCCTCACCCGGCAATCCCTCTCCGGGGAGAATGTCCAGCAGTCCCGTCAGCCTGACCTCCAGCCCCGTTTCCTCCCGGCACTCCCGAATGGCGGTGGTGGCCGGGTCCTCGTCGTACTCCACAAAACCGGCGGGCATGCTCCACCGCCCCTTGAACGGTCCAAAGGCCCGCCGGACCAGCAGGACTTTCCCGTCTTTTTCCACCAGCACGGCGGCGGCCACTTTGGGGTCGCGGAAGATGAGGCGGTCACATGCCGGGCAGTACCGCCGCACCCGACCGTAGGCCTCCCGGTCCTGCAGCGGACTGCCACATTGGGGACAGAAGTTGAGTTCCAGGTATTCGGCCATAGACAGGTCGCATGTCGCAGGGAGCAGGGTCGCAAGGCGCAGGGCGCAGGGTCGCAGGGTCACATGTCGCAGGGTCGCAGGTCGCAGGGAGGAGCTATCGCGCCCGCCAGGCCCGCAGGGAGAAGATTGCCAGCACCGCGGTCAGCAGGGCCAGCCCTCCCACGGGCAGCCAGGACGTGGGGGGCAACGGCGGTTTCCCGCCCGGCATTTCCGGAGGGACAGGAACGGGCGTCGGTTCCGCCACCGTTATCGCCGGAGGCGTTCCCTCTGCTATCGCGACTCCGGCCATCTCCGAAGGGGCCATCTCCGGCGTCGGCGTGGGGAGCACCTCCTCGCCCGGCTCGGGGGGCTCTCCGGGGGGCGGCCCCGGGGCTGCCCCTCCGCCCATGCCGCCCATATCCGAGGGATATGGCGCGGCTTCTATGGGAGATGGCGTCCCCTCGCTCCAGGCCCGCATCTCCGGAGCGGGGGGTTCGGTGGCGGTCGCCGCGCTGGGTAACAGGCCTTCTTCGGGAAGCGCGGTCTCCGAAGCGGGCGGCGCCTTTTTCGCTTCCGTTGGCCCGGTCTCCAACATCTGCGGAGTCTCTTCATAAGCAGCCATCGGCGCGGGGGCGGCAGCACCCAACCTGCTCGGTCCGGCGGCGATGAGGTTCCCTACCAGCAGGATGACGCAGAGGAGGCCGCTGATCGCGGTCGCGAAGGTCAGCGCGGGGGCCAGGCGACGGGCCACCGGCGCGGTCTGGCGGACCATCGCGGGGGTCAGCAGGAAGTTGCGGGGCGCGGGGACAGAGGGCATCCCCCGGACCAGCGCCACCGTCCGCTGCAGCGATTCCAGCCGCGCGCGCAGAGCGGCGTCCTGGGCCAATCGGGCCTCCAGTCGGGCCCGCTCCCGGGGGCTCAGCGCCCCGTCTATGTATGCCGATAGCCATTCATCTACCCGTTCCCGGGCTCGGTTTTTCCCCAGCATATCAATCCTCATCTTCAAGACGGTACGCGCGGGGTAAGAGTTCCCTCTGGGCCTGCAGAAGGTCCCGCAGACGGGCCCGGGCCCGCGCCAGGCGGGATTTGACCGTCCCCACGGGAATCCCCACCGTATCCGCAATCTCCTGATAGTTCATCCCCTCCACATCCGAGAGGACCAGCACGATACGCTGGTCGGGAGGAAGAGCAACAATGGCGGCCTGAAGGAAACGGGCCAGTTCCGCCTGCTGGGCGGCCTCCTCCGGTGTCGGGTGACCGTTGACCAGAAACGGGTTCGCTTCCTCGTCCATCTCCCCGAAGGACTCCCAGGAGACGGCAGGGCGGCGCTTGTGGCGGCGGAGTTCGTCGTAACAGCGGTTGGCGACGGTGCGCATGAGCCAGGACAGGAAGGAGCCTCCCCGGAAAGTGGAGAGATGCCGATAGGCCGCGATAAAGGCTTCCTGGGTGGCATCTTCCGCCGCGGCCGGGTCGCCCAGGATGCGGTAGGCGAGGTTATAGACCCGGTCCTGGTAGGCCAGCACCAGTTCGTTAAAAGCGTCCAGGTCGCCGCGCTGGGCGGCGGCGACCAGCCGCCCCTCGTCCAGATTCCTTCCGGCGCTCACCTCTCAACACCCCTGCCTTTTTGAGACCCAACAACCGGTTACCAAATTGTAACGCGGCGGAAATCCCATTTCGGCTCATTTCTGTGTATGATGTTTACAGAGGTCGGGAAAACCCCCGGACTTCCGGGTAGCCACGATGAAGCCACAAGGAGGTCACAATGGAAATGATTAAGGTCGCTGCCGATTCCCGCTCCACCGCTGTGGCGGGTGCCATCGCTGGAGTCATTCGGGAACGGGGGAAGGTGGATGTGCGGGCCATCGGAGCCAGCGCCGTCAACCAGGCCGTGAAAGCCGTTGCCATTGCTCGCAGTTATCTAATGCCGGAGGGGATTGACATTGTCTGTATTCCCTCCTTCTCCGAGGTGATGATTGACGGGCAGGAACGGACGGCCGTCCACCTCACTGTAGAGACCCGATGCAACTCCAGCAAGGCCGCGTAGACCTCCATGTCCACACTACTGCTTCGGATGGGTCCCTGACGCCTGCCGAAGTTGTGCGACTGGCGCTGGAGCAGGGCCTGGCAGCCATCGCCCTGACGGACCACGATACCGTAGATGGGCTCGTTGAAGCGCGGGCTGCCGCTAACGGCACCGGTCTGGAAGTTGTCCCCGGGGTGGAGATCAGTTCAGACTGGCCAGTGGGCGACTTCCACATCCTGGGACTGTATGTGGACCCCTGGGATGGGCCGTTCAATGAGTGCATGCAGTCTATGAAGGCCGCCCGTTTACAGCGGGCCCGGAAGATGCTGGAACGACTGGCAGCCCTGGGGATGCCCCTGGAATGGGATGAAGTCGTCCGTTTCTGCAACGGAAATTGCACCATCGGACGGCTCCACATCGCCCGCGCAATGGTCCACCGGGGTTATGTTCCCGATGTCCATCAGGCCTTCCAGCGCTATATCGGCCGGGACGGGCCAGCGTATGTACCCCGGTTGCGGATGACGCCGGTGGAGGTCATCGGTTTGATCCGACGGGCGGGGGGTGTGGCTGTACTGGCCCATCCCGCCGCCTCCGGCCTGGTGGAGCACATCCCGACCCTGGCTTCACTGGGTCTGCAGGGCGTGGAGGTCTGGTATCCCGCCCATTCTCCCGAGGATGTCCGGGCGCTGTTGCGGCTGGCTCGCCAACACCGCCTGCTTGTGACCGGAGGAAGCGATTTTCACGGCTTCGGGTTGGGTGCGGGGGCACCGCTGGGATCGGTGAGTGTGTCCCTGCGGGTGCTCCGGCAACTGCAGCGGGCAGCCGAACTGGTCCGACAACCCGGGGAGATGGCCATTTTCCCTGTGGCGGCGTAGCCGCCAGAATGGCATGGTTATGCTTTTCCGGCGGTGGCTCTGCCACCGCCGGAAAATTTCCCGCTACAGGTCAAACCCCAGCAGAACCTCCAGCGTCAACTGGGGGTTGGCGTTGCGGCGTATCCGGTCCATCGCCATCCGAATGGCCTGGATTCGGGCGACGGCCTGAGCGGGCGTGAACCGGGTCGCCATCTGCTCCAGGCAGGCCCGCTGGTCCAGGTTGGTCAGCAAAGATTCCCCTCCCCGGTCCTCTCTGACGCCTCCCGCCAGCAGGAGAATGTCCCGCCACCATCCGGCCCAGAGGTCCAGGGCTTCCTGGGCCGCTTCGGGGTCGCGCGCCAGTTCTGCCGCGTAGCGGAAGCGGTCCGTCAGCGGGGCCCGCAGCAGCGCGACCATTTCGTCTATCCGTTGCTGCCGCCGCCGGAGCAGGTCGGGTTCGGTGGCGGCCCGCACGGCCCAACCCAATCGCCCCCCGCTGAGGTGTGCCAGCAGGCGCGCCGTTTCGGCATCCACTCCCCACCGCGTCTGCAGCGCACTGGCAATCTGCGGCACAGGGATCGGGCGGAGCGGAATCACCTGACAGCGGGATACAATCGTCGGCAGAAGCGAATCGGTATCGGGGGCCAGCAGAATCAGGACAACAAAATCAGGTGGCTCTTCCAGGGTCTTGAGCAGCGCGTTGGCCGCCGAAGGGGTGGCCTGGTCAAAGCGGTCCAGGATAGCGACCCGGTGGGTGGCCATGTTGGGCGTCAGGGAGAGATGGCGCTGGAGTTCCCGGACCTGCTCCACCTTCAGCCGCCCTGCCTCCGACTCCGGCTGCACCCAGAAGAGGTCGGGATGGTTGCCGCTGGCGGCCAGGTGACAGGACCGGCACTCCCCGCAGGGGCGCGGGTCCCCCTGGCAGAGGAGAGCAGAGGCCAGCGCCCTTGCCAGCGTCCCCTTACCGACGCCCGGCGGGCCGGTGAATAAGTACGCGTGGGAAAGTTCCCCCTCCTCCAGCGCCTGCCGGAGGAGGTGGACCGCCCATTCATGCCCGATGATGCCCCAGTTTTCCATTGCAGAGCAAAATCAAAATCCACGAAGGACACGAAGGGCACGAAGGTTTTTTTATTTCTTCGTAACGACCTACCAGGGGACCTCCGGGCAAGCGCCATTGAAGATGCAGCGAAGGCGTGCCCCTGTAGCGCAGGCCGCCAGGCCTGCATGCAGGCTGACAGCCTGCGCTACATTACTTGCAAACCGATTCGGGTAGGTCGTTACATTTCTTTGTGATACTTCGTGGATCAACGTGATGCTTCATGTCCTTCGTGGATCAACCTCTGTGCCTATCGGCGTTCTGTTCTTTGAGTCGCTGCCCGCTGTCGCCAGGCCTCGTAGAGGACAATGGAGCCAGCGACGGCCGCGTTGAGGGAGGTGACGTTTCCGACCATGGGGAGTTGAACCATCCGGTCGCACCGTTCCTGAACCAGCCGGCGCAGGCCCTCCCCTTCGCTGCCGATCACCAGGGCCAGGGGGCCAGTGAGGTCTGCCTGGTCGTACCTCTGGGCACCCCGTACGGCTTCCAATCCAACCACCCAGATGTCGCGCGCCTTCAGCCGTTCTATGGTCTCCGGCAGATTGGGCACCTGGGCGATCCGAAGGTGCTCGGCCGCCCCGGCGGAGGTGTGCACCACCGCCGGGGTGATCCCGACAGCCCGGCGTTGCTGGATTACCACACCGTGGACGCCAACGGCCTCGGCGGTGCGCAGGAGCGTGCCGACATTTTGCGGGTCCTGCAGGAGGTCCAGGAGGAGCAGGAAGGGGGGCTCAGAGCGCCGCGCGCTCTCGGCCAAAATGTCCTCCAGATCAGCGTATGGGTACTCGCTGGCCTCCAGGGCCACTCCCTGATGGTTGGCTTCCCCCATCCAGTCCAGATGGCGGCGGGGGACGCGTTCTACTGGCACCCCGGCCCGTTCTGCCAGGGTCAGGATGTCGTCCACGATGTCCGTCGCGCGGACGGTATCGGCGACCATCAGTCGGAAGAACTGTCGCCGCCGGGCCCGCAACGACTCATAGACCGCGTTGCGACCGTAGAGGGTTTCACGCATAAGACTCAGGAAACAGAGAGTAATTCAGGCCATTGTCACCCTTAGAGATAATGGCGTATGAGAAGGGCTCCTGATCCAGCATTGCCTGGAAGCACCCCTTTGCCGGCTTTTCGGATTTCCGACGCATTTCTATGATTTGTAAACCCCCTTGTTCGGCCAGTGCAGGGAAGTTAGGGAGGGCGAGAGACCATGGAGAAATTTCTTTCAACCATTGGATCAGGCCACTGAGCCGCTCCCAATCTTCCTGTCGGGTCGGGTCCAGTTGCTGGGCCTGAGCTCTGCGCCGGGTATAGGGGGATCGGGCACCCAGTCCCAATCTGGTCATTTCCTCGTCAAACTGGATTCCCCATTCCATCAGCCGGCGCGGCGAGATAGAAAGCAGAATGCGGCAGAAAGGATATAACGGGGAATCCTCCTCAGAACCTCCCAGCCATTCCAGCCACTCCATTGCGTTGCGCAGGTATGTGAATGCGCTCTGCATAGCGGAATCCACATTGAGCAGAACGGGGAGAAACTCCCGGGAAAGACGCATCTCCGTTTCCCGCCATTCCGGATGCCAGGCACTGAGACAGGCCAGGAGCAGGTGCAACGTCCCGAACGGATATTTACGGCCGAAATCTTCCGCCGTCACGCCCCGCAATAGATTGGGGTTCAGGGAGTGCTGGTGCCCCGGAATTGGAATGTCCTTTTGCCACTGAAGGATGTGATGCCCAACGCTGGGGATTTCCACCCGGTAAATGTCGTGGTCCAGGAAGACCACATTTCCTGAAAAAATATCCACCCCGGATTGTACCCACAGGTGCTGGGCGTCGTAGAAACCCACCAGTTGCCAGTTCCGCAGGGATTCCATCAACATGGCCGACACCAGGCCGTCCAGGTCCAGGCTGGTGACCATCAAATGGCCCGGTTCGTCCAGCCAGGGGAAACGCTCCCGAATCTGGGCGTAACTCGCAGGCTCTATTCGCTCCTCTTTTCCAGCATTCTGACCACCCTGGTAGACCACGTTTTCGTCCTTCAGGGACAGCAGCGGGAGTCTCATTTGCTGAGGGTAAGCTCGCCCATAGAGATAATCCCGGTCCTGAACGGGCACCTTCTCAAAAATGGCAACCAGCTGCTGGCGGAGATGTAGGGGCTCCTGGATCCTCCGCCTGGCAATCTCTATATACTTCTGCTGGACATCATACCCCACGTAATGTCGGCCCAGGGCACGAGCAACTTTGGCCGTCGTCCCGATGCCCACAAACGGGTCCAGGACCGTATCGCCGGGGTAAGAGAACATCCGGATCAGGCGGTAGGGAATTTCCTCCGGAAAGGGGCAGGGGTGCGGGAGAGTATTGGGTGGAAC
>Ga0315298_1008455_pt1 | contig 13130 bp, 11 predicted proteins | sample WHS_1_MG_FD_203077 | JGI IMG/M metagenome (GOLD analysis project Ga0315298, IMG submission 203077) | Extremophilic microbial mat communities from Washburn Hot Springs, YNP, Wyoming, USA - WHS_1_MG | ecosystem: Environmental > Aquatic > Thermal springs > Hot (42-90C) | place: USA: Wyoming...
TGCGGCAGCGCCGAAACCGAGGAGCTCGCCCCCTTCGGCGCCACCGCCTGCAAGGCGCTCTGGCGCTGCCGCGCCTGCCGCGAGCCCTTCGAGCATTTCAAATGCCACTGACCGAACCCGCCGCCGCCGCGCCGAAATTCCACCGCCTCCGCGTGGCCGACCTCCGGCGCGAAACGGCGGACACCGTCTCGCTGTCCTTCGCGGTGCCGCCGGCGCTCGCCGGCGCCTACCGCTTCGCCCCCGGCCAGTATCTCACCCTGCGCGCGACGATCGCGGGCGAGGAACTGCGCCGCTCCTATTCGATCTGCACGGTGCCGGAGGATGGCGAGCTGCGCATCGCGGTCCGGCGCGTCGATGGCGGGCGCTTCTCCACCTGGGTGAACGAGGCGCTGCGGCCGGGCGACCCGGTCGACGTGATGACGCCGACCGGCCGCTTCGGCGCCGCCGCCCTGGCCGATCCCGCCGGCCTGCATGTCGCCTTCTGCGCCGGGTCCGGCATCACCCCGGTGCTGCCGGTCGCCCGCGCCGTGCTGGCCGCCTCGCCCGCGAGCCGGTTTCACTTCTTCTACGGCAACCGCACCGGCGCCGACGCGCTGTTCCGCGCCGAGCTGGCCGCGCTGAAGGACCGCCATCTCGGCCGCGTGTCGGTGCTGCACGTGCTGTCGCGCGAGGAACAGGATCTTCCCGTGCTGAACGGGCGGCTCGACGGCGCGCGCGTGCGCCGCCTGCTGCCCGCCATGGTGCCGCCGGCCGAGATCGCCCATGCCCATGTCTGCGGACCCGCCACGATGATCGACGAGGTCGCCGGCGTCCTCGCCGAATTCGGCCTGCCCCCCGCGCGCCTTCACACCGAGCGTTTCGTCTCCGCCGAAGGCGGCCGCCCGCGCCCGCGCCCGCCGGTCGCGCCCGGCGCCCCGTCCGCCCATCGCGCCGCCATCATCCTCGACGGCAAGCGCCGCGAGGTGCCGGTGGCCGAGGGCGAGACGATCCTCGACGCCGCGCTCCGCGCCGGGCTCGACATGCCCTTCGCCTGCAAGGGCGGCATGTGCTCCACCTGCCGCGCCCGCCTCGCCGATGGCGAGGCCGACATGGCCGTGAACTACGCGCTGGAGCCGTGGGAAACCGCTGCCGGCTTCATCCTCACCTGCCAGTCCCGTCCGCTTACGCCGCGCGTCACCGTCGACTTCGACGCGCTGTAGCGCCACCTCACTTCTGGCCCGCCGCCGTCGCATGCAGGCTGAAGCATTGCCGCCCGCTGGCGTGCCGGCCGAAGACCGGATGCTGGAACCCCGCCTCCTGGCTGGCCCGCTCGTCCAGCGTCGAGAGCGCGAAATGCGCGCAGAGTTCGTAGCTGTCGGTCCCGGTCACGCTGTATTCGAAGGGGATGCCCTCCGGATCGGTCAGCGGCACCGCGCCATAGCCGGGGGATGGCTCCAGCTCCTCGAGCCGCTGCGGCAGCGCGCCGTGGCCGCGCCGGTAGGCGGCGATCTCGCCCGACAGTATCCCGAGTTGCAGGCTGCGCATCTGGTCGGCCTGCTGCCGGCGGATATGCTCCGGCGAGCCGATCACGAGAAACCCCGCGATCACCAGCAACAGCGCGGCGAGTCCGAGGCTGCCCGCGAACAGGCTGGCGCCGCCCGGCCTCATGGCGCCGCCGCCTCACGCGCGTCGCGCAGGAAATAGCCGAACATGCCGCCGGCGATCACCGCCACCGTCGCGAGCTTCAGCAGGGTCGCCACCGCCAGTTCGCCGCCCAGCGCGTTGTAGATCAGCGCCATCACGTCGCCGGCCAGCCATAGCGCGGTGATGAACAGCGTGAGGTAGGTTAGCCACTGGCGCGGCCGCGATCCCCGCCGCGCCGGGTCCCGCGCGATCGCCCGGTTGATCCGGCGGAACAGCACGACGAAGACCGGGTAGGCGACCAGGATCGCCGAGATGTTCCACCTGATGTCCCGCAGCAGCGTGGCGCTTACATAAATCCGGCTGCCGATCCGCCGGGGAAAGGCGTGGTCGATCAGGTGAAAGGCGAGGGCGCCCGCATTGTAGGCGGCGGCATAGAGCGCCACGAACACCACCAGGTAGACGAACACCTCGCGCGCCGAGAGATAGGGCTGCGCCCGCGGCACCGGCACCGGAAACGGAACCTCGGCGAAGGCGTGCAGCGCCTCGCCGATATCGGCGTCCTGCCAGCCGGCCGCGCGCAGGGCCGCGGCAATCTCCGCGCGCGCCGCGCCGGCGGCGAGGGCCCGGCGGGTGAAGTCGAGCAGCTGGCGGTCCATGATCCGGCCTCCCGGTTGCGGGACGGCCCCCAGCCTGCCCGCCGGCGCGCGACATGCCGATGATCCCGCTCAAGCCGCGATCATCCGTTCGGCGCAATCGCGCTCCGCCTTTCGGCGAGGGGAGCGCGCAAATGTTCATTTCATACGATCAATTCAATTAATCCAATCTGTATAGAAGATCATCCGCCAAGGCCCCATTAAAGACGCAACGCCGGCGCGCGGGCTCCGCTCCGTCCCCCGGCATTCATCTGGAGGCTTCCATGCTCACCCAAGGCTTCGCCCGTTTCCTGCGCACCCGCCGCACCGACCTGCTCGCCATCGTGCGCCAGTTCACGCCGAACTGGTTCGCCGCGACGATGGGCACCGGCATCCTCGCGCTCGACCTCAACCAGCTGCCCGGCCTGCATCGCCCGGCGATGGCGCTCTGGCTGCTGAACATCGCGCTGTTCGCCCTCTTCACCCTGCTCTACGCCGCGCGCTGGCTGCTCTACCCGCGGGAGGCCGCGCGCATCTTCGGCCATTCGGTGATGTCGATGTTCCTCGGCACCATCCCGATGGGCCTCGCCACCATCATCAACGGTTTCATCGCCTTCGGTCTCGCCCCGCTCGGGCCGGAAGCGGTCGGCATCGCCACCGCGCTCTGGTGGGCGGATGTGGCGCTGTCGCTCGTCATCGGCATCGGCGTGCCCTTCCTGATGGTCATCCGCCAGGACCACGCGATCGAGAGGATGACGGCGGTCTGGCTGCTGCCGGTCGTCGCCGCCGAGGTCGCGGCGGCGAGCGGCGCGCAGATCGTCCCGCATCTCGGCAACCCGCATCTCGCCCTGCTGGTCGACATCCTGTCCTACGCCCTCTGGGCCTATTCGGTGCCGGTCGCGCTCGGCATCGTCGCGGTCCTGCTGCTCCGCCTCGTGCTGCACCGCCTGCCGCATCGCGACATGGCGCCCTCGTCCTGGCTCACTTTGGGGCCGATCGGCACCGGCGCGCTCGGCCTGCTCCTGCTCGGCGCCGATGCGCAGGGCGCGCTCGCCCCGCTCGGCCTGCCGGGGCTCGCCGACGCGGCGCGCGGCATCGGCCTGATCGGCGGCGTCATCCTCTGGGGTTACGGCGTCTGGTGGCTCGCCTTCGCGGTGCTCGCAACCCTGCGCTACCTGCGCGGCGGCATTCCGTTCAATCTCGGCTGGTGGGGCTTCACCTTCCCGCTCGGCGTCTATGCCGCCACCACCTTCGCCCTCGCCGGGCAGACCCACCTCGCCCTGTTCCACATCGCCGCCGTGGCGATGACGGCGAGCCTCGCCGCCCTCTGGGTGATCGTCGCGGCGATGACGCTGCGGGGTGCCGCCAGCCGCGCGCTCTTCGCCGCCCCCTGCCTGCTGCGCGGCGCCATTCCGGAGGACGCGCTGACCGCCGACATGGTCTGACCGGGTCCCGGCCGGGACTCGCCATCGCCCGACGCCTCGACTAACGTTGCCGGCGCGCCCCCATCGCCGATGGGGCGCGCCGGTCCCGTATCCGGTTCTTCGTCCGCGTTCTCCGGGGCCCGCCAGCCGCGCCTTTCCATCAAGAATGCCAATACGGGGGACGATTTCATGAAAAAATTCATCAACGCGCCGGAAAACGTGGTGGCCGAGGCGCTTGCCGGCATGGCCGCCGCGCATCCCGATCTGATCCGCGTCCACACCGATCCCGATTTCATCACCCGCGCCGATGCCCCGGTGCGCGGCAAGGTGGCGCTGCTCTCCGGCGGCGGCTCCGGTCACGAGCCGATGCATGGCGGTTTCGTCGGCCGCGGCATGCTCGATGCCGCCTGCCCCGGCGCCGTCTTCACCAGCCCGACGCCGGACCAGATGCTCGCCGCCACCAGGGCGGTCGATGGCGGCGCCGGCGTGCTCCATATCGTGAAGAACTACACCGGCGACGTGCTGAACTTCGAGATGGCCGCCGACCTCGCGAAGGAGGAGGGGCTCGACGTCGCCGCCGTCGTGATCGATGACGATGTGGCGGTGCAGGACAGTCTCTACACCGCCGGCCGCCGCGGCGTCGGCGCCACGATCCTCGCCGAGAAGATCTGCGGCGGTGCCGCCGAGGCCGGCGCCGACCTCGCCAGCGTCGCCGCCCTCTGCCGCGAGGTGAACGGCGCCGCCCGCTCGATGGGCGTCGCGCTCAGCCCCTGCACCGTGCCGCATGCCGGCAAGCCGAGCTTCACCCTCGGCGAGGGCGAGATGGAATACGGCATCGGCATCCATGGCGAGCCCGGCCGCAAGCGCATCCCCATCGAACCGGCCGACCGTGTGGCCGAAATGCTGATGGAACCCATCCTCGCCGACCTGCCGTTCCGCCAGGGCGACAAGGTGCTGCTCTTCGTCAACGGCCTCGGCGGCACGCCGCTGGTCGAGCTCTACATCCTCTACCGCAAGGCCGCGGAGATCGCCCGACGCCACGGGCTGACGGTCGCGCGCTCGCTGGTCGGCCCCTACATGACCAGCCTCGAGATGGCCGGCACCTCGATCACCCTGCTGCGCCTGACCGACGACATGATCCGTCATTGGGACGCGCCGGTCGTCACCCCGGCGCTGCGCTGGGGCGCCTGAGGCGGGCAGGGGGGATTGCGCATGGCCGACCAGCTCGACGTTCCGCTCCTCACCGCCTGGCTCGGCCGCGCCGCCGCCGCGATCGAGGCGCAGCAGGGCTACCTCTCCGATCTCGACGCCGCGATCGGCGATGGCGATCACGGCGCCAACCTCGCCCGCGGCTTCAAGGCCGTCATGGCGAAGCTCGGCACGCCCGCCGATCCGGCGGCGCTGTTCCGCACCGTCGGCATGACGCTGATCGGCACCGTCGGCGGCGCCTCCGGCCCGCTCTACGGCACCCTCTTCGTCGAGATGGCCAAGGCCGCCGCCGGCCGCGCCACGCTCGACGCCGCCGGCTGGCACGCCGCGCTTGCCGCCGGCGTCGCCGGCGTGGTCGCCCGCGGCAAGGCGGCCCCCGGCGACAAGACGATGATCGACGCGCTCACCCCCGCCGTCGCCGCCCTCGAAGCGGCGGCCAGCCTGCCCGAGGCGCTCGCCCGCTCGGCCGCCGCCGCGCGGGAGGGCGCCGAGGCCACCGCCCCGCTGGTCGCCCGCAAGGGCCGCGCCTCCTATCTCGGCGAACGCGCGATCGGCCATGTCGATCCGGGGGCGACCTCGTCGGCGATGCTGCTCGCCGCCCTCGCCGAAGCCGCCGGCTGAGCGGCCCAGGCGCGCGGCGTCATGGCAACCGGCCTCCTCCTCGTCTCCCACAGCGCGGCGCTGGCCCGCGCCACCGCCGAACTCGTCCGGCAGATGACCGGCGACCGCCTCGCCCTCGCCATCGCCGCCGGCGCCGGGCCGGACCATGCCGAACTCGGCACCGACCCGCTCGCCATCCTCGCCGCCTGCGAGGAGCTGGCCGGCTGCGAGGGAATCGTCGTGCTGATGGATCTCGGCAGCGCCGTGCTCAGCGCCGAAATGGCGCGCGACCTCGCGGACGATGCCCTGCGCGCCCGGCTTCACCTCGCCCCGGCCCCGTTCGTCGAGGGCGCGCTGGCGGCGGGTGTGGCGGCCGCCGCCGGGCAGGCCGCCGACCGCGTCGCCGCCGAGGCGCTGGCCGGGCTCGCGCCGAAACAGGATGCGCTCGGCACCCAAGAACACGCCGCGCCGCCGTCGCCAGCCGCCACGCTCACCCGCGCGGTCACGCTGGCCGATCCGAACGGCCTGCATCTCCGCCCCGCCGCGCGCTGCGTCGAGGCCGCCGCCCGGTTCGACGCCACGCTGCGCCTCCGCCACAACGGCCGCGTCGCCCCGCTCGACAGCCCGACCGCGCTGATGGCGCTCGGCGCGAAGGGCGGTGCCGCGGTGACGATCGAGGCCTCCGGCCCCGAGGCCGAACCCGCCGCCGCCGCCCTCGCCGCCATCCTCGCCGAGCGCCCGGCGGAACCCCACGCCGAAACCCCGTCGAAAGCGTCATCCGGCGGATTCGTGCCGATGTCCCCCGGCCGCGCCGCCGGCCCGGTCGTCGCCGTCGGCCGCGTCCACCCGCCGGTGCCTGAAACCACGGTGGTGGACCGTACGGCGGCGCTCACCCGGCTCGATGAAGCGCTGGCCGCCGCCCGCGCCGCGCTGGCCGGCGACCCGATCCTCGCCGCCCAGGCCGCCCTGCTCGCCGATCCGGCGCTGATCGGCCCCGCCCGCGCCGCGATCGAGGCGGATGGCCGCCACGAGGCCGCCGCCTGGCGCGACGCCACCGCCGCCGCCGCCGCCAGCCACGAGGCGCTCGACGACCCCTATCTCCGCGCCCGCGCGCGCGACCTGCGCGAGGCCGGCGATGCCGTGCTCCGCGAACTGCTCGGCGGCTTCGGCCTCGACCTGCCGGCCAAGCCCGCGATCATCGTGGTGGACGAACTCACCGCCGCCGAGGCCGCGAGCCTGCCGCCCACCATCCTCGGCGTGCTCGACCGGCGCGGCGGCCCCACCAGCCACGCCGCGATCCTGCTCCGCGCCGCCGGCATTCCCGCCCTGGGCGGCGTCGCGCTCGATCCGCCGCCGTCCCGCGCCGCCTTCGACGGCGCGACCGGCGAATTCGTCGCCGAGCCCGACGCCGCGACCGAAGCCCGCTTCCGCGCCGCCGACCTCCTCGCGCCGGGCCCGGCCTCCGTCATCCTTCCCGGCGGCGAGGCGCTCGAATTCTGGGCGAATGTCGCCGGCCCCGCCGATGCCGCCGCCGCCGCCCGCGCCGGCGCCTTCGGCGTCGGCCTCGCCCGCACCGAGATGCTCTTCCTCGGCCGCGCCGACATGCCGGGCGAGGACGAGCAGGAAGCCCGCGTCGGCGCGATGATCGCGCCGTTCCGGGGCCGTCCGGTCGTGGTCCGCCTGCTCGATGCCGGGGCGGACAAGCCGGTGCCCTTCCTCGCCCTGGCGTCGGAGGAAAACCCCGCCCTCGGCGTGCGCGGCGTGCGCGCGCTGCTCCGCCGGCCGGATTTCTGCGCCGCCCATCTGCGCGCCCTGCTGTGCGCCGGCGCCGGGCACGACCTGCGGATCATGGTCCCGATGGTCACCTTCGCCGCCGAGTTGCGCGCTATACGCGACCTGCTCGCCGCCGCCGCGCGCGATGTCGGCTGCGAGCCGCCGCCGCTCGGCGCGATGATCGAGGTGCCCGCCGCCGCCCTCACCGTGCCGGACCTGCTGGCGGCGAGCGACTTCTTTTCGATCGGCACCAACGATCTCACGCAATACGTCCTCGCCGCCGATCGCGGCCACAAGGATCTCCCCGGCTTCGCCGATGCCGGCCATCCGGCGGTCATCGGCCTCTGCGCCCGGGTCTGCCGCGATGCCGGGGCGGTCCCCGTTTCCGTCTGCGGCGAAGCCGCCGGCGATCCGTCGACCGCCCGCCTCCTGGTCGAGGCCGGCATCCGCAAGCTCTCGATGGGCGCCGCCCGGCTTAGCACCCTCCGCGCGGCGTTTTCCGCCAGCGCCTGACATCCGCGCACCCGGACCACGGCGCCGACGCTCGGCCCGCCCCTTACCCCGTTCCGGGCGAGGGGCGGGATGCGGTCAGGCCGTCAGCCTGGTCTCCTCCGCCTGCTGCATCACCGGATAGCGCAGACCGGCTTTCAGCGGCGTCACGGTCAGAACGCGGCCCTTGAGCAAGCTCGCCGGCACCACCGCCGCGCCATCGGTCCAGCGGCCATCGGCTTCCACGCCGTGCCACCCTTCGGCCAGTGCCGGGTGATCGAGCGCCACCGGTTCGTCGCCCGCCATCAAACCGCCGATCTTGACGCCGAGCCGGCGGCGATCGCGCGGATCGGGCGTCACCTCGGCGGGAACCGCGCTGCGCGACGTGATGATCGCGGCGCCGTCGGCGCGGTATTCGACGCGAAGCTGCGCGTCTTCCGTCGTCTCGAGTCCCGCGCGCTCGAGGATCTGCGTCCGGACCTGCTCGACGATCGCGCCATGCTCGGCGAAGGGGGCGCAGCTGGCCGCCTCGCGCAGCGGCTGGGCAAACTCCGGATGCAGGGCGATGGCGGCACCACCATTTTCGAAGGCCTGGCGGTTGCCGGTCTCAAGGTAGCTTTCCGCCGGCATGTTCTCGGCCAGCAGGATCGCATGCGCCGGCAGTTCGACATGGTAATAGGTGACGCTGCGCCGCTCGACCTGCCGGATCGTCATGCCGTTGACGAGCGCTTTCGCCGGGATGAGCGCGCCGTTGAAATAGAAGGCGTGATCCGGCGAAACGACGAGGTCGCGCGCCGGCACGTTATCCGCAATCGCATGAGCGCCGATCAGCACCGGCTGCACCGCGTCGGGCCTCGCATGGCGACCCGGTTCGATCGTGCGATGTCCGATCCACACCACGGGGGCCGTCCCGCCGCCATGCAGGAGGACGGCGTCTCCCTTCGCCAGTTCCTCCACCGGGACGTCACCGCGCGTCGTCGCAATCCGGGTACCCTCGGCAAAACAGGCATTCGAACCAAGCGACGACAAGGAGGGCGTCACGCCATCGAACGTAATTTGGATTTGGTTATCATTCGGATCTTGTATGTCATAGAATACACCCTGCTGCGTAAAGACATTTACGTCAGTCTGTCCGGTAATGCCGGAAACACTGAATTCCAGCCCGTGTACATCGAGTCCCTGCGTATTGCCATTACCTCCGCCGGGGCCGTAGCCGCCGCCGGACGTCGTGCCCGGGAAAATCGCGTTGTCGAAAAGTACGCCGTGGAGCAACTGAACTTGCCCGCTGTTTCCGACCATCCCGGTGATTGTGTTGCCTTCCCAGGTCCCGCTGATCGACAAGACGGGATACCCCTCGCCGCTAACGACACCGATATTCATGGGGTTGGTGATCGTGGCGATCGTTGTCGAGATCGTCACGTTGACCGTGTCTGTATATGAACCGTCGGTAAAGGTATATGTGAAAGTTTCCTGTCCGGACATGATGAAACACCTCAAAAATTATATTATATCTAAAGATAAATACAGTAAATCAGCGAAGTTACCCTTCTTTAATCCATCGAATGTTGCCGGTGCAAGTTTATTGTTGGTGCCAGCTCATACACTCGGGTAACGCAGTCCCCCGGACCGTGCGATGCGTCGGCCCGGCCCTGCCCATCGTCGTTAGAGCACCATCCGGTCAGACGAAAACATCCGTTCGGATGAGGATGCTTGGTTAGTCATCGGAGAGGATCATTCATCCGATCCGTCCGGATCGGAAAAATGCTCAGTCCCCCGCCTGCGCCGCCAGCCGCCGCGCCGGCGCCGCCCGGCCGGGCTGGCGATGCCGATAGGCGATCGCCTCGGCGACATGCTCCCGCCGCACCACGTCCACGCCGGCCAGGTCGGCGATGGTCCGGGCCACCCGCAGGATGCGCGTCAGCCCCCGCGCCGAGAGGTGCAGCCGGTCCGCCGCCTGTTCCGCCAACGCCCGCGCCCCTTCATCGAGCGCGATCGCGTCGCCGGCGAGGTCCGCGTTGCCCACGCCCTCGCCCTGCCGCGCGCGCTGGATCGCCCGGCATGCCGCCACCCGCGCGGCCACGGTCTCGCTCCGCTCGCCCGGCGGTGCGCGCATCAGCTCCGCCGGACTCGCCGGCGCGATCTCCACCACGAGATCGATGCGGTCGAGCAGCGGTCCGCTGATCCGCCCCTGATAGTCCTCCCCGCAGCGCGGCGCCCGGCCGCAGGCGCGGGCGGCATCGAACAGGTGGCCGCAGCGGCACGGATTCATCGCCGCGACCAGCTGGAACCGCGCCGGATAGGTGACATGCGCCGCCGCCCGCGCCACCGTGGTCCGCCCGGTCTCCAGCGGCTGGCGCAGCGCCTCCAGTGCCGCGCGCGGAAATTCCGGAAACTCGTCGAGGAACAGCACGCCCCGATGCGCCAGCGAAATCTCGCCCGGCCGCGCCCGGTTGCCGCCGCCGGCGATCGCCGCCATGCTCGCCGAGTGGTGCGGCTCGCGAAATGGCGGCCGCGTCACCAGCCGCCCCTCGCTCAGCAGCCCGGCGACCGAGTGAACCATGCTGACCTCCAGCGCCTCGCGCGGCGTCAGATCGGGCAGCAGCCCAGGCAGCCGCGCCGCCAGCATCGACTTTCCGCCCCCCGGCGCGCCGATCATCAGCAGGTTGTGCTGCCCCGCCGCGGCGATCTCGAGGGCGCGCCGCGCCCCGTCCATCCCCCGCACATCGGCGAGGTCCGGCTGGCGCGAAGGTGCCTGGAACCGCCCGCGCGGCGGCGGCTCCAGCAGCGCCTCGCCGCGGAAATGGTTGATCAGCGCGAGCAGGTCGGCCGGCGCCAGCACACCGATCTCGCCGGCCCAGCCCGCTTCCGGCCCCTGCGCCGCGGGGCAGATCAGGCCGAGATCGCGCGCCCCCGCGGCAATCGCCGCCGGCAACACCCCGGCCACCGGCGCCAGCCGCCCGTCGAGCGACAGCTCGCCGATCGCCGCGAACCGCGCCATCTCCTCCGCCGGCAGCACGTCCATCGCGGTCAGCACGCCGAGCGCGATCGGCAGGTCGAAATGGCTGCCCTCCTTCTGCAGGTCCGCCGGGGCAAGGTTCACGAGGATGCGCTTCGCCGGCAGCGCGAGGCCCATCGCGGTCAGCGCCGCGCGCACCCGCTCCCGCGATTCCGCCACCGCCTTGTCGGCCAGCCCGACGACGAGAAACACCGGCAGCCCGGCGGCGATCTGCACCTGCACCTCGACCGGCTGCGCCTCGATCCCGGCGAAGGCGAAGCTCTGGATGCGGGTGATGCTCACGCCGCCGCCCCGGAGAGGAATCCCTCGCGGCGGAAGCTCAGCCACCCCGCCTTGCCGATGATGACATGGTCATGCAGCGTGATGTCGAGCAGGGCGACGGCGCGCTGCACCTCCCGCGTCATCTCGACGTCGTCGCGCGAGGGGGAGGGGTCGCCGCTCGGGTGGTTGTGAACGAGGATGAGCGCCGTCGCCCGTGTCTCGATCGCCCGCCGCACCACCTCGCGCACATAGACCTGGGTATGGTTCACCGTCCCGCGCGAGGCCACCTCGTCGGCGAGCAGCCGGTTGCGGTTGTCGAGATAGATCACGCGGAACTGCTCCACCGGCTCGCGCGCCATCGCGATGGTGAGGTAATCGATCAGCCGCTCCCAGTTGTTCAGCACCGGCGCGTCCGCCAGCTCCGCGCGGGCGAGGCGGATGGCCGAGGCCTGCACCAGCTTGATCGCCGCCACGCTGTGCTGCCCGAGCCCCGGTGTCGCGAACAGCGCGTCCGGCTCGGCGGCGAGCACGGCGGCATAGGAGCCGAACCGGTTGATCAGCGCCTTGGCGAGCGGCTTGGTGTCGCCCTTCTTGAAGGCGAGGAAGAGCAGCATTTCCAGCAGCTCGTAATCGGCCAGCGCCTCGGCGCCGCGGCCGAGCAGCTTCTCGCGCATCCGGCCGCGATGGCCCTGCGGCCCGGTGCTGGAGAAGGGCGCATCGGCCGCCGGCGCGTGGTCGAACCCGCCGCGCTCCGCCATCCCGCGCCGCCCGGGAAGCGGGGCCGCTTCCGGGAATGGCTCGCCGCCGTGCCGGCGCATCGCGCGGAATAGTTTTTCAAGCAAAAGGTGAAAAACTCCATCTCAGATACTCGCCAAGGTTGAATACTACCGATCCACCCGCCGGCTTGTCCAGCGTCATCGCCGTGGCTTGCGCCCCACGCGGCGGCGCAGATAGAACAGCGCACGGCCGCCGCCGGCTGCCGCCATTCCGTCCCGGAGACCCTCATGAGCCGCATCATCCGCACCGAAGCGAACGAAATCCTCTCGAAAGCCGTCGAATATCATGGCTTCGTCTACACCCAGGGCGTGGTCGCGGCGGATCCGGCCGGCGACATCACCGCCCAGACCCGTGATGTTCTCGCCCAGATCGACGCGCTGCTCGAACAGCACGGCACCGACAACACGCGCCTTCTGCAGGCGCAGATCTGGCTGAAATCGATCGACGACCGCGGCGCGATGAACGCCGTCTGGTCGGCCTGGCTGCCGGAAGGCGGCGCGCCGGTCCGCGCCTGCGTCGAGGCCAAGCTCGCCGATCCGCGCTACCTGGTCGAGATCATGGTCGTCGCCTGCCGCTGACCCCGGCCGCGTAAACATTTTCCGCCATTCGCGCCGGATGAAATCTCGATCTTCATCCGGCGTTAGGAAGTTCGTCGTAACGTCCGCCCCATGTCGCCGCGAAACATTAAATTTTCCTCGCGCGTGACATTTTTGCCCAGTCCGAGGGTTGCGTTCACCGCAGTCCCCCCGTAACAGGAATGCAAGCCATTCGTGGCTTGAAACAAAGACCCGAGTCGGCAAAAAGCTCGGTCCGGTTACTGCGCTGACTGAGCAAAATCCGGCATTGGCTTGATTGGATTGTGGTTTTTTTGTGTCCGGAAGGGGCGCGCGGAACAAGAAGGCGAACGGGGCATGTGGGCAGGCGTTACGCGATTGAAGGAAACATCACGGATTTGCGGCGGCGTTTTCGTTGCCCTCCTTCTCGCGCATGTCGGCCATGCAAAGACGGAACATACCGCTCCCGCGCGCGTCGTCCATCGGGTGAAATCGCCCGTGCGCCACGTCGTCTACCACCACGAACCGGTGCGCCACGCCCCCATCCACCATGTCGTCTACCGGCATGAGCCGGTCCACCGCGCCCCCGTCCGCCATGTCGTCGATCATCACGTCGTCGCGCGCCACATCGTCGAGCACCGCGCCCCGGTGCGCCATGTGGTCTACCGTCACGTCGAGCATCCGCGCGTGGAACATCACGTCGTCGTCCGCCACGTCGTCGAGCGCCGCCCGGCCGTCCGGCGTTATCGCTATCCGCGCCATCTCGTCCGCC
>Ga0315298_1008456_pt1 | contig 13129 bp, 14 predicted proteins | sample WHS_1_MG_FD_203077 | JGI IMG/M metagenome (GOLD analysis project Ga0315298, IMG submission 203077) | Extremophilic microbial mat communities from Washburn Hot Springs, YNP, Wyoming, USA - WHS_1_MG | ecosystem: Environmental > Aquatic > Thermal springs > Hot (42-90C) | place: USA: Wyoming...
GTTTTCAATAGCCTGCAACCTTTCGTAGAATCTCCAATCTGTTTCTTCGGCAGTCATGTAAAGGATTGGATATTTTCCAGTCGGGGTAATATTTTTCATTAAAAAACTTTGCCCTACCGAGACTGCAAAAGCCATTTCCATCGCAAAAATGCTTTTCCCTGTGCCACCGAGGCCATCAATCATGACGATAGAATTCGTAGGAACGAAAGGTTCAAGAATCCATTCTTCTTGCTTTTGCACTTTTTCAATTGTTCCTATTTTGATTACGCTCATTTGGCTTGCTGGAGTGGTAATTGTTTCTGAAATTTCAATTCTCTCCAAAAGCTGATTCCAACTGAAATCTTGCAAAAAATCTGCTACGTCATAGCTCTCTCTGAATTCCGAGAATTTTACAACGGTTATTCCTCTTGCAAAGGGTTTTAGCATTTCGACAAGGTTTTGGGTATTAGTCGCTCCTGTCTTGTCGTTATCCTCAAAAACTACCACTTTTTTGTTTTTGAAAAGGTTTTCGTATCCCTTGAAATCGCTGGCTTTTCTGAAACCAAGGCAAATTATGTTTGCACTACTTGGCATTGATGCAATCACTGCATCGCAACATTTTTCTCCCTCCACAAGCCATATTTCATCTGACTTCATGAGTAAAAATTGCTCTAATCTGTATGGAATCTGCCTTTTCCCGTTCGCTAAACCTACGAATCCGTCAGTATCAACAGGAATTGGCTTTTTTTCAGGTTTCCCGTCTGGCTGTGGTTTCTCAAACCGAATAACTTCGTATTGTTTTGTTCCTTGCAAATCAAAATAAGAATATATCCCTGTTACCGTGTAACCTTTTGCTAATAAATCACTCTTCACAACATCAAATTTGTGTCTTTCCCTTGTGACTCTTGAAAGTGCTGTATTGTGTTGTGCACTTTTAAACATTTCCTGCCTTTTTCTTTCTATGACTTCTTCTGTGATCTCTCCAAATAATTGCAGTAAATCTTTGATGAAATATGTTCGTTGCTCTGAAAAGCAGTATATTGTTCCTGATTCAGGATTTACCTCAGCATTGTGGTCGTTTATTTTTCCGTCTCCCTTGCAAAATGGGCACCGTGTAACAAATGACTTGCCTTTCTGGGCGTATGGGATTCCATAGCGATTCAAAACATCTAGGATTGCATATTTTGTCTGCATCTTTTACCTCCCTGTGAAAAACAAAGAATTTTCTAAAATGTTTTGTTGTTCTTGTTTTTCTGTTGTTTTTTTCTGTTGTGGCAGAACAGATGGGTATTTGTAGGCCTGGAATATTTCGTTTAGGCTATACTTTTTCCAACAACTAAAACAAAATGGCGGGTTGTTCTTATATACCACTAAATTTTCGTTAAAACAAAATGGACACTGCAAGTTATAATATCCTTGTGAGAATGGCTTGGCATTCCCGTATCTTTGATTGTAAAATTTGATAAAATCTTCAATTTTTTCAATCATTTTTACCTCCTATGCAAATTCAAATTTCATTTGTCTATATATATTTATACATGCGTGGTAACCATATTTTTTGGGCGATTTTCGGTGGCTCTCAAAAGGGAGTCAAGGAGTCATTTCTCTTATCTGACTTCTATCTCCTCTTTTCCTTCTATGGCGCCAAAATTTTTTCTATCTCTCATCTACAGGATTAAACTCTACAAATTCTCTACCTTAGTTCTCCGTTGACAATTCAGGGGATTAAATATAAAACTGTGTAATGGTAAAATACTAAAAAATGAAAATTGGAAAGTTAGTTTTGAGTACATCAGCTTTAATCGGTGCTTTTATGCCTCTCGCAACAGGGGGAAATTTTTTTGTTAATATTCATCATGTTGGAGGGTTGAGTTATCTTTTATAGAGACTGTTCAAAAACTTACAGATGTTTGAAAATCAAACTTCTGTAAGCCATTATTTTTTTCTATTACCGCAAACATTCTAAATGTATTAAAATATTTAAATTTATCAACAATGGAGGTGTACTGCACCCCATTTTTGTGGACACTTTTTAGGGTTTCAATTTGTAGAGCTCTATGCAACATTTTTCCCTTTTTATAGAAATTTTCTCCCTGATTATACAGAAAGTTTAACCTCTACAAATTGCCTACATCCACTTTCTAAGGGGTTCAGTATAGCACATGAGCATTTATTGCAGGATCAGCTACTACAACTATATTACCCTTCCTTATTATTACCTTCCCACATGACCTCAATAGATAGCCTAAATACTGCTTGTTTAGATGTAGTATTTCTGAAAGTTCATTAAGTATTGCTGTTTTTTTCTTTTTATTAGCCTTTTGATAAGCTTCCTGATTCTTCTTGATAATGACATGACGGTTCTTCATGTTGTATACTCCTTTAGGTATAATGGCAACCATCTTGATAACCTCCTTTTTATAGGTCTATTGAGTGAACAATATAGGTTAAATGGATGGTTGCCTTCTTTGTCAATTCTGAGGAAACAATTCTTTTTTGAAGAGATTATTTTTGAGGAATGTCGAGATATTGACAGAAGGGGAAACAAAAGATAAAATGGAATATGGAAAGGCGAAGCAGAGGAAAAAACTTTCTGAAACAATAAAAGGGTTAAAATTTTCTGATAACCCTTAAGAAGCGATTAAGTATTAAAATTGAACTGGAGGACCTTTGAGATTAAAGATAATTTTTAGTATTCCAAAACTTCCTATTTTTTATAGGCAAAGATTTATGTCTCTCATAAAAGAAGCCCTTGAAAAATCTGATTCTAACTATAAAAAAAGCCTTTATCCTGATGAATCTGTAGTAAAGTCAAAAATAGCCAAACCATTCTGTTTTAGCATATCTATGCCAAAAGACAGGACAATAAAAAAAGAAAAAATCATTATTGATGAAGCCCTGGAAATTGAAGACATTGTTTTTTACTTTCCGCAAGGTAGTTATTTATCTTTTTATTTAAGTTCCTTTGACTATCAATTCATAGTAAACCTTTATAATGGACTGCTTGAGATAAAAGAATTTGACTTTGGAAATGGCATAACCCTGAAATTAAACAGAATATTTATGCTCAATGAAAGCGAAATAAAGACTGATGAGGCAGTATTTAAGATAAAATCCCCTGTATTAATTGAAGACAGAAAAGAAAAGCCGATACTACCGACAGGCTCAGATATTGATTATTTTAATGAACAATTTAATGCTATTCATGATAGAATTTTAAAAGATATCAGAGGAGAAGGGCTAAAAAGAGATTTAGTATTTTATCCTTTAAAAATCAAAAAACAAGTGATTAAGCATACCTTAAAAGGTTTTAGAGAAAAGACAGGTAAACCCTATATGATGCTAACTTGCTTTGGGGGTTCTTTTAAACTCAAGGGTGATCCGATAGATTTGCAGATGCTTTACCAAATTGGCATCGGCTTAAGGACAGGGCAGGGATTTGGAATGGTAGATGTGGTATGGCAGGCATAAATTTTAAAGAAAATTTTACAATTCCCAAATTTAACAAACTTAAGCCTCTTTTCTGGGATAAGGATATATAAAATGGGCAATATTTTATCAAAAAGAATTAAGTGGGATTATGAAGAAAAGGTAAAAATTCCTGAAGAATTTAAAATATATCTTTGGGAATACGATGAAACAGCACCCCTTGAAATTTTAATAAGAAGAGTCCTAAAATATGGCAACTTTGAGGAAATTAGGAAAGTATATGAGTTATATCCTGATGAAGTATATAGAATTGCCTTTAAATATCCCGATACAAAGAGGGGTGTAAAATTTTGGATAAAGAGATGGAAAGACTCTTTGAGTTAGCCCTTAAGGTTCAAAAAATTTTCATAGATTTCTATCTCGCAGGTGGTACTGCAATAATGTTCAAACACAACCATCGAAAAAGCATAGACCTTGATTTTTTTAAAGAAAAGCCTTTTTCCTTTTTGAAGCTATCTTCAAAAGTAAAAAAATTTTTTAATGTTCAAAGGGAAGAAAGATATGAAGATAACATTGATTTTTACATTGACAACATAAGAGTCTCTTTTGTATATTTCCCATTCAAAAACATCAAGCCTCTTGAAAAAATAAGGGGACTTAAGAAAGCCGATGACTATGATATATTTTTGAACAAAATCTATGTATCAGGTAGAAGAATAGACCCAAAGGACCCCTTTGATGCAGCTTATCTTTATAAAACTTACAGATGGGACAAAAATCAAATAGAGACTGACTTTGAAAAAAAATTTCCTTCTCAATCTTACAAAATCTATCTCGGAGCCCTTTTAAACTTTGAAGACTACCCTGAACTGCCAGTTTGGGTAAAAGAGACACTGGGAGAACTTATATGAATGAGCCTATAAAATTGTATCCATCAAACTGGCTGTATAATGCTTCAGTTATAGGTTTTTTGAAGGTTGTAGATTCTAACGATAACAATATGATTGAAAACTGGTTGAATGATGATGGAACAGTTACAATTGAAAGAAATATATTTGATTTAATAAAAATAAAAGAAATTGAAATACCAAAATGTTTGAAGAAACTTATTGATTATTCTGCTAATGATAGGGATATTGATGATTGGCTAAATAAAGTAGATAAAAACGGAAAAACAAATAAAGAAAAATATAAAGAATTCTATGATAAAATGGGGTATTTTGGATACAAATTTATTCGAATAGGGAATAAATTATTTGCTTCTAACACTCCATATCAGAACTTAGTGCAATTAAGTGAATGGCAATCATTTAATGAGTCTGGGTTTATTAGTTTCCTTAAAAACTTTTTAGAATACGGAGAGAAACCCGGTAATCTTACATGCAGTATATGTACAACAAAGACGGCTAAAATACCAAGAGATAATATCAAACTTGAAAATAGATTGCTTAATTTTCAGGAACCGCATATGAGAATTCTTGCTCCTTCAATAGGTGAATTTCCCAACGCATTCTGGAATTTAAAAACTTCTCTTTTAATATGCCCACTTTGTGCATATCTTATAATACATCACCATATTCCCTTTGAGAGTGCAAAGACACAGAGTGGACAAATCTTTATCAATGCGCCATCCTTTAAAGTAATGTGGTATCTAAATAAATTCGCAGAACAGATGTTAAGTAAGAATAAGAGTTATCAAATACGGGAGATTTTGGGGATTAGTTTTATTGAACTTGCTCAGAAGGTTGCTGTAACTCTAGGTACATGGAGCATGATGAATATTGAGATGATAATTAAGAAATATAATCCTAAGAAGAAGGAGGAAATCGAGTATTATTCATTACCTATTGAAATAACTCAGGTCTTGCTTCAAAAAGAAATTGCAAGCCTTATTAGTGCAACAAAAGAGCCTGTGGTTTTGGAAACTATTTTAAATGGAGATTTTTCCAAGTTATTAATCCTCTCCCATAAAATTATTAGATATTCATTTACAAAATCAGAAGATAAAAGTCTATCACAATTGAGAAATAAGGATAACATTAGTTTAAGAAAATTGTCAGAAATTCTTCCAGAATTATATACAAAAATAAATTCTACCATAAACAGTGAGGTGATTTTATGAGTATCTACAACGACATTAGCAACAAGCTTGATGAACTTTATCAAAAGATTAGTCCTGATGATTTAAGCTGGATTGAAGATGCTCAAAAAACATTTTCCATTTTCATTAAGTTTGATAAGTTAAAGGATTTTGTTAAGGCAATCGAATATGTTAAGAGAGAACTTGAAAAAGATCACACAAAGCAAAATCAGTTAAAGATTATAAATGGTATATTAAAAGAATTGCAGAGAAGTGAACCTGATTTTCTTATTGAAAATCTCAAACGCGCTGGATATAGAATAGCTCGAGAGAATGAATCAATAAAAAATGCAATAAATAATGAAGCATTGCGTATGCTTGAACTGGTAAGGCTTGGCAAAAGAGAGGCTGTTATTGGGATGCTTATGAGGATTTTTACCATAAGAAATACTAAACTCCCGCAGGAACTAATTGAGGCATTAAAACCAAAGTATGATATAAACCTTTTTAGGGCTTTTCTTTATGCCTTTTTAAGTGGAATTATAACAACAAAAGAAGAATAGAAGGAGGATAAAATGAATAAGAATAATAAAGATAACTCTTTAGGTGCAATAACAGTAACCTTAATTTTTGAAGCATCTGCGCTAAACAGGGATGAAAAACTCGGAGGAAATATTCCTTCGATTAAGAAACTGACAAGATTTGGAAATAAAACTTTCAGTTATTTATCAAGAGAAGCACTAAGGCATTATCTCTTTGAAACCCTCTCAAAAACTTATAAAGATGATTGGGCACCTGCTGCCTGTTTTGAATCTGGAGCAGGTGAGAATAAAGTAGTTCAATTTGATCTAAGAACTCAGAATATTATAACACACGCTGAACTTGATGCTTTCGGTTATATGTTTACAATAGGCGGTCAACAGAGCATTACCAGAAAAGCCCCCGTCGGTATTACTAAGGCTATTGCACTTGAGACATGGGAGGGTGATATGCAGTTTAATGCAAATCACGACTTGGCTTCCAGATGTGGAGCAAATCCTAATCCAGTAGATAAAGAAGAGCATCAATCATTCTTTAAGGTTCCTTTTACAATAGATTATGATAAACTTGGGTATGATGAGTGGTGGATTAAAGATTATAACTTTAATGATACAACAAAAATGCTGACACTATTTTTATCTGAAAAAGGTACTGACATAGTTTTAAAAGATGTTGAAATGGGAGATGAAGAATTACAATTCAAAGTAGGTGAGTATGAAATAAGCATTGTTGGATTGTTATGTACGGTAAGTAAGGAACTATTAGAAGAAAAAAAGGAAAAATCTAAAAATCAAGAAGAGAAAAAATATATAGCATTCAAAAATGAATTTCTTGAAAAAGCAAAAAAAGAGAATGAACAAAAAGAACAATCTAGCAAAGGGGAAAAAGGTAAAGGAAAGACAAAAACATTTAAAATTTATGAGGGGGAATATAATGTTGATGATGAGAGAAACTTTTACCAGTTTAATATCGGTAAATACTCTTATGACAAAGAGAAAAAAACTTTGACTTTATCTTTGGTATTAACTCATTCCATAGAAGCAGATGAGACAGAAAAAGACAAAGAGTATTCTGTCAAAAAGGAAACTTGTCCAATTGGAAAAATAATAATTAAAGAAGAGAATAACAAGAAAAAAGCCATTTTCGAATTAGAAAAAAAAGAAAAACAAAAAAGACTTTTTCAAATTCTTGATGTTTTAAAAAATGGTCTTATATACCACAGTAGTGGAGAAAATTATGGTATTGTTCCTCAGTTTATGATTGCTGCAGGGTTAAAGCTTCCAATTCCTCTATTCCACTCGTTTGTTGAATTGGGGAGTTTTGAAAGCTCTATTATGAATAATGGATACATATTCAGCGATAACAACAACCAAAAACTTATTTATGTTTATAATCCTAAAAATTTGGTTGGGAACATTGATACAACTAATTTATTCACAGATTGGGATGTATTTTTAAAAAGCATAGGAGTTAAAGAATAAAATGCAGCAAATCAAAAAAGTGCTTAAGATTAAAATACACCAGCCAAATGCCCATTACAGGGTTCCTTTTAGTTATCAAAGAAGATTTACATACCCTATACCGCCATATTCTACTGTTAAAGGATTGATTTGCAATTTAATGGGCATAAAAGATGAAGATGATGAAAGGCTCACAAAAATAAAGGGATTATCTTTAGGCATTTATGGGAGATATGAAAGTTTAACTAAAGAATATATTTGGTTCAGAAATTTAAGCAAAGATAGCCATATCAGTAAATTCCATTCTGTAACAAACCGTATATTAGATAACATACCCCATCACCCCGGTGGGCAGATGCCTATAACAATAGATGTTTTACATAATGTGAATCTTATAATCTATATCTACCATCCAGAAGAAGATTTTTTTAAAAGTATAAAAGATGCATTTGAATATCCATCTAACAGACTCTCAATAATTCATCTTGGCCGATCAGAGGACTGGTTAGTATTTCAGGAAATAAAATTGCCTGTTAAATTAATAAAAGATTCTTCTATGAGCATAAGATATTACACATGGATACCTTCAAAAGAGTATGCTGAAGAGGATTTTATTAATGAAGATTATGGAGATTTTTTTGATAGATTGAACGGAAATATTTTCAGGCTTCCGACATTCTATAAAATTACTGACAATAATCAGCGCGTGTTTGATGAATATGTAACAGTAAAATTATATGAAGGTGGTAGTTTTAAAAAGCATGAATTCTACATAGACTCTGATGAAAACACACCAATCATTTTTACAAAGCTAAAGGGATAAAATATGCAAACGATTCTTGCTAAAAGCAAAAGTAAGATAACTCTTGCTGAACATACTAAAGGTTTGCTTGAACAGATTGAAAAAGTGGTGAAAATGTTGAATATTATAGGCATTGATTACGATTTATTGAAAATAGCAATCTTTGCTCATGACTTAGGTAAAGTTTCCCCCACCTTTCAAATCTCTGTGGGAAACTGGAATTATTCACCGAAAATACCTTTTCCTGATGTACCTCACAGTCTTTTTTCATTATTGTGGATAGACAAGCAAAAGCTTTCAAATAATTTATTTAATAACGATGACATTAAGTTACTCCTTTCTGCTATAGCCTTTCATCACTGGCGGGATAATTTTCATAACATAATACTTGGTGGAGATGAGGAATTTATTAATGCAGTAAAGCAAGTATTACAGAATAATGACTTTAGAAATAGCCTTTTACAAAATCTGAAAGATCAATTCAGTAGTGAAGATTTCAAGAAATATATCGATATATTAGGCTTTGATGAAGATATAGCCATGGCAATTCAAGAAAGAAATGACCTTTTTTCTTTTATTATCCCACCTTATTATAATTATTTCTTACCACAACGGATAACTTTAAACGAGGAATATAAAAAGAAGTGGATTTATACTGCAGGGCTTTTAATGCGAGTTGATCACTTTACTTCATATATACAGGAAGAATCAATTGAGGAAGATATAGAACAACCTGTCCCACATTACGACTCAATTGAGAATAATTTTAAGACTATATTAAAAAATAAATTCAAAGAAGATAAAGAATTATGGCAGTTAGAGGTTCTAAAAGATAAAAAAGATGATAATTTAATACTTGTTGCTCCAACAGGTTCTGGAAAAACAGAATTTGCATATTTATGGGGAGCAGGAAGTAAATTGATTTTTACCTTACCTCTAAGGTCTGCAGTCAATGCAATTTATGAAAGGACAATAGATATTTTTGGTCAAGAAAATGTTGGATTACTTCACTCTGATGCAGATGTATATCTCTATGAAAAATCAATAAACCATGAGGGAGAAAGCTTTAGGGTTCTTGATCTGGCAAGGCATTTATCTTTACCAGTTTTGGTTTCTACAGGGGATCAGGTTTTTCCATCTGCATTGAAATATCCAGGTTATGAAAAAATATATTCAACACTTGGATATTCGAGACTTGTTATTGATGAAGTGCAGGCTTATGACCCAAGAGCGGTAGCAATCATTGTTAAGCTCATTGAGGATGTTGTGAAAATTGGAGGAAAATTCCTTCTAATGACAGCAACACTACCACCTTTTGTAGAGGAGCAAATAGAAAAAAGAGTTGGGAAAGAAAAATTTGAACCTATAGATAGATACAGCCAATATGAAAATATCTGCAAACATAAGATTGAAATGCGTGAAGGTGATATTTTAAATAATATTGATGAGATATTGGAAAAAGCAAGTAAAGAAAAAAAGCGAGTCCTTGTAATTCTTAATACTGTTGAATTGGCGCAGGCAGTCTATAAAAAAATAAAAGATGCTAACAAAGACAATATCTATTTAAAACTTCTTCACTCAAGATTTACTTTCAATGACAGAAAGAACCTTGAAAATGAAATAGTTGGCACAAAAGATAAAAAAGGAACTTTTTCTAATCCAAAGCCCGACAAAGAACAAGAGGGAAAAATTCTTATTGCAACTCAGGTTGTAGAAGCATCTCTTGATATAGATGCAGACATTCTTTATACAGAGCTTGCTCCAATTGATTCTCTTGTTCAAAGAATGGGAAGAGTATTAAGAAGAGTTAAGGACCAAGAATCTTATCAAAAATATTTAGATTCTCAAGAGCCAACAGCCCCTAACATATTTATCTTTTATCAAAAACCCGATGGGAGTACAAAACTATGTTCTGGTGCAGGGATCGTTTATCCAAATGATTTATTGATTTTTTCGCTTGCCTTGCTCTTGCTATTCAGAGAGGAAAATCCAGCATCAATTTTTGACGGTAAGATAGCTGAATTAAAGAAAAAGTATTGGCCAGAGGAAAAGGACAAAAAGGAAAAATCAAAAGACTCATTAAAAGGTTTTCTTGAGGATTTATTTAAAAATATTGGTACTAACCAAAATATGCAACCTAAAGGAAGAGGTAAGAATAAAAAAATTGAAACTCAAAAGACATTGATGTTTTCCATCTCTGAAACTAACAAACAAAAATTGGTTGAAGGACTGTATAATCTACTGCCGAAAGTGTCAGGTTATTTTCAAAGGTTTTATGAAACCCTTGATATCCTTGATGCAGGCTATATGTCTGATAAAAAACACGAGGCATTAAAATTATTTAGAGAGATTTATACAGTACCAGCAATCCCTGAGGGAAGAATAGAAAAATTTAAAATGTCCATAGGGGATTTTTTGAATAATGATAAATTTAGCTATACACTCTTTAAAATTAAGGTTCTTGCTGAGTATGTTGTTAATATTGATATAAGGAAATATTTTTATAACAATACACTAAATTTAAAAGATGCCTCTTATCTTGCCTATGAAATTGAAGGTCGTGAAGAGCAAATAAACAGAATTAAAAACTGGTTAAGTGGAATTTATGTTTTTGATGGAGAATATAATGAGGATTTAGGTGTTAGTTCTGAAAAAACGAGCAGAAAGAACGAAATTTATGGTTCTGGAATAATTTGATATATAAACGGAGTTTTTATCGCTCGTAAGGTGCGAAATTCTGTTCAAAAACTAATGTGATATTCCAATTTATTAAAGTTCAAGTGTTTCGAATAACCTATGATAGATGAGTTTGATTTTCAATCACTAAAAACTAACGGTATCAAGGTAAATTACCTTTATGTCTGTGAACGAAAGCTCTGGCTTTTTGATAGAGGAATACAGATGGAGTCAAATTCAGATAGAGTCTTAATGGGTAAAATTCTTGGAGAGTATTCTTATCCTTATGAAAAGACAAAAAATGTTCTGATTGACAACCTTATTAGCATTGACATTGTTCAAGAAGATAAAATAAGAGAGGTTAAATACAGTAACCGTCTTGCCCATGCAGATAGAATCCAACTTCTTTATTACCTTTACTATCTTAAACAAATAGGCATATATAAAAAAGGTGTTATAAACTATCCAAAGATGAGGAAAAGGGAAGAGATAGAACTTACAGAAGAAACAGAAAAAGAAGTTGAAAAGGCTCTCCTGAGAGTTAAAGAAATTACGAATCTTATAGTTCCGCCTCCAATTAGAAAAAAACCTTACTGCACAAAATGTGCGTATTATGAATTTTGTTTTTCAGGGGAAAAATAAAATGCCAAGAAATTACTATATTTTTTCAAATGGAAGAATAAAGAGAAAAGAAAATACGGTTTATATTGAAAATGAACAGGGAGAAAGAAAAGCAATTCCTGTTGAAGACATAGAGGCAATCCATATTTTTGGCGAGATTGATTTAAATAGTAAAATTCTTAATTTTCTCGCTCAACAGTTTATCCCTGTTCATTTTTATAATTATTATGGTTTTTATTCTGGAAGTTTTATGCCAAGAGAAAGAAATGTATCTGGAGAACTTTTAGTAAAACAGGTTCAACACTATCTTGACTATGAAAAAAGGCTTTATCTTGCCTACTGTTTTGTTGAAGGGGCAATTTTTCACATGTTAAGGAACTTAAGGGAATATAAAGATACAGAGCTTTTTCAGGAAAAAATTAAAAAAGAATTAGACTCTGCAATAGTAAAGAATAAAATATCCGATTTAATGGGAAATGAAGGCAGAGCAAGAGATGTCTATTATGAGGCTTTCAATGTAATACTTCGCTCAGATTTTGAAATGGAAAAGAGGGAAAGAAGACCGCCGACAAATCCGATCAATGCTTTGATTTCATTTGCAAACAGCATGATTTATACAACAGTACTTAATGAAATATACCATACCCAGCTAAATCCAACAATAAGTTACCTTCATGAACCAGGACAGAGGAGATACTCCCTTAGTCTTGATATTGCAGAAATTTTTAAACCCCTTATTGCAGACCCAATAATTTTTAAACTGGTAAACAACAACATGATAAAACTTGAAGATTTTGAAAAAGATGTAAACTATTGCTATTTAACAGAAACTGGTAGAAAAAAATTCATAAAGGAATTTGACCAGAAACTTTCTACAACTATCAAACACAGAAAATTAAAGAGAAATGTTTCATATAGAAAAATAATAAGAGTTGAGTGTTACAAATTAATAAAACATTTTATTAGTGACGAAGCATACAAACCTTTTAAAGCCTGGTGGTAGTAATGCCCTATCTTATAGTTACTTATGACATTGCTGAAGAAAGAGTTAATAAAGTAAGGAAAATACTAAAAAAATATTTTATGTGGGTTCAAAACTCTGTTTTTGAAGGAGAAATATCAGAAGGAAAACTTCTTAAATGTAAGGTTGAACTTGAAAAAGTTATAAATAAGGAAGTTGATTCAATCTATTTTTATAGCCTTGAAAACAGACTGAATTACAGAAAAACAGTTATTGGTGTAGAAAAAGAAATGACAGGGAATATATTTTAAGATAGAAAAAACTTTGAAGAGATTTATTCTTTAGCTTGCATCAAACCAGATTTTTATAATGATGTAAGCAAATGTTTGAAAATGAATAATTTGCAATAAATTTTTGTAAAATCTAAAAAAATGAGTCAAGGAACGATGCATAAAAATTGCTTTTTTATCATTTGGAAAATGGATATAAAAATGATAGAATAGTTGTAAATAAAAGTTTTTAACCTTATAAACTCGCTCTTTGACAAGTTTGGTTTCATCTGAACCATGTGGGATATAAAG
>Ga0315298_1008461_pt1 | contig 13123 bp, 12 predicted proteins | sample WHS_1_MG_FD_203077 | JGI IMG/M metagenome (GOLD analysis project Ga0315298, IMG submission 203077) | Extremophilic microbial mat communities from Washburn Hot Springs, YNP, Wyoming, USA - WHS_1_MG | ecosystem: Environmental > Aquatic > Thermal springs > Hot (42-90C) | place: USA: Wyoming...
CCCGCCACGCGGCCGCGCGCCGGCGCCGTCTTCGCCCTCGCCGGCGATGCCGCCGCCGCCCTGCACGCGGCCCTCGCCCGCCTCACCCTGAACGACGCGCTGGCCACCCAGCTCGCCTTCCGCGCCGCCGCCGAGGCCGCGCTCGAGGCCGCCCGCGTCGCCGCCCCCGAAACCCCGCTCCGCTTCGCCGCCCTCGCCAGCCGCGCCGCGCCGGAGGCCGAACGGCGCGACGTGCTCTGGCGCGGCGTGATCGAGCTGGTGAATGCCGGCGCGCCGGAGCGCGCCCGCGCGCTGATGCAGGCAGAAGGCCTCGCCGAACCCGGCCCCGACCTGCCGCACGTCACGCGGCGGGACGCGCTGATCGTGCTCGGCCAGCTCGCCCTCGGCCCGGGCGGCGACCCGCGCCGCGCCATCGCCCTCGCCGAGCGCCTCGGCGCCGACGCCCCCTCCAGCCCCGGCGCGCCCCTCCTGCTCGGCGCCGTCGTCCGCCTGTCGAACGACGGCGAGGAAGCCGCCCTCGTCCCGCTGCTGCACCGCGCCGCCCCGCTCTGCGCCGGCCGCACCGACGCGCTCGGCACCGACGCCTCGAACGCCCTCGCCGGCGCCATCGCCCGCCATGCCGACCCGGCCGAGATCCCGCTCCTGCTCCGCCCGCTGCGGATCGACGCGCGGCGCCGGGTCGAGGCGGTGCTCACCGCCTTCACCCGCCTCGTCGCCGCCGGCCGCCACGACGAGGCGGTGGCGATGGCCGATGCCGAGAACATCGTCAGCCACGCCGTCGCCCGCGACGACGCGATCGGCCGCGACACCCGCCTCGCCCTCGCCCTGCTCGACCTCGCGACCGGCGACCCGGCGGACGTTCCCGCCCGCATCGCCGGCCTCGCCCTCGGTCCGGCGGCGCAGCGGGACATGCTGATCGACGGGTTCTGCCGCCTCGTGAACGCCGGCCGCTACGCCGACGCCGCGACCTATGCCGAGGCCGCCGGGATCGAGGCGCTGGCCGCGAGCGGCGGCGGGAACGATCCCGCCGCGGCCGACGCGCTGACCGCGCTCGCCATCCTCGACCTCGTCACCGGCGATCCCGCCCGCGCGCCCGCCCGCATCGCCGCGGTGCCGCTCGCGCCCGAGCGCCGCCGGCAGATCACGCTCGGCGCCTTCGTCACCCTGGTCAACCGCGCCCGCTACGACGAGGCCATCGCCCTCGCCGAGTCCGCCCCGATCGCCGACTGGGCCGCCGCCGGCGATGCCGACGGGCGCGACGCCGCGATCGCCCTGATCGCCCTCGCCCTCGTCGCCGGCGACCCCGCGATCCTGCCCGCCCTGCTCGACGGCCTGCCGCATCTCGACACCGCCGCGCGCGGCGACGCGCTGGTCCAGGCCGCGCTCCGCCTGCTGCATCTCGGCCGGCCGGACGGGGCCGCCCGCCTGCTCGCCCCGGTCGACGAAGCCGCCCTCGCCCCGGCGGCGCGGATCGAGCTGCTCGCGGCACGGGCCGGCTGCGCCGCCGCCGCCGGCGACACCGCCGCCCTCGCCGACCTGCTCGACCGGCTGGATGCCGAGGGCGCCGATCCCGGCCGGCTCGCCGGCCTCGCCGTCGGCCGCTTCGTCAGCGCCGTCCATGAAGGCGATTTCGCGGCGGCGGACCGGCTGCGCCGCCGCGTCGAGCCCGCCTTCGACGGTTTCGCTCCGGCGGCGAGCCCGGCGCTGCGCGGCGCCGGCTTCGCCCTCGGCCTGCTCGAATTGCAGGAACCCGCCCGCCCGCACCGCGCCGAACGCGCCTTCGCCGCCGTCCGCCGCGGCTTCGCCGCCGACCTCGCCGAGGGCGACGCCGCCCCGGCGCTGTTCTGGGAAGCCCTGCGCGGCGAGATCATCGCCCTCCACCGCACCGGCCGCGCCGCCGAGGCCGCGGCCCTGGGCCGGGCGATGCTCGCGCGCTATGGGGGCGCTCCCGACAGTCTCAGGACCGAACTGGCCCCGCCCGCCCCATGAACACCGCCCAGCTGCTCCGCGCCGCCTGGCGCGCCCTCCGCCACGCCTGGACCCTCGCCGCCATGACCGTCGCCGCCGGGCTCGGCCGGCTGCGCAACCCGCACCAGGTCATCGCCCGCAAGCCGGATGGCGGCATCGTCCTCGGCCCCCGCGTCGTCCTCTTCCTGCACTGGGACCGCGGCGGCCGCGTGCGCGAGGCGCTGTTCGACTACATCGCCCAGCTCGCCGCCTCCGGCCGCTCGGTCGTCTTCGTCACCAATGCCGGCGCGCTCGACCCCGGCGCCGAGGCCCGCCTGCTCGCCCTCTGCGCCGGCATTCTCGTCCGGCGCAACATCGGCTACGATTTCGGCGGCTGGCGCGACGCGATCGAGACGCTCGATCTCCCGCAATCCGGCACCGAGGAGATCATCATCGCCAACGACAGCATTTTCGGCCCGGTCCGCCCGATCGATTCGATGCTGCTCCGGCTCGACTACGACGAAGCCGATGTCTGGGGCCTCACCGAGAGCTGGCAGCGCCGCTACCACCTGCAATCCTATTTCGTCGCCTTCGGCCCGCGCGCCATCCGCAGCCCCGCCTTCCGCCGCTTCTGGTCCGGCGTGATCCCCGCGCCGTCGAAACCCTACGTGATCGGCAAATACGAGGTCGGCCTGACCCAGGCGATGATCCGCGCCGGCCTGCGCGTCGCCGCCCTCTGGCCCTACGAGGCGCTGACCCGGCAGATCACCCGCGACCAGCTCGCCCCCTATCTCGACATCGAGCCCGGCGGCCGCGCCGACCCGCACGACCTCACCCGCTGGCTGCACATCCTGCGCCTGCGCGACGCGATCGCCCGCCGCCGCCCGCTCAACCCGACCTCGGATCTCTGGCGCCACCTGCTGCTCTCCGGCTATCCGTTCATCAAGCGCGAGCTGCTGCGCGACAACCCCACGAAGGTCGAGGATATCGGCGACTGGGCCGACCTGCTGCGCGACGAACTCGGCGCCGACCCCGCCCCCATCCTCGCCGACCTGCGCATGATGCTGCGCGGCGACGCGCCATGACCCGGCGGGCCATGACGAAAACACTCTCCGGCGCGCGGATGTACGCCCGCCTCGCCGCCGTGCTGGCCTGGACGATGGCGCTGCTGCCGGTCCAGCTCGTGCTGATCCGCCGGCCCGGCCGCGCCAAGCGGGCGCTGCCGCTGCGCTACTGGGGCGGCGTGGCCCGCATCCTCGGCCTCGAACTCCAGGTCATCGGCACCCCCGCCGCGACCGACGAGCGGCCCGTGCTGTTCGTCTCCAACCACACCTCCTGGCTCGACATCGTCGCCCTCGGCGCGGTGCTGCCGGGCTGCTTCATCGCCAAGGCGGATGTCGGGCGCTGGCCCGGCATCAGCGCCGTCGCCCGCGCCGGGCGCACCATCTTCGTCAGCCGCGCGCGCACCGGCGCCGGCCGCGAGCGCGCCGAGCTCGCCGAGCGCCTCGCCGCCGGCGACAGCCTGATCCTCTTCCCCGAGGGCACCACGTCCGACGGCGCGCGGGTGCTGCCCTTCCGCTCCAGCTTCCTCGCCCTCGCCGAGACCGACCCGCCGCCGCTGATCCAGCCCGTCACCATCGTCTACGACCGGATGGATTCGCTGCCCGTCTGCCGCCGCAACCGCCCCCGCATCGCCTGGTACGGCGACATGGACATCGCCTCGCACTACGCCGAGCTCGGCCGGCACGACTGGCGCGCCACCATCGTGCTCGACGACCCGATCGAGCTCGACGGCGGCCGCAAGGCGCTGACCGCGACCCTCGAACGCCAGATCGCCGCCCGCGCCGCCGCGATCCGCCAGGGCCGCTATCCCGGCCCCTTCACGAAAGCATAACCGGAATCCGCTTGACAGCGCCGCCCCACGATCTGCGATAGTTACGATCATGGAATCGGGAGCAATCTCATTCTTCCGCGCTTGACCCGTCCGGCGTCCCGGCACATCCACAGGGCAAACCCTTGCCCGGATGAACTGGAATGACCGAGACCGCCTCACGCCGCACGCTGCACATCACCACCTGGGGCTGCCAGATGAACGTCTACGACAGTGGACGCATGGCGGACGTCCTGCGCCCGCTCGGCTACCGGCAGGTCGCCACCCAGGATGCGGACATGGTGATCCTCAACACCTGCCACATCCGCGAGCGCGCCTCGGAAAAACTGTTCTCCGAGCTCGGCCGCCTGCGCGCGCTCAAGGAGTCCCGCGGCGGCGCGATGATGATCGCCGTCGCCGGCTGCGTCGCCCAGGCCGAGGGCGCGGAAATCCTCGCCCGCGCCCCGCATGTCGATCTCGTGGTCGGCTCGCAGGCCTATCACCGCCTGCCCGAGCTGATCGCCGAGATCGAGGCCAGGCGCCGCGCCGTGATCGACACCGACTTCCCCGCCGCGCAGAAATTCGACCTCCTGCCCGAGGACCAGGCCAGCCAGGGCCCGATCGCCTTCCTCGCCATCCAGGAAGGCTGCGACAAGTTCTGCACCTTCTGCGTCGTCCCCTACACGCGCGGCGCCGAGGCCAGCCGCCCGGCCGCCGCCATCCTCGCCGAGGCCCGCCGCCTCGTCGCCGGCGGCGCGCGCGAGATCGCCCTGCTCGGCCAGAACGTCAACGCCTGGCACGGCGAGGCGCCGGACGGCGCCACCTGGAACCTCGCCCGCCTGCTCGCCGAACTCGCCGACATCGATGGCCTCGCCCGGCTGCGCTACACCACCTCCCACCCGCGCGACATGGATGCCGCGCTGATCGCCGCGCATCGCGACAATCCGAAGCTCATGCCCTTCCTGCACCTGCCCGTGCAGTCCGGCTCGGATGCGATCCTCGCCCGCATGAACCGCCGCCACGGCGCCGACCTGTTCCGCCGCATCGCCGGCGAGCTGCGCGCGGCCCGGCCCGACATCGCACTCTCGTCCGATTTCATCGTCGGCTTCCCCGGCGAGACCGACGCCGATTTCGCCGCGACCATGCGGCTCGTCCGCGAGACCGGCTTCGCCCTGGCCTACAGCTTCAAATACTCCCGCCGCCCCGGCACCCCCGCCGCCGACGCCGCCGACCAGATCGACGAGGCGGTGAAGGATGCCCGCCTGCAGGAGCTCCAGGCCGTGCTGCGCGACCAGCAGCACGCCTTCAACCGCGCCCAGGTCGGCCGCAGCTTCGAGGTCCTCTTCACCGGCCCCGGCCGCCATCCCGGCCAGTCCGCCGGCCGCTCGCCCTACCTGCAGCCCGTCGTCGTCGACAATGCCGACATACCGCCCGGCACCCTGCGGACGGTGAAAATCGTGCAGTCCAACCCCAATTCTCTCATGGCCAGTCTCACACAGGAGCAGATCGCCGCTTGAGCCAGATCGTCACATCCCAGCCCCCCCGGCTGTCCCGCACCCTCACCTTCAACGACAACGGGTTGCTCTCCATCCTGCTCGGCGATCACGACCGCAACCTCGCCCGCCTCGAAAAGCGCCTGCATGTCCGGCTCGCCTGCCGCGGCAACCGGGTGTCGATCTCGGGCGAGCCCGACCAGGTCGCCGCCGCCGAAACCGCGCTTTCGGCGCTCTACGACCGTCTCGCCCGCGGCGAGCAGATCTCCGGCGCCGAGGTCGATGCCGCCGCCCGCCTGGTCGATCCCGCCGCCGAGCCCCGCCTGCCGCTGTCCGACCTGCCGGCGATCCGCACCCGCAAGGGCGTGGTCGGCCCGCGCAGCCCCGGCCAGGCCGCCTATATCGAGGAGCTTTCCCGCCACGAGATGGTCTTCGCCATCGGCCCCGCCGGCACCGGCAAGACCTATCTCGCCGTCGCCCAGGCCGTCGCCATGCTCACCTCCGGACGGGTCGACCGCATCGTCCTCTCCCGCCCCGCGGTCGAGGCCGGCGAGCGCCTCGGCTTCCTGCCCGGCGACATGAAGGAGAAGGTCGACCCCTATCTCCGCCCGCTCTACGACGCGCTGCAGGACATGATGCCCGGCGAGGTCATGGCCCGCCGCATGGCCGCCGGCGAGATCGAGATCGCCCCGCTCGCCTTCATGCGCGGCCGCACCCTCGCGCATGCCTTCGTCATCCTCGACGAGGCGCAGAACACCACCCCGGCGCAGATGAAGATGTTCCTCACCCGCATGGGCGAGGGCACCCGCATGGTCATCACCGGCGACCTCTCGCAGATCGACCTGCCGCCCCACAGCCGCTCGGGCCTGGCCGACGCGCTGGAGACGCTGGAAGGCGTCTCCGGCATCGGCGTCACCCGCTTCAATGCCGGCGACGTGGTGCGCCACCCGCTGGTCGCCCGCATCGTCGAGGCCTACGACCACCGCTCGGAGGCGCAGCGCGAGCGCGCGCGGGACCTGTGAGCGAGCCTCCAAGTAGCCTCCCCCGCGGCGCCGCGCTGCGGGGGCTGATCCACATCGCCGAGCCCCGCTGGCGCCGCTTCGTGCCGGACGCCGAGCGCGTGGTCGCCCGCGCGCTCGATGCCGCCGGCGCCGCCTGCCCGGTCATCCTGGCCGACAACCGCACGGTGAAGGCGCTGAACGCGCGCGACCGCGGCCGCAACAAGCCCACCAACGTCCTCACCTACGAGATGCCGCCGGAGATCATCCTCGCCCTCGGCGTCGTCCTGCGCGAGGCCCGCGCCGCCCGCCGCCGCCCGGCGCACCACCTCGCCCATCTCGTCGTCCACGGCGCCCTCCACCTCGCCGGCGAGGACCACCACGAAGCCGGCGAGGCCCGCCGCATGGAACGCCTCGAAACCCGCCTCCTGCACCGCCTCGGCGTGCCCAACCCGTGGAAATACGCGTCGTGAGCGGCAGCTGGTTCTCCCGCCTGCTCAGCAAGATGCGCGAGCAGCCCGACCTGCGCCAGCAGATCGGCGAGCTGATGGAGGAAGCCGCCGCGGAAGCCGGCGGCGAGGAGGGCGGCACCGGGCTCGACCGCCAGGAACGCGCGCTGATCGCCAACGTCCTCCGCCTGCGTGGCATCACCGCCGACGACGTGATGATTCCCCGCGCCGACATCGTCGCCATGCGCGCCGACGTCACGCTGGACCAGGCGATCGACCAGATCCGCCGCGAGGGCCATTCCCGCATGCCCGTCTTCGGCGAGCATCTCGACGACATTCTCGGCATGGTCCACATCAAGGACGTGGTCGGCTACACCGGCCGCCCCGAGGCCTTCTCGCTGCGCGCCATCCTCCGCCGCCCGCTGATGGTCGCCCCGCAGATCCCCGTCCTCGACCTGCTGCTGCAGATGCGCCAGCGCCGCACCCATCTCGCCCTCGTCATCGACGAATATGGCGGCGTCGACGGCCTCGTCACCATCGAGGACCTCGTCGAGACCATCGTCGGCGACATCGACGACGAGCACGACGAGATCGAGGGCCCGCTGATGATCGACCGTGACGACGGCGCGGTGGACCTCAACGCCCGCCTCCCGGTCGAGGACTTCACCACCCGGTTCGGCGACTTCCTGACCGAGGAGGAAAAGGAAGCCGATCTCGACACGGTGGGCGGCCTCGTCTTCACCCTCGCCGGCCGCGTGCCCACCCGCGGCGAGATCATCTCCCACCCCGCCGGCATCGAGTTCCTGATCCTCGACGCCGATGCCCGCCGCATCCGCCGCCTGCGCGCCCGCCGCATCGCCCCCGAATCTTCCTGATCCCAGCCCGCCGGATACGCGCATCCGTGCCGTCCCGGCAAGGGTCTTTTGCCGCCCCCGTGCCTACCGCGCCGGCGCGCGCGGGCGCACATCGGGGGCAGACCACCACGCAAGGACCAAGACCATGACGCGCAAGATCCTGTTTTCGCTCCTCCTCGCCCTCGCCGCCCCGGCGGCCCATGCGGCGGCGACGCACGACGTCCCCTGGTTCGCCCGCCACGCCGCCGCCCGCCAGGCCGCCATCGCCGCCTGCGCCGCCAATCCCGGCGATCTCGCGGCCAGCCCGGACTGCATCAACGCCGCCGCCGCCGCCCGCGCCGCCCTCGCCCGCGAGCTCTGAGCGCCCCCCGAACCACGCCGGACGCCTGCCGCGGCAATGCTGCACTGCAACAAAAACAATCCGCGCGTCCCGCGTCCGTGCTAGAAAAATCCCAGGACGTTTCCTCCCTGACTTGGCGGTGCTCAGGCACCGCCTTTTTCTTTTTCGAGGCCCAGCGTCCCGATCCACCCGGCGATCGCCGTCTCGACCCTGCCCTCGATCCCGAAATACCCGTGCGGGCCGAGCGAGCCGCAAGGCCGGTCTCCCGCCGCCCCGCCCGCGACCATCCGCACCGTCACCGACGATGCGCCGCCCAGCGCCCGCGCGACCGCCGGCGCCTGTCCGGGCGGCGCGACCGGGCAGCGGTCGTCCCGGTTGGCGACGATCAGCACCGGCGCCCGCACCGCGGCGGGATCGGCGTCGAACACCGTCATCCGGCTCAGCCTTCCCGGCACCGACACCGTCTCCGTGAGCACCACCCCGGCGACGCTCCCCGCCGCCGTGTGCGCCGCCCCGTTCACCGCGCCGATCGTCCCCTGGCTGGTGCCGAACAGGATCACCGGCGCCCCGATCCGCCGCCGCGCGAGCCGCACCAGCCCGCCGACGACCGCGGCAAAGCCCGGCCCATGCCGGTGGCCGCGCAGGTCGCGCCCGCCCGGCGCGTCCGGAATCACCACCGCGAAGCCCCGCCGCACCCAGTCCCGCCTCGTGCGGACGAGGAAATTCGCGCCATGCCGGAACCGCCCCGTCCGCGTCAGCCCGACCCGCCCGGTCCCGCCCGGCAGCATCACCAGCGTCGCGCGCGGATGCGCCGGGCCCAGCACCAGCACGCGCTCCGGCCCGAGCGCCGTGTCCAGCCGCACCACCCGCGCCCGCGCCGCCGCCAGCGGCAGCCAGGCCAGCGCCAGCGCGGCAAGCAGGGTGCGCATCCGCCCGCGCTCAGGCCGCGCCGGGCTGCGCCCCGTCATACCCCTCGACCACCACCACATCGGCGACCGACGCCCCCTCGCGCAGCGCCTTCGCCCTCGCGTATTCGGGCGAGTGGTAGCAGGCCAGCGCCGCCGCGTGGTCGGGGAATTCCAGCACCACGATCCGCGACCGCATCCCGCCCTCGACCGCCTGCGCCGCCCCGCCGCGCACCAGGAACCGTGCGCCATATTTCGCGAACGCCACCGCGTTCTCCCGCACATAGGCCGCATAGGCCTCGGCGTCGCTGACATCGACGCTCGCGATCCAGTATCCCTTCGCCATATTCCTGCTCCATCCGACTCCGGCCCGGCCACCCGCGGCCGCGTCAGCGATTGATCACCACGAGGCTGCTGCGAAGCGTGTAGATCGTGCCGGACATCACCGTCCACACCCGCCGGGTGTTCGCGCTCGCTGCCTGCGCCTTCTCGTGCAGCCCGTTCCCCACCGCCGCCTCGATCTCATGGCAGCCCGGCCACATGTGTTGGGTGTCCTTCGCTCCCGGCGCCGTCACGTAATACCAGGTTTTCGTCGTGTCCTGGTATTTCAGGATGGACCAGCTGTTCACCTGCCCCTTGCTCACGCCCATCGGCAGCGCCTTCATGATCATGCCGGAAAACTTCTTCCGCCATTGCTTCTTGATCTGGTCGGTGAACGAGGCCCGGATCTCCGCCCCCTCGAACCCGTGCCGGGCGTTGCAGGTGATCACCTCGACCGTGCGGATATTGGGGTTCATCTTCTGCCACGCCCTGATGTTCGCGAGAAACGCGTCCGCCTCCATCGTGCAGAACTTGTAGGCGTCGCCATGCCCCCAATAGACCAGCGTGTCGACGCTGCCGCGTCCGAACGGCGTATCGCCGACCTCGCTGATCAACGATCCCGGATTCGCCGCCTGCAACGCCTCCGCCCGCTTCTTGTGGTCCGCCTGATAAATGATGTGAATCACGCCGCCGCCTCCCAGGATTTGTTGTCCGGCGTCCCGGATCCGAGATCCACCGCGAATTTCAGGGACAGGACGCCGGCGCGCCGCCCCGCGATCATCATGAGGCGGCAACGATGCTTTCATCGCCGTCTTGCCGGCAAATCCGTCAACCGGCAATGACCGGCGTCACATCGCCCTTGCCCACCCCCCTGCCGCCGTGGTCCTTTCGGGCATGGCCAGCGCCGTCCCCCTCGCCAGTCCCGCCAGCCGCTTCGCCGCGATCCTCGCGGCGCTGTGCGACCGCGTGGCCGCCGAGGGTCACCGGCGCGGCATCGCCGGCCCCTTGGTGATCCTGATCTGGACGCGCCTGCGCCGCCTCGCCGCCCGTCTCGCCGCGGCGCTGGACGGTCCGCAGCGCCCGGCGCGCGCGCGCCATCCCGCAACCGCCCGCCAACCGGCCCCGACGCGCCCGCGCCCGCTGCCGCGCCGCCTCGGCTGGCTCGGCACCATCATCCCCGGCGCCGCCGCCACCGCCGGCCAGCTTCGCGACCTGCTCGCCGACCCCGAAATCCTCGCCCTCGCCGCATCCATCCCGGCCGCCGGCCGCGCCCTGCGCCCGCTCTGCCACGCCCTCGGCCTGCGCCCGCCGCCGGCGCTGCGCCGCCTCAAAATCCCCGATCCAGCTCCCGATCCGGCAGCCGATACCGCGCCCGATCCCGCCGCCCTGCGGCCACCGTGCGCCGCGCCACCGGCTTCGGCCGCGGGCCCGCCGCCCGCCACGCGATGCGCGCCTTCTCCCCCCGCAAGCCGGCGCCGCCGAAACGGCGCCTGACCCGCGCCGCCTCACCACGCCATTTTCGTTACGTTATCAAAACAAGATACGGCTGACCCGGCTCAGGCCGCCCGGCCGAGCCGGGCGGTATCCTGCCGGCGCAGCAGCTCGCGATAGGGGCCGGGACGCGACGCCAGCGCCGCCGGCGATCCCTCGTCGACGATCCGCCCCTCCGCCATCACCACGATGCGGTCGAAATCGCGCAGCGTCGCCAGCCGGTGCGCCACCGCGATCACCGTCCGGTTGCGCGCCAGCCGGTCGATCGCCTCCTGCACCGCCGCCTCGCTTTCGGAATCGAGCGCCGACGTCGCCTCGTCGAGCAGCAGCACCGGCGCGTCGCGCAGCACCGCCCGCGCGATCGCGAGGCGCTGCCGCTGCCCGCCCGACAGCTTCATCCCCCGCTCGCCGACCAGCGTGTCATACCCCTGCGGCAGGGCCATGATGAAGTCATGCGCGTTGGCCGCCCGCGCCGCCGCCTCCACCTCGGCATCGCCGGCATCGGGCCGGCCATAGCGGATATTCTCCCGCACCGAGCGATGGAACAGCTGCACGTCCTGCGAGACGACCGACAGGATTTCCGCGAGGCCCTGGCGGCTGAGCGCGGCGATGTCGGTGCCATCGATCGTCACCCGCCCGCGCGCCGGATCGTATTGCCGTTGCAGCAGGGCGAGCAGCGTCGTCTTGCCCGAGCCCGACCGGCCGACCAGGCCGACCTTCTCGCCGGGCGCCACGGTCAGATTCACCTCCTTCAGCACCGCCCGCCCGTCCGGATAGGCGAAATCGAGATCGGCGAAGCTCACCGCCCCGCGCGCCTGCGGCAGGGCCCGCGCGTCCGCCGCGTCCATCATGTCGTGCGGGATCAGCAGCGAGGCCAGCGCCTCGTGCAGCCGCGCCCAGTCCTGCACCATCTCGACCAGCGCGATCGCGAGATCGCGCGTGCCGTGCAGGACGGTGAAGCCGAGCGTCGTCACCAGCACGACGTCGCCGGGACTCGCCGCATGGTCGAGCCAGCGGTCGATGATCCAGGCGAGCATGCCGGCCGTCAGCAGCGCCGTGGTGACCGCGTGGAAGCTCCGCAGCCCTTCAAGGTAGTTCAGGCTCGCCCGGCGCGCGCGCATCTCGCGCCCGACATCCTCGGCGAAGCGCTGCCGCTCGCGGAACATCGCGCCGAAGGCGCGGACGACGGCGACATTGTTGATCACATCGACGAGCTCGCCATCCACCGAGGCCGCGGCCTCGGCATAGTCGCGATGCAGCCGCCGCCCCTTCGCCGCCAGCCAGGCCAGCACCGCCCCCAGCGCCAGCGCGATGCCCAGCAGCGCCAGCCCCATCGCCGGATCGACGCTGGTGATCATCACGATCGCGAGAACGACCGCCAGCGCCGGCGGCAGCACGTTCCACACCATCAGGTTCTCGAGCCGGAAGACCGCATTGCCGGTGACGCTGATGCGGCCGGCCAGCATGCCGGGCCGGCGGTCGGCGAAGAAGCCGGGCGAATGGCCGAGCGTGTGGTTGAACAGCGCGCGCCGCAATTCCCCCGTCACCGCCACGAAACTGCGCGCCGCGACGAACCCGCCGATCCGCCATGCGAGATTGTCCGCGGCGATCAGCCCGGCGAGGAGCATGAAAGCCCCCCAGACCGCGCCGCGCTGATTGGCGGTCAGCACATCGACCAGGTTCTTCACGGCATATTGCGACAGCACCGAACAGGCGACCGCGGCGACGACGGAAAGCACGATCGTCGCATGTCCCGGCGCGTGCCGCAGGATCGCCCGCAGCAGAAAGCGCTGCGGACGCGATGCCGGCGGTGCGGAGAGCGGAATGGCAAGCGGCGCCGATGCCTCCGGCGCCGGCGATCGGCGGGGTGCGCTTTCGATTCCTTCCGCTTCTGCAATCGCCTTTTTGTGATCCGGCATGGTCTCGGGCTCCATCGGTGCGGGTCTTTATCGAGGGGCGCCGCCAAATTTCCTGTCTTCATGTGGCATTTCGGCAATAGCGCCAGCCGGCGGCGCCCCCGGCACTCCCTACCTTGGCATCGAATGCGGCAGCATTTGGGCAAATACCGCCCGATGACTGCCACATCGGGGCGTCCTGCTAACGCTCGTAAAAACAATCCAGCAGCGAGGAGTCAGGCACTCATGAAAATCGCCCAGATTGCACCTCTGACTGAAGCGGTTCCGCCGAAATTCTATGGCGGCACCGAACGTGTCGTCTCCTTCCTGACGGAAGAACTCGTCGCGATGGGTCACGACGTCACGCTGTTCGCGAGCGGGGATTCGGTAACCGCCGCCGAACTCGACGCCGTGTGGCCGCGCGCACTGCGGCTCGACCCCGGCATCCGCGATACGCTCGCGCCGCATTTCATGCTGATGGAACGGGTCTACCGGCGGGCCCACGAGTTCGACGTGTTGCACTTCCATAACGATTACTGGCCGGCCTCGCTGTTCGCGCG
>Ga0315298_1008462_pt1 | contig 13122 bp, 10 predicted proteins | sample WHS_1_MG_FD_203077 | JGI IMG/M metagenome (GOLD analysis project Ga0315298, IMG submission 203077) | Extremophilic microbial mat communities from Washburn Hot Springs, YNP, Wyoming, USA - WHS_1_MG | ecosystem: Environmental > Aquatic > Thermal springs > Hot (42-90C) | place: USA: Wyoming...
CGTTTGCCGGGCAGAGGAGAGTGTCTTGACGCCAACGCTGTTGCCCCTTCTTCCCGATGCGGCGTGGATCGAACAACTGCCGGCGGCGGTCGTCGTGCTCGTCGCCGGCATCGTGCGCTACGCCAACCCGGCAGCACGGCGGCTGGTGCAGGCGCAGCAACCCGGCGACCTGCTGGGCAGGCCGGTGGCCGATTTCGTCCATCCCCTCGATCTGCACCGCGTGCTGGCGCGGCTGCGCCATGCCGAAGGCGGAGGCACCAACCCGGTGACGGAAATCCGCGCCTACACCTGTAGCGGCCAGCCGCTGATGCTGGCGATGAGCAGCGCGGTGCTGCCGCAGGCGGGGCAGGCCGCGGTGCTGGCGACGTTTCTCGACATGACGGCGCGTGCCGCGATGGAGCAGCGGCTGCGCCAGACCGACGAGGAATTCCAGCGGCTGATGAACACCATGCAGGACGTGTTCTACCGCACCGACGCGCAGGGCATCACGCGCTACGTCTGTCCGGCCGTGCAGCATGTGCTGGGGTATACCGCCGAGGAGATCATCGGCCTGCCGGCGGCGGCGTTTTACCCCGACATGGCCGAGCGCGACGCGCTGGTGGCCGCGGTCAAACAGCACGGCGCGGTGCGCGACTTTCCCGGCCGGATGCGGCGCAAGGACGGGGTGATCATCGACATTTCCATCAGCACCCGGGCGCTGCGCGACGAGCAGGGCAATTTCGCTGGGGTCGAAGGCATCTGGCGCGACATCACCGAGCGCAAGGCCATGGAGCGTCAGCTCGAAGACCTCGCCACGCGCGACAGCCTCACCGGCATCCACAACCGGCGCAGCATCCTCGCCGTGCTGCAGCAGCGCCTGCTGCAGCAGCAGCCGCAGGCGGTCTTGCTGCTCGACCTGGATTTTTTCAAGCGCATCAACGACCGCCACGGTCATGCCGGCGGCGACTGCGCGCTGCAACGCTTTACCGAAATGGTCGAGCGGCACAAGCGCGGCGACGACGCCTTTGGCCGTCTGGGCGGGGAGGAGTTTTTGCTGTTGTTGCACCACGCCGATGCGGCACAGGCCGGCGAGATCGCCGAGCGACTGCGCACCAGCGTCAAGGCGCAGCCCATCGCCTTGCCCGATGGCCAGAGCGTGAACCTGACGGTGAGCATCGGTGTGACGCAGACCACTGCCGCGGACCGCGACGCCAGCGCCGTGCTGCTGCGCGCCGACCGCGCGCTGTATCGCGCCAAGCAGCAGGGGCGCGACCGGGTGTGCGTCTGAGCGCGGCGCGGTGTGCCGCTTGACTGCGCAGACGGTGTCTCAGCAGTCCTCAGTATTCAGCCTTGATGCCGCCGGCCAGGGCGACGAAGGCACGCGCGGCCAGGGCAACGAACGGCCGCAGCCACCACGGCGCGCGCGTGCGCAGGCGGTCGGGGGTATCGATCGGCAGCGAACGGGCGATCTGGCTTTCGATGTGCGCGCCCAGTTCGCGGGCGAATGCCTGGTCGCGCACCGCCAGATTGGCTTCGAGGTTGACCAGCAGCGACAGCGGGTCGATATTGGAGCTGCCCACCGTGGCCCAGTCGTCGTCGACCACGGCGACCTTGGCATGCAGATACGCCGGGGTGTATTCGAAGATCTGCACCCCGGCGCGCAGCATTTCGCCGTACAGCGCACGCGCCGCCCAGCCCGCCAGCCGGTAGTCGATACGGCCCTGCAGCAGCAGCACCACGTGCACGCCGCGTGCTGCGGCGTTTTTCAGCGCCTGACGGAAATCCAGCCCGGGGTAGAAGTACGGGCTGACGATGAGCACCCGCCGGCGCGCGCGGTTGATGGCGCGGATGTAGCTGTGCTCGATGGCACGGCGCTGCGAGAAATTGTCGCGCACCACCAGCGCGGCCAGGCTGTCGGCCAGTGCCCGCGGGGTGCGGCGGCGGACTCCGGCAGGCGAGGACGGAATCGGCGGCGCGCCGTCTTCGTCCCCCGGCGGGGGCGAGTTGCTCCAGTCGAGCAGTTCCTGCCAGTAGGCCCGCTGGTTGGGCGAGGTGTCGAACACCCCCGGCCCGGGCAGGTTGCGCAGCCGGCGCTGCAGGCTGCCGGTGAGCACCGTGCGCAGCCACAGGCGCTGCATCACCCATTGCGTCTGCCGCGCCAGATGGCCGTGATACTGCACCGCGTAGTCCAGCCGGGGTTGCGCACTCCAGCCGTGGTGGATGTCCAGGCGGTCGTCGATGAGGTTGATGCCGCCGATGAACGCGGTGTGCGCATCGACCACGCACAGCTTGCGGTGCAGCCGCCGCCAGCGTCCGCGCTGCACCACGTCGGTCCAGTGGCGCCATGGCCGGAACACCATGAATTCGACCCCGGCGCCGGCAAATCGTGGCGACAGCGTCGCAATGCTGCGCGCCGACCCCAGCCCATCGACCAGCACGCGCACCTGCACGCCACGGCGGGCGGCGTCGCACAACGCCCCGGCGATGCGCAGCGCGACCTCGTCGGTGTGAAAGATATACGTTTGCAGCCAGATGCTGTGCTGTGCCTGGTCGATGGCCTGCAGCATCGCCGGGAACAGCGCCGCGCCATAGGGCAGCAGGCGCGGCATGGCGCCCTCGTACCAGTCCAGCGGAGGGTCGTCGAGCGCCGGGTCTGACGCGGGGGTGGGCAGAGGCGGCGCGGAAAGCGGATCTGCCGGGCCGTTCACGCCGCGACATCCTCGGGATGGGCCGCCGGCGTGCCCGCGTCCGGGCATTGCGGCTGGGCGCAGCGCAAGGCGGCGAGCAGCGGCGCGTGGTCCGACAGCCGCGCCCAGCCGCGTCCCCAGCCCAGGCCGATTTCCGTGGCCGTCAGCCCACGGGCATAAATGCGGTCCAGCGGCACCAGCGGCAGCCGCGCCGGGTAGGTGCGCACCCGCTGGCGCCACGCCGTCTGGCCGTTGGCTTTCAGCGGCGGCTCGCTGACGTCGACCAGGCCCTGCTGCAGCAATTGCGGGCCGATGCGGCCGTGCCAGTCGTTGAAATCACCGGCGACGATGAGCGCAGCCTGCGGCGGCACGTGCGCCGCGATGTAGTCGAGCAGGCGCGCGGTCTGGCGCTGGCGGCTGGCGGCGAACAGGCCGAAATGCACCACGATGCAGTGCAGGGGCCCGCCCTGCGGCAGCTGCACTTGCACGTGCAGCAGGCCGCGCTGCTCAAAGCGATGGTCGGAGACGTCGTGGTGCGCGACGTCGAGGATCGGAAAGCGTGACAGCAGGGCGTTGCCATGCTCGCCGTGCCGCGTCACCGCGTTGGTGCGGTAGGCAGCGTACAGGCCGAGCGCCTGGCCGAGAAACACGTGCTGCGGCTGCTCCGGCCAGCCGCGCAGGCGGTGGGCGTGACGCTGGTGCCTGAACTGCACTTCCTGCAAAAACACCAGATCGGGTTGCAGAGCCTGCAACGCCGCCTGCAGATCGAGAATGCTGGCGCGCTTGCCCGGGCCGTGGCCGAGCACGCCCTTGTGGATGTTGTACGAGGCGACGCGCAGTTCCATCACGCGGGCTTCCTCACTTCATGGCCATGCGGCGCGCGAGCTGGCGGATGGCCTCGGCGTTGGACGCGGAAAAACACAGCGCCGCGGCTTCCTGCCACGGTAGCCACAGCTGCGCGCGGTGCTCGCGTGCGGCCAGGCGCACCGGGGTGCCGGCGGGCACCTGCAGGCTGAACACATGCTCGGTGTTTTTCCACACCCCGGGCGGGTAGCGGTGGCGCCACAGCGGGTAGATCTCGTACACATTGGTCAGGTGCCAGTCGCGCAGCGCATGCGCTGGCACCTCCGCGGTGCCGATGCGGATGCCGGTCTCCTCTTCGACTTCGCGCGCTGCCGTGGCCGCCAGCGGCTCGGCCGGGTCGTCGATGCTGCCGGTCACGCTCTGCCAGTAGCCGGGCTGCTGCGCGCGCTCGATGAGCAGGACGTCCAGCGCCGGGGTGTGGATGACCACCAGCACCGAGACCGGGATTTTGTGCCCGGCCGGGGCCGGGGGCGACGAAGCGGGCAAAGAGGTGTCCATGGCATGCACATCTTAAGGAAGGACGCCGCTGCTGTGCACCGGTGCCGCGCAAATGCAAAAGCCCCGGCAGGAGCCGGGGCCGTGCAGTGGCATGCGCGCCAGAGCGTGGCGCGCGTGCTGCGTCAGATCGATTTTTTCGAGAAGTACCAGTCGGTGACGTCCATGCCCTGTTTCGGCCCTTCGGTCACGCGCTCCTCGGCTGCTGCCGTGGTCTTGGGCGGCGGCACGATGACCTTGTCGCCCGGGCACCAGGCTTCGGGCGTGGCCACGCCGTACTTGTCGCTGGTCTGCAGCGCCTGCAGCAGCCGCAGGAACTCGTCGATCGAGCGACCGTTGCTCATCGGGTAGTAGACCATCGCGCGCAGGATGCCGTTGGGGTCGATGAAAAAGGTGGCGCGCACGGCCTGGGTGTCCGCGGCTCCAGGGTGGATCATGCCGTAGGCACGGGCCACGTCCATCTTCAGGTCTTCGATGATGGGGAACGGAATGTCCACGCCGAAATGCTGCTTGATCGACCGCACCCAGGCGAGGTGGGCGAAGATCGAATCGATCGACAGCCCGAGCAGCTCGCAGTTCAGCGCCTTGAACTTGTCGTAGTTGCGCGCGAAGCCCATGAACTCGGTGGTGCACACCGGGGTGAAATCGGCCGGGTGCGAGAACAGGATCAGCCACTTGCCTTTGTAGTCGGCCAGTGTGCGGTCGCCGTGGGTGGTCTTGGCGACGAAGTGCGGCGCGGGTTCGTTCAGGCGCGGCAGGCCGGGGGCTGGGGTGTTTTGTTCCATGGTTGAGGCTCCTTGGTTGAAATCGCGGCGGTGTGCCGTTGAGCAAGAAGTTTAGGGATTACCCCTAGAACAATCCAATCAAACGTTCCAATCTGATAGTTAGAAAAAATGTATGACGACGGCGACGGCTGACCGCAGTGGCCGATTGTGCGCGTCTGGCATGCCAGGCGGATGACAGGTCGATCAAATCAGCCCGGCGCGCAGGGGAAAGACCAGTTCCACCCAGGTGCCGCCGCCGCCCCCGGGCGCAGGGGCCTCGGTGGCAGCCTGCGGCGTGTTCTGTCGCCAGGCGATGCTGCCGCCGAGGGCGCGGGCGCGGATCTGCATGCTCGTCAACCCATGCCCGCCGCCGGCGTGCCCGGGGTCCAGCCCGATGCCGTCGTCGCGCACGTCCAGGCGCATCTGCCCGGCGTCGTCCAGCGACAGGCGGACCGACACCTGCGTGGCGCGGGCGTGGCGGATGGCGTTGCTCACCGCTTCCTGCAGCAGCGCGCGCAGGTGGTATTGCTGCGCGGCGTCCTGCGGCGGCTGGTCGGTCAGGCAGCGGCTGGCCGGTTGCTGCGCGCCCAGGCCGCGGATGAGCGGCGGCGGCCAGTCCAGGGTGATCCCGGCGGCGGCCAGACGTTGCGCGGTTTCCGAGCGCATGTCGGCGACGAATTCTTCCCACGGCTGCGCCGACTGCCGCAAACCGCGCACGATGGCGCGCAACTGGTCGATGGTGGTCATGAGCAGCGCCTGCTCGCGCTCGCCGTGCAGCAGGTGGCGCAGGGTGAGCAGCTTGGCGCCGATGTCGTCGTGCAGATCGCTGGCAATGCGGTCACGCTCCTGCTGCACGCCGGTTTCCAGCGCGTCACGCCCGGCTGCGGCCTGGTTGAACAGGGTGACGAGCGAGGCGGCGAGTTCGGCGTCGGTCACGGTGAACAGGCGCTGGCCGGCGCTGCGCCCCTGCAGCCGGCGCGCGCGCATGCCGCCGGCGGCGGCCACACGCAATTCCATGCCGTCCTGCGCCAGGCCGATGGTCTCGCCCGATGCCTCGGGGTCGAACGGCAGGTTGTGCAGCGGTTGGTACAGCCGGTCGAGCAGGCCGAGCCAGCGGCGCTCGCGCTCCTGCGACTGCGGGGTGAAGGCCACCGAAATGATTTCCGGCAGCAGTTTTTCGATCGGCGGCAGTTGGCCCTGCACCATGCGGCTCCACAGCCATTGCCGCAGCGGCAGATAGAGCAATCCGGCCAGCAGCAGGGTGACCACCAGCGACAGATCCTGCCGCCAGTCCAGCAACAGCACCAGCAGCATGTCGAGCACGACGATCAGGCCCAGCCCGAGCACCCACAGCAGCGCGCGGTACGCCCAGCGGTCCAGGTCGAACAGGTGGTAACGACCGACGCCCAGCGCCAGGCCGAGGTACATGGCGAGGAAAAAGCCGAAGGCATACCCCTGCTGCATCGGCGGAAACACGCCGAACAGACTCGAACCGAACGTGAGCACGACAAAGGTGAACGCGCCCAGCATGGCCGAGAGAATGAACCAGCGCAGCGCGGCGCGGTCTGCCGCGCGCATCGCGCTGCGCCGCCACTGCACCACGGCCAGCGCCACGGCGAGCAGGATTTCGAGCAGCAGCGGCAGGCGGATTCCCCAGCTCACGTTGGGCATGAGGCGCAGCACGTCGGCGGCCCACCAGGCCAGGACGATCAGCGCAATCGGCCACAGCATCCTGGGCGATGCCAGACGCGCCGGATAGACCAGAAACAGCGCCGCCAGCGCGCCGCCAAAGCCCAGCCCGCCCAGATGGTTGACCGCCGAGAGTTGCTCGAACAGCGTGCCGGCAAGGGCCAGTTCGCGGCTGCTGTAAACCGCCGCGGAAAACGTGTTGGGCAGGAACATCAGCCCCGACAGCACCAGCAGCCGGCCCGGCCAGTGGTTGGGCTTGAGCGCGTACACCCAGGCGCCGACGAGCAGTGCCACGCTGCCGCACAGCAGCTGAAACCAGAACACCATCGGCAGGCTCGACAGCGGCCTGTGACGGGCAGGCGTGACCGTGGCGGTGGCGACTTCGCCGTCCGGGTCGATCCAGCGCAACTGCAACTGCGGCTGCGCCAGCAGCGCGGCCAGGCGGCTCTGGCGCTGGAAAAACTGCCCGACCTGCGCGTAGCTGTCAAAAAAATCCGGCTCTTCGATCAGGTCGCTGGGCTGCAGCGTCATCGTCTGCGCGCCAGACCCGAGGGCCAGCAGGCGCGATCCCGGCTGCACCATGGCCGCCGGGCCGCGGTGGCTGACCGCGCTGACGGCAATGCCCGGGCCCGGCGAATCGGCGTGTGCCGACAGCGTCAGCCCCAGCCAGGGCTCATGCAGCGCAAGCGACAGCGACAGTGTGATTCCGGCCAGGGTCAGCAGCAAAGCCGCCAGCAGAATGCGGGCGGAACGGGTTTGCGGCGGCGGCATCATGCGCCGATTGTCGCCCAAGATCGCCGCTGCGGCGTCAGCGTCGGCGGGCGGCGCGCTCGACGGCGTCGATGAAATGCGACGCCACGTCGTAACCGGTTTGCTGCGTGATTTCCTGAAAACACGTCGGGCTGGTGACGTTGATCTCGGTGAGCACGTCGCCGATGATGTCGATGCCCACGAGCAACAGCCCGCGCGCGGCCAGCAGCGGACCAATGGCGGCGGCGATGGCGCGGTCGGCGTCGGTCAGCGGCTGGGCCACGCCCAATCCTCCCGCGGCCAGATTGCCGCGGGTTTCGCCGCCCTGGGGAATACGCGCCAGACTGTACGGCACGGGCTCGCCGTCGATGAGCAGCACGCGCTTGTCGCCCTGGGCGATGGCGGCAACGAAGCGCTGCGCCATGACGGTGCGGGTCTGCAGCGCGGTGAGGGTTTCGATCACCACGTTCAGGTTCGGGTCGGGACTGCCGTCGGCCTGCTGCCGCAGACGGAAAATGCCGCTTCCGCCCATGCCGTCGAGCGGCTTGAGGATGATGTCGCCGTGCTCGGCGTAAAACGCCTTGATGTCTGCGGCGCGACGGCTGACCAGCGTCGGCGCGATGTAGGGCGCGAACTCCAGAATCGCCAGCTTTTCCGGATGGTCGCGCAGCGCACGCGGACTGTTGACGACCACCGCGCCCTCGCGCTCGGCCTGCTGCAGCAAATGCGTGGCGTAAAAGTACTCGCTGTCGAACGGTGGATCTTTGCGCATCAGCACCACGTCGACGTCGCGCAGCGCCAGCGGCCGCTGGTCGAGCACCCGCCACCACGGCTGCCCCGGTGCCGCGGGCAGGATCTCGATGCGCCGGCACACCGCGGTCACGGGAGCCGCGGCAAGCGTGGGGGCGACATTCACCCCGCCGCCGGGCCGTCCCAAGGCGGGGTGGGCCCCCTCGGGGGGCAGCGCCGCCGCGGCAGCGGCAAGCGTGGGGGCGACATTCACCCCGCCGCCGGGCCGTCCCAAGGCGGGGTGGGCCCCCTCGGGGGGCAGCGCAGGCGCGGCAGCGGCAAGCGTGGGGGCGACATTCACCCCGCCGCCGGGCCGTCCCAAGGCGGGGTGGGCCCCCTCGGGGGGCAGCGCAGGCGCGGCAGCGGCAAGCGTGGGGGCATTTCCTCCCCCCCCTCCCCGCCAGTGCACATCGCCCGGTTCGCAGACCCAGACCGCATGACCACGCCGCTGCGCCTGCAGCATCATGGCGTAGGTCGAGTCTTTGTGGATTTTGAAAGACGCGATCGGGTCGGCGATGAACAGCAGGCGCAGGCCGCCCGGGGTCGGGGGCGGCGGGGGCAGGGCGGGCGCAGCGGGCTTCATCCCAGCTCGTTTTCCGGGTCGGTGCGTTCGAGTTCGTAGCTCGCCGCCACCATCGCCAGGCGCGCGACCACGCCGTACATGTAAAAACGGTTGGGCCCGTTGGTGCCCGGCGCCGCCTCGGGATGGGTGACATTGAACTGCTCCTCGAACGCCAGCGGCACGAAGTGCATGCCTGGGGCGTTGAGATTCTCGTCGGGCCCGCGGTCGGCGTGGACACGGTAGAAACCGCCGACGACGTAGCGGTCCATCATGTACACCACCGGCTCGCACACCGCTTCTTGCAGCCGCTCGACGCTGGGCACGCCTTCCTGGATGAGCACCTCGCTGACTTCCAGCCCTTCCTTGACCACGCTCATTTTGTTGCGCGTCTTGCGGTTGAGGTCTTTGACGTCAGCGGCGTCGCGCACCGTCATCACCCCCATGCCGTAGGTGCCGGCGTCGGCCTTGACGATGGCGAAGGGTTTTTCCTGGATGCCGTACTCCTTGTATTTTTTGCGCACTTTGGCCAGCACGCTGTCCACTGCCTCGGCCAGACAGTCCTCACCGTGGCGTTCGTGGAAATTGACCTTGCCGCATTTGGCGAAATACGGGTTGAGCATCCACGGATCGACGCCGATGAGTTTGGCGAATTTTTTGGCGACGTCGTCATAGGCGTGGAAGTGGTTGGACTTGCGCCGCACCGCCCAGCCGGCGTGCAGCGGCGGCAGCAGGTACTGTTCGTGCAGACCCTGCAGGATGGGGGGAATGCCGCCGGACAGGTCGTTGTTGAGCAGAATGGTGCAGGGGTCGAAGTCCTTGAGCCCCAGACGCAGTTTGTTGCGCACCAGCGGCTCGACCAGCAGCTCGCCGCCCGAGGGCAGCTTCAGGTGCAGCGGCTCGGTCACGCTCTCGTCGAGCGAGCCCAGGCGCACGTTCAGCCCGGCCTGGCGGAAGATGCGCATGAGCGTGGCGACGTTTTCCAGGTAAAACGTGTTGCGCGTGTGGTTTTCGGGGATGACCAGCAGGTTTTTCGCTTCAGGGCAGATTTTTTCGATCGCCGCCATCGCTGCCTGCACCGCCAGCGGCATCATGTCCGGCGACAGGTTGTTGAACCCGCCGGGAAACAGATTGGTGTCCACCGGTGCGAGCTTGAACCCGGCGTTGCGCAGATCGACCGAGCTGTAGAACGGCGGGGTGTGCTCCATCCATTCGAGGCGGAACCAGCGCTCGATCGCCGGCTGGGCTTCGAGGATGCGCTGTTCGAGTTCGAGAACCGGATCGCTGCTGGACGTGATGAGGTGCGGAATCATTGTGCTGTCTGCGAATGAGGCAATAGCCCCGATTCTTGCAGACCGCGGGCAAACCTGCTGCGCAAAAAAACCGCCCCGGTATCGGGGCGGTGCGAACATCCCGCTGGCGGGATGAGGAGACGCCGTCCAGCCCGGCAGCGCGTCTGCCGCCCGGCCTTCCGGAAGGAAAAACACTTACAACACTTGCTCGCCGTGCAGGCTGATGTCCAGACCTTCGCGCTCCTGCTCCTCGCTCACGCGCAGGCCGATGACCGCGTCGATGATCTTGAGCAGGATGAAGCTGACGATGGCGTCGTACACGATGGTGATGGCCACGCCCTTGAGCTGGATGAGGAACTGTCCCGGGTTGCCTTCGAGCACCCCAGCGGTGCCGCCGATGGCCTTGACTGCGAACACGCCGGTGAGCAGCGCGCCGACGATGCCGCCGATGGCGTGCACGCCGAAGGCGTCGAGCGAGTCGTCGTAGCCGATCATTTCCTTCATGTACACCGCGGTCCAGAAGCAGATCACCCCGGCAGCGATGCCGATCGCCAGCGCGCCGGTCGGGCCGACGAAGCCCGAGGCCGGGGTGATGGCCACCAGTCCGGCCACCGCGCCGGAGGTGATGCCCAGCACCGTCGGCTTGCCGCGGGCGATCCACTCGGCGAACATCCAGGCCAGCGCCGCGGCGGCGGTGGCGATCTGCGTCACCGCCATCGCCATGCCGGCGCGGTCGTTGGCTGCACCCGCCGAGCCGGCGTTGAAGCCGAACCAGCCCACCCACAGCAGCGAGGCGCCGATCATGGTCAGCACCAGGTTGTGCGGCGGCATGGCCTCTTTTTTGTAGCCCACGCGCTTGCCCATCACCAGCGCGGCGACCAGACCGGCCACACCGGCGTTGATGTGCACCACGGTGCCGCCGGCGAAGTCCAGCACGCCGTCACCGCCCAGCCAGCCTCCCGGGCCCCACACCATGTGCGCGATCGGCGCGTACACCACCAGCAGCCAGGCGCCCATGAACCACAGCAGCGCCGAGAACTTCATGCGCTCGGCGAAGCTGCCGACGATCAGCGCCGGGGTGATGATGGCAAAGGTCATCTGGAAGGTCATGTAGGTCGATTCGGGAATCGTTCCCGCCAGCGAGTTGGCCGCATCCAGCCCCATGCCGGAGAGGAAGAAGCGGCTGAGGCCGCCGATGAATCCGTTGCCCTGGGTGAACGCCAGGCTGTAGCCGACGATCATCCACAGCACCGTGACCAGGGCGGTGATGGCAAAGCTCTGCATCACGGTGGCCAGCACGTTCTTTTTGCGCACCATGCCGCCGTAGAACAGCGCCAGGCCGGGGATGGTCATCATCAGCACCAGCGCGGTGGAGGTCAGCATCCAGGCGTTGTCGCCCGAGTTGATGAACGCCGCCGGGTTGGGCGCGGCTGCAGGCGCTGCCGGTGCGGCAGCCGCCGCGGGCGCCGACGTCGTCGCCGGGGCGCTGGCCACCTGCGCCCAGACGGGCGCTGCCGTGGCCAGTGCGACCAGCATCAGCGCGATGGAGACGAAAAATTTTTTCATGGCGAAGACCTTTCAGGAGGGGCGGGGTCAGAGCGCGTCGCCGCCGGTTTCACCCGTGCGGATGCGCACCACGTGTTCAAGCGCGGAAACAAAAATCTTGCCGTCGCCGATCTTGCCCGTGCGCGCGGCGTTTTCGATGGCCTCGATGCAGCGTTCGACCAGCGCCTCGGGAACGGCAGCCTCCACTTTCACCTTGGGCAGGAAATCGACCACGTATTCCGCGCCGCGGTACAGCTCGGTGTGGCCCTTCTGCCGGCCGAAGCCTTTGACTTCGGTGACGGTGATGCCCGTGACCCCGATGCCCGACAGGGCTTCGCGCACCTCGTCGAGTTTGAACGGCTTGATGATGGCCGTGATCATTTTCATGATGGCTCCTTGGTGCCGAAGAGTCAGAAGGAATAGACCGCCTGCAGCTGCAGCGAGGTCTGCTTGGTTGTCGGGTTGCCGCTGGTGTCGGTGAAAATCGCCTGGTCGGAGCGGTCCTGCCGCACTTCGGCCATGAGCTTGACCGCCTTGACCGGGGCGTAGGTGACGGCCAGCGTGGCCTCCTTGAGCTTGTTCGCGCCCGCGGTGCCGGAGACGATGCCCTGCTTGTCGTCGATGTACTCGCCGCGCGCCGACAGCGTCCACTGCTCGTTCAGCGCGTAATTCGCGTACAGCGCCAGGCCATTGGCCTTGCCGCTTCCGCTGCCCGCTCCGGCGTAATCGTCTTTTTGCAAAATGTCCACGTTGGCAGCGAAACTCAACGCATCGGTGGCGTTGAGCGTGCCGACCAGGTCGAGCAGTTGCAGCGTGCCGGTGGGGCTGCCGCCATACAGCGGCGACTGCCCGCGGTAATAGGCGGCGGAGTAGGAGAACATTTTGTTCGGGCTGCCCGAGGCGCCGAGTTCGAGCGTCTTGCCCGTGCCCGCCGGCGCGCTGGTGAAGTTCCAGCCGTTGTTCACCCCTGCGGTGAGGGTCAGCGCCGGATCGACGGCGTAGGCCGCGCGCACGCCGGTGTGCGTGCCCGGCTCCATGTTCCAGAACAGCAGCGAGCGCGAAATTTCGTTGTCGTTGGCCGGGTTGAGCACCTCGGCGCCGGCCAGGGTGGAGAATTTGCCGGCCATGACCGTCAGTGGCCCGCTGGCGTATTGCACGAAGGCATTGTTCAGGTCGAACGGGCTGGAGGTGCTGTTGAACGGCCACGTCTCCCCCTGCCGCAGTACTTTGGCGTCGGAGCCGGCGATGGCCGTGACCTGCGCGCCGAAGCCGCTGCTGGGCAGGTAGGCGGCGGTCAGCGCCGCCTGCGGCACCTGAAAGCTGTTGCGGCTGCCGGAGTACAGGCGCAGCAGCGGGGTCTGGTCGTCGAAGTACGAATAGGTGGCTGCGACATAGCCGGTCAGGCTCAGCCCCGGCGTGGCGGCGAGCACGGCGCCCAGACTCGGAGCCGCAGGGGCAGGGGCGGCGGCCGGTGCCGCGGTCTGTGCCGATGCAGCGCCCCCCGTGGTGGCGAAAACGGCGGCGACTGCCGCGGCGAGTGCGATTTTGTTCATCCAAGTTTCTCCTGTGAGTGCAGCCGGGCACGATGCCCACGATCCATGCCGCGGACTTTCTGCACGTTCCGTGCCAGTTTCTGGCGGAGGAGTCGTTCCGTCTGCCGTAGAGCGGGCGTGACACCCAGGCGCACCGTCATGCACAACAATGGTGCA
>Ga0315298_1008466_pt1 | contig 13120 bp, 16 predicted proteins | sample WHS_1_MG_FD_203077 | JGI IMG/M metagenome (GOLD analysis project Ga0315298, IMG submission 203077) | Extremophilic microbial mat communities from Washburn Hot Springs, YNP, Wyoming, USA - WHS_1_MG | ecosystem: Environmental > Aquatic > Thermal springs > Hot (42-90C) | place: USA: Wyoming...
GAAAATGAAATACTTGTCAGGGTTAATTACTGCGCAATCTGCGGTACTGATGTCCGGACATTCTACCATGGGCACAGCAAGGTAATCCCTCCTGCAATCATAGGACATGAGATAACAGGAGAAGTCGCAGAGATAGGGAAAAAAGTGCACAAGAGCGATATTTCTCCAGGGACAAAAATTACAGTAGTTACATCTATCGGATGCGGCAGGTGCCCCCTGTGTGAACGCGGATATTATAATTTGTGCCCTGAAACCAGGGCGATTGGCTATTTTTATCAGGGTGGATTTGCCGAATATCTTCTAATCCCTGAACCAGCGGTGCGCCAGCATGCATGGGTCGTGCTGCCAAAAAATGTGTCGCTTCTTGATGGTTCGCTTATTGAACCCTTATCCTGCGTCATCAACGCGCAGAATTATCTCTCCATCCGCAAGGGAGACGCTGTGTTGATTTACGGCGGAGGCCCGATAGGATTCATGCATGCTGTTCTTGCAAAGGCAGCAGGTGCTGATAAAATCATTATGACTGACCCTGCATTCTCCCGGCTTGAAACATTTGCAAAGAAATTTACCGGGATAATTTTGATTGACCCTGGAAAAGAAAATGTTCCTGCAAGGGTGCGCGAAATCACTGACGATTTCGGCGCAGATGTCGTTATCACTGCATGCCCTGCAAAGCAGGCGCAGATTGAGGCGCTTTCAGTTGCGGCTCCGCGTGGAAGGATCAGTTTCTTTGGCGGCCTGCCAAAAGATGACCCTGTCATTTCAATTGACAGCAACCTAATCCACTATCGCGAGATATCAATTTTTGGCGCATTTGCTTCAAACCGCGCTGATTACGAGAAGGCCGCAGACCTTATCTCAAGGCATAAAATACGGCCTGAAATGTTTATTACAAAGGTTGTGCCGCTTGAGGAAATTGAAGAAGGTATCCACCTGGTAAAATCCGGCACGGTTCTCAAGGTTGTCGTGCAAATCAGATGAGGTGATTATGGACAACAACTCTTTTCTTGACCGCATTGTTATTGTGACAGGTGCAGGACGCGGGTTGGGAGAGGCGCTCTGCTATGGATTTGCCGCCTCTGGAGCAACCGTATGCCCGTGGGATATTGATGCTGAAAATGTCAAACGGGTAGGTGCTGTCATTGAGGAAAAATACGGAAGGCCCAGCAAGCCGGAAGTCGTGGACATTACAAACCAGAACCAGGTTTCTGATGGTATGGCCGCCATTAAGAACAGGTTCGGCCGGCTTGATATCCTCATAGCAAATGCCGGGATCCTTGAAGCATTTGACATTGCAGAATTCCCTGAGGCGTCATGGCGAAAGATTATAGAAGTCAATCTCACGGGTTATTTCATCTGCGCAAAATACGCCGCCCGAATTATGAAAGAGCAAAGGAGCGGCGTGATTATACAGATAAATTCAAAGTCAGGAAAAAAAGGGAGTTTCAGAAACTGCGCCTACGCTGCAAGCAAGTTCGGCGGGATTGGCCTTACGCAGTCCATTGCACTTGACCTTGCTCCTTATGGGATAAGAGTGAATGCGGTTTGCCCGGGCAACATTCTTGACAGTCCGCTCTGGCAAACAAGTCTGTTCCAGCAGTACGCAAAAAAATGGGGAATCTCTGTTGAAGAGGTAAGAAAAAGATATATTGAACAGGTCCCGCTTGGTAGACCCTGCACTTATCAGGATGTCATAAATGTAGTCCTCTTTCTTGCCAGCGATAAGGCAAATTATATGACAGGTCAGGCAATCAATGTTACAGGCGGGCAGGAAATGAGATGAAGCGCGACAGGGATATTGAGTTTCTTAAAAGATGCATTGAGCATGCGCGCAAGGGAAGTGGCCTTGTAAGTCCAAATCCGATGGTCGGAGCGCTCGTCGTTAAAGGGACAAAAATACTCGGCGCAGGCCACCACCAGGCGTATGGACTGCCGCACGCGGAAATCAATGCGCTCGTAGCAGCCGGCACACAGAGCAAGGGCGCAACCTTGTATGTTAACCTTGAGCCCTGCTGCCATTATGGGAAAACACCCCCATGTACAGATGCAATAATTGAAGCAGGGATTGCAGAGGTTGTCTGCTGCAGCAAAGACCCTAACCCACTCATCAACGGCAAATCACTCTCAATACTCCAATCGCACGGGATAAAGACCCGCTGTGGGTACCTTGAAGATGAGGCGCGCGCCCTCAATCGGAGTTATTTCACACGGCTCAAAAAGGGCAGGGTGTACATTGCACTCAAATGGGCAATGACACTGGACGGAAAAATCGCAGACGATTCAGGAAATTCGCAATGGATTACTTCTGACCAGGCGCGGGATGAAGCACGGCGCATCAGGTTTGAATATGATGCAGTTGTTGTGGGTGTTGGAACCATCCTCAGGGATAATCCTGCTCTTGACTATAAGGCGCCGCGCTTTTCTGCAAAACGAGCGCTTCTGGAGCGAAAAAGATTCCGCAAGGTGGTGCTTGATTCGCACCTTCGAACTCCGAAAAATGCGCGGATTTTTGAAAACCCACTGTCAGAGGTGCTTCTTTTCACTTCGTCCTCCACGCCTGTTGACACCAATTATCCAGAGAACGCGCGGATAATTCAAATTCCTGGAAAGAATGGAAAACTTGATTTGCAAACGCTACTACAAACTCTGGGCAAAATGGAGGTTGGTTCTGTTTTCGTTGAGGGCGGGAAAGAGGTTCTCACATCCTTTGTAGAAGAACGCCTCGCAGATAGGTACTATGTATTTGTCGGAAGAAAAATTCTTGGCGGGACAAGATATATCCCAATAGGCGGTAGCGGCGTCTCCGGCTTATCTGCCGGAGTCCAGATAGAAATAGAGCAGGTATTGACAATTGGAGGCGATGTACTTATCATCGGAAACAATGTTTACCGGGATAATTGAAGAGATTGGCCGTGTTGCAACTTTAGTCCCATACGGCAGGATGAAAACCCTTTCAGTTGTTGCTGAAAGGACATCCCGGCAGTTAAAAGAGGGAGACAGCATCAGCGTGAACGGCGTCTGCCTTACTGTTGAGAAAATATCCGGCCAGGCATTTTCGGCAACGCTGTCTGAGGAAACAATTGCCAGGACGAATCTTGGCGCGGTCAGGACAGGTGATGGACTTAATCTTGAAAGGGCGCTTGTTTACGGCGAGAGAATTGCCGGCCACCTGCTTACCGGGCACGTGGACGGCACAGCGGTGCTTATTGAGAAAAAAATTAGCCGCAACTCGGGAATTATCAAAGTGCGCTTTCCCCGGGAGTGCGCAAGATATGTTTTCCCTAAATGCTCCATCGGCCTTGACGGAATATCTCTCACTGCTGCGGAAGTATTTGATGATATACTTACAGTATGGATTATCCCATATACCCTGCAAAATACTACAATTGGTTCAAAACCGGTCGGCTCAAAGATAAACTTTGAAGCAGACATGCTTGTAAAAGCATCAGTGAATGAAAATATGAAAGAGAAAAAATATGGCAGACCCAACCGCAAAACCTGCATATAAACTATTGTCTGTGGAAGCGGCCCTTGAGGATATCAGAAGCGGAAACTTTGTTATTGTGATAGATGACGCACGCAGGGAAAATGAGGGGGACCTTGTTATAGCCGCTTCAAAGGTTACGCCAGGCGCAATCAATTTTATGGCAAGGGAGGCGAGGGGGCTAATCTGTGCGGCAATTACTGCACAGCGCGCAAGAACACTTAACCTTGCCCCAATGGTCAGTGAAAATACCGCGCTTCACAGGACGAGTTTTGCTGTCTCTATTGACTATAGAAAAGGTGTTACAACAGGTATCTCTGCACATGACCGGGCACGTACAATCCGCGCACTTGTCAGGCCCGATATCCGGCCTGAGGATTTTGCCCGACCCGGCCATGTATTCCCAATCATTGCCAAAGAAGGCGGCGTACTGATTCGTGCAGGGCACACCGAGGCAGCAGTTGACCTTGCACGGCTTGCAGGGCTTCCGCCTGCAGGCGCAATCTGTGAAATAATGGCAGAAGACGGCTCAATGGCGCGGCTTCCAGATTTGATTCCGTTTGCACGCAAGCACGGCTTAAAAATTGTCACAATAGCAGATATAATCAAATTCAGAAGAAAAAGGGAAAAACTGGTCAGGTGCATTCTTGAGGTCCCGCTTCCAACAAGGTTTGGGCAGTTCCATCTTCGCCTATACAGGGACGATGTTGAGGGCAATTACCACATGGCTCTGGTCAGCAGGAAACAAACAGGCAGCCGCAGTGCAAAACCGCCCCTGGTGCGTGTTCACTCGCAATGCCTGACAGGGGATATCTTTCACTCTCTTCGCTGTGACTGTGGGGACCAGTTGCACCGGGCAATGGAGATGATTGCTAACGAGGGTGGCGCACTTGTATATCTTCCACAGGAGGGCCGCGGAATCGGCCTTGTGGATAAACTGAAGGCATACCGGTTGCAGGAGGAAGAAAATCTTGATACTGTTGAGGCAAACAGGAAACTCGGGTATCCGGCGGACCTGCGGGACTATGGAATAGGGGCGCAGATTCTCCTTGACCTCGGGTTCAAAAAAATCCGGCTCCTGACAAACAATCCGCGGAAAATTGTCGGACTGACAGGATACGGGATTGAAATTGCAAAACGGTTGCCAATTGAGGTGCATCCAACCAGATACTCGTATAGGTACCTTGTTACGAAGAAAAAGAAATTGAATCATCTTATTACTGTTCCGCCTATAAAGGAGGCATATGAACGTGATAGAAGGCATTCTGTCAGCCGAAGGAAAAAAATTCGGAATCGTGGTGAGCAGGTTTAATGAATTCCTCACCAAAAATCTGCTTGATGGCGCCCTGGATTGCCTGAAGCGGCACGGCGGGAAAGAGGAACTGGTAGATGTCGCATGGGTACCCGGGGCATTTGAGATAACCTTTGCGGCAAGAAAGATGCTGGGTAGCGGGAAATATGATGCGATTATCTGCCTTGCCGCAATCATCCGCGGTTCAACACCGCACTTTGACTATCTTGCGGGCCAGGTAACGCGCTCTCTCGGGCAAATGAACGGTGAAGGGAAGATTCCAGTGTCCTATGGCATCGTACTTGCCGACAGCATTGAGCAGGCAGTTGAAAGAACCGGCACCAAGATGGGCAACAAAGGATGGCAGGCAGCCCAGACAGCCATTGAAATGGTCCAGCTTGCTTCACGTTTAAAATGACAGTGACGCGACGGAAAGCAAGGGAACGAGCGCTTTGCGCCCTCTATCAGATTGATGTCATGGACGGATTTTCAAATCCTGACATTGCGGCCGCATTATCACTGCCTGATGATGTTGCGCACCAGGATAGATTCGCTGAGATACTTGTGCGCGGCGTTATATCCCATCTCTCATACCTTGATGATTTAATCAAGAGATGCAGCACCAACTGGAAGATTGAACGGATGACATACCTTGACAGGAACATCCTGCGAATTGCGGCCTTTGAGATGTGCTTCTTACCGGAAATCCCTGAACCAGTATCCATTAATGAGGCGATTGAGATTTCAAAAATATACGGGTCCGAACAGTCCAGCCGTTTTATTAATGGCGTCCTTAACAGAATCAAGGACGAGATAGCCGCTTCAAAAGAGGCAAAATCCAGCAATGAATAACCAGGATCCACTGACCGGCAGCCGGACTGCGTGGCACAGAAAAACCCTTGCCCTTTTTTTCAAGTCAGCAGTCACCATTTTTTTTATTGTGCTTGTGCTGCACCTTCTTTCAAAGCAGAATGTGACTATTGCTTCTATTTCCAGAATACTTTCAACATCATCAAGGATAGGCCTGGCAATTGTTTTTATCCTGAATTATGCAATTACCGCACTCCTGGCTGTTAGATGGCGCTTTCTTCTTTCTTCGGTTGCAGAGGGCAGGCGCCCTTTTCTTGCTGTCTGGAAAATGACATTGATAGGTCTTTTCTTTAATATCTTTCTGCCAACAGGGGCGGGTGGGGATGTTGCAAAAATTATATATCTCACCAGGGACCAGCAGGCAAAACTCAAACTTGCTGTCTCTGTGCTTTTTGATCGGTTCATCGGTTCTTCAACGATAATCTCTATGGCTGTACTCGGCGTGCTCATTTCCAGGGAAATACTTCCAGGTCAACTTAAGATGGTTTTCTTCATCATATTCTTGCTACTGCTTCTCGCATGGCTCGTTATTTTATGGCGTGCACTCGCCATCTCGTTTGTATGCCTTCTGCCCGAATTCCTGAAAGCAAAATTGCGCATCTTTTATTCGTACGCAAGGGAATATACAGCGCATCCAAAGGCACTTGCGGGTTCGTTTGGAGCAAGTTTTGCGCTTCAACTCCTTGCGCTTTGTGTGCAGTTTCTTGTCGCAGTATCCATTTCCTCGCAGCGCGGGCAAGCAATCAGTCCTGGGGTATTTTTTGTCTTTATCCCGATGATATGGTTGCTTGGAATGGTACCTTCTCTTGGCGGTCTCGGCATCAGGGAATATGGATACATTTACTTCTTCGGCAAAATTCTCGGAAATGATGGAGCGTTCGCCCTTTCAATAGTGAACCTGTGCCTTATCATCCTTCAGGGCGTGCTTGGAGGAATAATTTTTCTCACAACGCGCAGTCCCGGCAAAAAGGAATGATTTTAACGGTCCTTAGGTTTTTCCTTACTGCCGCCATTGATGGCATCAGGGTTCCTACAACTTCGGCTTTTGCGGTTCCTGCCGCCGCCGCAAACTGGAGGCACCTGCTGAAACTGCGGCCCATTGCGAACATATGAAGAAATCCGCCGAGAAAAGCATCACCGCAGCCAACAGCGCCTTTCGCTCTTATCCTTGGAACAGCAACCCTTACTGATTCAACCGAAGAAAAACCAATCGCCCCGTTTTCTCCAAGCGTCACAAGCACAAACTCCACGCCTGTTGAAATAATTTTGCGTGCCGCTTTTTCCATCTTGCCAGGGCTTGATAAATGTTCCCCTGAAATGCGTCTTAATTCCCAGGCATTGGGTTTAACAAGCGTTGGAACACCAGCAATGCCGTAATTCAGCGCATCTCCATCCGCATCAAGGGCCACGAAGACGCCTGGATATCTTCTCCGGACAAACCCAACTGCATCTTTATAAAAATCGGGTTGAAGCCCTGGCGGGAGTGAACCCGAAAATACTATCCAGTCGCCGCGCTTGAGTGGAATTTTGCCGAGAAGTTTCAGAAGACGAAGGCCGTCGGAAGAAGAAACCACTGGACCCGGGCCATTAAATCTTAACACCGAGCCGTCGGCAAAAAAAAATTGTAGTTCTCGCGCATCTCTCCCGGCACCCTTACAGAAAACAAATTCTTGATGCCGAGGCAGCGCAACTGCCGGAGATGGTATGACCCATTTTTCCCGGCTATGATTCCGGCTGCAGCAACCCTGCTACCAGCAGCATGGAGAAAGCGCGCAACATTATATCCCTTGCCACCGGCCATGATGTTTTTGTCAACGATCCGCGAAACATCATCCTTCAAAAGGGACTGTACGGTGCAGTTTATATCAAGGCAGGGATTGGGCGTGACAGTATAGAAAAGGGTATCATCCATGGCTCAGAATATCTGCGGTCTGTACTTTCTCACCTTTTTCCGACGTTTTAACTGACTGGGCTTTTCGTAGAATTCTCGCTTTTTAATTTCCCGAATAATCCCCTCACGTTCAACGTCTCGCTTGAACTGTTTGAAAAGTTTTTCAAAACTTTCATGATGGCGATATTTCTCCACTTCGGTGTTATCCACCCCCTTAATACGCATCTATTCTAAAAAGACGGGCACCGCAATGCTTACAAACATTTTCATTTTCAAGGTATCCGTCAATATTAAAGCATACCCGACAACGAATATTCTCGCTGGGCGTTGACGATTTTTTCTTTCCCTGTTCTTTCTTTCCCGTCAAACTCTTTCCTGAATCAGATTTTTGGGCTGTCATTTGTCTTTTGTAAGATTGCGAATCAGTTCATTAAAAATTTTGGCAATTCAATACCTTCATCCTCCCTGCCCGTGACAAACAAAATGAGGAGCACTTTTCAACAGCACATACCTGTTAACTGGAATTACACATCTCTATATATTGATAATAATCTTTTCTACCAGAGTTGTCAATAAGGGTTCTGCGGAACTTGCTGTTTTGAGGATTTCATCAAAGGTTGCTGGACGAAGCGCATCCGGCAGACACATATCGCTTATAATGGATACGCCGAAAACCCTTAATCCAGCATGAACCGCGGCAATTACTTCCACAATGGTGGACATTGTTACCATATCAGCGCCGATTGCCCGAAGAAAACGATATTCTGCCCTTGTTTCAAGGTTTGGCCCTGTCAATCCGACAAGGACTCCTTCCCTGAGCGGAATCTGTTCCTGGAGCGCAATTTTCTTCGCAAGGCGAATCAGGGCAGGGTCATACGGAGCCGACATGTCAGGGAAACGAACCCCAAATTTTTCAAAGTTTTCGCCGATGAGCGGGTTTGCCCCTGTAAGGTTTATGTGGTCTGTAATAACCACCAGGTCTCCTGGGGCAAAAAGAGGATTAAGCCCGCCTGCCGCATTTGATTCAATGAGCACTGTTGCACCAAGGAATCTGAGCGTCCGAATCGGCAGCGCTATTTCGCAGGCAGAATATCCTTCATACAGATGGAACCTGCCCTGAAACGCTACTATCTGCTTGCCTCTGACATTTCCAAAAACCAGATTTCCTGCATGCCCCTCAACCGTTGAAACAGGAAAATGTGGTATGGCATCGTAAGGTATAACAGTTTCCACATCTATCTTTTCAGGAAATTTACCCATCCCTGTCCCGAGGATTATGCCAACTGACGGCACTGCCTTTGTCTTCTTCCTGATTGCCTGCACTGCATTTTCAACCTTCTGTAGTTCGTTCATGGTTCATACCTTTCCGCCGAGTTCTTCGGCGCGTTTTTCGGCGGCTTTCACTGCTTCTCCAAGTATTCCAGCAAGGTCTCTGCGATTGAAAACATCCAGCCCTGCGACTGTGGTGCCGCCCGGTGAACAAACGCGTTGCCGCAAAACTTCCGGCGCAACACCTTCGCTTTTGAGCATTGCACCGGCCCCTGTAAATAGAAATGCAACAATTTTTAAAGAATCTGTTTCAGAGAACCCACGCTCAAGCAGCATCCCGAAAAAAACTTCAGCAATAAAAAAAAGGAATCCAGGGCCACTACCGGAAATTGCGGTAATAAAAGGCATAATGCGCTCAGAAATTTCAATGAAGCACCCGAGCTTCCCGAATATGCGGGCAAGATTAACGATGGCTTCTTCGCTTACGCCCTTTCCAGGACAGAAGGCAATAATCCCGCTGCCGTATGAAATAGGAAGGTTCGGCATCATCCTAACGATTCTGGAACTTCCAAGCAATTCAGAAATTGACGAAATAGGTATGCCGGCCGCCACTGATACAATTGTAGCGCTCCCGGGAATATGTGGGCGAATCTCGGCGCACAGGGTTCTAAAATCCTTTGGCTTGACAGCGATAACAATGATGCTGGATGCCTTCACAAGTTCTCTGGATGAAAGCGCCGTAACCCCGAACTGCGCGCGGATAAACTCCAACCTTGACGCATTAACATCAGTTACAGCAATTTCAGACGGAGATAACGCACCCTGTGATATAAACCCATTTAAAAGTGCTGTGCCAAGATTGCCGCATCCGATAAGGCCAAGGGAATACTCTGGCATGGCATCAACCTGCTTCTTCTCCTTCAACTTCACCAACCTTAATCTGGAGGTTCGCCCTGTCTTCTATCCTTTCAATCGTGCCATCGCGTATCCATATCACCCGGTCAGACACATCAAGCATCTTAAGGTCGTGTGTCGCAGTGATAATGGAAACCTCCTTTTCACGGTTCATCTCCTTGAGGAGATGTATAATCTCTTTCCCTGTTTTAAGATCAAGGTTTCCGGTGGGCTCGTCTGCAAGAATGATTGCCGGGTCATTGGCAAGAGCCCGCGCAATAGCCACGCGCTGCTGCTGACCACCCGAAAGTTCAAACGGCTTATGATGCAGCCGGGACCCGAGCCCAACCGTCTCCAGAAGTGCCTTTGATTTGGTCATAGCATCATCAGTGTCCATCCCGCCGAAAATCATCGGAAGCATCACATTTTCCAGCGCTGTCATAACAGGAATAAGGTTAAACGTCTGGAAGATATAACCGATTTTCCGGCAGCGCAGCCAGGCAAGTTCGTATGCGTCCAGTTGCGCTATATCCACTTCATCAATATAGACCTTGCCCTCGCTGGGTTTGTCAAGACCGCCAATCATATTGAAAAGCGTTGTCTTTCCGCTGCCAGAAGGGCCCATAATAGAAATGTATTCGCCGCGGCGTATTTCAATATCTATCCCCTTAAGCACATGCAGAGGGATTTTACCAAGGATAAATGTCTTCTTCAAACCAATCGTGCGCACAATCGCTTCTTTCATCATGTATGCTCCTTGTTTCTATCAAACTTCTCTTCTCATCGCCTCGGCCGGCTCCATCTTCGCTGAAACATACGCCGGATATAGAGCACCAACAACAGACAAAACCGTTCCAAGAACGAGCGCAAAGAGAGTGTATTTCAGTAGAATAAGGCCCGGAAATGCATGCACCGCCAGGCCCTTGTACTTAAACAAAAACATCAAAAATGTCACCATAATTCCCAGGATGACGCCGACAACCGAACCAACCAGCCCCTGCATTGAGGATTCAATGATGAAAATCTCAACAACGAACCTGTCAAGCGCTCCAAGACATTTCATTGTTCCGATTTCCCGCGAGCGCTCGGTCACTGACATAAGCATCGCATTGATAATTCCAACAACGCAAACCAGAAGCGAAAGCGAAACAAGCCACAATTGCCTTACCCTCATCTCGTCAAGATTTTGCTGTAGAGAAACCTTCAACGATTCAGGCCCGTTCTTAATCAAACTCACTATGAATGCGTTGCTGCTCATTACCGACATAAGGAACGCGATGCCAAGCACAATTGACATCGTGACGATGATTGAACGACCGAACCGTATCCTGATACTGCGTACGCTCATCTGGAATGCGTTCTTTATCGGTAACGACAACTGTTTTTCAATCCGCTTTGTTTGCTGCGCTGACATTTTTTCCTCCGTAATGGCTGATGACTTATAAAATATATTAGCCCATTTTCCCATCTTCGTAAAGAAAGCAAGCAACAAAATGACCCGGTTCAATCTCGCGAGATTGCGGAAATCCTCTGGCACAGGCGCTTTTTCGCTCGCTGCACTCTCCTGCAAATGGGCATCCTGCTTCAGGCACATCGTGCTGGGTGGATGCGATTGCGCCAGCCGGATTGCGCAGAAGGCGCGTGTAAGGATGCAGCGGATTTTTCATAACCTGAGCGATTGTTCCGGATTCCACTATCCTTCCACCTCTCATTACAGAAACCATATCGCAAATTGATTCAATAAGTTTCAAATCATGCGATATAAAAAGATATGTTAGTTGAAACTTCTGCTTAATCTCAAGCAGCAACCCGATAATCTGCCCGCGGACTGAAACATCAAGATTGCCTGTGGGTTCATCCGCGACTATAAATTCGGGCGCGCCTGCAATGGCCCGCGCAATTGCGACGCGCTGGCGCTCTCCGCCGCTCAACTGGTGGGGATAGCGCGTCTCGTATTTCGGGTCAAGCCCCACAAGGTCCAAGCATTCAGCGACACGCTCTCTCGCAGCGCGCTTATCGGGCCTGCCAGCCGCTTCTGCAATTGTGTAGCCAACGGTAAGGCGCGGATTCAATGACTTATAGGGATTTTGAAAAATGATTCGCGTCTTCTTTCTGAAAAACCCGAGATGTTTCTCCGAGAGCAGAGTAATGTCTTTCTCTTTATAAAACACCCTTCCTGAATCCGGCCTGACCAATAGTAGCGCCATCTTGCCGAGAGTTGTTTTTCCAGAACCGGATTCGCCGACAAGACCAAAAGTAAGACGCTCTGGAATTCCAACGGACACATCGCACACAGCGACAAACTTCTTCTCGCGCACTCCCATCTCGTCCTTGACGATAAATGTTTTGCGTACCGAATCAAGAAAAAGTATGTTGTTCATTGTTTCCAGCAACGGACCCCTGTTAGTTCTGAATCGCTGATAAATTCTGGTTCCCTTGCACATCCATCGTCCCGCTTGGGGCAATCAAGAAAACGGCATCCTCCGCTATAAAGCGGGGTCTTTCCCCGCAGGATAGACCGTTTTTCCCCTGTAACATCTGAAAGTGATTGAAGAAGTTTTTCTGTATATGGATGCCTGGGAGACGACTTCCCGGGCTGGTAGATTTCCATCATTTTTCCTGCAAAAAGAATGCCAATCCTGTCCCCGATATCAAGCGCAAGGGCAAGGTCGTGCGTAATGAAAAAAATTCCCATTCCAAACTTCTTCCGCAGCGAGCGAAGCAAATCCACTATGCGGACGGCAGTCAATACATCAAGGGCAGTTGTTGGTTCATCGGCAATAAGCAAACCCGGCTGGTTGACAAGCGCCATCGCAATCATGACGCGCTGCTGCATACCCCCGCTCAACTGGTGCGGATAACTGCGGTAACACGCCGCAGAAAGGCCCACCTCTTTAAGCAACGCCGTTGCCTTTTCTACACCTTCCCTTCTGTCGTTGCGGACTGCCTCGCGAACCTGCTCTCCGACGGGCAGGAGCGGATTCAGGTATGAACCTGGCTCCTGAAATATCATTGACGCGCTTTTTCCGCGCACGCCAAGAAGTTCTGATTCACTTGCTGATGTGACATCAAATCCATCAAGAAGAATCCTGCCGCCATCTATGAAAAAGGACTGGGGCAAAATCCGCAGTATGGAAAGAGCAAGGGTGGTTTTTCCAGAGCCGGATTCCCCAACAAGGCAGAATATCTCCTGCTCCGGCATGCGCAGGCAGATATCTTCAAGAATGCGCCTGCGCCCAAATGTGGAGATGCGGGTCACGTTCAAATGTTCAATCTCAAGAAAATAACGATTGTCCATATGTCACCAATTTTTCGGGTCAAAGACAGCCCTCAGGGCATCGCCAAGAAAATTAAAATTGATCAGAACCAGAAATATAAATCCGCCTGCAATAAGCATCCATGGGGCATCGCTCAAAACCCT
>Ga0315298_1008467_pt1 | contig 13110 bp, 7 predicted proteins | sample WHS_1_MG_FD_203077 | JGI IMG/M metagenome (GOLD analysis project Ga0315298, IMG submission 203077) | Extremophilic microbial mat communities from Washburn Hot Springs, YNP, Wyoming, USA - WHS_1_MG | ecosystem: Environmental > Aquatic > Thermal springs > Hot (42-90C) | place: USA: Wyoming...
GTTATTTTTTCGGCCCATCCCCGAACAAGTCGGGGACGGGTTCCCAACCGAAAAAATAACGCCGTGCTCAAAGGTAAGAGCAACACTCCGCCCTCAACGACCGCATCCTGCGGTCTTGGTAAAGGCGGGGAGGTGAAAACTGAAAGAAAAAAGTTGTTCATACACATAAGTAAAAACCACAGCGTGGGTTATGTAGGTAAAGGAAATAAAAAAATAAAAAAGAAAAAAAATCCGACACCGCGTCATGGTTATAGTAATTTGTGCTTAGATAAAGCATTGATTATAGACAAAGCGTGTTAACCGCTATTACAGAAAGGAGAAGTTTACCACGCCGTAAAGGACTACGGCGGGGCTTTTGAATCAGCACAGGATGTGATGATGAAAAAGCCATATAGTAAATAGTCGAGGTATGAACAAAGTATTAAGGTTAACACCATTGGTATAGAGGAAGAATTGTCCGATAAAGCGGTGTCGGCGATTCTTTCTTTGCTTACTTTCTTTCTCATCGCTAAGAAAGAAAGTAAGATGGGTTTCTTCCTGGCCGATGGTTATCGCCCGAAGCAATGGTTCGACTGGGCTCACCACAGGTTTCGCACAGATTCTACGGATTAAACGGATTTACACGATAAAATATCATTCGTGAATATTCGTGATATTCGTGGTTAATCCGGTCAGAAACCACGAATTATACGAATTAACACGAAAAAGGGAAAAAAGAAAGTGAAAATCCGTGTTGAATTGGGGTTTTAGAATCAGGAATCGATTATCTTAGGTATAAGGGAAATCCAGTAAATACATTTGATTTATTTTTATTGTGACTATAAAATTAATTGTTTAAAAACGGGAGGGGAATATGAGCACTTTTCTCAGTATAGTTGTCTCTGTTTTTTTTTCCGCTCTTCTTATTCTTTTCTTCCGCAGAAGAGACAAAAGAAATACTCAACTCCAGACTCTAAAGAATTTTATCCAGACTACTGTAAGCAATATGAACAGGCTTTTTCAGGAAAGAGAAAAGGAGCTTCTGGATAAAACCATTAACCTCGATATATCCCTTAAAAAACTTGATAAGGCAACAGGTTATATTAATAACAAACTACAGGAAATAAAAGAAAATCTGGATCAGTACAGAGATATTCGAGAAAATTTAAGCCAGGATCTTAAAGATGTTTCAATGTTTGATAAACAGATAGGAGAACTTAGAGCAAGGCTGGCGGAGTTTTCTTCTGCTATGGAAGAGATGATGAATTTTAGAAGAGAAATGGCAGAGGCAAAAAAACTTAACGGGCAGCTTAGAAGCGACATAGAGCAAACCCGTAATTGGGCACAGGAGAACATTAATAATTTTGTTAAAAAAACTCAGGATGAGCTTGCAGAATATAAGGTAAGTTCCATAAGCGAGATTGAGAAGATTCAAAAGGGTCTGAATGAAAAAACTGAGGAAGTAAAATCTCTTGTATCAGAAATAGACGAATCTGTTGCTAATGCAAGGAAAGCTATGGAGGAGATAAGCACCTCACTTATGACCCTTCTTGATGATAAGGAAAGAGAAATAGAAGAAAGAATGGAATCGCAGATGGCAGAGATGAGTGCACGTTATCAGGAAATGGCACAGAGTGTCCAGGAAGCCCTTGAGGAAAAAACGGAGGGTTATAGAAAAGAAGCCGGAGAAATTGAAAAGGCAATGAAGGAAGAGTTGCAGAATTCGAAGGCAGAGTTTTTGTCCGGCGCTCAAAGTCTCAAGCAGAGTATTGGAAATACTCTTGCCGAGTTTAATGCAAAGTGGAATGATGCTATAAAGAGATTTAATGAAATGAATAAGGAGATAATAACAAAAACAGGGGATCTTGAGGGGCAACTTGCTTCCCATGATAAGGTATTGAATAAAAAGTTTGCAGAGTTAGAAAAAGGAGTAATGGAAAAAGCCGAACGCTTTGAAAAAGAAATGGAGAACTTTATAAACCAGAAGATTGAACAATATGAGCTTCAGTTTAGTAAAATGGATTCTGAGCTTACCAATAAGTCTCAGTCTCTTGCTAAAGAGATAGAAACTCATTTTGCTCAGACAGAGAAGGAGTTAAGAGGAAATCTTGATAAAAGGATCAGCGCTATTGATTCAGAAATAACTTCTATTATAAAAGAATTTGAAAGTAAAAAGTCCGAAATAAGCAACAGGATTGATGGACTTGCCGAAGGGTTGGAAAAGCAATTTAAAGTCCTGGAATCTAATTATAGTTCACAGATAGAAGATATGGAAAAACGCTTTGGCCGTGTTAATTCAGAGATTTTAGCCCTTGAGAACAAAATAGAAAGCGAAGCAGAGGGAATGTTTGCAAAGGCAAATGCTGAGCTTGCAAAAGAAATAGAGAATCTAAGGAAAACTGTGGAGGGCAATGCACGCGAAAGGTTATCCCAGATGGAAGAAAAGTATGGGGCTGTGGCTTCAAAGTTTGAGGGTGAATTCTATAGTCAGATGCAGGAAATGAATGGAAAGCTTTCGGCACAGTCATCAGCGATTAACGAAATGGGGAATAAGCTTAATAAATTTATAAAAGAAGCCTCTGATAGGTTTAAAAATGAACTTACAGCATTAAAAGATTCGGCTTCTGTTGAGGTTGATAATTTGCTTGGAGAGATAGATACAAGAGAAAAAGTTTTGCAGCAAATGATGCAGACATTACAGCAGGAAGTTCAAAGAGCGGAGGCTCAGATTGAGGCTTCAGGTAAAGAGGCTTCTGATATAGTTCTATCTAAAATTCGCGAGCATGAAAAAGAAATCTATGGTAATCTTGAAAAATCTTCCGGTCTAATATCTGATAGGCTTATGCGTATAGAACAATCTATAGATGAATTTGAGGAGGAAGTAGCAAAGAGAATACAAAATGTTCATGGTAATGTTCAGAAGGAGATTGAAGCCTACCAGAAGAGTGTTGAAAGTTTAAAGGCTAATAGTGAAAGGATAGAGGCTGGTATTCAGGATATTCTTGCAGGAAGGGCAAAGGAAATAGATTCATATACTGATAAGCTTAAAGAAGAATTTGTTATGGAATACAGGCAGTTAATATCTAATACAAGGGATGAAATGAAGCAAATGAGTAATGAGATAGATGCGGTTCGTAAAACAGTAGCAGCACACAAGGAAATTATTATAAAGGAAGTTCAGGAAACTGTAGAGAATGCAAAGGGCTGGGGAATAAAACAGATTGGTGAATTAAAGGATGAAATTGAAACTGTAAGGCTTCGTTCGGCAGGTATGGCGGAGGATGCACTTGCAGAAGTTGATGAAAAAATTGAAGAGTATCATAAGCAATTGATGATGAAGATCGGGGCTATAGAAAAAGAAGCCGATCAGGATTTGAATGCTAAAAAGACAGAGTTGAAAAGCTTGACTTCTGAACTGGTACAGCAGGTTGGAGAAAAAGAAAAGGATATATTTAAAAGAATAGAAAGAATGAATTCATTACTTGAAGAAGCTGTAAAGAAGGCGGATAATCAGCTTATTTCACTTAATAAAAATCTCGAACTTAAACTTCAGTCAGTATATAAGGAGCTATCTGAGAAGGGAGAAGCGGGGATCAGTCTTATCAGGCAGGATATGGATAGAATTATTGAAGAGATTAAAACAGAAACACTTTCAAGCCTTGGGGATGTAAGGAATGAGATGACAGAACTTGGGGGTGCGCTTAAGGAAAGTCGGGGAGAAATGGAGGAAATCCAGAAGGAGATTTTAACATATCGCCATGAAATAGATAAGTCAAAATCTGAAACTTTCGTAGAGCTTAAGACAATGAAGGAACAACAGGAGGAGGTTAGAAAACAGATACTTGCTATGCAAAAAGCAATAGAGGATAAAAAACTACTGTTTGAGAATAGCATGAAGGATAAAATAAAAGAAATTCATACAAAAGTAGAGCAGGAAAAGGAAAGAGCTGAAATTGAGATAAAGAAGATATATGAGAGCTATCAAAGTTCTCTTGCATCTATTAAGGAGGAGGATAGGAAAATTCTGGATAAATATGCTGCTGAAAATCTAAAGCTTTTAAAGGGTGCACTATCTGATTATCAGAAGAAGCTGGATGATGAAGTAAAGGAATTTATGAACTCTTTTGTACCTCCAACAGAAGAAATCATTGGAAGACTTACGGAAAAAGCAAAATCGATTCAGCAGGAATTTGAAAATAGGGTCATGTCTTATTACAAAGATGTAGATGAATATTCTAAGGGGCTTAAGGATAAAGAGAGCAGGTTATCAGAAAGGCTTGAGGAGATAGTAAATCAATATGATGTTAAAATAGAAAGTTATAATAAGCAATATGCAGACCGAATGAATGAATTTGCGGAGACTCTTGAAAGATACCATGAAAAAATGGAAGAAGAAATGAAATCTATTAGAGCCTCATTTGCAGCGCCGACTGAGGAATTTATAAAGAAGCTTGAGGACAGGGCGAAAGCCATCCAGGCAGAATTATCCGGACAGTCTGGAACAATAATGCAGAGCATGGAAGAATACTCCAGAAGGTTCAAAGAAAGAGAGGATAAGCTATCTGAAAGAATGGAGAAGATTGTTGAGCAGTATCAGGCTAGAATGAAGGAATATACCAGAAGTTATGTTGACCAGCTTGAAGAACTCACGGGAAAGATGCAAGAATATAGAGAGGAATTCGAGAGCGAGCTTGAAAAATATAAAGAATCATTTGCTCTTCCTGTGGATGAGATGCTTAAGAAAATAGAGGATAAGGGAAAATCTGTACAGGCAGATTTTACAAATCGTGCTTCTACTGTAACCCAGAATATGGAGGAGTACTCTAGAAATCTTAAGGAACGAGAGGGGAAGTTATCAGAAAGGCTTGAGGAGATAATAAACCAGTATAATGAAAGGGTAGAAAGTTACAGTAAGAATTATGCAAATCAGATGAATGAATTTGCTGATACTATGGAATCTTATCGAAAGAAGGTTGAAGAAGAAATAAAATCTATTAGAGCCTCATTTGCAGCGCCGACTGAGGAATTTATAAAGAAGCTTGAAGATAAGGCAAAGATTATTCAATCTGATCTCATAGGTCGGACATCGGTAATAGAGCAGAGCATAGAAGAATATTCGAGAAGGCTTAAGGAAAGAGAGGATAAACTGTCTGAAAGAATGGAAAATCTAATAGAACAATATCAGATACAAATGAAAGAGTACAGCAAGAGTTATACAGCACAATTTAATGAGCTTACAAATAGAATGCAGGAATATCGTGAAGAAATGGAAAGCGAACTTGAAAAGTACAAAGAGTCGTTTATTATTCCTACAGATGAGATAATTAAAAAAATAGAGGAGAAAGGAAAAACGGTGCAATCCGATATTATTGGGCGTGCTTCTGTTATAACTCGAAATCTGGAAGAGTATCTACGAAAGCTTAAAGAAAGAGAGGATAAAGTTTCGGAGAGAATAGAAACTCTTGTTAAACAATATAACGAGAAGCTTCAGGAATATGCAAAGGGTTATAAAGGAAAGATGGGTGAATTTGAGGCTACTATAGAAGAATATAGAAAGAAAATCGATGCAGAAATGGAAAAGTTTAAAAAATCTGTAATTCCTCCATCGGATGAAGTAATTCAAAGGGTTATAGAAAAGGGAAAGGCAATCCAGGCAGATCTATCAAATCAAGCAAAGATTATAGTTCAAAATATTGAAGAATACTCAAATCAGTTAAACGACAAAGAAGAAAATTTATCCAGAAAAATAGAGGGTTTGATAGAACAATATAATGAACAAATGGAAGATTACAAAGGGAGCTATAATAATTATCTGAAAGAACTTGAGATGAGGGTTAAAGAGTACAGGAACAAAATAGAAAAGGACATGGAGGATTATAAAAAATCCTTTATTCCTCCAACAGACGAGATACTTGAAAAGCTTTCGGAGAGGGCAAAGGCTATTCAGGCAGATTTATCCGCTCAAACAATGGAATTTGTACAGGGAATAGATGAATATTACAGAAGGATGAAAGAGAAAGAGGACAAACTTTCTGGACGTATTGAAGAATTAATGGAGCATTATAATGAGAAGATGGAAGAATATAATGAAAATTATAAATTGCAGCTGAACGAGCTTACTGGTGAGGTTGATAAGTATAAAAAGAAGATAGAAATAGAGCTTGAGAAATATAAAGAATCATTTATGCCACCAATGGATGAAATACTTAAAAAGCTTTCAGAAAAAGCAAAGGTTATACAATCAGAGATGATGAATCAAACAACAAGTTTTACCCGCAATATTGAAGAATATCTGGAAGGTCTTAAAGAAAAGGAAAACCAACTATCTGAAAGAATAGAGACTCTTGTATCACAGTATCAGGCTAAAATTGTAGATTACAACAAGCTTGGAGATAGCAGGATGAATGAGTTTGTTGCAAGCCTTGCAGATTATAAGAAAAAGCTGAATGATGAAATGAAAAACTTCAGGAATGCCTTAATGCCTTCGGTGGATGACATAATAGAGGATTTAAAAAATAAGGCAGAAGCAATCGAGAAGAATCTTGAAGCTCAGACAGCCTCTTTTATTCAGAATGTTGAAAAATACTCTTTGCAGTTTAAGGATAAAGAAGGAGAATTTTCTACAAAGATAGATAGCCTTATAAAGCAGTATCAATCAAAAATGGAAGAATACAAAAATTCATATTCAAATCAGGTTACTACGCTTGTTGAAGATGTGAACAGGGAATATAAAGATATGCTGGAAAAGATTGCTGCAATAGAGAAGGATTTAAAGAAATTTGAGGAAAAAACTGTAGAGTCTCTTCGTAATAAGGCTCTTGCGGTAGAGGGTGATTTTACTAAGAAATTAAAACAGGCGGCGGGAAGCTTTGATGAATACATAAAGAAAAATCAGGATGAATTAACCCATACTATAGAAGAAACAAGAAAGGATATTGATAAACTTATTCTAAGCTTAAAAGAAAACAAGGAAGAAGTAAAGATGGAGGTGATAAACGATATAAAGGAACTCAGCAAGAGAACAAAGGAAATAGAGATGAGGTATGATGCACTTCTGAAGAAGACAGCCATTCTGGAACGAGCGGAGGATGTTGCAGAAAAGTCAAATAAAAATATGCAACAGATAAGCCTTTACTTAAAGGAACTGGAAACAAGACGAAAGGAGATGGATGAGGCAATAAAGTTGCTGGATTCTATAAAATCCGAGCATCGTGAACTCAATAGCATTATGGGTGCAATTAGCAGTAATAAAAAAGAATCAGTAGCACTGTACGAAATGGTTAGCAGTGCAGTACAGAAGGCAAAAGAGACGCAGGAGCTTTTAACCGAGGTTGAAAAGCAGCAGGAAAAAGCAGAGGAAATTAGAAAGATACTTCTGGATACTATTACGCTTTATGAAGAGATAAAAGAAAAAGCTGTTGATGTTGAAAAGAAGAAGGATGTTATTAATAGAATACTTCACTCAATAGATACTGCGAAGGATAATGTAAAAGAGGTTAAGGAAAAGGTTGACTCAATAGATGAAAGGGTAGAAATTATAAGCAAACTCTCAAAGAAAATAGAGGAGGATATAAAAACTGCCCAGGCAAATATCTCAAGGCTTGCTGTGGATCAGGATAGGGTAAGCTATGCTGTTGATAAGATAGTGGATGTTGAAAATCTTCTTATTCATATTGAAGAAGAATCCAAGAAAGTGCAGAAAATGAGAGACTGGGTGGCAAGGCTTGAAACCCGCCTTGAAAGGATTAAGGATGTACAGGAAAATGCTCTTGCCGGCAGAACGGGAGGGAAAAGAGGAGCTATCGTAGAAGATGGCTCTTCTGATGAAGATATGATAAAAAATATTCTCCGACTTAAAGAACAGGGTTGGAGTATTGAGGAGATTTCAAAAAGTTTAAAAATATCACGGGCTTATGTAGAGCTCATTATTGAAAGATATGAGGAATAGAGGAGAATAGTTTATGCTGGATGTAAGATTTTTACTTGAAAGCAAGGATATTGCAAAGGAAAAGCTTAAGGATCGTCTTAAGGATACTGAACTTATTGATAAAGTCTGTCTGCTTTATGACGAGAAAAGGCATATTCAAAAACAGGCGGATGATCTAAGAGCTCAGAAGAAGAGAATTTCAAAAGATATTGGAATACTGAAAAGTAAGGGAGAAGATGCTTCAGTTTTGATGAGGGATACGGAAGAGGTTAATCAACAATTATCGGGAATAGAGGAAAGAGAAAAGAGTATAGGAAACGAGATTGAAAATTTAATGCTACTTATTCCAAATATTCCGATGGATGATGTCCCATCCGGAAAGGATGAAAGTTCTAATGTAGAGGTCTTTCGATGGGGAAGTCCAAGGGCTTTTGATTTTAAACCTCTTCCACATTATGAAATTGCAGAAAGGCTTGGTATTCTTGATTTTGAAAGGGGAACAAAAATTTCCGGGAGCGGCTTTACACTCTATCATAAAGTGGCGGCACATCTTGAAAGATCTCTTATAAACTTTATGCTTGATGTACATACCCAGAATGGATATGAAGAGAAGTTTGTTCCTTTTCTTGTGTCGGGGAATTCACTTAGGGGAACAGGACAGCTCCCGAAGTTTAAGGAGGATCTTTATAAAGTCGAGGGAGAGGATTTGTATCTGAACCCAACAGCCGAGGTTCCACTTACCAATATTTATCAAAATGAAGTACTTGACGAAGGAGATTTACCAATTCGTATTACCGCCTATGCCCCTAGCTTTCGACTTGAAGCGGGAAGCTATGGGAAGGATACCCGTGGGATTATAAGACAGCACCAGTTTAATAAAGTAGAGCTTGTTAAGTTTACAAAGCCTGAGGATTCCGAGATAGAACACCAGTCTATGCTAAAGGATGCACAGAAGATACTGGAGCTTCTAAATCTTCCATACAGGGTTGTTTTACTTTGTGCGGGTGATATGGGATTTTCTGCTGCCAAGTGCTATGATATCGAGGTGTGGCTACCGAGTATGAACAGGTATAAGGAGATTTCATCTGTTAGTAATTGCCTTGACTTTCAGGCTAGAAGGGCAGGGATTAAATATAGGAAAAAGCAGGATGGAAAGCTTGAGTATGTCCACACAATGAATGGATCAGGTCTTGCTGTCGGGAGAACCATGGTGGCAATTCTAGAAAATTATCAGCAGGAAGATGGAAGTGTTGTTATTCCAGATGTTCTTCATAAATATATGAATGGCATTATTTCTATTAAAAAGACTTGAAATATTTAACTTTTATTTTATAATCTTTGGTGAATTATATTGTAAGGAGGCTCTATGGAATACGAAAGGGTTATAATTGATGGTAATGCCGTACAGTATTCAATAAGTGGAGATTTTACTATTTTCTTTTTAAATAATATAAAGCTTGATATAGAAAAGGATGTAAATGGTGGTCAGACTGCCTATCTCGTTTTTGATTTAAAGAAGGTTAATTATATCGATTCTGCAGCTATAAGTCTCCTTATTATGGCAGGAAAGTATAATGATTCAAAAGGGAAAAGGCTTATTATAAAAAATCCTACCGATGTGGTAAAGCGTATTATAGATAATGCGGAGCTGTCTTTTATTGAGTATCAGTATGATTGACCACTAAAAGAGAATTAGCGTATGGAAAATGCGCATCCGCAATAATTTTGCCTGTAAATTTTATATTCTTTGCAGAGTTCTATAGACTTTTTAAAACCATCGTTCTTTTTAAAGTTGGATTTTAGATATTCTATTTTAAAAGAAGACGAAAGATTTTGCCCTATTTTGTTAACTTTGTCTCCATCCTTTAATGGACTCAGTGTAAGGGTTGTAGCAACAATATCAAACCCTTCCTTTTTTGCCCTTTCAAAGGTTTCATGAAGGCGATATTCATAACAGAGGGTACAGCGGGTTCCTTTTTCTTTTTCTAAAGGGTACTTTTTTGCAAATTCTAAAAATCCATCACGACGCTTTTCTGATTGGTCTTCAAGCATTTCAACATGGAAAAATTTTTCTGAAAAGGTTTTTAAAAACTTTACTAATTCACTCTTTCTCTTTCTGTATTCTTCTTCAGGATATATGTTGGGATTATCAAAGAGTATTGTTATGGAATAGTCTTCTTTTTTAGGAAGTACCTTTTCCCATTTATCCATTCCTCCCAGCACCATAAGGCATTGACTGAGGCATGGAGCACAACAGGTGTGAAGAAGAAGTTTCCTTTTCAACTTACTTCTCCTGATATATAATTGGTTTATCTGGAAAGGTTTCATATTTTATAAGTCCATCTGCAAACATCTGGATTACAGCCGGCAGTATTTTATGTTCCTTTTCTAGAACCCGTGCTGCAAGGGTTTCTTCAGTATCGTTTTCAAGAATCGGTACCCTTGCCTGCATAATCCTCTTCCCACCATCGGTTATTTCATTTACAAAATGTACGGTGCATCCTGCTTCTTTATCTCCGGCTTCAATGGCTCTTTTATGGGTGTGAAGCCCGGGGTATTTTGGAAGAAGCGATGGATGAATGTTTATTATTCTATCCGGGAAGGCCTGGATAAATCTGCTTTTTACAATTCTCATGAATCCTGCAAGCACAACAAGATCTGTACGGGCTTTCTTGATGGTATTGATATAATTCTCCTCAGCCTTTCCTTCTAGCTTTGTTTTAAATTCGCCAGGATGAAGATAAACAGCCTTTATGCCGTTATCTCTTGCTATCTTTAGAGCCTTTGCTTCCGGATTATCACTGATAACTATGCATATTTTTACATTCTTCAGTTTTTTATTTTTAATCGCCTTTATAATAGCTTCAAGGTTTGAGCCACGTCCAGAAACAAGAACAGCAATCCTGAATTTTCTTTTCAGAAAAAGCATTGCTACCTTCCATACAGTAAATTGAGGATGTCATTTAAAAAAACAAAGATGCTGAGAGTTATAATAAATATAAATCCTGTCATTTCTATAATGGCTCTTGCCTTTTCTGAAAGCTTTTTCCTGCTTATCAGTTCTGCAAGATTAAAAAGGGCGTGTCCTCCATCAAAGCCAGGTATAGGAAGCATATTAAAAAACCCTAAAGCGACACTTAGCAGAGCCATAAAGCGAAGGAGGGTAGTAATATCGGTCTTTGTTGCTATTTCACCTGTCATCTGAAGTATTCTTACAGGTCCTGCAACATTCCTGCGAATATCTATCTTTCCACTAAACATTGCCTTGAATCCACGAAGGGTTTCGAAGAGAAAATAGTGGGTATGTATAAAACCCTCTTTAAATGCAGTTAATAAATTGTTCGCCTTATGAATCTTTTCAAATGTTGGATAATCATTTAAAGGTGCAATTCCTATATAACCTCTTGATTCAAAACGATCCACCTTTATCTTTTGTGTTATAACATTTGAAGCGCCATTAGTTTCGATTCTTAGTAAGGTAACAGATACTTCCCTGTTTGTTTTGTCCTCTATGTATCTGTCTATCTCATAGAAATAAGTCATTGTGGTATTGTCTATTTTCAATATTTTATCTCCCGGTTTTAGTCCTGCCATGCTCGCAGGGGAATTAGATGTAACATAGCCTATTGTTGTGTAGAAAAGCGGAGTTACACCTATGTAACCTGCCCCTTTTGAATCACTATATCTCGGAGTTATTATTGCATTATTGGTAATGCCTTTTCTTATGAATTCTATAGACAGTGGTTTATCCACATTTAGCACTACTATTTTTGGGATATCCATGTATGATTCTATTTTTTCTCCACCTATGGAAATGATTGTATCTTCTGAGCGAAGCCCGGCTTTATAGGCCGGGGTAAATTCTCCCTTCCCATCCTTTTCTATTATCGCAACCTGCGGGGATATTAAAGTTTCTGAGAAACCATGCCAGATAAGAAGACTCATTATTAATATTGCAAAAAGATAGTTGAATAGAGCCCCTCCGATTATTGCAAACAGCCTTGCAAGAGGCGGGCGATTATACATAGCACGGGGGTCATTTTCGGTTTGTGCCTCCCTATCTTTATGTTCTTCCCCTCTCATTTTGCAATATCCACCAAATGGAATTAGGCTAATCTTATATCTAGTTTCTCCTATGGTAAATCCGAAGATTTCCTTCCCAAAACCTATAGAAAAGGCATCCACTCCTATCTTGTTCCATTTTGCCATTATAAAATGCCCGAATTCATGAACAAAAACCAGTATTCCAAGGATCGGCAACGCTATTAGAAGGTAAAGGATTATCATTCTATTTCCTCCATAATTTTAACAGGAAATTGTATTGAGAAGTTACTTTTTGGTCAAGAAAATAAGGAATAGGATTGACATTATTAACAGATTATAATAAATTCTATCCAGCTATGGAAGGTAGAAATAATTTATTTCGGGATATTTTGATTCTTACTATTTTCGGCATTGCCTTTGGTTATATAGAAGGTGCCGCTGCCCATTATCTCAGGGTATATCTTTATCCCACCGGATTTGGTAATACTCTTAAGATCGATTTACATTCCTTTCTTATTGAAATTGGGAGGGAGTTTTCAACCCTTGTTGTACTCTGGTGTGTTGCTATGCTTACAAGGGGCTCTTTTTCTATTAAATTTTCAAATTTTGTATTTATTTTCGCTATATGGGATATTGTGTATTATGTGGCATTATACATTTTTGAGAAATGGCCGACTTGCTTACTGGATTGGGATGTTTTATTCTTAATACCCATACCATGGTTTGCCCCTGTGATTGTTCCGATAACCATTTCTTTGATTGGTATCATTGGATGTTTTGTTGTTCGATTTATCCATGCGGGAAAAGAAAAAATCAGAGCTGGATTCCTAACTTCAATATTGCTCTGGTCAGCATTGATACTATGGCTTGTATCGTTTCTTCGACATTCCCCATCGGAGCACTTTCCTGCATATTACGATTGGGAACTGTTTTTCCCCGGGATATTTTTAGCGATTGCTGGGTTTGTAAATCTGATTCGTGTAAATAAAGGGGGATTGAAACAGAAGTAGCACTGGCTGCGCCAGTGCTACAGTGCAAAAATCTCGCTGTGGAGGGTAGAGGGTATGAACAACTTTTTTCTTTCAGTTTTCCTGTAGAATCGGGCGGAACTCCACATCCGTGTGTTCGGTAGAAAGTAATCGCACGGTGTTATTTTTTCG
>Ga0315298_1008470_pt1 | contig 13107 bp, 11 predicted proteins | sample WHS_1_MG_FD_203077 | JGI IMG/M metagenome (GOLD analysis project Ga0315298, IMG submission 203077) | Extremophilic microbial mat communities from Washburn Hot Springs, YNP, Wyoming, USA - WHS_1_MG | ecosystem: Environmental > Aquatic > Thermal springs > Hot (42-90C) | place: USA: Wyoming...
CTAAAGGCGGTACTCTAACAGCCGCGGGCGTGACATCGCCCAGCGCGCGGAACAACCCATCGCCGCCAGAGTCCCGCGTTTACGCGGAACACAGACAGTTCACTCAACAGTGCTCAGGTTTATATTTCATGAAACTGTTCCGCCTAAAGGCGGTACTCTAACAGCCGCGGGCGTGACATCGCCCAGCGCGCGGAACAACCCATCACCGCCAGAGTCCCGCGTTTACGCGGAACACAGACAGTTCACTCAACAGTGCTCAGGTTTATATTTCATGAAACTGTTCCGCCTAAAGGCGGACTCTAACAGCCGCGGGCGTGACATCGCCCAGCGCGCGGAACAACCGGTGGCCGTTAAAGTACCGCGTTTACGCGGAACACAGACAGTTCACTCAACAGTGCTCAGGTTTGTATTTCATGAAACTGTTCCGCCTAAAGGCGGTACTCTAACAGCCGCGGGCGCGGCGTCGTCGCGGACAAGATAGCGGAGGTTATCTGCCTGGTCGGGCGAAGGCGTTTTGCTTGTTCAGATCAGCGCGTGTGAGAATGACAATGCCGAGTTCATCGGCTCTGCGCCGGAGTGCGCCGAAGGTTTGGCCTTTTGGCGGAACATAAATGGCCAGAAACCGTCTTGTGAAATTGCCGCCGACCCTTCGGGCGCGGGCGCCGAATTCTTCGAGGTGTGGCAGCAGCCTTGTTTTGTTGCCTCCGCGTTTGCACGAGATGCAGACGATTTGAACTCCGTCCACTGCAAGGATGTCTTCCTCGAGACCGCCTCGTGCGATTGGGCCGACAGTGGCAGACCAGCGCAAATCGCGGAACAGGCCGCTGGAATGAGCGGCATGGGCGACTGCGACCTCCCACCATCCGCCAGTCAGGAAAGTGACTGAGAACTGGCAGGTTTCTGTGGCGGCGATTCGCTGTCGGTCGTAATCCTGCACGGATTCACCTTGTGCGCGAGCATCAACGAGGGACTGGAGGCTGGTTCTTGCGTCGTCGGGCAGTTTGTACCGACCGTCGGATGCGAGGCGAAGCAAACCTGCATCGGCGGCGTGTTTGGCGACGTCTGGCGGCAGGTTCAATGAGCGGTCCAGGGATTCCAGCCACTGTTCTGGCGAATTTGGGGTTGTGCCGCGCGGGAAAATGCCGTTCTCACCGAAAAGCGCATCATACGTGGCTTGTTCCTTGTCGGGATTATCGAGGAAATATTGAGCGAGTTGGGCGAATGGTCTCCAGTCGCGTCCATCTGAGACGTGGTATTGTCCGTGTGCGGCTGCTATGGCTGCGACGTTAAGGCAATCATGGAGCTGGGTGAAACTGTAGTCACCGTCGAGCAGTTGTTTCAGTCCTTCTGCTGTGCCGCCGTCAACGAATCTCTCGTCATCGGTGTCAACATAGAAAGATATTGTTGGCGGTGATGAGCTTGCGGCCGCCGAATAAGCGCCGATGGACATGAGCTTGGTGCCGCCGGTGAAATTGACCAGCGGCGTATGCTTCCGGTCGTGAGCAGCATCGATTGCTCTTCCGACAGCGCGTGATGTCTCGGCGATGGTTGGCATGTCGCTGAGGCGGATTTGTTCGAGCTGGAAGGTCACGCCGCATTGGTTGGCGGCCTTGACGATGTCATTGGACCGGGCGGCAGTGCGGCGGGTGCTTAGGTGGACTACATGGGATGGCCTGAAACGCAGAATCGGCAGTAGATTCTGCATGGTCTGTTCGCTTATGAGCTGAATGAGCGTTATGGGCGGGGTAATGTTCATTGGTTTTCGCCAGCGTTCAGCCATTGAAGTGCCAGTTTCTGGTTCGGGGCCTTGTCACGCACGGCGCTGATTAGCCTGCGAAGCACGAGTCTCGAACACAAAACCCCCATCTGAATGAACCTTTGAGTGTTTTTGGCTGATGCGCCCTTTGCATTTCCAGTATAGGAAGGTCACCGTGAGAATTCAGTCGGGCATGCAGCCTTTGTGCAAGCCGGTCAGATCCGCTCTGGAGGCGGTCTGCATGGCGACCATTTCAGCTACAATTGTCATGGAATGATGTAATCCCATTCGCCGAGCGCTTCCCAGCGGCTGGGATTTGGCTTTGCTTTCAACAACCGCTCTGCTTTAGCAAGAATCGCCTTGTCTGGCGCCCATGCCAGAAGGCAATACTCTTGGCCCAGTCGGATGACTTTGAATCTCGTGGGCGAGGGTTGGCGGTCAGGTTTGATTCCGCCGAAGATGTGCTTGTGTGGGTTGCCTTGGATTGTGTCGGAAGCGGTCTCACGAAGTTCAGTTGCGGGCTTTTTCTTGTTTAGTCCGATGAGTGCGACGGACAGACCTTTTAGGTCGAGGTTTGTGAGTGTCGCCTTCAATGAGTCTCGGTCAGTTGGCACCCAGTCAGCGACCGGCCAAACGCTGCCCGCGGCGCGATTGGATCTGAGGCCGAGACAGCCGAGCAACAGCCATGCTTTGATGGCGCGCTGAGCTCGGTTCCAGACGTCAGTCGAGCAACCGACCAAGCGCTGGATACTGAGTGTGAACTGGCTCCCATCGGGCAGGCTTGGGCGGGGTTTGCCGCTCTTTTTCGGGTCGTGAGGCAGCATAAGGGCTGGAGTTTGCCCGCTGTTGGGAGAGCCGACCAACCTCATTGCCACGAGGCTTCCACTACCAGCATTGCCTGAGGCGCTGCCCCAGACGAGGTTGCAGTCGTCGTTTCCGAACAACCGGCGGTGCCAGAATCGGACGTGGCCTCGGATTGGCGGGACGCGCATTTCAGAGCAATCGGCTTGTTTGCCCAAAGCCGTGCCACTGAAGCACGGTGTGAGCAACGTGAAATCGAAGTTAACGGTTTGGAGTTGCATGGGAGCAGGTTATTATTGTGGCAGCCAATCCTTAGGGAACCAGTCTTTATCGCGAAGCCGCTTTCGGATGTCTTTATAGGTTTTGGAAGCGAGCGTTTTTTTCAACTGATCCAGCCACTGTGCGTTTTCCGGTTTCTGAAGGACAGCAATTTCGTGTTGCAATTGTGTCAGTGCGCCGGGAGTGAGTTTGCTGAGCACTCTGTTGTTGAATTCCTTGTCGTTTGCGTAGTCGCTGGAAAGCATAGCCTGCGCGGCGGCCTGCAGTTTTGCTGTCTCGGCAGATTGAGCGGTTTTTTCCTGAACGGCATGTTCGGTCGCTGCAGCAAACTGTGCGGCACGCTGCATGGCTTTGCGGTCGGCGTCGGTTGGCAGTCGGAACCGACCGTAACCGGCTGCGGTTTTTGCTCCGATGCCGAGCTGGGTGAGAGCCTCCGTTATCCACTGTTTCGTTGTAGTGATCAATTGATCCGCATTGGACGCACCGGGGCGGACATAGAATGCGAATCTCCAGATTGTGCCGGGTTCGATGCAGAGAAATGCGCTCGGGGTCAACCGGATTTTGTCTTTACCGTCGGACTCGTAATGCGGGTTAACAATGTCAAGACCAAGTCTGGGTGGCGAAAGCGGGAACCCGGGTATAAACACCACATCGCCGGCGTGTTCGGACCCACGGGATGAAGCGCCGCCAAGTTGCGATTCATCGGTTGAATTGTCTCCGAGAATCTGCCTGGCAAGCCGGGCTTCGGTAGCGACGAAGTTTCTGCGGATGGTGCTTTCCTTTTTGAACTGGGAGAAAGAACCATCTGCCGGGTTGAAGTGGTTGGCCCAGCACGCCCACGTGCTGAGGATGCCCTTGATCGCGGTGCCCGGGATCAGGAGCAGGCCGGTTGTTCGGTCGCAATACAGGCCGACGTTTTCAAGCACATTTGCGCGAGCCAGGTGAAGAACGAGGCGACTTTCGAGCACAAGATCGACTGTTGCGAATGAACTGCCGTGTTGCTGTTCGAGGCTCTGAAGGAGGCGCTGTCTTGAACGACAAACCGGCGAGAGATATTTCTGTGCGACTTCGTTGTAGCAGTCACTTACAGCTTTAAGGACACTGGTCTTGGCGGCTGCGTCGCCCTTGATGTCGTAGCTGAACTTGTCAAGACGCAAGTGCCATGAGTCGCAGCGCTTGTTGAGCACAGGTAGAACAGATTTGGCAGCGGCAATCATAGGCTCAGGCGACGAAGCGTTTGAGGTAATTGAGATAAGCGATTGTCTCAGCAGTGGCACGCCGAAGCTGAGCTGCGTCATCGGAATTTGCGAGCTCTTCAAGGAGGTCTCGGGCTTTGGTTGCTTCGCAGATTCCAACAGAAGCCAGATGTTCTGCGACAGCGTCCATGATGAGCAAGGCGCCTTCCTGTTTGGGTTTGCCCTTGGAATTCAATTCAACCGCAAATGCGGCGGCGGCCAACAAGCCGTCTGTTTTAATAAGCATCGGGAATCCGCTCAGGGCGTCACCGCCTTTTTGACCGCGTCCCATGCCTTCGATTCTGCTGGCTTTGAGGGCATTTTGCGCTCGTATTTGTGCGAGTGTTTTCATAGCCTTATACTGGAAAATCCGCGTAGAAACCGCTGATTAGCGGATCATTCTAGAATTCTGTCTCCAAGTTGTTCGGTCATTTATCCAAATCCCGTCTCCCTCCGCCGTGGGCGACGAAGTCGCCCCGGTCAGCTCAGCGCGAGAGAGCGCCGGGCTTGCTAAGAACGGCTTTGCCGTGGGGCGATCATGCGGTTGCAGGTGCGCCGCGCTGAGGGATTCAGTGGTTGTTGAGTTCAATGCGTTTCACTTCACATAGACCGTGGCCGGTTGTTTCGTCGCCGCCGATTTGCAGAATTGGGGGGTTATCGGTCGGCAACAGTTCGGCAAGCTTTGCGTTTGGATCAAATCCGGATCCGGTTCCTTCTCGGCGCGGCGGCAGAACTGTCAAAACGCTGTAGAACATTGTTTCGCATGGGATGTTTTCCTGGTTGAACAGGGCGCCTTCCTCGACGGTGCGTGTAGCAGGATCGACTTTTATGCGTGCAACTATTTCTGTGCAGGTGGTGACGAAATGCTGGAAGTTTTCGTCGTGAACGACCGCGATTCGCGTTGCCAGTTTGCTTTGCCACAGTGGATCGTCAGAGAACCCTTTCAGTTGAGTTGCAAGATTTGCGAGTTGGTTGTTGCTGTCTGGTTGGATGTCCATGGCGAACTCTTCGAGAACAACCTGTTTGTTAACAATCAATTCCGCGCCCGGGACCACATGGTCTTTTTCCACCGCCGGAACGTTCAGGTTTTTGCCGGTATCGCGGCTGAATCGTTCCAGCACCGCAGGAGACGTGAGCCATGCAAAGCAACCAGCCAGGGACCTGACAGGGAACGCAAGGATTTTGGCTTCCATGATCTGGATGCAGCCGGCGTATGATTTTTGTTTTTTCTGGCCGTCTTTGATCTCCTCTTCGATGTCTCCAAACAGGATGCGGGCGTCCCCGGGTTTCGAGCAGTTTCTTGCGTGTTTACCGTTTTCGAACTTCTCCCGTGCATGCTGCAGCAAGACGCCTTTGAGGCTGCTGGCCGGTATTACGGGAAAACCTGTAATGCGCTCGCGCATGATCGGGAGGTCCACCACATCGACAGATGTGCCGGAACCGACATGCAATGGCGTGCGGGTGTATATCGTGAGCAGATGTTGTTTCATGTTCATCATTGGTTGTCTTATTGGTTAAATCAGCATTTGACCAGAACTGGGAGGTCCGGCGATGTCCGAGAAGCCAGATTATCGGTCTGACGGTTTGGCAGTGGTTTACGTGGCTGTGGGATTCGAGCTGCCACAGGTCCGTGGGTCGGGCTTTTGCGAGGCAATGTGGTGCAACCGGACCTTGGAACTTCCTTTGGGATAACTCGGGAAATTGCCATCGTTAGACGGACGCGCCATTGCGTTGCACTGCCCGGAGCAGCACAGGTGGACATCTGGAAAAGGTAGTTGTAGTTGTGGATCAGACTCATTCGAACAACTCCTTTGCCAATTGATTGAGATTCACCGAGGTGGGATGCATATGGACATCGAAACTGACAAACCCATAACCGCAACCTTTTTCACCGTAAAAATCGGAGCGCGGGTGCCAGTGGAGCTTCCGCGCCAGAGCTTCGGCAGTGGGTCGGTTTTCACAGACAAAATAGTAAACGCTGCCTTCGGGGACAGCGAGCATTGTTGATTTAGGCCGGCCTTCGACAACATCCCAGCCCGAAACGGTTTTCGGTTTGGCATGGCACCAGGAAATCAGTTGGGCACGCCCCGGCAGCTTCAAACAAACTCGGCCTGTCGGCATGGGTGGCCCTGATTGTGCGTGTTCCGTGTACGCGCACCACCCTGGCAGGGAACCGTGTGCGAATATCGCGGGCGTGACGAGAACCCACTTTAGCAAACACGGGCCGTCGTGGCCAGGTGGGCTTGGCGGATTGCAAAGTGCTGCGATGGACTCGGAGATTGATTTGGTCATGTGAGGTTGATGCGATATGCGTGCAAGCCGGGCTTCACCGCCGAAGAGCAGCCAGTGCAGGTCGGCGAGCTGTTTCTGTTCCGGCCTTCCCGTTTGAGATTCACGGTCGGTTGCTTTGTCGGGTTCTGGGATGGCGGTCCATGCAACAAACTTTGTCTCTTTGTCAGGGCGGAGGTAAGCCCCGGAGTAAAGCTGGTGTTCTTTTGAAGCGAAAGAACCGGGATCGATTTCCACACCGATCCGGTGCTCAGATTTCCACAGCTTGTCTGTGGGTGTGGGGTGGAAGAAATCCTTGGGAGCATTCGCCGGCCGTTTGTCTGATTTGGTGTGATCCAAATATGTGCGGTACTGGTCACAAGACCACCAGCCCGAAAGCTGGGCGTGTTTGTCTGGCGGCGTGGTGGCGACCGGCAAGCAAAGCGCGCGGTAGTTGGATGGCGATGCCGGGTCCTGTTTCGCAGGGACGTCTTGGTTCCGTAAAAGTTCTAGGATTCCAATTGAATCGTTCTTGCGTGTAACGTCGAGCGGCACAGGCAGAAGAAGCCCGATTTTCTCATGCCACGGGAACGGGCCGATTGTTTGCAGCGATCGAAAGGCTTTTGTGGCGATGAACGTTTCGCCGTCGTGGCCGGCGGCATGCCAATTGCCGGACCGGTCAGCAGTCCTTGGGCGGCCTTGGACGTTTTTGGCGGCTGGAGTGTTGCCGGTGTTGATGAGGAGACTGGACCTGAGCGCTTCGTGGAACGAGCTTGGGAATGGGGGTCTGCATCCGGCGCCGGCGCCCTGTCCGGCCGACATCGGGATGGCATCACGGAAAAACAGGATGTCTATTGGTTCGATGAAGACGATGTTCATGGCTGGTAGTCGAATTTTGGGCTTGCGAGTCTGCTCACGAAAGCCCATGCAAGCCAGAAATGAAGGTAATCCCGCGGTGAAAGTCCGTTGGTGAGCATGCCACACCAACGACCGGCAAGAGCAGCGGCTTTGTCCGCCTTGAAATCGCCCTGTTGACGGAGAACATATCGAAGTTCTGCCTGCACGGAGTCTTTGAGCGTGTTATCCCAACCTTGCACGTAGGCGATTTCGCCGGCGCATCGGCCAGCATCAACAAGGGGCTTGACCAGAGCTGCGTAGCGGTGTGGGAATCGTGCACTGAGATTGTGGATGCCGGACTCGAGTTCGTCCCAAACCGAGATGATCGAGTGTTCCCAACGAGCGCTGAAACTGACGGATTCACCTGAACGTTTGAGCACAGCGAGACAAAATGCACCCTTGCCGGGAATTTTTTTGGCAGTTCTTTCTGCTTCGCGTGCGGCATCAATTGTGGCCTGCATTGGGGAATGGACGTGGCCGATGGCAATGCCCGCGGACACAGTGGCTGCAGGCCCCATCACAAGCAACGGCCAGTTTGGCTTGAGACTGGATTTGGCGCCTGATTCGGTTTTGCATCGGATGAAGCCCGGAGCAGGAAACTCAAACAACTTCAAGAGGACATTTTTGACCGATGTGGAAGCGTGGGCATCTGGCGAATCCGGGTGTATGCCGCGGAATGCCAACTGCAGGGCATGGGCGCACTCGAGCGCTTTTCTCCCCGGTAGTAGCGCAAGGACGTCATCGCCGCCGCAGTATATGAGTCGGCCATCAAACGCACGGACGATCGGGCCGGCGCAGTAGAGACTGAAGTTCGAAAGCGCTTCAGAAAGTGCGGCGTGATATCCTGGTGAAAGAGGTCGTTTAACCGTGCCCGCTTCGGGGAGGCCGGGTAAGTGCTTTGGCCAATGCTTTTTGAGATAGTCCGCAGCTTGTTCGGCGAGACTGTTTACAAGCGGCGCTGCTTTGGCGCCGCTAACCCACTGCCCCATGTCGTCGCCGTCCATTGCCAGCACAGCGTAGTAGGATTCCTCCGGCGCGAGTTTCTGAATGTCTTCCTCAGTTTCGTCGCGGAGCAAAGGGTCTGAACGACCTGAGGCGATTTCGACAACGGACCGGAAGTTCTCCTGTAGGGCGCTGCTGACATCGAAATCAAAAAAACCATTTGGGCAGTCTTTCCGATGGGACAGAAAAGCGCGCACCCAGAGGCGTTTGACAACGGAGATGGCGCCGTACAATTGCCTGCCGACGAAATGCCGTTCTGCATTCGGGTGGCCTGGTGTTTTTTCACCGAGCAACGGATGCTGGCGAAGAATGTCCCAGAACTGCTCGTAGTTGGCACCACCGAGAACTTCGTTTTTGCCGTCGAGGTGGTCTTTGGGGATTCCACGGAATGGGTTCGCACCGGGTTCTTGCCATTGTGAAAAACTACGGGCAGCTTTGAGTGCGGCGAATTTCCATTCTGCTGCGGCGAAATGAAGTGCCCATGCGAACGCCGAGTTCGACAACGGAGTGAAAGATTCGCGCTCGGCTGGTGGGATGAACTCAGTTGCCCAGCGGAAAGCGTGGTGCAAAGGGTGATTGAGCCATCCGTCATGGAGCGGGGGAGCATTCTGTTGAGCGGATTTGATGGCGGTGGCGGTGTCTGACCATCGGTGAATGATCCAATCCACGACGGGGAATCGAGCGATCTGGGCGTCCCAATGCTTTGCCCAGTCGGGGCATTGTCCGTTGAGTTGAGCGTCGATGAATGTTTTTACGGCGTCAGCAATGCGGTGCCAGTATATTCTCACAGTCCGTTCGGCGGCCTCGGCCAGTTCCGGCGCGCGGTCCGCTGGGAGCAATGCGAGAAATCGGTTTGGCAGGTTTGGGGTGAGCAACTCGTTCGGGTGACTGGCACGGAGCTTGAGATCACCGATGTAACCGCGTTTCCACCAGTGATAGTCAGCCATGGGTAATCCACGGACTTGGGGAAATACGATGCAGTCAGGTCCGACCCCATCAACGGTTGTGCCGTCGGGGAACTCGATGCCGTCGGCCACCGCGAGCATTGCCTGAGCGATGAGAAAACTGAGCAAGTAACTTGCTGACCAGAGATCCTGGGTTTTGCGGGCTTGAGCGATGAAATCCTGGACAGGGCCAATTTGGAAGATGAGAAAGGCCGGTTGCCCGGCACATGTTGCGAAAGCGGCAGCGAGCGCATTGTGATGCCACAAGGTGTGGTCAGGGATGCGGGTGTCGGCAACCAGGTAGGCGAAGTGCTGGTTTTTCTCGCGGGCGGCGAGTTCGGGCCAGAGACGCCAGCCTGCAATGAATCGCCGCTGCCAATCCTCGGAGTCGCTTATGGAAGCAGCTTCGAGTGCGCGCGTGAGCTCGGTTTCAAGCTGGGCTGCTGTTGGCGGGAACGCGCCTGCCTTGAGCTGGCCGCCGCCGAGCGGATGGCGGAATTCCATCCAGCTTGATTTCCAGTCAACGCGTAGGCCGGACCGTGCCGGGTCGGGGAAAATGAGCCTGTCGGCTGCTGCTGCCTGCCAATCCACTGACCGTTCGAAGGCCGTCATGTATTCTGCCGTGAGGCCGAACCGGTTCAGGAAGGATTCGCGTTGTTGTTCGTGGTCACGGATACCCACGGGCTTGTGCGGTGGGTCATGTAGATAGGCAGCGACCTTACATTTCCAGTCGGTTTTGCTGTTTCCAGAGCTGCGGTTCATTCAATTTCCTCTTGCGAATTCATTAATCAATCTTGGCTCAGCAGTCGAGCAGATTTGACGTTCCAAGATTCACAGTGGCAGCATGCGGTGCGGGTCGTCGGACCGCGCAGCGCTGAGTCACACCAGATAACAGGTCACCCTTTCGCTGCAAACCATGGTACCTGCAGTGAGTGTTTCCTTGGCGCTTCTTGAATCGATTTTGTATGCCACAAGACGGTCTTCTTCGTCGTCGATGAGCTGTACAAGCTTTTGCCAGAATTCGGCGAATTCATCTTCGTCGAGGTGACACTCGAAGACACTGTATTGAACGCGAACGCCGTAGTTTTCACAAACTTTGGCCACGTTTGCGAGGCGCTTGTGATCTGATATGTCGTATGCAACCAGGGTCAGCATTTCACCTTCTCCTGGAGGGGATTTTTCGTACGGAACGACAGGAAACGCTTCATACCACCAGTCTATCATGGGTCGAGTGTTGGTTCACAAAACGGTTTGGTTGGTGTCTGGAACTCGGACGTTGCTGTTCGATTCTGCAGGGCGCCGCTTTAAATTACGCTGTTTTGGGACATCGGGATTGTGGCTTGTCTGCGATGGCTGAGGGTGCGCGCTGGCATTGCCGGAACCCGTGTCGCCGGTCGGCACAGGGTGTTGCGTCGGCATGTTGTCTATCTTTGCCAGCTTTGGTTTAAATGGATCGTATTTCATCCGGACGCACTTTGTTTTACTCCAGCGTTCGGCCAAGAATCCGAAAAGCGCACAAAACGCCAGAACGGCCGCCACAAGGATTATTGTGCTGTGTTCCATAACATTACTTGATAAAGATCAACGACGGGACGATGTCCAGGGAGCACCGGCCTTTTTCAGGGAGACATGGCGCAAGCAAAGCAGCATCGCCACCCTCCTTGCGAAGTTTTTCGCGGATACCGGCGACGGCCTTGGTAAGCTCCCGTTCGTCCCATGCTGAACGAACCGAACTTGCATGACGCCAGTCGTTGAAGTCTTTCGGAGCCTCGATTTGTTCAGTGCGGAAGAGATTGAGGTCGTCGATGGCGTCCTTGTACGAGCAGTAAGGTTGTTCCCTCTGTTTGGCACGCCTTGCCAGAAACAGCATCACGAGCATCTCAGGAGGCGACAGTTTGATTGTAGTGCCGTTGACGTCGATCTCCGTGCGGACCGGGTCGATTGACAGGCGTATGCTCTCGGCGGCGCGCCGTCGGATATCGGCTTTGCAAGTCTCAATCAAGCGCGAGAACGTGCCGGCTTTCCGTCCAAGTTCGCGAACGAACAAATTGCGCAATGGGACGAACGGGACATCGGCAAGGTCCACCCGTGCGTTTGCGGGATCATGGTTGAGCGATTGAGCGGGATTCTGCGTGCCAGGTTTGGAAATCAGGCCGCCGGGCTGACCCGGAAAGAAGAACTCACGCATGGTATCAAACGGTTCGTTTACCAAGACGTGCGTCAGACGGTCGGTTTCACGTCCAACCAACGTCATACACGCGTACAGCAAGGCACCCATAGTTTTACGGCCCCCGGCGATTGAAGCCACAAGACGGGTGTCGGGGTTTTCAGCGATACCGCGGACCTGTTCGAGCAGGAAATCCGACGCGGCTTCGTTGTCGGCGGGGGTGCGGAGGTCATCGAGCTCACGCGTACGACCGGTGGCCGGGTCGGCGGCTGTGATGACGCGGATGTCATCGGCGGTTGTGCCGAAACGGAGTTTACCGGTCAAATCGTGGCCGCGATCGGCCAACGCCGCGCGCAATGCCTCCCACGGAGTCCGACCGGAAAATCTCGGCAACGGTTCAAAAAGCCACTTCATGATTTCCGTCCTGCCCATCGCTGTGGTCACCACAATGATCCGCGATGGAATCACCGGTACAGATTCGAAAGCGAGCGCCCAGACCGTCTCGGTCAGCACCGCAGGAGACATTCCTGTGACTGCGAGAAGGATTGTCTCGGGCGGACCTTGTGAGATTACCGACGTTGGAATGACGTCCGGTTGCTGCTGTTGCTGACGGACAGTTTTTGTCTTTGACTTCGACATTTTCGGTTTCATTTCAGCGGATAGTATTGCACAGACAATCGGGGGAAAGGGTCGATTCGGACGTCCCGGAATGTCCAAACCACGTCGCCGATCCCACGACGACACTTCCTGTTGCTTGTTTGTCTTCAATCGCACCCGAAACGCAGTTTGACACTGACAACCAGTGGTCTGCAGAGAGCAGACCGATGAGCACCATCCATTCAAAAGCTGGACGTCTCATGGTACTCGTTAACAGATGAAATTCCGCTCGCTCCACCACTGTCAATAAATCATGCTTGGGACAATGGGAGTCGCGCGATTTGCGCTCCCGGCTCCCTTCAACTCGAAACAAGCGCACATAGCAATCCTACTCCACGCGCATACCTCAGACGCCATGAAGATGCAGTTTGACGGACCGGATTGCAATAGAGATCTGCTCTGTGCGGGCAAGTCAGACCCCGGGCGGGAAAGACTGGCCCGGGCTGGCTGTTGATCGTCCTCCCCGACCTCTCACACCCACCACGTTTTACTCGTAATCCTAACCCCACCTAATCCTCTTCCTACTATCCGTCCTCATTCCAGCTTACCCACAGTCGTTGGCCAGTCAGTCCGTTCCCAAGTCAGTGGACCGGCGAGTCGGTGAACCGCTATGCCACTGTCTCCATTGCCTTCTGGAAATTAACGCCTTCTCGACCGTCTCACCGGTTCACCGGCAACCGTCTCACCGGCCACCGGCCCACCGGCTCACCGGCCACCGGCCACCGGGCCACCGGCCACCGGGCCACCGGCCCACCGGCTCACCGGCCACCGGCCACCGGGCCACCGGCCACCGGGCCACCGGCCACCGGGCCACCGGCCACCGGCCACCGGGCCACCGGCCACTGCCCTACCGGTTCACCGGCCACCGGCCCACCGGTTCACCGGCCACCGGCCACCGGCTCACCGGCCACCGCCCTACCGGCTCACGGCTTCACCGGCCTACCGCCACACCGAACCACCGGCTGACCGGCTCGGTCTCCATTGCCTTTCGGCTGTTAGTCAGTTCCCGACTCAGCGCGGCGCAGTCGCAATTGAATGTCCTGGGCGAGGTAAACGCGTTCGTTCCAAGCATGGCGCTCTGTCGCGCCGCGCTGAAAGGGG
>Ga0315298_1008471_pt1 | contig 13106 bp, 10 predicted proteins | sample WHS_1_MG_FD_203077 | JGI IMG/M metagenome (GOLD analysis project Ga0315298, IMG submission 203077) | Extremophilic microbial mat communities from Washburn Hot Springs, YNP, Wyoming, USA - WHS_1_MG | ecosystem: Environmental > Aquatic > Thermal springs > Hot (42-90C) | place: USA: Wyoming...
GTGACCAGGAGGGCATCACCGCCCATGGCCCATTGGGCATGGCCGTCTTGCAATGAAAAGGCCAGGATGCCGTCCGGGCAACGGTCCAGCAGGATGTTATTCCCCGCGAGGCGCGGAAGGGAAGGGGTGAAGTGGAGCATGCCGACTTCCCAAAGCCGCGCACCCGTGAGGGCCTCCAGGGCATAGAGCCGACCGTTGACCGTGGCCACGTAAATACGATCGCCGTCGAGGAGGGGAGAGGAAAAGACGATACTGTCCACCGGGCTCGCCCAGACCTCTTTTCCCGTCCCCCTGTCCAGGGCAAGGACGGTGGACTTCGAGCCGGCGGTGAAGACCATCCCGTGACCGGTGGTGGGCGGAGAGGGCGTCCAGCTGGCGGTGTCGTAGGACCACAACAGGGCGCCGCTCCCGGAATCCAGGGCGTAGAGGCGGTTGGAAAGGCCGAAGACGGCGCCGTTATCGGCGAAGAAGAGCAGGAGGCCGCCATCCACGACGGGCGGTGTTAATATCTCGCCCTGGGCGGTGAAGGACCACAGCGTCGAGCCGCTCGTGGCGTCGAGAGCGTAAAGCACGTCGGAGGTGGTTCCCACGTAGACGATGCCTTCCCAGGCGCTGGGCGAGCAGGAGATCCAGGCATCGAAGGCGCGGCTCCAGAGCACCCTTCCAGAATGTGCATCGACGCAGTAAAGAAAACCGCCGCTGGAGTCCGTCGAGGAGGCGACGTAGATCCTGTCTCGGTCGGGAAAGAGCCGCACCTGGCCGCTACCCGCCTTGAATTCCCAGGATGGCCGCAAGGGCAGGACCTCCAGGCGGGCTAGCTCCTTTACCAGTTCTGGCAAGGAGTTCAAGGGTGTAGAAACCGAATACGGCTCCAGGCCGGCCGAGGGCTCAGCCGGCGTCGCCTCAACCTGGCGCGCGCCTTTAACGGTGAGGATAACGAAGGAAAAAACGAGGACGGAAAAGAAAACGGCCACTACCAGTTTGAGCCAGGCCACCCAGCGATGTTCCATGCCCTTTCCCCTCCGTTTCGACGCCCGGAATCGGTCACCGCTGATGGGTCAGTCCCCGCTTGCGCCGGTGTGCCTCATTTTCCCGCCACTCTAATCTATAGCCTCAGGCCATCGCTTTCAACGCTCCTCCGTGCTGGACCGGGACGCCGGGCGGAGAACCGGCCCCGGGCCTTCCGGGGGAAGACGTGCGCGAACAGGGGAAGGGGTGCGCGAACGCGGCCATCGGTAAAGGATTTTTCCGGCCGGAAAACCTAAGCGGCAACCCCGTCCCGGGGAAAGACCGAGCCTTTAGGGCATGCTGGGGCACGAAAAAAGCGGGGGCGGGCGATCTGGCAACCCGCAAGGCCGCGGGCGGTGAACCTTCGACCTCCGGCGATCCGGTGGGCGTGGTGGCGCTGGGCGAGGAGCGCTCGGCGGAGAAGGACGAGGCCTGGGGAGAAGGGGGCTTCCGTGTTCCCGTCCAGCGGCGCCCGGATGCCTAATCTTTTGGGCCGGCCTTCAGGCGGGAGGCAACCTTGTCCAATTTGGGCTTTATCACCAGGCGGCAATAAGGGGCATCCCGGTTCCTCTCGTAATAATGGCGATGCTCCTCCTCGGCGGGATAGAAGTGCTCGAGCATGGACGCTTCCGTTACCAGCGGGCGCGCGTACCTTGGGGCCGCCTCGCGCAGGAACTCCCTTACCTCGCGCCCCTGCTCCTCGGTGGTATAGAGCACGATGGAGCGGTACTGGCTGCCCACGTCCGCGCCCTGGCGGTCAAGGGAAGTGGGGTCGTGGCAGGCGAGGAAAACCTCGAGAATCTCGCGCAGCGATATGCGCCGGGGGTCGTATTCCACCAGGACCACCTCGGCATGCCCGGTGTCGCCCGTGCACACCTGCCTATAGGTTGGGTGGGGCAAGGTTCCGCCGGCGTAGCCGGGGGTCACGGAGACCACCCCGGGGAGCCGCCGAAAAACGGCCTCCGTGCACCAGAAACAACCTCCGCCTAGCACTATTCTCTCCACGGCGGGGACGAAGAGCAGGGAAAGGGAATTGACGCAGTGCCGCACGTTCTTGGGGGTTAAGCCCTCGCCCACGAAAACGTGCCCGAGGTGTGCCCCGCATGCGGCGCAGGTTATCTCCGTCCTTTTGCCGTCGCGGTCGGGCCGACGGTTTACGGCGCCCGGTATCTCGTCGTCGAAAGCCGGCCACCCGCAGCCGGAATGGAACTTGTCTTCCGAGCGGTAGAGGGGTGCGCCGCACCTGCGGCAGACGTAGGTGCCGGGCTGGAAGTGATCGGTATATTCGCCGCTGAAGGGCGACTCCGTGCCCCCGTGGACTATGACCTCCTCCTCCTCGGGAGAGAGTTCTCTCCAGGCCATCATGTTCCTCCCTTCCCGCAACCCGCTTCCTTGTGGCGGGCGTGCCGCAAAAGGTTTGCCTATTGATTGAATGTTAATCCCTGGAAGGGGGCCGCGCCATGTTCTCGGTCAACCCCGCTGAAAGGGGGCCATGCGCCGGGGGCCTCCCCGAGCGTGGCCCAGGGACAAGACACGGAGGAAACGCTGCCCGCGGCCAGGCGACTAGCGCGTGCCCCGCAAATCATGATTTCGCGTCACCACTCCTGGGCGTAGGTGCATGTGCGGAAATACGGATGAAGGCGCGGGGGATACGCGCCGGCCGGGCTAAGGTCCGGCCGCCAGGGCAGCCGCATCCCGACAAGCGAAAAGCAAAGCACCGGGCACTCCGTGGTACCCTAAGCGTGAAGCCAAGTCGCTCAGGCAAAGCGAGCGGAAGGATCCTTCCCGCCGCTGGTCGAATCGGGACGGGGATTGGAGATCAAGCCCGATTTAGCCTCGCGGTGATATGCTTATTTGTTGTCGGCGCCGTCGGTGGCGGAGGGGTGGGAGCCATTCGCTCCGGCGGCCTGGAAGAGGGCTTAGAGTGGCCGGAAATCGCGAGAAGGCGGGAGGCGTTGGGAAAAGGAGGCATCGACCATGCGGGGGGAGGGAAAAACCGAGGTTCCATGGGGGCTCGTAGGCTCTATTGCCGTTCTTTGGCTGGCCATCCCGTTACACTGGGGAGACCCGTTCATCGCCGAGGACAGCCGGGTGCGCCAACGCATGCTGAAGTTCTATGCCCGTTTCGAGGTCCAGCTTTTGGCTTTCTTCTACTGGCTGCTCAACCGTCCCTTCATGGCCCGTCCACCGGTGCGTAAATTCTTCTATTACGCCCTGGCCAAGTTCATGGCCGAGAGGGCTATCGTGAGCCAGGTGATGACCCTCTCCGAGATGGAGGATTTCATCCGGGGGCTACCCAACGATGGCCGCATCGCCGTGGGGCCCTGCCGCTGCCGCCTGGCCACCCGGGCCTGCGACCATCCCCTGGAGACGGACATCGTCATCCTCACCGGCGCCCCCATCTGGCTGGAGCTCTTCCCCCGGGACTACCGGCCCATCGACAAGGAGGAAGCCCTGCGCATCGTGCGGGAGAGCAACGAGAAGGGCCTGGTGCAGATGCTCGACCGCCACATGTACTTCCGGGGGAGCGCCAATTACTTCGTCATCTGCAACTGCTGCGCCTGCTCCTGCCTGCCCATAATCGGGTACCGCACCTTCAAGGAGGATGGTTACCATTATATTCCATCCAGGTTCCGCTCCCGGGTGGACCTGGAGAGGTGCCAGGGATGTGGGACCTGCGTCGAGGTGTGCGCCTTCGGGGAACGCAGCCTGGCCGATGGCAAGGCAAGGATCGCCGACTGCCAGGGGTGCGGGCTGTGCGTGAGGTTCTGTCCCAACGAGGCCAACACCATGGTGCCGCGTTGAGGGACACGCCACGGAAAATCGGCGGACGGCTTGGAGGCCTCACCCCTCCGGAATGCACCGGCGAGAGCCCGCCATACCGGGCGACCGGGACTAGAGCCCCTGGCTTTTGCGTCCTCCCTGGATAAACCGCCACCGGCTCCATGCAGGGCCTGTCCGACGTTCGACCCCGAGGCCGAAAAGCGCAAGGTTGGACGGCCGGGCATCAGGGTGAGGCTTAGGGAAGGGAGGCGAAGGCCGACCTCTCGTTACCACGGGCCCGGCGGCTGGCTGGTCAAGGGACCCGGGCTTAAGGGAGGGGAGGAGAGCAAACGACTCCCATCCGCGAGGTCGCCATAAAAAGATTCATGGGCCCGAAGAGGGCGTCTCGCGACCCGCCCGTAGCCGAGGGAATGGCCCGCCCTGCCTTTTCGCGGGCAAGGGACGGGCCGGGCCCGAGGTGTGTCGGCGACCCGCTCGCGCAGAGCAAAGGGCCCCTCCCCGATTGCCTCGCGCTCGTCCTCGAAGATAGAATGGGTTAGCCCCGGACCGGCCCCTGCGGGCGGGCGCCAAGGGACGGCAATTAATGGCCGTGAATTTGATGGAGGGGCGGGTCCTGGTTTCCGGGGTGGCCGCGGAATATTCGATGGCGCGGCACGCTCTTTTCGTGACCGGGGAGGATGTTCGGTGAAGGCGGGGAGGAAAACTCGACCAAGGGGGAAACTGGATCCGAGGCTGCCGACCTCCGCCCGGGCGGTGGTCGTGGGTGCCGGGATCATCGGCTGCGCCATCGCCAGGGAGATCACCCGTTACCTTCCGGACGTTGTGGTCCTGGACAAGGAGAACGACGTGGCTTGCGGGGCCAGCAAGGCCAACAATGCCGAGGTGCACTCCGGGATAGGCGAGGATGCGGGAACCCTCAAGCAGAAGCTCAACGTGCGTGGCAACCGCATGTACGACGAGTTCGTGGCCGGCCTGGGGGTGGACTTCAGGAGACAGGGCCTTCTCATTGTGGTAACGCCCCGGTCCGTTCCTCCGGAGGTCGCGGAGAAGATGGGCCCCGAGGAGCTCGACGAGCTCCTCCGGGTGAAGATCCCGGAGGGCATAGTGGCCTACGGAAAGGCGGCGGGAATCGAGGGGCTGCGCATCCTGAACCGCGAGGAGGTGCTGGCGAGGGAGCCCAACGTTACCCCGGAGGCGGTATCCGGCGTCTTCGACCCCCATTACGGCCTGGTCTGTCCCTATAAGCTGACCATCGCCCTGGCGGAGCACGCGGTGATAAACGGGGCCCGGGTGATCCTCAACACCGAGGTCACCGGCATCCGGGTAGAGGACGGCGAGGTGAGAGGCGTGATCACCAACCGCGGAGAGATCGCCACCGGCCTGGTGATCAACGCCGCGGGGGTCTTCGCCGACGAGGTGGCGGAGATGGCCGGGGCGGGAGGCTTCCGCATCCATCCGCGCAAGGGGGCCACCCTCCTCTTCGACCGCCAGGTGACCAGCGAGTACGTGCGTTCCAGCGTGGCGCTCTTCAGGATGCCCGGCATGAAGAAGGAACGTTCCAAGGGAGGAGGGGCCATGCCCACCGTGGAGGGCAACCTGCAGCTGGGACCCACGGCGGTGGAGGTGGAAGACAAGTACGACACCTCCATCTCCGCGGAGGAGATAGAGGAGATCTTCGAGCGCTTCCATTACTTGTTGCCAAATTTTCCCAAAGAGGCCGTGATCTCAGCCTTCAGCGGTGTGCGCGCCCCCACATACGAGGAGGACTTCGTCATCGAGGCCTCGGAGCGTGTGCGCGGGTTCGTTAACGTTGCCGGGATCCAGTCCCCGGGATTGGCCTCCGCCCCGGCCATCGTGGAGATGGTCATGGGGTTCCTCCACGAGCTAGGTATACCCCGCGAGCCCCGTCCGGACTTCGACCCTATACGGCCGACCACCCCTCGCTTCGCCGAGTTGGACGACCGGGAGAGGGACTCCCTGATAAGGAAGGACCCCCGCTGGGGGAACATCGTCTGCCGGTGCGAGTACGTGACCGAGGCGGAGGTCCTGGCGGCCATCCATTCCCTCGTCCCCGCCACGGACATGGACGGCGTGAAGAGGCGCACCCGGACCGGCATGGGGCGCTGTCAGGGCGGGTTCTGCGGGCACCGGGTGGCGGCCATCCTGGCCCGGGAGCTGGGCATTCCGGTAACCGAGGTCACCAAGAGCGGGGGCGGTTCGCCGCTTTATCTTGGGGAGAACAAGGAGTTCCTGCAGCCGGGGAGGTCGGGCCATGCCTAAGGTCAGGAAGCCAGACCTGGTGGTCATCGGGGCGGGGCCGGCGGGTTTGGGGGCGGCCCTGGCCGCGCACGAGGCCGGCCTGCGGGACGTGATGCTCATCGAGCGCGACGTGGAGCTGGGAGGCATACTTCCCCAGTGCATCCATGACGGCTTCGGGTCCATGGTCTTCGAGGAGACCCTCACCGGCCCCCAGTACGCGCAGCGCTTCATAGACCGGGTGGAGAGGACGGACATCGAGGTCAAGCTGAACACCATGGTCCTGGACCTGCGGCCGGACCGCAGCCTGACGGCCGTCAACTCCCGGGACGGCATCCTGGAAATAAAACCCAGGGCGGTTGTCCTGGCCATGGGCTGCCGGGAGAGGACGCGCCACCAGATACTGATTCCGGGTTACCGCCCCGCGGGGGTCATCTGCGCCGGAGCTGCCCAGAGGGACATCAACATCGAGGGCCTAATGCCCGGCCGCCGGGTGGTCATCCTGGGCTCCGGGGACATCGGGTTGATCATGGCCCGGCGCTTCACCCTGGAAGGGGCGGAGGTGGAGGGAGTTTACGAGATCATGGACCACCCAGGAGGCCTGACCCGCAACCTGGTGCAGTGCCTGCATGATTACGACATACCCCTGCATCTGTCCCACACCGTGACCTTCATCCATGGAAGGAAGAGGGTGGAGGCGGTCACCGTCTCCCGGGTAGACGAGAACTTGAAGCCCCTGCCGGGGACGGAGAGGCTGGTGCCCTGCGACACCCTGGTGCTTTCCGTGGGCCTCATCCCCGAGAACGAGCTCTCCCGGAGGGCGGGGGTGGCGCTTGACCCGGTTACCGGAGGTCCGGTGGTGGACGAGCGCATGGAAACCTCGGTGGAGGGCATCTTCGCCTGCGGCAACGTGATGAACGTCTTCGACCTGGTGGACTACGTGACCCACACCGCGGAGATGGCTGGAAGGGCGGCGGCGGAATACGTCCTGCAGGGGAGGAGAAGGGGGAAGGTGACCCTACGCGTGCGCCCGGGGAGGAACGTGAGATTCGTGGTCCCCCAGCTCTTGAGGGGGGACGGTGAAGGAGCCTTTTTCTACTTCCGGGTCAGACGCCCGGAACGGGCGGTGCGGGCCCGCCTGGTGACGGGCGGGGTTCCCCTGGCGGGCAAGAAGGCCAGGATGGTGCGCCCTCCGGAGATGGTGAGGCTGAAGGCGGATCCGGAAATGCTGGCCGAGGCCGTTTCCAGGGGGGACCTGGGGGTGGAGGTGGTCCCGGAGGTGGAGGGAGCGGAGGGTCACGGATGAGGAGAAAGCACGTCTTTACCTGCATCAATTGCCCGCTCGGCTGTTCGCTGGAACTGGTGGAGGAGGGCGGGGAGGTCATAGGGATCACCGGGAACGAGTGCGAGGTGGGAAGGCGCTACGCCGAGGAGGAGTTCCGGGATCCCCGTCGCGTAGTGACCACCACGGTCAGGGTGCGGAAGGGCGTGCTTCCCATGCTTCCCGTGGTCACCACCCGGCCCATACCCAAGTCCCTGGTCCGGGAGGCGGTGAAGGCCCTCTCGGGCGTCGAGGTGGAGGCTCCCGTGCGGGACGGCCAGGTTATCTACCGCGACATCCTGGGCACCGGCGTGGACGTGGTGGCCTCCCGCCGCCTGGACCGCCTCGATTGACGCGGGTCCACCCGTTTTCCGTGGCTTGGGTCAAGGCCGCGGCAAGGCCATGGACGCGCGGGAGCGAACCGGGGTCGGCTTGTGGGCATGGGCCTCGCATTCACCCCACTGGGCCTAGAGCAAAACCCGGTTGCGTTCTTCGGGAAGTCCTTTTCGCCGCGAAACCAGGAGCGGATCCTCGCGCTGGTTTCAGGGCCCGGTCGGGTTCCGCTCATCTTCGATGTCCGAGAAGTTCCGGAACGTTTCCCTCCTTATACGGTGTTTGCGAGCTTTCGCATGGAGGGTTTCGGCCTGTCCGAGATCCGGAATCTCTTGGGAAAGATGGGCCATGGACGTCGGCTCCCAAAACCCCACCGGCAACAGGAGCGGATATCGCCAGGCCCTGGAACAGGATTCCGCATGGCAGGCTTTCATGGGACCGGAATTACGGGGCAAGGAGAAGAGGAAGGCGGCGCCTCCATTCCAAAGGCCTCTTAGCGCCGCAGCAGGCTACTGGCCTTTCGCCCCCCTGCTCCGACTCAAAGCCTGTTGCGCGAAGGAAGCCCGATAAATTATTGGGGTAATCCATGAGGCAACGGAAATCGCCGGTTTGGCACGTTCGACCATATTGACAAACCATATATATGTAAATAACATATAGATATTGGATGACGATCCTAAAGCACGCATCATGGAGCGTATGAGCGTGATTCGCGGACGCGGAGCCATTGAAGGCGGCGGTTTGGCGGACGCAAGGAGCGCTTTGCCTCAGCGGAGGAACGCGGGATGTCCCTGACGGCCATAGTGGTAGATTCCCTGGTGGCGATATGCCTCCTGGCCTCGGCGCTCAAGGACCGGGAGAAGACAAAGGCGGCTCTGCGCATTGCGTGGAACGCCGTAAAACGCACGGGCCCCAGCGTCCTGGCCGTCATCGCCGTGATCGGGCTGATCGTGGGTTTCATACCCCCGCGCTGGATTGCCGTTACCATCGGCAGTGAGAGGGGCGTGCTGGGCATGCTGGTGGCGGCCGCGCTGGGCTCGGTTATCTTCATCCCCGCCCTCATCGCCTTCCCCCTGGCGCGGTCCCTGCTGGATATGGGCGCCGGGGTCATGTCCATGGCCGCCTTCGTCACCACCCTGACCATGATCGGGTTCGTCTTTCTCCCCCTGGAGATAAGGGAACTCGACCGGCGCTTCGCCCTCCTGCGCAACGGGCTGAGTTTACTCTTGGCGCTGCTCATAGCCCTCATCATGGGTTTTATTCTATAGCCGCGGGAAGGCCTAGAAGCTTGCTTTGCCTGGAGGTTGCTCGTCGGAAGGGGTTGGGCCGGTCAGCGTGGAGGCCGGATTCAACGGAGACCTGGACATGAATGAGCGCTTGGGGCGGGGCCCGTCCATGGCCATGTGGCAAGCGGCGGAGGTCGTAATGGGGCGAAGACTAGGAACACCCCGGAGTCACAGGCGAGAACGGGCAGCGACGCGAACCCAGGTAGAAGCGGATAAGGCCTTCGGGCGAGGGAGGATAGGCGGGACAGGATGGCAAGCGGTTTTGGCGCAAAGGGAAAGGGGAGGATCTTAGTCGGGCTGAATTGCAGGAATGGCGATTGAGGTGACAGCGTTGAAGAAGAAATCGGATAGTCCGGATAGGCCGGCTCCGGTAGGGATGCCCCGGCGAAGGAAGTTAAGGTGGGACTTCCTTTCCTTGGGACTCTCGGCCATCGCCTTTGCCGCCCTCGGCCTTCTTTATCCCGCTCAGGGGTCCAAGGCCTTGCGTGTTTCATGGGAATACTTCCAGGAACTGGTCTTCGTCCTCCCCGCGGTTATGGTCCTCATGGGACTTTTCGCCGTCTGGGTCAGGCGCGAGACGGTGGTGAAGTACCTGGGCGAGGAATCAGGGCTGGCCGGCCTCCTCCTCTCCGTGCTGCTGGGAACCCTTCCCACGGGTCCCCTTTACGTGGCCTTTCCGCTGGCGGCCATGCTGCTCCAAAAGGGAGCCCGGGTGGCGAACGTGACCGTTTTCCTGTGCGCCTGGGCCTGTATAAAGCTCCCCATGGAGCTCGTGGAGTTCCAGTTCCTGGGATGGAAGTTCGCCCTTTTGCGCCTGGGCCTGACCGTGGTCCTGGTCATGCCCATGGGGCTGGCGGCGGAAGCGATTTACCACCGCCGCAAACCGGTTACTGGGGAGCGGTGAACGAAATAATCCATCCCTCCGAGCGTAGAGGCAGAGGTCGGGCTGACTCAACCCTTCATCCCCAGGGAGGCCAAAGACCCTCCCGCGGGGAGCTATGCAGCCCGGAATGCAGGCTGCAGGGCGAAATCCGCTTCCCCCGGGCGGGAAGGGCCGGGCCGGACAAGAAGAGCCTTTTCTCGGCAAGCGTTTTAAAAGGGACTTTCGCCGGTGCTGGATATCCCGGGCCCCACCACTATGACCTTCCTCACCTCGGGGCTTACCTCCACTACCGGCCTTCCCTCCACCGTGGAGGCGCGCAACCGGTAGGTGGCCTCCTCGTCCTCCAGGTCATAGGAAGCGGTCCCATCGGGACCCGGGCATACTATCAGGGTGAGTTCGTCGGCCGCGTTTTTCTCGCCCACGTACTGCATCTCCGGCCCGAGGGGCAGTATGGACCCTTCTCGTACGAAGAGGGGGACGCGTTCGATGGGACAGTGATAATCCGTCCACAAGGGCCCTCGGAAGACCTCGCCGCTCCAGACATCGAACCACGACCCGGCGGGGAAATATACAAGGCGCCGGTCCTCCTCGGTGAGCACGGGCGCCACCAAGAGGCAGCGCCCGAACATGTACTGGTGGTCGATGTGATGGACGTTGGGGTCACCGGGGAACTCCAGGACCAGGGGACATAAAAGGGGCCACCCGTGGCGGGCGAAATGGCGGGCCTCGGAATAAATGTAGGGGATCAGCCGGTAGCGCAGCCCCAGGAATTTTCGCACCAGCTCCTGCGCCCAGGGCTGGTAATTCCAGGGCTCCCGAAAACGGGGACCACCCCCGTGGTAGCGGATATGGGAGTTGAAGACGCAAAGCTGGGTGAAGCGCACGTAGAGCTTGTCGTCCGGTGTCCCCGTGAACCCGCCGCAATCCTGGGCCCAGAAAGTGAAGCCGCAGAGCCCCAGGCTCAAACCCCCGCGCAGGGAACACAGCAGATCCTGGTAGGCGCTGGAGTTGTCGCCCGACCAGTGTACCGGGTACCTCTGCCCCCCGGCATAGGCGCTGCGCGCCCAGACAATGCCCTCCCCCTTCCCCTTGACCTCCTCGGTGACCTCGAAGGCGGCGCGGTGGTAGAGGAGTGGATAGAGGTTGTGCATCTCCGTCCCGGAAAAGCGGGCGAAGGACATGTGTCGCTCGATGCCCTCCCCGAAGTCGACCTTTATGGCCGCCGCGCCCATCTCCAGGAGCGGGCGTAACCGGTCCTTGTACCAGCGGATCCCCTCCGGCCGGGAGAAGTCTATGGCATGGGCGGGGTAGATGACGAAGAAGAAGGGGCCGTGGTTTTCGGCCAGGGCCCCCGCTTCCCGGGCCTCCCGCGAGATCTCCAGGCCATCCACCACGTAGGGGGCTTGCCAGAGGCACACCTTGAAGTGCATCTTCTCCAGCTCGGCGAACATGGCCGCCGGGTCCGGGAAGCGCTCCCGGCTGAACTTCCAGTCGCACTTCCACTCCTGGTCGAACCAGCCCACGTCGATGTTGAGGACGTCGCAGGGGAAGCGCATGGAGCGCAGCCTGGAAGCAGTTTCCAACACCTCCTCCTGGCTACGGTAGGAGACCCGGCTCATCCAGGCCCCGAAGGACCACTTGGGCGGGACGGGGGGCTTGCCGGTCAGCTCGGTGTAGGCGTCCAGGATCTCCTTGGGGCTGCCGGCGAAGAAGTAATAGTCGACGAGGTCGCCTTCCACGGCCATGATGTTCTTGCATATCTCCCGGGTCCCCACCCAGAAATGGATGGGCTTGCTCTCATTCACGAAGACCCCGTAGCCGGAGGTGCTCAGGAAAAAGGGCACGTGCTTGTAGGCCCGCCAGGTGGTGTTACCGATGCCCTCGCAGTTCCAGAGCCCTATGTTCTGCCCTACCTTGTCCAGGGAGGAGAACTTCTCGCCGAAGCCGTAGACGCACTCGCCGGGCTGGAGGAGGAAGGACTCCACGCCGTAGGTACGCCCCGTGCGGCGGTCTTGGAGAAACCCCAGGGGCCAGGAATCCATGGCCAGCGCCCACTCGCTCTTGGTCTTCCCGCCGGTCTCCGTTATCAGCCCCCCGTCAGGCCGCCTGATCTCCATGCGGAATTCGGTTTTGAAAATGTCCAGACGCAGGACATCGGTGGCCAAGTGGTATCTATCTACCATTTCCTGGAAAAGTACCCGGGTGTCCATTGAGATGTCCCCCACGACCATCTCCGTATCGTGTTCGGGCACCGAACTTCCCTGCGCAAGCCTTAAACGGTAGACTCCGGGGCGGAGGATGTCCAGGCGTAGCGTGCATTCCCGGTAAGGGGTCCACCGGCCGACCCGGTAACGGTGGGCGCCGGCGGAGAGGTTGACTCCCCTCAGGGGATACACGTTGTAGGCCTGGGCCCGGAAGAAAAAGGAATTTCCCCTTCTCTCCCGGAAGGAGACCCGGAGCACGCAGGAAGCCTTTCTGGTGAACAGCTTGCGCAAGGTGGTGAAGGGGTCCGATATCGGCCCCCCGTCTCGGTCGAGGGGGTGGTCGGTGAGTCCGAACCAGCACTGCGGCTCCCCGCTCCAGAAGACCTTTTTCCTCAGGGATAAAGGATATCGGACGAGGTTGGCAAGGATCGCCTTTCCCAACTCGAGGGCCTCCGATGGCTTAAGGGTGAAGGAATTTTCTCCCATGACCGCTCCTCCTGGAGCCTACGGATATTGGGAATACTCCCTTCCAAAGGGTTAGCGTAGGAGTGGCACTTGGGCAACGAGAAGAAACCTGTCTCCACGAGGCCCTTGCCCGCGGTGATGCCCGGGAAGGCTTTTGGGATCCACGTTTTGGGGGCAGCGGGGCTGCGTCGTTCGCGGAGCTCCCGCGGGTTGGAGGGGTGGCTTCAGCGTGCCGAAAGAGCCAGGAGGGCGGCGCCCAGTGTGCCCCCGTCTTCTCCCAGGGTGCTGGTGAGGATCTTGACGTGCCTGCGGCTTATGGGTATGGCCATTCCGTCCACGGTCATGCGCATCTCCTCCTCCATGAAGCGGAAGCAGCCCAGGAGGCCGCCGCTGAGGGTCACGGCGTCGGGGTTGAAGATGTTGATGATGGAGGTTATCCCCACCCCCAGGTGCTTGCCAGCGTCTTTCAGGATGGAGAGGGCAAGCTCGTCACCCTCGGCGGCATGACGCCCTACCGCCTCGGCGCGGAAGGACAAGGGGTCGGCGCGGAATTCGTCCAGCACCGG
>Ga0315298_1008472_pt1 | contig 13104 bp, 11 predicted proteins | sample WHS_1_MG_FD_203077 | JGI IMG/M metagenome (GOLD analysis project Ga0315298, IMG submission 203077) | Extremophilic microbial mat communities from Washburn Hot Springs, YNP, Wyoming, USA - WHS_1_MG | ecosystem: Environmental > Aquatic > Thermal springs > Hot (42-90C) | place: USA: Wyoming...
CATTCTTGCCGGACCGGATACCGTTAGGATAGAATTTTACTATCTTTTACAGGAGGAAATATATGGAAAGAACTGATGTTCTGGTGATCGGGGGAGGTGCAGCCGGAGTCGTGGCTGCTGTGGTGGGAAAATCCACTTATCCCGAAAAAACTTTTGTGCTATTGCGCAGGGAAAAACAAGCCTTGATTCCCTGTGGAATTCCCTACATCTTCGGTTCCCTGGAAAACAGCAATAAAGACCTTATGTCTGACGAGGCTTTAAGCAAATCTGGAGTTGATCTGAAAATTGGAGAGGCGCTTTCCTTTGACACCCAAAACAAAATTTGCAAATTAGCTGATGGCTCGGAGATCGGTTTTGAAAAACTTGTATTAGCGCTGGGCTCTATCCCTGTGAACCCTAAATGGCTCAAAAGAACGGATTTAGAAAATGTATTTTTTGTGCGCAAAAGCAAGGAGTACCTGGATGATATGATTTCCAGGTTAGAGGCCTTAAGGAAAATAGTAATAGTTGGGGGAGGGTTTATTGGCGTTGAGGTGGCTGACGAAATAAGGAAAAAGGGGAAAGAGGTGACCCTTGTTGAAGTTTTGCCTCACCTGCTGGCATTGGCCTTTGACCAGGAAATATGCGCCAGGGTGGAGGAAGTCCTGAGCTCAAGAGGAGTAAGAATAATCACAAACAACGGAATTAAAGAGATATGGGGTGAGGAAAAAGTAGCGGGGATTACCTTGAGCAACGGGGAGAAAATGGAAGCCGACGCAGTGATACTGGCTATGGGTTACCAGCCCAACACAGAAATTGCCAGAGACTCCGGTATCGAGTTGAACAGTAACGGCTCAATCAAGGTAGATTGCTATATGCGCACCAGCCACAGGGATATCTTTGCTGTAGGAGATTGCGCCGAAAAAAGGGATTTCTTCACCAGAAAGCTGACTAATACCATGCTGGCATCTGTAGCCACTTCTGAAGCCAGAATTGCCGGGATGAACCTCTACGCCCTTTCTGCAGTGAAGGCCTTCTGCGGAACGATCTCCATTTTCTCCACATCCCTGGGAGAAGTCGCTTTCGGAGTAGCTGGTTTAACCGAATTCGCGGCCAAGGAGGAAGGATTCAACGTGGTAACGGGTGTCTTTGAGGGAGTGGACAGACACCCCGGCACCTTGCCCGGAGCGCAAAAGCAAATGGTCAAGCTCATAGTGGCACGGGAATCTGGCATAGTCCTTGGTGGCGAAGTCGTGGGAGGAACGAGCGCTGGCGAACTAATTAACCTGATTGGCTTTATCGTGCAAAGCAAAATGACGGTAAACAACGTTTTGACCTCACAATTTGGAACTCACCCCTTGCTTACAGCCGCTCCCACTGTATATCCCCTGGCCAAAGCTGCTGAGAACGTGGCTAAGAAGTTGTAGCTTGTTTTAGCCTGAAGATTTCCCCTAAGTTTTAGCAATTGCCTCTTCCGGCTCTGGGGAAGAGGCAATTGCATTTGATTCACCCCTGTTCGCCGCAAGGAAAATCCTCTTTACACCCTAATATTTAAGTAATAAAATAATTAAGAGGATTAAGATATGGAGAATTTAAAGGAAATTTTGATCAATGACTTATCGGACCTTTGCCGGCTCTGGAGAAAGCTGTCCCTAGAGCAGGTAAAGAAGAGCGGAATCACTTTGGAGCAACGGTGGATTTTGCTCTATTTAGTGAGACACGGTTCCGTCACGGTAGGAAAGCTGGCCAGCATTCTGGGGACTTCCTCCAGCTCCGTGACCCTGATCACCAAAAAAATGGAGAACAACAATCTACTGGAGAGATCCAGGGGAATCCCGGACGATCGCACAGTGACGATTAAAATCACAGAAAAGGGATTCAACCTCTGGAAAGAATGGGAGGAGAAAAGGAAGTCCACTTTTTTCCGGTATCTCTCCCTATTGGAGGAAGGCGATTTGCAGAAATTGCATGAGCTTCTCTCTCAAATCCTGGAGGCAGGGATAAGAAATGAAGGAAAATAACTCCCTAATGATTAAAGCGGAAAACCTGTCCAAGCATTTTGGTCCCACCAAGGCTGTAGACGGAATATCCTTTGAAATAAGGGAGGGGGAGCTCTTTGGCCTCTTAGGACCCAACGGAGCAGGCAAAACCACTACCGTGAGAATGATCGCTACCCTTATCCTCCCCACTTCGGGAAAGATCGAGGTGAACGGCTTTACCCTTCCCAGGCAGGCCGCAATTGTGAGGAACTTTATTGGCTATGTTCCCCAGGCGCTTTCCAGCGATGGTTCCCTTACGGGTTACGAGAATTTATTGATTTTTGCCAAGTTAGTGGGATTGAGAAAGAAGGAAAGGGAACAGAGAATTCAGGAATTGATAGGGTTGATGGGCATAGAGGACTCCGTGCATAAACTGGTGAAGGAATATTCAGGGGGAATGGTAAGAAAACTGGAGATCGCCCAGGCGCTTCTGCACCACCCTAAGGTGCTTTTGCTGGATGAGCCTACCGTTGGCCTGGACCCAGTTGCCCGTCATTCTGTCTGGGATGTTCTGGAGGCCTTGAGAAAAAACTACGACGTAACCGTACTTTTGACCACCCACTACATGGAAGAAGCAGAGGCCCTCTGCGATCAGCTTGCCATCATGGATCACGGAAAAATCGTGGCCGTGGGTACCCCTCAGGAGCTCAAATCTCAGACGGGAACTTCTAATCTGGAAGAGGCTTTCATCGCCCTAACAGGTCACGGCACAGAAGAAGGAGGGAATTTCTATGAGCTCAGAAGAGTTCGTCGCATGGCAAGGCGCTTACAATAATATCTGGCGCAGTTTTTTAAGGTGGCTGAGCAATTCCCTGACCCTGGGGGAAATGGAGCTGAGGCGCATCCGCCATGATCCCACGGATATCTTTACCCGGGCTGTTCAACCCGTGCTGTGGCTTTTGGTCTTTGGAGAGACCTTCACAAAAATCAGAGCCATACCCACAGGAGGAGTGCCCTATATCGCCTTCATGACACCGGGTATCCTTTCCCAGTCCGTGATGTTCATCTCTATTTTTTACGGGCTTAACCTTATCTGGGACAGAGATCAGGGGATAGTGCAAAAGTTCCTGGCCCTTCCTGTGCCCCGGAGCGCTTTTGTGGTAGGTCGAACTATGGGGGCAATGGTGAGGGGCTTAAGCCAGGCTCTGATCATTTTGTTTCTGGCTCTGGTCCTGAGAATTCCCATTCACTGGAGCCTTTTAAGCGTTATCGGAACTATGGGAGTAGTGATGCTGGGCTCGGCCTTTTTCAGCTCTTTTTCCATGATTCTGGCCAGCTTGATGAGGACCAGGGAAAGGTTCATGGGAATCGGTCAGGTCCTGACGATGCCCCTTTTCTTCGCCTCCAGCGCTATTTATCCCATTTCCATCATGCCGGGATGGCTGCAGGTAGTGGCAAAAATCAATCCTTTGAGCTATGTGGTGGAGATCCTGCGAGCCTTGCTGGTTACTAACGACTACACAAACATTTTCATTTATCTGGGTATCCTCCTGGGGGCAATTGCCCTGTCCATTGTGATTGGTACAAAGCTGTACCCGCGCCTGGCGCAATAAGCCTCCCCTCCAATTGGGGTCACCAATTGGGGTCAGGTCTTGCAATGCAACATTTTGTTCCAGGTGGCTCCTGCGGCCTTTTCCATTTAATAAGGAAAAATATAAAAGGTTGCCCCGGATACCGTTGGTTGCCGGAAACGAAAATTAGTCCCTGTGGGTGATTAAGATTTCCCTCCAAACAGCCTGGAATGAGAAAAAGAGGCAATGTGTTATTGCAAGACCTGACCCCGTGATTTGAGGCTTCTGGTGCGGTGTCCAGGACATTCTCCGCTTCTGCTCCGCTTCTCCTCCCTTTATTGTCCCCTGAACTTCATATACCCGAAAGTACAAATAGGGGGAATTTACACTCAGGCGGTAAGCAAGGATTTTACATTCAGAGAGGGAAAGCAAGGAGATTTGCATTCAGGAAGGGCAAGCAAAAGGATCTGCTCTCAGGGGGTAAGGATCAGGCGGGGAAAAGAAAGTAATTGTGCATTTCAGCCCATCTCGGGGAGAGCTTAAAAGACTTCTGTGCTATAGGAGACCGCTTTCACCTCTTAGCGATTTAAAATCCCCGTCAGCCGGAAATTCGAGCGAAAAGCTTTCTTTAGCTTGTCAGTTCATATTCTTTGGCTTGTCAGCGCATTCTTTCCTGCCTGTGGACTGAAAGAGGCTGTGGAAGCTCGATAAAACAAAATGTGTTATTGCAAGACCTGACCCCGGGATGCCCGGGATGGGTTGAATTTTGGAAGGTCTTTCTTTCATAATGTAAATGTTTATATTTCTAATTCTTTAAAAATGGGCGAAATTAGGGGTTACATTAAGGCCAAAGAGGAGTTTGAAAGGGATGAAATCAATGGGAGTAGCGTGGAAACCAAGGGAGGTGAGGGCCTCTGCAATTACAGATCAAACTTAGTTCCCCCAAAAAGGAATTTCAGGTGCCACTGAATTACAACCATCTGATTCAGGCTGCCCTCTATCAAAGTATTGACGATACTGTTTTGAGACATTTTCTCCATCAGGAGGGCTTCCATTTAGAAAAAAGAAAATTCAAGCTTTTTGTCTTTTCTCGTCTTCTTGGCAAATGCTACATGGAGAAGGAAAAGAAAATCTTCGTGTTTCAACCACCGATTGAACTATGGGTAGCTTCCCCTCTGAAGCGGTTTGTCCAGGAACTTTCAAGCGGGATTCTCAAAAAAGGGATTTTAAAAATTGGGAAGGAGGAGCTGGAAGTTGCTCAAACTGAATTTGTCGAGCCCGTTTTAAGAAATTCCCGAATTACTGTGGAAATGCTCTCCCCCCTCGTGGTCTACAGCACTATAGCCAGGGAGAGCAGGTCTTTTACGTATTATTACTCTCCCTTTGAAGATAGATTTTCGGATTTGGTCAAGAGCAACTTGAAGAAAAAATATGAAATAATCTATGGGCAACCTGACGACGATCTGGAATTCAGCATTTCCCCGGAGAAAGTGGAACCCACTGATTTCAAAGTGGTGTTCTTCAAGGATACGGTGATCAAGGGTTGGTTGGGCCGATTTAACCTCTGTGGCAGTCCCTTCCTATTAGAGTTAGCCCTTAATTGCGGCCTGGGTTCCAAGAACTCAGAGGGATTTGGCTTTTGCAGGATGGAGGAAAGAGATGTTTCTTGAAAAATTGAGAAATTTAGGCCAAATGATTTTAGAAGCAAATTTGCCTCCCAGGATGCTTTTAGAGTGGATTACTGACTCAAAATCTGCGGGTTCTTTCTTCGAGACCGTCATGATCCTGGAGATATCTTTTAGCGATGGTTTCCGCGCCGAACCTTTTTCCCTGACCACAATGGGAGTGGTCAGGGAGGCTGATTCTTCCGGTAAAAAGAAATCCAGAAGTAAACCCAAACGGGCTTTCGAACCGGATACTGAACTCCTCCAAGCTTTTCCCATTTTTCTTCCGCCTTCAGGGAACCCTATTGTTCCTCAGGGGAGATATCCGGTCCCTGTTTTCTTGGCATATGAGAAAAACCTACAATCTCTGGCAGAAGAGCCCTTAGGGTTTCTTCAGGGCAGGCTGGAACGGACCATTGATATTCCCCGGCCCTTTGCGCCCAGCGAAATGGAAGAAATTTCTTCTAAGCTCAAACCCCTGGCTCAAGAAGCCCTTCAAAGGGTTAAAAATGGGGAAGCCCTAAACAATAAAGGTCTCGTGGCCTTGATTATTCCTAGAGAAGACGGTCCCTATTTTTACCGCGACAGACAGGTTACTTATGGCGACCCCCAATTTGTTACCATAGGAAAAAGTCTCATTTTCCCAGGAAAGTACATTGTCGCTAATTTGGCCAAGCTTCTGGACCTATCATTTGAAGCCAAATTGGGAGAAGGAGCCCAATATGGGGAAACTCAATCCTGTTCATTATGCGGAAAAGAAGGAAAATGCGTCTCTGCTTATTCCAAATCCTTTACCTGGCTTGCCCCAACCTGGCACGCTCCCTTCCCGGAAACCTGGAAACAAGGGGGAGAAATTAGAAACCTCGCAGAAACCGTTGCGGCATTGTGCCCGGACTGTTATAAGGCGCTTACAGTAGGAGCCACGGTGAGTCAGGTTATCAGCTCCCGCCTTCCCAACTGGCTGGTCAAAGAGATGTTCTCCACGGTGGATTTGCCCTCGGAGGAAATTCAAGTTAGACAGATAGAAAATATCACAGGGTCAATGCTCCTAACCCCTATCCTTCAAAGTGAAGATGATAAAAGTGGCATTCTGGAAGCTATCCTCTCCTATATCTATAAAAAGCCCAGGGAAGAAAGACGGGATTATTTTTTAAGACCTGTTCTCGGTTACGATTCCTGCCTGCCGGAAGAGTTCAACTCCCAGCATTTCCTCGCTACTCTCTTTTACTACACGGAAGCCAATGCCGATATTAAATTGAGAGCTGTTATTGAAGATGTCTTGCCATCTACTTTAACCCGTCTCCATGATGCGCTTACCAGTGCCATTGAGCAAAACGCAAATCTTAGAGAAAAGCTTCATCTTCCCTGGAGCGATGACATAAAAGAAAGATTTTCCTCTTTGCTTTACCTTTTATCCCGGGCCTATGGTATGGGAAATATTTGGTCGGCTTTTGAAAAATTGCTCCGGACGAGGGAATTGGACCTCCATACTTTTTACAATTATTTAGCGGCTCGTATGAATCGTTTAGCCAAAAGGGCCTTAGCGAATAGGGAGTTTTTCAGCGAGGGGGTTGAGAACCGTAGGAACTTTTTTAACTTGAGATGGGAAGTTTTCTTCCTGTTTTTGTTCCAAACCGCTTATTTCACATTTCTGGGAAGCACTAAAGAGAAAGGAGGGAAGGATTTGTTTAACTGGCAGGAGTTTGGCAAAAAACTCTGGTTCTCTGTTCCTCAGGAAGTTAACCTTTTTTCCCCTGAGGAGGTGGGGTTTGCTTCTGGGGTCATCATCCGCGCTTTTTCTAAAATTTATTTTGCAGCAACGCAAAGGGATTTTCTCCAGCACAGGATCCTGGCTTTCGGTGAAAGCCTCAACCCAGAAAAAATCTGGCTTAAAGCTCTGGGCAGGCTTCCGGAATACGCAGATAGGGTGAGAATCTCTCACAGTGACAGGCTAAACAGGATCCTGGAGCTGGGAGCGGTAGTTTCTTGCGCCTTTCAGGATCTCAGGGAAGAAATAGGGCGGAAAAATGATGAGTTTATGGCCAATTTCTGGTCAGGATACATGCTATCCGATTCTATTTTTGAGGAAATCAAGAAGGGAGGAGAAGTTTAATGCCTTTAAAGAGTGCGGAAATCCTGTTCGTAAAAAGCGTGAAGGACGGCATCCCTAACCGGGACCCCTTAAACGATTCCGATGCCCGAAGGCTTTTCGGAGAAGATGACCTGCGCATTTCCCTCTCGGACGTGAGCATCAAACGGGATGTTCGTGATTACGTTTATTCCAAATTTCCCGATGGGGGAGAAGAAAAGCGTTACTTTATTTGGTGCCGAGAGGAAAGGGATGAAAGCGGTAAGTTCCTCTTGGGCAGGGACAAATTAGCCGCAGAAATTTTAAAAAAGGTCGGGGTGGAACCCAAGGCGGAAAACGAAGCAGTTGAGGAAAAACTTCTCCAGGCCGCTTTTGACATGCGCGTTTTTGGAGCGGTTTTCAGCGTCACTGGAAGGGCATTTCACAGGACGGGCCCCGTTCAATTTGGGTGGGCGCACTCCCTGCATCCTGTTCGAACAAAATATGTTCAGGGAACAACAATGATGCCCTCCAAGGACGTGGAAGCAAAAGAAGGGGAGGAAACAACCGGTAAAACTCAAGGGACAATCTGGACCATGTATTACCTGCCCTTTGCCGTTTTCGCCATGTCAGGAGTGGTGAATTCCGCCCTTGCCGAGCGCTCTGGAATGAATGAGCAGGACCTTGATCTTTTATTGGAAGCCCTCTGGAAAGGCACAATTCATCGCCAGGGAAGAGGAAGGGGAATTCAACAGCCCCTGCTTCTCCTTTGTGCAGAATATAAAGATCCTTACTTCCGCATTGGTTATCTGGAAGAGAGGCTTTCCCTTTTTCCGGACCGAGAAGCCTGGCTTGGCGATAACCCTCCCACTTCTATAGAGCAAGTGAAATTGAACATTGTAAAACTCGCTGAGGAACTCCAGAGAAACCAGGAAAAAATTGATCGGATTCGCTGGTGGAAGCATCCTGAAGCCAACATGGAAGGTAACCTTCCCGGGGAACTTTCCTCTTTTTGAAACTTGATGAGCGGAGAAAAGCTTTCCCTCATTAGTTTTCGATTAAGGGGAACCATCGCTCACTTTCGCATGCCCGATACCACCATTACGCACAGCAGTTACCCTTTCCCTCCCAAGCCCACTATTCTGGGCTTGATTGGGGCCATCATCGGCGTGGATAATGAGAGCCCATCCTGGAGGGAATTCCTTCTGGATCGGCACTGGGTAGGTGTTGCCTTTCAATCGCCTCTTCGAAAAACGTGCACGGTTCTTTCCCTTCTGGGAAAGGATTTCCTCTCTTCCGGTGAGGATTTTAACCGGCCCACGTCTGTAGAACTGGTTGTCCAACCCACTTACCAAATATTCTACTCCGGACCAGCAGCTGATAAGCTCTTAGATTTCATTTCTGGAAGAAAGTCCACCTACCACACATATTTGGGTTCCGCCTTCTGTCTGGTTTTCCCGGAAGAGCCCCAAAGGCTGCAAGGAGAAATAATGGAAATCGACCTAAATGAAGAGTACTTAGTGGACAGTGTTTTGCCTGTTCCCCTGCTCGCTAAAATAACTCCCCTTTCCGGTTCTGCCTATGCCACAGCTCGAGCTGTTCCCCTTGTGCACAATGGTGACAGAACCTTCCACAAAAGGGTTGATTTCATTTTCGAGGCCTCGGGAAAACCGATTAAAGCCAAGCTCAAAAAATCGGACCTGGAGTATAAGATGGTCCACCTCCAGAATAACCAGACAATTTGCCTGTGGTGAGATATCGGTTTGAAGAATGCCTTGCCCGTCCGGATAGTCCGGACGGGCAAAGGTTCCTGCTCAAGGACCACCTGCTCCAGGTAGCTCTTTTGGCCTCAGGCTTTGTCTGGCCCAAAAATAACCTGGAGCGCCTTCGCTTTCTGGCTTACCTGTTGCATGACTCGGGAAAGGCAGCTGAAACCTGGCAGGACTATATCCGGAATAAAGGGAAGACCTGCATTCACCATGCCCAACTGAGCGCTTTTATCTTCTTCCATATGGGCCACCTCTTCTTGAATTCATTAGAGCTTAAAAGTGAGGAGAAATTCCAGCTGGAACTTCTCTTGCTCAAGCTAACCTCTTTCATTTTTTCCCATCACGGCGATTTTCCCAACTATTTTTCGGAAATCCCTCCCTGGCTGGGTGCTTTTCCTTGTTCTCACCTTCTGGAAATCGATTTCTCAGGCTTAACTTCTTTTCTAAATCCCTTTTTTCCCGAACTATCTGTTTCCCCTATCCTCTCTGAAAAAGATTGGGAGGAAAGGATGCTCTCTTTAAAAAAATTTTGGGAAAAAAGGGCTCAGAAAGCCGTCTTTCAGATTAAAAACGAATTATACCGGGGAAACAGGTTTCTCCAGGCTTCTCGAAATTGCGTGCAGACAGTGGAAGAGGCCAGCGCCTTGATCAGGGCTGACAGAATCAATGCAGCCGGTTTCGATCAATTACTTCCCGAAATGCCGATTGCCAAAGATGAAGCTTTAAATTCCCTGAGGGCCATTGAGGGATATTGTGAAGGGAGGAAAAAAAGCGGCCATACTGCCCCGGAAATTCTCCAAGCCAGAGAGGAGAGCCGCAACTTAGCCGTGGAAACTTTTGTTGCACACCGGGATGCTACCTTCTTTTCCCTTGAGCTTCCCACGGGGTACGGTAAAACTCTGACTGCACTTTCTGTGGCTTTGAAAGGGGTGGCTCTGGGCATAAAATCCCGAATAATTTATGTTGCTCCCTATCTTTCCATCATCTCCCAGTCGGCTGACCAGATCCGGGCCGCTACTGGGATGGATGTCTTCGAGGACCATTCTCTGGCTTACCTGTCACGGGAAGAGGAATACACCTCCCCTTCCGATGAGGTGCTCAGGGAAACCTGGAAGAGTCCCATTATCGCCACCACTTATAATCAGCTCTTTCGCATCCTCTTTCCGGGAAGGATGCAGGATACAATGCGATTTGAAGGTTTAAGAAACTCCTTCATCATCGTGGACGAACCGCAGTCTGTAGGGAGCAATTCCTGGAATCCTTTCCTGAACATCCTGGAGTCGGCGGCCAGCGCCATGAACTTTCAGGTCCTTTTCTCCACCGCTACCTTGCCGGAGACGTCTTACGGAATTTTAGGATCAGATCTCATCTGCCTTGGGAAGCGCCCTCCAGCCCTGGAGAGGTTTAAAGTGGAACAACTACCCTCTTTAAACGAGGAGCAACTGGTGGAAGAAGTGCAGAGGGAAATCTCTCGCTTTAGCAAGATAGCAGTTATTCTCAACACCATAAACGATGCCACTCTCGTTGCCCAGCTCCTAAAACAGCGCCTCCAGGATAAAGAGATAAAAATTTACTACCTCTCAGGCAGGCTGATTCCCGTGCACAAATCTCTGCGTATTCAGGAAATTTATCAGGGCTTAAAAGAGGGAGAAAAGGTGATTGTCATCAGCACCCAGGCCCTTGAATGCGGTGTCGATCTCAGTTTTGATGTGATTTACCGCGCCCTTCCAATTTTTTCTTCCATCCTTCAGGCTGCAGGCAGGTGCAACCGGCACGGAGAGAAGAAATACGGTCAGGTGAAAGTTTTTCCCTTTCTCAGAGGGGGAGAGAAGAACACTCGATTGTTGGTCTATAAGGATCAAGTCCAGCGGCGCTCTACTGACGATATCCTTCAGGGAAAGGGGCAATTTGGAGAAAGCGAATCTTATAGCTTAATGGAGGCTTACTTCAAATTATGTTTTGCCCAAAACACCTATCAGCAACCTTTAGAATTTCTGGAACAAGGAGCCCTGGGTAACTGGGAGAAGCTCTCCTCTCTGGAACCTTTTTCTGAACCGGAACTAATCCAATTGCCCTTATTTATACCCTACCAAGGGATACTTCCAGGGGAAATTTTGAGGGAACTCCGACATTACGGGTGCAAAAATTCGGAAGAATTGTGGCAGAAATACCTTGATCGCTCCTTTCGCCATTCCTTGGATTTTCGTCAGAAAATGCGTTTCTTTTCCCTCCTGAACCACTTTGCACTTGAGGTAAGGGAGGAAGAAGCGCTGGAATACGGCAAGGAGTTTGAGGGATCAAAAATGCTCTATCTGGCTTACCCTTCCCGCTACTCTTTGGAGTTTGGCTTGCTTCCTCCCGATGATCAAACCTTTTATCAGGAACAAATTATATGAGCGAGATTCCTTTCGGCGGAACCCTCATCTGGTATTTTTATATCTGTCCTCGCCAGGTATGGCTTATCCAGCATCAACTGAATCCCGATCAGGAAAACCGATTCATAGAGATTGGCAAGTATTTGTCCGAATACAGCTATCCCAGAGAAATCAAAGAGGTGATCCTGGATGGTTGCAAATTTGATGTCCTATCCAGCGAAAAAGAAAGGCTGGTAGTTGCCGAAGTGAAGAAAAGCTCCGCGCACTTGAAAAGCGCTATTATGCAATTAGCCTACTATTTGTCAGTTCTGGAAAAAAGGGGGCTGCAGGTTAAAGGGGAAGTGCGGATTCCTCTGGAAAAGAGAAAGATAGAGGTTTCCCTCAGTGAAGAAATAAGGGAGGAGCTGAGTTGGGCAAGAAAGGAAATTCAGGGCATTCTTTCCCAGGAACAGCCACCCCCACCTAAAAAGTGCAAGTATTGCCGAAATTGCGGATATTTTGAGTTTTGCTGGGCTTGAAATGAAGCGCTCTTTTTATCTGTTTACTTCTGGAACATTGACCCGTCACGAGAACTCGCTGCTTCTGGAAACACAGGAGGGTGAAAAGAAGTATATTCCGGTGGAAACAGTGGGGGAAATCCATGTTTTTGGAGAGCTCCAAATAAATAAAAGGGCTCTGGAATTCCTCGCTCAACACAACATCATTCTCCACTTTTTTAACTTTTACGATTATTACGTGGGTTCCTTTTACCCCCGGGAACACCTGAATTCCGGTTATATGATCTTGAAGCAAGCCCAACACTATCTGGACCTGGAAAAAAGACTGTTTCTCGCTTACAAGTTCTTCGAAGGCGCGGCTAAAAACATGATCAAGGTTTTGAAGTACTATGAAAAGCGGGGCAAGGCTGTAGGAGAGGCTCTGAATTCCATAGAAAACCTCCTTAAATCAGCACAGGGAATGACTGATATCAATGAGCTTATGGCTATTGAAGGCAATATCCGTCAAGTTTATTACAATTCTTTTGATGCCATCCTTCAAGACGAGGAGTTTTCTTTTACGTCACGCACCAGAAAACCGCCCCAGAACCAACTTAATGCCCTCATTAGTTTCGGCAACTCCCTCCTTTACTCGGTCTGCCTCACGGAAATCTATCAAACTCATCTCGATCCCAGAATCGGCTATCTGCATGCCACCAATTTTCGTAGATTTACTTTGAATTTGGATGTAGCGGAGATATTCAAGCCGATTTTGGTGGATCGGGTTATTTTCACCCTTGTGGGGAAGGGGATGATAAAAAGCGGAGATTTCTCCAGGAAGGCAGGAGGGCTATTATTGTCCCAGAAAGCCATGCGCACCTTTGTGGAACAGTGGGAAAATAAGCTGAATTCCACTGTGAGCTTAAAATCCCTGGGCAGACCATTTTCTTACCGCAGGTTGATCAGGATCGAATTATACAAACTGGAAAAACACTTAATGGAGGAAAAGGTTTATGAGCCCCTGGTGGCGGAGTGGTGAACTGAATGTTTATCATTTTGGTATACGATGTTAACGAGAAAAGAGTGGCTAAGGCCCTTAAGACTTGCCGCAGATATCTTTTCTGGGTACAAAATTCGGTCTTTGAAGGGGAAATAACTGAAGCTGGTTTAATGCGCCTTAAGAGGGATTTACTAAAAGTGATTCATGAGGAAGAGGACTCCGT
>Ga0315298_1008474_pt1 | contig 13103 bp, 11 predicted proteins | sample WHS_1_MG_FD_203077 | JGI IMG/M metagenome (GOLD analysis project Ga0315298, IMG submission 203077) | Extremophilic microbial mat communities from Washburn Hot Springs, YNP, Wyoming, USA - WHS_1_MG | ecosystem: Environmental > Aquatic > Thermal springs > Hot (42-90C) | place: USA: Wyoming...
CAACAAGCCGCGCTCGGAGGTCCAGGACTTCGGCATCCAGCGGCTGACGGTATACGTGGTGGATTGACGACGGCGATACGGCTCAACCGCCGGTGCCGCTGACAAGGCCCTGCCGCGGCACCCAGAGAGTGGGTATCGGTAGGGTCGTCGGGATGCCCTTATCCGTCACGTCGACTTTTTCGGGCACGACCAAGAAACGGCCCTGGGCGTCCAGGGTATGGCAGCTCCAGCACGTGCCGTTCAGTCTCGGTCCGAATATGCTCGAGAACATATGGGCCGGGTGCGCGATGTAGGCCATGGCTACGGAGGCCGCCCTGGCTTTACCCGTGGAAGCCGTCGCGTGACACTCCATGCAGGTCTGGAACTTGGTGCTGGAGTCTATCGGCGTGTTGTCGGGCGCCTTGGTCGGATGGCCGGGCTTGGCCAAGGCTTCCGCACCGAGAGTATGGTCCGCTTCGGCCGTCTTGGTGTGGCAGGCCGTGCAGCCCACCCGCGGCGCCGCCGGAGCCGCCGCAGGCGGGGCCGGAGCGGGGCGGGTAATCTTCCACGTGTAGGCCGCCAACCCGAGGGCCAGGACCGCTACGACCAGGGCGACGATAGTCCAAGTCTTCACCTAGGTGGACGCTCCCTTCCGTTAGGTGGACGCTCCCTTCCGTCGGTCGGCCCGCCATAATCGGGCCGACCGAGCTCCCGAACCCTATTGTCGGCCGGAGGGCCGAACCCTTATCCGAGGGAGCTGGACCCAGGTCGGGAAACCCGCCGGCCTCCCTCAAGTCGGATGACCACGCTTCAGACGCTCCCAACTCAAGCCCCAAACGGCCCGACTTCAACCGGACGGCCTTATTTGAGAAGGTAAGGAACAAGACCGACCCAGACCGCGGCGACAAGACCCAGGAAAACGACGAGCTCCACTGCGATGAGGGTCCGGTCGGCAACCCGGGGACCGGCCTTCACCGCGACGGGGGAAGCCGAAGCCCGGGAGGCCGCGGGCGGGGGAGCCGCGGCCGGGGTGCGGGCGGCCGCCAGCAAGTCGTAGAGTGCGGCGTGGTCCTCGTGGAGCTGGGCCAGACTGATTCGGCCGTTCCACCATACGGTGCTCCCGGGGAAGACGTGGGGGCTCAGGTGTACCGCAAAGACGTGACCGATGACCACGGCTAAGAAAGCCAGGAGCGCCTCGTTACTGTGGGCCACCCTGGCCACACCGACGACCCACCTCGGCAGGAAGGACGAGGCCCTCTCGGGGAAAGCCAGGATGAGCCCGGATAGTCCCATGAGGGTCGTGCCCCAGACGACCGCCCAGAACTCGAACTTTTCCCACCAGGTGAACTTACCGAAACGGGGCCTTTCCGGGCGAAGTCCGATGAGATAAGCCAGATGACGGCCGAAATCAACGAAGTCGCTCGGGCGCGGGACGATGGAAAAATCCAAACGCCCTCGGACCAGGGCCCTAATGAGCGTGACCAGATAGAACACGGCCACCCCGGCCAGCAGCGCGGCGGCCGCGAAATGGGCCGAGAGCAGAGCCGGGAAACCGCCGAAGAACGCGGTCACAACGTGAGCCCAGGGCAGGGTGGCGAACTTTATCGGTAGTCCGGTAAGTAGAAGGACCGCCAGACTCACGGCCAAAAGCCCGTGCTGGAGCCTGGCTTCCAGACTGAACCGCAGAGTCTCGTCATGCTCGCTCACGGCCGCGGGCCCCTCCCTCTCGGATCTTCTCCCGGGAACGCTCCCGCCCGGCCTGCCGCCAGCGGCAGGCCAGGTCGAAAGCGATGACTGTTCCGTCCTTGGTGACGTTAAGCAGGATAAGGACGAGGAAGAACTTCCAGGTCACCCACCGGGCCAGGCCGTCGACGCCTTTGGTCCGGTCCAGGGGCGTCACGTGCTCCGCCCCGGAAGCCATAAGGTTCGCCAGGGCGGTGCCGCTCCCGGAGTGGCACAGGGGACGGACGCACCCGGCTGCGACCTGCCCCCCGCGGCGGACAGGCGGCAGGTGCGCGTGACAATCGCCGCACGCGGGTGCGGCGGTGGAGCCGAGGCGGTAGGCCGACCCGTGGAAACTCAAGAGGTAAGCGTCGGCCTCGGCCTTGTGGCAAGAGCCGCAGAAGCCGACCACGTTGGCTCGGTTGAGACTGGAGGCCGGGTCCGAACGCGGGACGACGGCGTGCGTGGGACCGTGGCAGCCGGTGCAATCGAGCGGCGGGGCGGGATGGACCCAAAGGCCGGGCTGGTCCGGGACGGCGGAGACAACGGTCTGAATCCCGCCGCTGAAATCGTGGCCGGCGTGGCAATCGCCGCAGGCCGACAAAGCCCGGGCCCGGACCTGCTGCAGCCCCACGTGCGGGTCCGGTCCGTGGCACAAGACGCAGCCGACCTGTCCGTGGGGAGAAGCCTCGTAGGCCGCGGAGTCTATCGTGAGTGTCACCGTGCGGCCTTGCCGGGTGACCGTGAGCGGGCGGGCGTGGCAGCCCAGGCAGTCGCTCCCGCCGGCCGCGGCGACGGCACCGGATGCGCCGACGCCCGCCGCGGTGGCGTAGCCGGATGCGGACCCGGCACCGGGCCCTGAAGCGGGCCGGGCCCCGGTCGTTCCCTGCGCGAGCGCCGGGCCGGGGTGCAGGAGGGCCGCAAGAACGAGTCCGGCAACCCCCGCCCCGAGAAGGGCGCCGGAGCTGAGAAAGGGAATACGTCGCCTCGGCCCGAGTCTCACCCCATCCCTCCCGGCCTGTAGCTTGCCCGATATGGGGATGGTCTTGCTCAAGAGCGCCGAGGAATGTCCGCCGGCGGGGTCAGAGGCTTAGGGGTGCCCCGTCGGCCGCCCACCGGCCGCCCCCCGGCCGGCTCGGGGCACCCCTTCTTCTCTCACGTGTTCTCTCACCCGGTCCACGGGAGCCCGCGCAGACCTCGGGCGGTCACAATCCGGTGGAGACGAACAGGCCGGCCAGGACTAGAGTGATGGTGGAAAGCAGCTTCACCAGGACGTGGAGGGACGGCCCGGCGGTGTCCTTGAACGGGTCGCCGACCGTATCCCCGACGACCGCCGCCTTGTGCGCCTCGGACCTCTTACCCCCGAGCTCCCCCGTCTCGATGTACTTCTTGGCGTTGTCCCAGGCCCCGCCGCCCGTGTTCAGGAAGAGGGCCATGATGACCCCGGCTATGGTCCCGACCATGAGGAAGGCCGCCGCCGCCTCGGCCCGGAGGATAATCCCCACCAGGATGGGAGTGACGACCACGATGAGGCCCGGCACGACCATGGCCCGGAGGGCGCCGCGCGTCACGATGTCCACGCACCGGCCGTAGAGAGGCTTCTGGGTCCCCTCCATGATGCCGGGCAGCTCCTTGAACTGGGCCCGGACCTCCTTGATGACGACCTGAGCCGCCTGTCCGACCGCGCGGATGGCTGTCGAGGAGAACAGGAAGACCAGCATGGCTCCAATCATCGCCCCGACGAAGACCGCCGGTTTGCCGATGTCCACGGGAAACGAGGAAAGCTCGACTCCCGCGCGTCTCAGGATGATGAGAACCTCGTCGGTGTAGGCCGAGAAGAGCAGAAAGGCCGCCAGCGCCGCGGAGCCTACGGCGTAGCCCTTGGTCAGGGCCTTGGTCGTGTTGCCGCTGGCGTCCAGGCGGTCGGTGCGGCGCCGCACCTCTTCCGGGGCCCCCGACATCTCGATGATGCCGCCGGCGTTGTCCGTTATGGGCCCGTACGTGTCCATGGCCAGGATGTAAGCCACGGTGGCGAGCATACCCATGGTCGCCACGGCCGTACCGTAAAGGCCTCCGTTCGGGATGGCCATCTCCCCCAGGTGGTAAGCGGTGAGGATGGCCGCCGCGATGACGACGACCGGTACGGCCGTAGCCTCGAAGCCCACCGATACACCGGCGATGATGTTCGTCGCCGGGCCGGTGACCGAGGCGTGGGCGATTTCCTTGACCGGACGGAAGCGGTACTCGGTGTAGTACTGCGTGATGTAGACAAAGACCACACTCATGGCAAGCCCCGTCAGGGCCGCGAAGTAAAAGTAAAGGTAGTTGACCGGCTGGCCGGGCTGACCCGAAAGCATCGCCCGGGTCACAAAGTAGAGGGCGACCGCCACCAGCACCGAGGTGACGATGTAACCGCGGGTCAGGGCCGCCATCGGCGGCTCGTCGTCGCTCTTCACGCGCACGGTGAAGATACCGACAATGGAGGCGATGATGCCAAAGGCCCGGGCGACCAGCGGAAAGAGGATACCCGACACGCCGAATTTGGGGAAAAGGGCGATGCCGAGAATCATCGCCCCGATGTTCTCCGCGGCCGTCGATTCGAACAGGTCGGCTCCGCGGCCGGCGCAGTCGCCGACGTTATCGCCGACAAGGTCGGCCACGACCGCCGGGTTACGCGGGTCGTCCTCGGGGATGCCGGCTTCGACCTTACCGACCAGGTCGGCCCCTACGTCGGCGGCCTTGGTGTAGATGCCTCCGCCCAACTGCGCGAAGAGCGCCACGAAACTCGCTCCGAACCCGAAACCGACGATGAGAAGCGGAGCCCGTTCCGGATTGGCCTGCCCGCCGAAAGCGTAGAAAAGGGTGGCCACGCCGAGCAGGCTGAGAGCCGTCACGGCCAGACCGGTCACCGCGCCGCCCCGAAAGGAGACCCGCAGGGCCCGGTCGAGGCTGTGCTGGGCCCCGGCGGCTGCTCTCAGGTTGGCCGTTACCGCTGTGTACATCCCGATGAAACCGGAAGCCGCGGAAAGCACCGCCCCGGCCAGGAAAGCGACGGCGACGTAGACCCCGTTCGCGTTGCGGTTCGCGAACCACAGGGCGGCCGCGGCGACCACCGCCAGGGCGAAAATCGTCCGGTACTGACGCGAGAGGAAAGCCAGCGCCCCCTCCCTGATGGCGGCCGCGATTTCCTGCATCCGGGGCGTTCCTTTGTCCTGACGGACGACGTCGGCGATAAGATAGACCACCGTGACGAAGGCGATGCCGCCGGCGATCCAAATGGTTGGCGCAAGGTTCACGAGAATGTTTCCTCCCAAATGAGGGACTTCAAGTCAGATGAATCTTTCCTCCGGCAGGTCCGGCCACTCACCCCTTTCTCCGCACCGGCGCGGGCCTGAACCACGCGGGCCTTCGCGGCGGGTTCATTCGCGGGAGGCCGCCCCGGGGCTCGGCGGAATTGTTGGTAGATTTCTCAGAGACGGCGGCATTCTCCTTTGCGTCCCGTGTGAAACCTTACATTTCCACTAGCTCCCCGCGCAAGACGGTCACGGCTTGTCCGGCCAGCTTCACTCTTTCTCCGGCCAGTCGGACACGCACCGTTCCGGCTCTGACCGATACCTGCCGTCCGGTCATCTCGACCTTGCCCAGCCGCTCACCCCAGTACGGGCCGAGACAGCAGTGGCTCGACCCGGTCACGGGGTCCTCCGGAACCCCGATGGCCGGGGCGAAAAAGCGCGAGACGAAGTCGTACCCGGCCCCTTCCCCCGCCGCAGGGTCCCCGTCCCGGCCCGCCGCACGGCGCCCGCCCCGGGCCGCCGACCGACCCGCGTCCGAGCCCGCCGGCCGACCTTCTCCGGCGCGGGCGGTAACTACGACGCCCCGAGCCTTTATCCGACCGAGGGCCGCGAAGTCCGGCTGGAGCGAGCGGACGGCCTCCTCGGCATCGGCCGCGCCCACCTCGACGATGTAGTCCCACCCGTCGAAGCCGAGGTAAAGGACCCGGGCCCCCACAGCCTCAAGCCTCAAGGCGTCGAGCAGTCCCGGCGGCGGCTCGGCCACCGCCCGGGGCGGCCTGGCCGGGAAGTCAAGGGTTATCCACACCCCGCCGGAGGAGTCTTCCCGGCGGTCGGCGGTGAGCAGGCCGCTTCTGGTACGGAAGTAGGCGGTCCGGTGCGGCGCCAGACGGCCTTCCTCCCAAAGGACGTGAGCCGCCGCCAGGGTGGCGTGGCCGCAGAGGTCGACCTCCGTGGTCGGAGTGAACCACCGGAGGCGGTATTCCGAACGGAACTCCCCGGGGCGGCCGCTCCCCGGCGCCGCACCCGCCTCCGCCTCGAGCGGCAGGACGAAGGCCGTCTCGGACAGGTTCATCTCCCGGGCGACGTCCTGCATGAAGGTGTCGGTGCGGGGCCGGTCGAGAATGCAGACCCCGGCCGGGTTGCCGCCGAAAGGACGGTCAGTGAAGGCGTCGACCTGGGTTATCCTCTGTCCCATTACGCTACCTCCCGTCGTACCTCCCGTCGGCGGCTAGGTTTCTCCATCCGCTCCCGGCGCCCTCCCCCCGGTCCGTCCGTTGTCTCCGCCCCGCCCAATGCACCCCCCTCCCCGTCCTCGCGCGGCAGGAGGCCGGGCTTCAGACCCGAATTCCGGTCCGCGAGTCCTCTTCAGAGTAACCCGTCATGAGAGGAGTGAGCGGGATGAAGTGGGTCACCCGGTCCCACGTCCACGTCGACCGCGTCGCCTGCCCGTGGCTCATCCGCCGCTTCGTCGATTCCGAAGCCGTCTTCATTTTCGTGCCGGCCGGTCAGGTGCAAGCGGTCGCCGAGCGGGAAAACGCCATCCCCTTCGACGCCCCCGGTGTCGAGCTCGGGCATCACGGCGACAAGTGCTCGTTCGACGCCATTATCGAAAAGTACGAACTGAAGGACCCGGCCCTTGGGCGGTTGGCTTCCATCGTCCGGGCGGCCGACACGGGCGCGTTCGACCTGGAACCGCTGGCTGCGGGGCTTGAGGCCCTCGCGGTGGGCTACAGCCTCCGTCATCCGGACGACCTTGACAACCTCGCGGCCCAGTTCGAACTCTACGACGCCCTTTATACCTGGTGCCGCTTGGATGTAGCCCGGAGCGGCAAGTAGTTGGCGGCGCCTATGGCTGTACGGACACGGCTCCGGCGCTTCGCGGATTTCCTCGGCCTGCGCCGAAGCATGGTCGGCCTGCTCGGCATGGTCGTCCTGGTCGGCATGGGCGAGAAGATGGCCGAGAGGTTCCTCCCCGTTTACCTCGTGGCCCTCGGCGGCGGCGTTCTCTCGGTCGGCCTCCTCGGCGGACTGGACAACCTCCTCTCCGCCCTCTACTCTTTCCCGGGCGGTTATCTCTCTGACCGTCTCGGAGCCAAAAGGACCCTCATCGTCTTCAATCTGACGGCCATGGCCGGCTTCGCCGTCGCCGCCGCCGTTCCCACCTGGTGGGCCGTCATCTGCGGCGCGTTCCTGTTCATCTCCTGGACCGCCATCTCGTTACCGGCGACCATGAGTCTGGTCGCCCGGGTTCTCCCGGAGTCCAAGCGGACCATGGGTGTGTCGATGCATTCGTTGGTGCGGCGCATCCCGATGGCCCTCGGGCCGCTCGTCGGAGGGGTCTTCATCGGGCTCTGGGGCGAGCGGACCGGGGTGAGACTCGCCTTCGTCGGCGCGCTGGTCATGGCGGCGGTGGCTCTGGTGATGCAGCAGCGCCTCATCGAGGACGACCGGCCGGGCGGCGGGCGGGAGGTCGGCCCGGCTGAACGGCGGGGGAAGGAACGGAGCCCGTCCGTGGTAGCCCTTGCCCGAAGGATGAGCCCGGCTTTGCGCCGGCTCTTGGTCGCCGACGTGTTGGTCCGCTTCTGCGAGCAGATTCCCTACTCGTTCGCGGTAATCTGGGCCATGAAGACCATCGCCCACCCGGTGACAGCTTTTCAGTTCGGAGTGCTGACGACCGTGGAGATGGCCACGGCCGTTCTCTGCTACGTCCCCGTCGCTTACCTGGCCGACAGGAGCGGCAAGAAGCCTTTCGTGCTGATGACTTTCGTCTTCTTCACCCTGTTCCCGGTGACGCTGTGGTTCGCCCGCTCCTTCCGGGCGCTGGTCGGGGCGTTCATCGTCCGCGGGCTGAAGGAGTTCGGAGAACCGACCCGCAAGGCGCTCATCCTGGACCTCTGCCCCCAAGAGCAGCGCGCGGGGATGTTCGGTCTCTATTACCTTATCCGCGACCTTATCGTCTCCGTAGCCGCGTTCGGCGGCGCGGTCCTCTGGAATGTGAGCCCCCTGGCCAACCTGGCCGCGGCGGCGGCCTTCGGGTCGGCGGGCACCCTCTGGTTCGCCCTCCGCGGTACCGATTTGACCCGCGAGGCCTCCGCCCGGGTCTCGGCGGACTAGAAGACTGCGGACTTGACCGGCGACAAAGACAACCTCCCGGAAGGAATCCGGTTCCCGGGGACTAAATGTCTAGACATGTAGGCATTTACCCTTTTCCGAGGACGGCGATGGACTTGGAGCAAAGTTACGAGCCCAGCGGCGACCGCCTGCTGGAACTCAAGCAGGCTGTGGTGGCCGCCGTGAACGAGCTTTACGACCACGGGCTCATCACCCCCACCGGGGGAAACGTGAGCGTCCGCTGCCCCGACTCCGACCACATCCTCATCACGGCCAGCCAAATCTACAAGGGCGCTCTCAGTCCGGTCCATATCCTGGAGGTCGACGCCAAGGGTAAACCGGTGGGACCGGAGGACCCGAACACGCCTTTCGGCCACAGACTTCGCCCGTCGGTCGAAACGGGGATGCACCAGGCCGTTTACGCGGCGCGGCCCGACGTAGGAGCCGTGGTCCACACCCACGCCCCCCTGGCCACGGTGTGGGGCCTCTTCGACGAGCCGGTTGAGCCCCTGACCATCGACCACATCCGCTTCGGGACCATGAAGACGGTTCCGTTCGCCGCACCCGGCAGCCGCGAGCTGGCCGGGTCGGTCTCCGAGGCCCTTATCCGCGGGCCGGCGGTCCTGCTCCGCAATCACGGCCTGGTCACTGTGGGCAAGGACCTGCGCGAGGCGGTCAACCAGGCCCTGGCCCTGGAGGAGACGCTGAAGATAACGCTCCTGGCCCGGATAGCGAAATCCCTCGGCCTCGCCGGGACCGGGCCGGCCGTTATCCCCGCCAAGGCGGTCGAGTTCCTGAGAAAAGTCATGGTCGGCTAGGGGGCCGGGAGGGCTTCATGCGGGACTTGCTCCGCGACATCAAGCTGGACCACGGCAGCCCGGTCCCTCTTTACTACCAGCTCCGCGAGGTCCTCCGGGAGCGCCTTGGGGAAGGCCTGCTGCGCCCCGGCGACCGCTTCCCGAGCGAAGCCGAGATTTGTCGAGCGACCGGCCTAAGCCGAATGACGGTTCGCCACGCCCTTGAGGAGCTAAAGGCCCAGGGTCTTCTCGACGGGCGGCGCGGGGCCGGCACAACCGTCACCGCGTCGGCCGCGCGTCGGGTGGTACAGCCGGATGGTCCGGCCGGCGGCGGCGAACTGGCTCTCAGGAGCTTCACCGAGATTTTCCGCGCCCAGGGCCAGCGCGTCGGCGCGAAGATCCTGTCGAAAACCCTTGTCAGCCCCCCGGAAGGAGCCCGGCGCGAGCTCGGCCTGGAACCGGGACAGCAAGTCCTGGAAATCCGTCGCGTCCGTAGCCTGGACGGCGAGCCGGTCTCCCTGGAAACCTCCTACTATCCCTTTCCGGAAGCCGAGCTGCTGCTGGCGACGGACCTGGGCGACCAATCGGTCTACGAGGTCTGGGGCCGGGCCGGGGTGATTCCCGAAGAGGCCGTAGAGACAGTCGAGCTCAGCCTCATCACCCCTTACGAAGCCAAGACGATGGGGGCCCCGGCCGGCATCCCGGTGGCTCTCTGCCGGCGGACCACCTTCGACCACTCGGGCCGACCCATCGAGTTCACCAAGGTCGTCTACCGCGGCGACAAGCACAAATTCACCTCGCGTCTACGCCGGTCCGAGCTGGACCCCGGGCGGCCGGGGCCGGCCGAGCCCGGACGGGGGAGCCGCGGATAATCCAGGCGGCTAGTCCAAGCGGGACGAACCAGCGGATCGAAGAGCGCAGGCTCAACAGAGCAAAGGAGAAGAGAAAGGAAAGGGAAGGGAGAGGGAAAGCCGGATGGACAAGACCGAGTTCGAAAAGATCCTGGCGCGGTTGGCCGAGCTTCTCGCCTCCGACGAGAGAATCAAGACGGGCGCGGCCGGAGTCGAATTCTCCTGCCTGTTCGACATGACCGACGTGGGCCTCAAGCTCTACCTGGAGTTCACCGGCAAAGAGGTCAAAGCCTCGGTCGGGGAGCCGCCGGCGCCTCCCATGGTCGAGCTGGGCATGGAGTCCGGGACCTTCGACGGGATGTTCACGGGGGAAATCGACGCCATGTCGGCGGCGATGTCCGGAGATATGTCCTTCAGCGGCGACGCGGGGCCGGCCATGGCTCTCCAAGACCTTATGGACGACTTCATCCGCTGCTACAAGAAGGCCAAGGAGGAGACCCAGTGATGCAAGCGCCCGCAACGGATGGCGGCGCTCCGGGCCGGCCGGCCGTGCGTATCCTTATCACCGCCGAGCTGACGAAGGAGGGTGTGGCGCGCCTCGCCCGGCTGGCCGAGGTTTCCTACCAGCCCCGAACGGTAACCAAACGCATGCTCGCCGGGGCCAAGCTGGTCGAAGTCCTGGCCGGCTACCACGTCTTCATCACCGAGGCCGACCAAATCAAGGGGCAGGCGGTCTTCGACCGCCTGCCCGACCTCAGGCTCATCGGCGCCTGCCGGGGTAATCCGGTGAACGTCGACATCGAGGCCGCCACCGCGCGCTCCATCCCCGTCCTCAACACCCCGGGGCGCAACGCCATCAGCGTGGCCGAGCTGGCCGTGGGCTTCATGATTGCGCTCGCCAGGCACATCCCGCAGACGGCGGCCATCCTGAAGTCGACCGAGGGCGGAGTCATGCGGGTGGCCAGGTCGTTCACCGAGCACGTCGGGACGGAGCTCTTCGGCAAGACCGTGGGGCTGGTCGGCCTGGGGGCCGTCGGCGGCGAAGTGGCCAAGCGCCTGAAGGCCTTCGGGTGCCGCGTCATCGCCTTCGACCCCTATGTCGCCGCGGCCAGAGCGGCCGAGCTGGGAGTGGAAATGGTCGACCTGGACAAGCTCCTGACCGAGGCCGATTTCGTCAGTATCCACGCCGCGGTCACTCCGGAGACCACGGGACTCATCGGCCGCCGTGAGTTCGAGAAGATGAAGCCGACCGCCTATTTCATTAACACCGCCCGGGCGGCCATCGCCGACGAAGAGGCCCTTCTGGCCGCTCTCCAGGAGAAAAGGATAGCCGGGGCGGCCCTCGACGTCTTCGCCAAGGAGCCGCCGCCCCCAGACCATCCCCTCCTGGCCCTGCCGAACGTCCTGGCCACGCCGCACATCGGCGGCAACACGGCCGAGGTGGCGGTCCACCAATCGGACATCATCGTCGAGGACGTGGTCCGGTGGTTGGAGGGCAAGCGGCCCCGCAACTGCGTGAACCCCAAGACGGTGGAACATCTCGCGCCCTGAGCGGGCGCGTCGGGGGAGGCGAACCCGACCGTGGCTGGAGCCAAGGTGCTGCACGTCGACCTGCAATCCGGCCGCACGCGGACCGAGGAGCATGACGAGAACTTTCTGCGGCGTTACGGAGGCGGGCGGGGCGTCGGCCTTTACTACCTCCTGAGGGACCTTAAAGAACGCGGCGGCGCGCCCCCGGACCCGGCCGAAGGTCCCCTGGTCATCGCGGCGGGACTTTTGACCGGGTGCGGTTTTCCCGGGACGCCCCGCTTCTCCATCGTCGCCCGCTCGCCTTTGACCGGACTCTACGGCGAGTCCGAGGCCGGCGGGTACTTCGGACCCCAGCTGCGCCGGGCCGGCTTTCTCGCCGTGGTCGTCACCGGGCGGGCCCCCCGTCCGTCCTACATCCTCCTCCACGACGGACAGGCGGAAATCCGGCCCGCCGACCGGCTCTGGGGGCTCCCGACCAAAGAGGCCCAACAGGCCCTGCGCGAGGAGGTAGGCGACCCCAGGTTGCGGGCGGCCATAATCGGCCCGGCCGGTGAGCGCGGCGTCAGGTTCGCCGCCGTCATCAACGAGCTTCGCCACGCCAACGGCCGGTCCGGGATGGGAGCCGTGTTCGGAGCCAAGAACCTCAAGGCGGTGGCGGCTGCGGGAGCGGGAGAGGTCCCGGTCCACGACCGGGCGGCGGTCGCGGCCATGGCCCGCGAGTTCCGCCGCGAACTGCTGGCCGGGGTCTACGGCAAGTACTTCGGCACCCACGGCACGCCTTCCGGAGTGTCGGTGATGAACGCCACCCGCTCCCTCCCGACCCGGAACTTCCGCCAGTCCAGCTTCAAGGCCGCCGCCGGCCCGCTGTCGGGGGACACCTACACCAAGGAGTACCTGCTGCGGCGCGGCGCGTGCGAGGGCTGCCCCTTGGCCTGCAAGCGGGTGGTGGGAACGGACCAGCCTCCCTACCCGGTCGACCCGGCTTACGGCGGGCCGGAGTACGAGACGGTGGTCGCCTTCGGCCCGCTGTGCGGCGTGGACAGCCTGCCGCCCGTGTTCAAGGCCAACGAGATCTGCAACGCCTACGGCCTCGACACCATCTCGGCCGGCAACGTCATCGCCTTCGCCATCGAGGCCGTGGAACGCGGCCTGCTCGACGCCGAGCGCAACCTCGGCGTGCCCGGCGGGAAGCAGGCCTTCACCTGGGGCGCCGCCGACGCGGTCCTCGCGGTCCTCGAGCAGATAGCCCGGCAGGAGGGCCCGGCGGCCTTCCTGGGCCAAGGGGTGCGCGAGGTGGCCCGGCGCTTGGGGCCCGCGGCCCGGAGCTTCGCGATGGAGATAAAGGGTCAGGAAGTCCCGATGCACGACCCCAGGTCCAAGTGGGCTCTGGCCCTGGCCTACGCCGTTTCGCCGACCGGGGCGGACCATAACCAGTCGCCCCACGACCCGATGCTGGCCGCCAAGGGCGGGATGCTCAAGTCTCTGGGACCGCTCGGGATTATCGAGCCGGTGCCCGCCGAGGGCCTCCCGCCGGCGAAGGTCCGGGCCTTCGCCTACACGCACCTCACCTACAGCCTGTTCAACTGCCTGCCGCTGTGCAACATGTTCGCCCCGCCGACGACCGGACTGGACCTCGGCCGCCTGGAGCGGCTCGTCCAGGCCGTCTCCGGGACAGGCATCAGCTCCTGGGAACTGATGAAGATGGGCGAGCGCGCCGAGACGATGGCCCGCTTCTACAACTCGGCCCTGGGGGCCGTCGCGGACGACGACACGTTGCCGGAGCGCCTCTTCGCCCCCGCCGAACCTCCGGAGCCGGGTGG
>Ga0315298_1008475_pt1 | contig 13102 bp, 11 predicted proteins | sample WHS_1_MG_FD_203077 | JGI IMG/M metagenome (GOLD analysis project Ga0315298, IMG submission 203077) | Extremophilic microbial mat communities from Washburn Hot Springs, YNP, Wyoming, USA - WHS_1_MG | ecosystem: Environmental > Aquatic > Thermal springs > Hot (42-90C) | place: USA: Wyoming...
CGGGTGGTGTCCACCGGTTTTCCGGAAACCGAACCGGCTGCCGGACGGCGGCGGGCGGTGGAAAGGGGGGAAGAGCTGTGCCATTTGTTGACCGCGGAACCGGCCGCAGATGAGCTGCCGGTGGACGAGCCGCGGCGTGGCGTTGTTTCGGATGCCCCTGTCCGGGGAAACCGGCACCCCGGGGAGAGATCCGCCCACCCCGCTGAAACGGGCCGTTCATCCGCGGACGTTCCTGCCGCTCTGTCTGCTTTTAGCCTTGAACCGCTTTTACGTTGCCACTTCGACCGGGAAAGCTATTGCCGGGTGGTGCAGCGGGCGCGGGAGTACATCGCCGCCGGGGATATATTCCAGGTCAACCTCTCCCAGCGTTTTTCCCTGCCCCGGATCATCGAACCCTGGCCCCTGTACCGCCGGCTGCGCGCGATCAGCCCTTCTCCCATGGCGGCTTTTCTCGACTGCGGCGACATTCAGGTGGTCAGTTCCAGTATGGAGCGTTTTCTGAAAGTGAGCGGCGGGCGGGTGGAAACCAGGCCGATCAAGGGCACCCGTCCACGGGGCGGGAATGCGGAAGAAGACGCCGGGCTGCGCGCGGAGCTCTGGCACAGCGTCAAGGATCGGGCCGAACTGGCGATGATTGTGGATATGGAGCGCAACGACCTGGGACGGGTGTGCCGCACCGGTTCGGTCCGGGTGCCCGAACTCTACCGTCTGGAAGAGTACGCCACCGTATTTCACCTGGTTTCCACCGTGGTGGGTGAGCTGCCGGCGGGCAGGGGCGTCGTGGACCTGCTTCAGGCCGCTTTCCCCGGCGGTTCGATCAGCGGCGCGCCGAAAATAAGGGCCATGGAGATCATCGAAGAGCTGGAGCCGGTGCGCCGGGGGATTTACACCGGTTCCATCGGTTACATCGGTTTTGACGGCCGGGCGGATCTGAATATCGCCATCCGCACCCTGATTTTCAAGGACGGGTGGATTCATCTGCAGGTGGGCGGAGGGATTACTTTTGATTCCGATCCCGTCCGGGAATACCAGGAAACCCTGGACAAGGCCCGGGCCATGTTCGGGGCGCTCGGTCTGATGGAAGGGGGGGCTTTTCCTGTCGCCGACAGTTTGCCTGAACGGCCGCTTTGTGCCCCGTGAGCGGGCGCGCATCGCGGTCGAAGATAGAGGTTTCCTGTACGGTTACGGTCTTTTTGAAACCATACTGATTAAAGAGGGACGGCCGGTATTCTGGCGGCTTCACCTGGAGCGCCTGCTTGCCGGGTGTGCGGTGCTCGGCCTGGCGCTTCCGGTGGCGGGAGAAGAGCCCGGCGCTCTGGTCAAAGAGACAATCCGGCGCAACGGTGTTTCCACCGGCGTCCTGCGCCTGACTCTGTCCGCCGGCCCCGCCGGCGGGGAAAGCACACTGCTGCTCGGCACAAGGCCTCTGCCGTACAGTGCCGGGGATTACCGGCGCGGCTTCAGAGTCTGCTTCGCCGATGCCCGCCGCAATGAAAATTCCCCTCTGGTCCGGTTGAAGTCCCTGAATTATCTGGAAAACCTGCTCGCCCGGGAGAGCGCCCGCCGCCGCGGTATGGATGAAGCCCTGTTTTTAAATACTTCCGGCTGCCTGGCCGAGGGGTCGGCGAGCAATCTGTTCCTGGTGCGGGACGGTCGTTTGATTACCCCGCATGAGGAGCAGGGACTGCTGCCCGGGGTTGTGCGCCGGGTGGTGCTGGAAATCAGCTGCGGGCTGGGCCTGAAGGTGGAGGAACGTGCCGTCCACCCGGAGGAACTGGCCGCGGCCGAAGAATGTTTCCTCACCAGTTCGCTGCTCGGGGTGATGCCTCTGGTGGAAGTGGCGGGGAGGCGGATCGGTTCCGGCCGCCCGGGATTCTGGACGGAAAAGTTGAGCGCCGCCCTTCACGAATACGAAGAAATTGAGTGACAATTAAAACAAGTTGAGAAAAATTTCACTTGACAAACCATTTAATCCGGCATAACATGATGGTGGCTGGAGAAAGTCCCGGCGTGCGATGGACATTCCTTCCCGGCGATTAGAACGAAGAAATGTCCGACCGGGAAGGAGCGGCCGGGTTTTTCCACGCAATAGACAGATACACGGAGAAGGGGAGTTGGATTGGTTCGCATGAGCTTTAAGCTCGCCGCCGGTGTGGTGTCCGGCAGAGAAAAAAGAAGGTGGCCGGATTGAACGGGGGACTGCCGGCAACTGTGGCCGCCACCGTCTTTTTGCTCCTGGTGTGGCATAATCTGACGGTCAACCTGATGTATGCCATACATTTTCGGCGGGAAGACGGGGAGAGGTTTCGACAGCATGTGATCAATATCGTTTTTTACCTTGCGGCCGTTTCCGGTGGCGTCGTCCTGTACGTCGCGCCCGCCCGCTATTATTACCCCGCGCTGGTCCTGGTGATACTGGTCGGGTTGCTCCTGTCACCGTATCGCAATCGGAAGGAAGAATACACCGTCAGCCTGGGCAACCTGCTCAACTTTTACAATCCTCACACCACAAAGAAGGACGGACGGGACTAGTGCACATCACTCCGGAAGAAGCCGGAGTTTTTTTCATTCCGCGGTGCCGGCGGAAAATTCCGTTTTATCGGGGAGGTATTCATTTGCGCGCATTGATCATCCAGAACGTGGGTATTGAAGGTCCCGGCAGCCTGCTCCCGGCGATGATTGAAGCCGGATGGCGGCCGGATATCCGCATCATGGACGCCCCCGAAGCGACGCTGCCGGACGGGCTGACCGGTTACCGGGCGCTGGTGGTGCTGGGCGGGCCGATGAACGTTTATGAAGAAACCGCCTATCCGCACCTGCGCCGGGTGCTCGATTTAATCAGCGATGCGCTGCAGCGGCGTATGCCGGTGCTGGGCATCTGTCTGGGCGCCCAGTTGATTGCCCGGGCGCTGGGGGCGCCGGTGACCCGCAACCCGGTGAAAGAAATCGGCTGGTATCCGGTGCGGTTGACGGCGGCGGGCGCCGCCTCACCGCCCTTCGCCGGCCTGCCGGCGGAGTTTTACGTCTTCCAGTGGCACGGCGATACTTTCGCCCTGCCGCAAGGGGCGGACCTGCTGGCCACGGGTGCGCAGTGCGCCAACCAGGCCTTCAGTTACGCGGGGCGGGTTCTCGCCCTGCAGTTCCACCTGGAAGTAACCGCCGAAATGATCAACAACTGGGCGGAAGTCTACGCCGACGAACTGGAGGAATTCGGTGGGAGGGAAGCCCGAACCGAACTGGCCGCTGAAACAATTGTGCGGGCGACGGAGTACGGCCGGGTGGCGGATTGTTTCTGGCGCAACTGGTTGCATTACGCCGGCACGCCGCCGGTATGAATAAAAACGGGGGGAAGGGAGCGTATGGAAGCGCGCATCGGTCGAACTTTATTGCGTCTTGTGGTCGGCGATATTACGGAGCAGGATACGGAGGCCGTCGTCAATGCGGCCAACTCCAGCCTGATGGGGGGCGGAGGGGTGGACGGCGCCATCCACCGGGCCGGAGGGCCGCAGATTCTGGCCGAGTGCAAACAGATCGTGGCCCGTCAGGGGCGCCTGCCGGTCGGGCAGGCGGTGATCACCGGGGGAGGTAATTTAAAAGCGCGGTTTGTTATTCACACCGTCGGTCCGATCTGGTCCGGCGGAACGCGGGGGGAGGATGAACTGCTGCGCGGCGCCTACCGCAGCTGCCTGACCCTGGCCGCGGAGCGGGGCATCAAATCCGTTTCTTTTCCCTCCATCAGCACGGGGGCGTATCGCTTTCCCCTGGACCGGGCGGCCGGTATCGCCCTGGGCACGGTGCGTGATTTTCTGCAGGAACGGGATGTTTTTGCCGAAGTGCGTTTTGTTCTCTTTCACCGCTCCGACCTGGAAATCTATGCACGTGCCTGGGAGGAAATTACTTCCGGCCGGTTGCGGTGAGCCCGGGTGAAAAACAATGTCCGTTCGCTTGAACGGGTGGGGTGAAAAAACGGGGCCGTCCCCTTTACGGAGGCGCCCCGTTTTTCGATCAACAGAAATTGCGCGTATTATGGAACGCTGCCAGGTTCGCTCCGCAGCAAACCGATGTTTCGTCGTACCGGGGCATTGGAGCGAACGGGGTACGACCACCAGCCTTTTTCATTTGCGGGCTGTGTTCAAAAAATCATGGCCGTTCAGAGGTTTGTGGAGGAGGCCGGGTTTAACTGCCCCGTGCTTTTTTCCCGCCACAGGCTCAGCCAGATGCGGATGCTGTCGCCGATAATCACCACCACCATGACCATCATAATTGCCGACAGAGTGGCGAGCAGATAATTGTGCTGGGGCAGGTAATTGTTGACGATGTTCTGATAACCGGCGGCCAGGGTGGTCACAGCCAGGAAAGCCATCGGGACGATGGTCGTCCAGGTGTATTTGCCCTTGCCTGTGCGGATGAGCATGGTGGTGCCGATGGCCAGGGCCGTGGAACCGAGCAGCTGGTTGGCCACACCGAAAAGGGGCCAGATGGTGGAGATGCTGCCGCCGTAGACCAGGTACCCCCAGGCCAGGCTCATCAGTCCGCCGGTAATGATAACCCCGGGCCACCAGTTGTGGTTGCGCAGCGGTTTGTACACCACTCCGCCCATCTCCTGCAGCAGGTAGCGGCCCACCCGTGTGCCGGCGTCGATGGTGGTCAGGATGAACAGCGCTTCAAACATGATGGCGAAATGATACCAGTAGCTCATCAGATACTGCAGCCCGGGAATGTTGGCGAAAATGTGCGCCATGCCCACGGCCAGCGAAACCGCGCCCCCCGGACGGCCGGCGACGTTTTCCCCCACCATTCGGGAGAGCAGAGGCAGGTCTTTCACATGCATGCCCAGTTTGGCGAAAACCGCCGGAGCCGAATTGATGGCGAAATAATCAGCCGGAGCCAGGCTGGTGGCGGCGATCAGGGCCATCAGCGCAACGAAGGATTCCACCAGCATGGCGCCGAAGCCGACGGCCTTGATGTCCCGTTCGTTTTCGATCATCTTCGGTGTGGTGCCGCTGCCGATGATGGCATGGAAGCCGGACAGGGCGCCGCAGGCGATGGTGATGAACATGAAGGGCCACACTTTGCCGGGGATGATCGGCCCGCCGCCGGCGGCGAATCTGGTCACCGCGGGCATTTGGAGCATCGGGTGGACGATCACGATGCCCACGGCCAGGGCCAGGATGGTGCCGATCTTCATATAGGTGCTCAAATAGTCGCGCGGGGTGAGCAGCAGCCATACCGGCAGGGCGGCGGCGGCAAAACCGTAGACGGCCAGGATGACGGAAAGCTGCTGTTTGTTAAACGTGAGCAGTGGCGCCAGGGTCGAATGCTCGACCACCGGTCCCAGAATCACGCCCAGCAGCACCAGGGCCACGCCGATCACGGTGGCTTCACCGATCCGCCCGGGGCGCAGCCAGCGCAGGTAGACGCCGATAAACAGGGCGATGGGGATGGTCACACCCACGGTAAAGGTGCCCCACGGGCTCTGGAAAAGGGCGTTGACCACCGGCAGGGCCAGGCCGGCCATGGTGATGATCAGGATGAAGAGGATGGCGATGGAGGCCATCCAGCCGGAAAAACCATCCAGTTCGCTTTTGGCGATTTCCGCCAGGGACAGCCCGTCGTGGCGCACCGAGGCGAAAAGCACCACCATGTCGTGCACCGCGCCGGCCAGCACGGCGCCGAGCAGAATCCACAGGGTGCCGGGCAGGTAGCCGAACTGGGCGGCCAGTACCGGGCCGATCAGCGGACCGGCGCCGGCGATGGCGGCGAAGTGGTGGCCGAAGACGAGCCACCTGTTGGTCGGCACGTAATCCCGGCCGTCGTTATGGCGTCGGGCCGGGGTGGTGCGTTTGTCGTCCAGGGTGAGTACTCTGGCGGCCATGAAAGCGCCGTAATAACGGTAGGACAGCACCAGGAATAAGGCCGCGATGATGACCAGAGTCAATGCGTTCACCAAAAGTCCCCCCTCAATCAACAAAATATTTTGTTACTTCGGCCGGCCGTCGTCCACGAAAATTATAAGGCCGGTTTGCACCGTCCGGTAAGTGGAGACTGACAAGCAGAAGAAAATGGGGGGCGAGCAGAAATATATCGAGATAAGGAGAAGCGCAGGGAAGCCCCGGACAAAAGCCGCGTCTTTTGTCCGGCGGGGGTGGTACCGCGGGGAGAAAAACGCCGTGCGGGAATATTCTGCGCGGGGTGGTGTTTCAGGACAGTCCCAGAATGGCCTTTAAATCTTTGACCTGGTTTTTGCTCACCGGGATCTGCGTGTGCTGTGTGTCATTCATCACCAGCCAGTAAGTACCCTTGAACCAGGGGATGATCCCTTCCACCCGGTTCAGGTTGACCACATAACTTTTATGCACGCGCAGAAAGCTTTCTTTTCCCAGACGTTCCTCCAGTTCGGCCATGGTGCCGGTGTATTCGTAGGCGTCGCCGTCGGTGTAAATCCGGGCGCCGCCCGCCCAGGCCCGTCCGTAAACCACCTCGTTGAAATCCAGCAGCCGGATCTGGCCGTTCTTTTCCACCGGCAATTTCTGCACCCGCGGTTTCTTTTCTTCCAGCAGCAGGGCCACTTTTCCCAGCGCGGAGGCCCAGTCGTCGACGTTTTCCTTCATCGCGTTGATTCGCTCGATGGTTTTGGCCAGGCGTTTTTCTTCAAAAGGCTTGAGAATGTAATCGACTGCACCCAGCTCAAAGGCCCGGACGGCGTATTCGTTGTAAGCGGTGGCGAACACCACCAGCGGGGGGCGGGGAAGGGAGAGCATCCGCCGGGCGGCTTCAAGGCCGGAAAGTCCGCGCATCTCAATGTCCATAAACGCCACATCCGGGGACAGTTTTTGGGCCAGGTCCAGGGCGGCGGCGGCGTTTTCCGCTTCGCCGACGACACGGCAGGCGGGATGGGCGGAAAGCAGAAATTTCAATTCGTCGCGGGCCAGGGGCTCGTCGTCAACCACAATAGCGGTGAAGGGCATACACACCCACTCCCTCTGTGTCGGCGTCCTTGGGGAAGCGCAGCACCACCGCCGTGCCCCGGCCGGGGCTGCTCGTAATCTGCAGCGCATAATTTTCTCCGTAAAGGCTTTTCATCCGTTCATTGACCAGGGACAGGCCCAGTCCGTTGCCGTGACCGTATCCCGGTTCGAGGATGCGGGTCAGTTCCCTGCCCGGCATGCCCACACCGTTGTCCCGGACGGTCACTTTGATCTCTTCCGCCTGTTCCTCCACCACAATCTCCACCTGCCCGCCGCCGGGTTTCGGCTGCAGTCCGTGTTTGACAGCGTTTTCCACCACCGGCTGCAGGGTGAAGGGGGGTACCGGGCAGGTCAGAGCCGCCGGTTCGATTTTCCTGACCACCTTAAGTTTATTGTCGAAACGGGCTCCTTCGATGGCCAGGTAGGCGTCCACATGATCCAGCTCTTCCTGCAGGGTGATCGGACTGTCATCCCGCTTCAGACTGTAGCGCAGAAAATCGGCCAGCCGGATGAGCAGTTCCCGGGCCGTATCGGGCCGCAGGCGGATCAGGGAGACAATGGCGTTTAAGGCGTTGAACAGGAAATGCGGATGCACCTGGGCCTGCAGCGCCTTTAATTCCGCCCGCGCACGCAGCTGCGCCTGGTGCTCCAGTTCGGCCAGTTCCAGCTGAGTGGAGAAGAGATGCGCCAGCCCCTGGATCAGTTCCAGATCCACCGCGTTGATGCTGTTTTCCCGGTCGTGGTAAAGCTTTAAGGAACCGATGATCTTTTCCCGGCGCTTCAGCGGTACTACTACGGCCGAGGCCAGGCGGCACTGTTTGTGCTGGCAGCCTATCTCGGCCCTGGTCTGGGCCAGCTGACACAAACCCGTTTCCATCGAGCGGCGGGTGGCCGCGGTGAGAATGGGATTGCCGGGGTGATGGTGATCCGCGCCCATGCCCACGTGGGCCAGGATCTGGTTTTGATCTGTAATGGCCACCGCCGCCACTTTGACTGAATGATAAATGATCCGGGCCGTTTCCAGCGCCGATTCCTGGTTCAACCCCCGGCGCAGATAGGGCAGGGTGCGGGTGGCGATGCGCAGCGCCTGCTGGGCCTGGCAGGCGGCGATGCGTTCCCGCTGTTCACCGGCGGTTTTGACAATGACCATAAAGATGGCGATGCCCACGGAGTTGACGGCAATCATGGGCAGGCCGATGATTTTGACCAGTTCCCAGGCCTCGGAAAAAGGTTGAGCGGTGAGCAGGATAATCACCATCTGCATCACTTCTCCGGCCAGGCCGGTGAGCAGGGCCGCCGGCCAGGAAACGGGGCTGCGCCGGTAATGCTGCTGCACCAGACCGCCCATGGTGCCTTCCGCCACGGCGGCCAGAGCGCAGGAAAAGGCGGTGAAGCCGCCGAGCAGGTAGCGGTGCACACCGGCCAGCAGGCCGGCGGTGAAACCGACCAGCGGTCCGCCCAAAAGACCGGCCACCATTACGCCGATCACCCGGGAATTGGCCAGCGCGCCGTGAATGGAAATGCCGGCGTAAGTACCGACGATGCCCAGACCGCCGCCGGTTAACGCCAGTATTAGTCTGTCCCGTCCGGTCAATTGCTTGTATAAAATGCGCTGGAAAAAGGCCGTGCGCGACAGTATAAAGGCCGCCGTGGCCACCATGCTCATCCGTTCGGCCAGAGTCAGGGCCAAAGACCAGGTCATAATGTTTCTCCCTCCGGCTGATCTGCAAAAATTTACGCACTTTTAGTATAACAGAGAAAAGAAGCGCCGTCATTAGTGAACAGCGCCCAGCCGGTCGAGGAGGCGCCCGCAGCGAAGCCTCCGTTTGTTTACGGAGGCTTCGCGGAAGGAAAGCCGGGGCCGGGGGCGTTAGTCCTCAATGCCGGCCAGGCTGCGGGCCAGTTTCTTTTTCGCCTCGAGATCGGTGAGGGCGTAAAGGGCCATTTTCTGCGCCTGGGGTGAGCCGGCGCCGTGCCAGGTGCCGGCGCCGTGCAGGCCGGCGCACCAGTTCTGGATGAACTTGGCCATGCGCAGCCTTAATTCCGCCGGCGCGGCGGCGCGCATGAATTTGCGCACGTAGCCGCCCGTCTCCGGGTTTTCCAGGTCCAGTTCCGAGGGCATGGTCACGGCCATGCCGCCGCCGATATCACCGGCCCATTTCATAATTTCCCAGAAGCCGTCGGCCACGGTCAATTTGGCCACGTTGCCGAAAATATCGTCCGGCATGTAGAATCCGGAGCCGACCGGCTCCTCCCGGCCTTTCAGCGCCGCCGCCAGGGTGCAGGCGTGACAGGTTTCGCTGATCCGGATCATGTCGGTGATTTTCTCCACGATATGCGGCGCTTTCTGCACACCGGAATATTCGGCCATCTGCTGGGCGGCGCCGATGATCAGATCGGCGAAGCCCACTTTGCACGCTCCGCCGCAGTTCATGCGGTGCGTCTTGGCGAAGCGGGCGATCAGGCGGCCGCTGTATTTGACTTCGCCGCACATGAAAACACGTTCCCAGGGGATGAAAACGTCATCGAAAACCATGATGCAGGTTTCCCGCTGGCCGTAAAGAGGATTGCCCAGGTATTTGGTGTCGGGCATCAGTTCCCGTTCGGCCGTAAACGGCGTGTACTGGCTGATGTAGGTCAGCCCCGGCGCGCCGTTGGGTACGGCGAAGGCCACGGCGAATTTTTCTTCCCCCGGGCGCATGCCCATGGTGGGGATGACGATGGTTTCATGGGCGCCGATGGCGCCGCTCTGACTGACCTTGGCCCCGCGCACAACAATGCCGTCGGGCCGCTGTTCGGCCACATGCACGTATACGTCCGGGTCTTCCTGCTGTCCCGGGCGTTTGGTGCGGTCCCCTTTCGGGTCGGTGACCGCGCCGCTTACGGCCAGGTCGTTCTCCTGTAAATATTTCAGATGGTTGATGAATCGCCGGTGGTAATCTGTGCCCAGGTCGCGGTCCATTTCCCAGGTGATGCCGGCCAGGGCGTTGAGCGTATCCGCCCCCACGCAGCGGTAATTGCAGGTGCCCAGCATCTGACTGGTGAGAATGGCCATTTCGGCCCGTTTTTCCAGGTCGGCCGTACTCCGGGCGATGTGCAGGCAGCGGCTCACCCTTTCTCCGGTCAAAGGTGAAACGGCGGTCATGATCTCCCGGTACTGCGGGTCTTCGGCCAGTTCATAGACCCGGGCGTTGGCCCTGACCACCGTCATGGTGGTCGGGTTCTCCATCAGTTTAACCTGCCTGCCGCCCAGGAAAATGCGGGGATTGAGTGACTGCATGCTCTCCAGGTATTCAGCCGCTGTTTTCATGAATGACACCTCCGATTAATTTTCGCCGTTCGACTGATTGATAGGGGTATATGCAATTTAAATTTCGCTCCCTTTACCCGATCCGTTTCCGCATCCCGGCGGGTTGGGGAAGATACGGGACCGGTTTATGTTGTTTGCCGCAGTCGCGTATATATTTCTTTCACCTGCCTTTCCGTTTCTGCCAGGGGACCGTCGTTATAAATGACGTAATCGGCGAACTGCAATTTTTCCTCCAGCGGCGCCTGGGCGGCGATTCTTTTTTGCGCTTCCTCGCGGCTGAAGCCGCGACCCCGCAGGCGCTGCATCTGTGTTTCGGGGCCGGCGTAGACAACGATGATTTTTTCCACCAGTTCCCGGGCCGCCGTTTCAGTCAGCAGAGGTACGTCTTTAATAATTACGGCGCGGGGATCATTTTCCAGTATCCGCCTGGTGATTTCCCGGTCCGCTTCAAATACCCGCGGGTGCACAATGCGGTTGAGCCGGGCCAGTTGTCCGGGATCGTCGAAAACAATCCGGCCCAGTTTTTGCCGGTTGATCGTGCGGTCGGGATTTAAAACATCCGTTCCGAAATGTTGCACGATTTCCCGCCAGGCGGGGCGGTCCGGTTCGATTGCGGAGTGGGCCAGCTCATCAAAATCGATGATCCGGGCGCCCAGTTTTTTGAACAATGAGGAAACTGTACTTTTTCCGGTGGCGATGCCGCCGGTCAGACCAGCAATCATTTCCGACTCCTTCCCTGTAATCGGTTGCAGACAGCCGTTTTACCAGCGGGAAACCCGGCGCGGCGGTACTCCCAGTCCGGTTATCGGCCTTCCTTTGACCAGTTCGTGGTATCCCGGCGGCATACCCGGCAGGGGGTCGCAGGCCGTCCCGTGGTAGGGGATTGGGTACTGCACCCCCCGGGAGTAGAGCTCCTCCAGGTTGCGTTCCACTTTTTCCACGTATGCGGGGGGCAGGGCGATGTACAGTTCGTCATCCTGCACGTGGCCGAATCTTCTTTCCCCGAAACAGGGGATGGTCAGGGCCGGCTTGCCTGTCAGGTGGCACTGGGCGATGGCGTCCGAGCAGGAGCTTTCCCCCACGCAGAAAAATTGCATCCGCTCATAATCGTTAAACTGCAGGGCGTTGATGATCAGCATCATCTGGGCGGCGTTTCCGTAAATGAGCACCATGTCCGGCTCGAACGGGTTGTACACCTGTGGCGCCAGCAGCACGGCCCGGTATCTGCCGTTGGGAATGCGCGGAATGGCCGCCTCGCATTTTCGCCCCTCCTCCTTATCCCGGCACCACACCAGACTGCGGAAAGTACCGTCCAGTACCTCTTCCGGCGGATCGGCCAGGCCGATTACGGTGGCGCACATGCCGCGGGGAAAATCCTCCGCCGTGGCGCCGACCGTCCAGTCATAGGTGCGCACCATGGTGATCAGCTGGCACAGAGTGGTTTTGTGCGCGGGCCGGCGCGCCCATTTGTTTTGTTTCAATTCTTCCCCGTCTGTGAGCAGCTTCAAACCGACCGGAAATGTTTTCAAGCGGAGCAGGGCTTCAATTTTGCGGATTAACTCCGTCCAATCCGGTTTGCCGGACATTTTTTTCCCCTTCTTTCTCTTTCTTATTGGCGGCCGTGATTTTTCCCCGCCACCGGCAAGTGAAAAAGGTGGGGGTCGTACGCCGCCGCTTTGCTCCTCCGTTGCGGCGAAACCCCGGCCCGCCGCGGTCAGAACCGGCGGCAATCGCCGCCGCCTGTTGCCTCGGCCGGCAAATCCGGCGGGGCGGCACTGCCCGGCGTGCAATGCGCGCCGCCGGTTTATCCGGCGAAACCTTCCGGCCCGCCTTAATCGATACGCGACTCCCGGCGGCTTGAACGGTGAAAATAGTCGGCCCTGAAAGAGCCGCTTTTCAAGGCGGCAATTAATTCCGCCTGGCTGTGTATCCCGGCGGCAAAGAAGGTTGCGCAGCGGCCGATTTCGTCGGCGTGATGGGCGTCGCTGCCGCCGGTGGCGGGAAGCCCCGTTTGGCGGCCTGCGGCCAGGGCCATCTCATTTTCTTTTCTGGTCGATTTGCCGCTGTGTGTTTCTATTGCCTGTACGAGTTGAAAAATTTTTCGCTGGCAGGCGTTTTCCACGGTCAGCTGCAGGTCGGCGAAGCCGAAAAGCAGGAAACCGCGGAACGGGTGGGCGTAAACTATGAACCCCCCGGCGGCGGCGACTTTGCGCCCCAGTTCTTCCGGGTCGACAACCGCCGGCTGATCTTCCGTCAGACCGAAAACCAGCAGGTGGCCGTCCCTGGTTTCCACTTCCTGGCCGCAAAAAATGGGGTAGTTGTATTTGCGGCGCAGAAAATCCAGTTCCCCGGAGCGCCACAGCCTGCCGTGTTCGGTAAAGCAGACGGCGTCCAGGCCGATGCTTTTGGCCCGGCGGATGGCTTCTTCCGGGTCCAGTCTGCTGCAGGCGGAAAGGTGGGAGGTGTGTACATGCAGGTCGACAATCATGGCGGCTCACTCCGTTTTCAGCACCAGACAGCTGTTTTGCAACGCCGGAACGCGGGGCAGATGCACCGCGGCGTATTTTTCCGGGTCGATGCCCTGTTTTTGAGCTTTTGCCCGGTGTTCAAAAAAGGCGCAGCGCAAAATCGCATCACAGCATTCCAGCAGCAGATTGGCGAAATGACGGCATCCCTCCCGGCCGATGCGCCGGTTGATCAGGCTGATCAGGTTCGGTTCGTCCAGATGAAGGCCGACGGCCCGGTCGAGCACCGCGAGGGCGCGGGGGCATTCCGGAGTGGTAATGCGGCGCATCTCCCCTTTTATCGCGGTGATCCGGTATTC
>Ga0315298_1008478_pt1 | contig 13101 bp, 11 predicted proteins | sample WHS_1_MG_FD_203077 | JGI IMG/M metagenome (GOLD analysis project Ga0315298, IMG submission 203077) | Extremophilic microbial mat communities from Washburn Hot Springs, YNP, Wyoming, USA - WHS_1_MG | ecosystem: Environmental > Aquatic > Thermal springs > Hot (42-90C) | place: USA: Wyoming...
CTGCTTCAATCTGATGTTTCGGGAACAATTTTTCTTCCTTTCGTGTACCGCTCTTTGGTATGTCGATTGCCGGGAATATACGGCGGTCAGCAAGTTTCCGGTCAAGGACGAGTTCCATGTTACCTGTGCCTTTGAATTCCTGAAAGATAAGTTCGTCCATCCTGCTGCCCGTTTCGATAAGGGCAGTAGCAATGATAGTCAGAGAGCCTCCGTGTTCGATCTTACGCGCTGAGGCAAACATCTTTCTTGGCACTTCAAGAGCACGGGCGTCAATACCGCCTGTCATTGTCCTGCCTGTGCCGCCGAATACATTGTTGTAAGCTCGTGCCACACGAGTAAGAGAGTCAAGAAGCACAAAAACATCTTTTCCTGTTTCAACCATTCTCCTGCATCGTTCAATCATGAACCGTGAAAGCCGAACATGAGTTTCAAGATCTTGGTCATTGGACGAAGCCACAACTTCTGCTTTTACTGAACGTTGAAAATCTGTAACCTCCTCGGGACGTTCGTCAATTAGTAATACAAGGCAATAAACCTCCGGGTGATTTGTGGTAATTGCATTTGCGATTTGTTTAAGAATTGTTGTTTTACCTGTTCTTGGAGGTGCAACAATGAGTCCGCGTGTGCCCTTACCAATCGGAGTAACAAGGTCAATAATCCTTGTTTCTATTAGGTCCGGTGTGGTTTCAAGTTTAAACTTTTCGATGGGATCGATAGTTGTGAGATTTTCGAAACGGGTCGATTTAAGAAATTCCTGGAACGGCATTCCGTCCACAGTCTCTATGGTTTTTAACTGCGGACTAACACCTCGATGCGGAGGTTGGAGTTTCCCAACAATAAAAGACCCTTCACGCAAATAATTACGTTTTATTGTGTCAGGTGTTACAAAAATATCTGTAGGTTTTGGAGCGTAAAAATTCTCAGGAGACCTGAGAAATCCAAAACCTTTTTCGGATATCTCAAGATAACCAGAGCCAACTTCCGGTATTGTTTGAGTAGCAGTTGTGCTCATAATTTTACTATTTTGTATCAGTGCAATAATAATTTTTTATTTAAACAAGGAGTTATTTGTAACCCGCAATACGGGTGAACATTGAACATGGGAAACCGTTTCGCCGAAATTTACCCTGACTTAACGGCTAACGGATAACCTTAAACTCACACCTAAAATTTATACATTTTAGAAAAAAATCAAGTGCTTTTCTTAATTTTTTTATAAAATTTAAAAACAACATAATAGATTGCCAAAAAACAGAGACCTATTTTTACCTTCCTTTTCATTATTATCGCATTAAAGCCATAAAGTTACAATATTTTTTATCCCTGAATCCTTGTAGTAAAAAATTGGGTAACAAGATTTTTATGCATAAACAAAAGATTCAGGGTTTTCGTTGTAGAGCCTTTATTTTATTGACTTTATTGTAAAAATCTATTAGTAAATTGTTCGATATCAAATATGCCAGCGTTTATTTTTATCATAAGTTTATGAAGATAAAAGTCTGGGGATGCCGTGGTTCTATTGCTGCTCCCGGTCCTGATACACTACGTTATGGAGGTAATACCACATGCGTAGAAGTTATCAGCAATAGCGGGACAGAAATTGTTATTGACGCTGGCTCAGGCGCCCGGAATCTTGGTAAAGAGTTGTTAAAGAAAGAAACAAAAACTATTTATCTTCTTCTGACTCATGCCCACTGGGATCATCTTCTTGGTTTTCCGTTCTTTGAACCTGCTTACAGTGCAGATTTTACAATTTATTTGTGCGGAGGCCCAAAAGCGCGCGACTCGATAAAAGACTATTTTTACCATCAAATGCAGGCGCCTTATTTTCCCATTGAAATGGAACTCTTGCATGCAACATTTGAATTTGGATTCGAAAATGCTCACGGCAATTCTATCGAAAATATACAGGTTGACTCAATTCAGTTAAGCCATCCAAACGGTGGATATGGATTTAAATTAACTGAAAATGGGAAATCGTTCGTATTCCTTACAGACAATGAACTCGGGCATCCTCATGATAGTTCACTCCGTTTTGAAGATTATGTGAATTTCTGCAAAGATGCTGATCTCCTTTTCCACGACGCGCAGTTCACAGACGAAGAGTATATCGAGCGAAAAGGATGGGGACATTCGTGTTACAAAGATGCGTTTAACCTTGCTGTAAAAGCCGGCGTTAAAAGATTAGGATTTTTCCATCACGACCCCGATCGTTCAGATGATGAACTGGACAGAATCGTTAAAGATTATGTGGAAAAGGCAAAATCAATTTCGCCGGGCATGAGCGTTTTCGCCGTCGCTGAAGGAATGGAATTTGATGTTTAGGAAAAGTAATTAATTATGCGTGTTTTTTTCTACTGATTCGCTATCGCAAATAGTTTAGTCATTGTTGCAATGTAGAGTGTGTTGTTTGCTGCGACAGCAGAACTGCTTATTGGACTTCCAAGGTCAATTGTGTGAAGAACGCGTTTTTCCCGCGATGCAGAAAGAATACAGAAGTCTCCGCGTCTTGAACCAATAAATACTTTGTTGTCTGCCACAAGCGGCGATGCCCATATAGCTCCTTTCAACTGGTGAGTCCAGATCTTTTCGCCAGTTTCAGCATCAATACAGTTTAGATTTCCACCAGAATCGCCTACAAAAACAAGACCATTAAAAATCGCAGGTGTGGACATTGAATGTTTGTCCAGAGGACAACTCCAAAGTTTCCCATTTTGCGTAATATCGCCTGTTTTTGTCGCATCTATGCAGAAGAGCCATGCCTGATCTTTTCCCCACCATTCATCGCCCCCTGCTGTTACATACACCCGATTTTTATAAACAACAGGCATGCTTTTAATGTTGCTCGGACTTTCTCTGCGATTTCCGATGTAGCGATGAACGTCTTCTTTTGGAGCGGTAGGGTCGCAATCAAATCGCCATATCCGTTTTAATTTGACAACTTCACCTTCCTTAGGCGCCTGTCTAAGGGCTTCAAATGCATAAACGACACCGTCACCACCGCAAAAAATTACAAGCTCCCTACCATTAATATTTGCAAGCGCTGGCGATGACCATGTACAGTGAAAAATTCTCGGACCAATTTTCTCGTCATCCATAGCCACCAACCGTCCCGTATGTTTTTCAAGGGCGATGAGGCTTGGTGCATCCGGCGCACGAATCCGCCGATGTGTATTGTCAACACCGTTGCCGGTGTTTATGTAAATAAAATCCCCGTGGATAAGAAACGATGAATGAGCAGAATCATGCGGATAAGTCTTAACCGTTCCATGGATATCAAAAACCCAGAGAATATCGGCATCAGTGGTGTCCATTGGAATCGGTTCGCTGTTTTTTGGAGCAAGTAAAACGGATTCGTTTGTAAATGGACCATTGTTCCCATCAGCCATTCCATTAATATCCAGACACATTGCCTCGCCCCGGTTGCTAAGAATATACACCCTGTTGCTTTCCACTGTCGCCGGAGAACAAATACCTGCTTTTGGCCAATCCTGATAAATGTCGTCGCTGTATTTCGGGACAACAAGTTGCCATAAAAATTTTCCGTCTTTTTCATCAAAACACATTAATACGCCCCTATCTCCCTTGTATTTTGGATTTCTTGGCTTGTCGTTGTTAGTTCCGATAAAAACCCGTCCATTTGCAATCACAGGGGTAGAATGTGTCTGTGAACCAAGTTCGGCGATCCATTTTATGTTCTTCCTTGTTACCGGGTCAAATTCCGATGGTAATCCTTTTTCTTTCGACACCATGTTATGGGTAAACTTTTCTCCCCATTGAGGACTATCCTCGCCTGTGCATTTCACAATCACCGCACCCGATAACAAGAAAATTAATAATAACTGTATCATAAGCCTCAGTATTGAATATTCGACGAATTTCCCCTTAAAAAAAATCAAATTCATCTGAGAAATTCAATTGGAATGAATCTTTTAATTTAGTTGAAAAAGTTTAAAGGGGATAATTAAAAGTTGTTTTAATCTGAAAATTCTTGCCCTTAACATTCTTTTTATATGATTATTTATTATACCTATGAATAAAGTGCGTTTAGGAATAGTTGGTCTCGGAAATATTGGAAGATACCACGCCGAATATCTTCAGGCTGGAAAGGTAACTGGCGCCGAACTCGTTGCGGTCGCAGATGCCTACACGCCGAATCTTGAAAAATATAAACACCTTAAAACATTCGAAAAAAGCGAGGATTTAATCCGGAGTGGTCTGATTGATGCACTTATTATAGCAACCCCTCACTATCTCCATACGACAATCGGCATAGACGCCTTGGAAAATGGTCTTCATGTTATGGTCGAAAAACCAATATCTGCCCATAAGGCAGACGCTGAACGCCTGATTGCTGTCGCAAAGAAACATCCCAATCAGATATTTGCTGGTATGTTTCAGTTAAGGGTTGAACCTCGCTATGTTAAAATAAAAAAGCTGATCCAGAACGGCGAACTCGGCAACCTTGTCCGGATTAACTGGATAATCACAGACTGGTTCAGAACCGAAGCCTACTATGCAAGCAGCGACTGGCGCGCCACATGGAAAGGCGAGGGCGGCGGCGTTCTCCTCAACCAATGCCTCCATCAGCTGGACATCCTTCAATGGCTTTGCGGAATGCCCTCTATGATTCGCGGCTTTTGCCAATTCGGACGTTATCATGACATTGAAGTCGAGGACGATGTTACCTGTTACATGGAGTGGGATAATAAAATGACCGGCGTTTTCATATCTTCCACAGGCGAGGCACCGGGTACAAACAGACTGGAAATTTGCGGAACCCGCGGCAAGGTAACTCTTGAAAATAATAAACTGACGTTCATCCGTCTCGAAACCGATATGATTGAGTTCATTAAGACTTCGAAAAGCGCTTTTGCCAAACCGGAATTTTGGAATGTGGAAATTCCGTTCGAAACAATTCCAAACACACATGCTATCCTTATGCAGAACTTTGTTAATGCAATCCTGAACGGCGAGCCATTGATTGCTCCGGGAGAGGAAGGGCTCGGTTCAGTCGAACTTGCTAACGGTTTTGTCTTTTCTTCTCTCCTGAATGCACCGATTAAACTCCCCATGGATGGACTGGCATGGGAAAAGAAACTTCAGCAGCTAATCGCCGAGTCCAAACACCAGAAAAAGGTGATGAAAGTTTCTACAGACGATTTTACAAAGTCGTTTAACAGGTAAGATTGTTAAAATCCACAATATTAAACCAGACTTGCAGGCTTATGATTTTGATGGGAATAGCAGATGAAGCAGGCGCAAATATTGATACCCAGATAAAAGCAACCAAAGAACTCGGATGGAAGTATATTGAAATGCGAAATGTGGAAGTCCCCGGGTATCCAAAGGCAAATCTCCACGATATTCCCGATGAGGCATTCGAAATCGTTTGCAGTAAGTTAAAAGAGTCCGGGGTAGGTGTTTATTGTTTTGGTTCCACTATAATGAACTGGGCAAAAAAGGTCACAGACCCGTTCCAGATTACACTCGATGAAACAAATCGGGCTATTAAACGGATGAAACGGCTTGGTTCAAAATACATAAGAATTATGAGTTTTAAACCGGGTGATGACGAAACATCTATTCCGGATGAGGTTTTCAGAAAGGTACGGGAAATTACAAAAATGTTTCTGGACGAGGGGCTGCAACCAGTTCACGAGAATTGTATGAATTATGGAGGAATGAGCCCTGACCATGCATTGGAGTTGCTCGAGAAGGTACCGGGGTTAAAATGGGTTTTCGACACGGCAAATCCAGTGTTCAATCCAGACAGACGAAAGCCAAAGCCATGGCCACGACAGGATGCATGGGAATTCTGGGTTGCTGTCCGTGACTTTGTGGAGCATATCCATATAAAAGACGCAACATGGAATCCAGCCAAAAACGATGCAGACTATAACTGGCCTGGCGAAGGGCAGGGACGTGTACGCGATATTTTAAAAGACGCTTTCTCACGTGGTTACAATAAAGGGATTTCGATTGAACCCCACCTTGCAGTCGTTTTCCACGACGCATCTGTAACGTCTTCCGAACAGGTTATGTTTAATAGTTATGTTGAATATGGAAGAAGACTTGAAAAATTAATTTCGGAAACAAAAACTGAATTAAATAAAAAATAACGAGGAGCGGATTCTGGATTATCGGGATACACAGAAATATGCTTTAATGATGAACGGCAATTTAAAACAGAAGGATTCCGGAAAGTTGGATAAATTACTTGCGCAGGTGTGTGTTATGTGTCCTGTTTGCCGCAGGGCAAGAAAAAAACAAACAGGAATGGCTTTTGATTTTGTGCGGAAGGTGGAAGATAAGGTGTGTCCTTTTTGCGCTGCTTATTACAGGGTTTATGGGAAGAAATCTCATGAACCTTAATCTGAGATAACAGTAAAAATTAAGCGCAACCCGTAGAAATATAGATTGAATTTAGAAGTATAGAATTGTAAGTTTTTAATATGCACATACCGGGGACGATACAATCGGTTTTAAATTTGAAACAAAATCCTTCTCTGGTCTATACAGTAAGACCGGATGCAACAGTTTTTGAAGCGCTGCAGATTCTTGCCGAGAAAAATATTGGGGCACTTCTCGTAATGGAAGGAGATAAGCCTGTTGGTATATTTTCTGAAAGGGATTATGCAAGAAAATGCATCCTACTTGGTAAATACTCAAAAGATACGTTTGTAAAAGATATTATTTCGACAAATTTAATCACCGTTTCACCGGATGAGAGTGTAGAAGAGGCAATGCGTTTGATGACCGAACACCGCGTCCGTCATCTTCCCGTAATTAAAGACGGAAAAGTGGTTGGGTTAGTCTCTATTGGCGACCTCGTTAATTATATAATCAAAACGCAGGATCAGATTATAAAACAGATGGAAAACTATATTCATGGCACTTACACAGTTTAAACTGGTAATTTTAGATTAATTTTATGATTATCATATTTGAGAGTATTGATTAAACTTCTTTATAATCAATGGGTTATAAAAATCAGGTATAGATGTTAATCATATAGCCGCATTATATCATTTAATCCGGAAAATTGTCCATAGAGAGCCAATTATTTTGATTTGTAACTTCTTTATTATCAGCGGGTTTTGATTCTGCCATCTTTATCTCTGGTTTCTCATCTGAAGTTATACTTTTTTCAGCATGTATTTTTGTTGCTTTTGATGATGTTGCCTTCTCCGAAATTGCCTTTTTGAGAATAAATTCAATCTCGCTATTGATACTGCGGCAATCTTCTTCAGCCATTTTTAGAATAGCGTCATAAAGGTTTTTATCAATTCTTAACAAAAATGTTTTTTTAGGCGTCTGACTCATACCAAAATGATATCATAATAAAATCATCATTCAAATAGAAAACTTGATAAAATATTAATCAACGACAATCGAATTGAAGTCTCTGGCTATATTTAAAGAAACAATTATGGAATCTGGTCGTTGTTATGTTCCTTTGTTCTGTAATTGGACATTTCTATACAGGCATAGGCGTTGTGATTATGGATACTTTCGTAATTTTCGGCTTCAACCTTAAACCATGTTACATCGGGATGCGCTTTTAATTTTACTGCTACATTTCTGACGAGGTCTTCGACAAAAACAGGGTTTTTATAGGCGTGTTCGGTTACATATTTTTCATCCTGCCGCTTTAAAAGACCATATAATTCGCAACTTGCACAACTTTCAACTAATGCTATAACATCTTCAATCCAAACAGTTTTTAAATATCTGAGTTGCACAGTTACTGTTCCTCTCTGGTTATGAGCGCCGAAGTCGCTTATCGCCTTTGAACATGGACAGAGTGTAGTTACATTTACTTTTACCGTAAGCACAAAGTCAATATCGTCACCGCAGGCTGTTGCGTCGAAGCGCGCTATATAATCCATCAGACTTTCCAGTTTTGATACAGGGGCTTTTTTTGTGAGAAAATACGGAAACTCAACTTCTATATGCGCTGTGGCTGATTTAAATTTTCTCTGCATCTCTCTTAATATTTCAGGAATACTATCTACATGAATAATTCTTCCATGTGAATTTAAGACCTCGATGAAGCGGCTCATGTGTGTGCCTTTGAATTCTTTTGGCAAGTCAACGAACATGCCTATTGTTGCCACTGTATTCTGTATGGCGTATGCCTTATCGAGAACCTGAATTGGGAATTTAACATCCCGGACACCGACTTTATAAATCGGGATATTGCGGAAATCAGGCTCATTTTGTTTGTCCTGAATCGGTTTCTGATGTGGTTTTATATCGGCGCTCATTGTTTTACTCCTCTTGAAAATTGTTATTCATGTTTAGATTTTACGGGATATCAAGTCCTGCAACCCACGCACAGCCGCGTCTGAAAAACTCGGGGACAGAGGAATTCGTAATTGCCTTTACATCGTGTCCTAATACTGTATGGAATACTCTGCCTTTTCCATAATTAAGGACGAATCCCATGGGATAGAGTTTATTATCTACTTTTGAGCGCGCCGCAGCAATAACGTGAATTGGGGCATCACCATCAAGGCAGGTGTACAATTCGTCATCGGTTTTGAAATCTTTTAAACCACGCGTGATAGGATGTTCTTTATCGACGATTTCAACGGTAAATTCTCCTCTCGGGTCATGTGCGCGCAATTTAGGATTCCAGACTCTTCCAGCTATGTTTTTGAATTCATCCCAATCCTGCCATGCCCCGCACGCAAAGTGGATTAACATAAGGCCGCCGCCATTTTTCACAAATTGCTGAAGATTTGTCCTTGCTGAGAATGGGGGTGAAGTGGTTTGCCAGTTCATGAAATGGAGCAACACGGCGTCGAATTGTCTCAGATCCACTTTTCCAAGCTCGTTTGGATTGTAAAGAACGTCGATGATTAGACGAGGGTCTTCTGAAAGCAGGTTTGTCAGGGCAGGTGTAGTTTTTTTCCATTCGTGTCCGGGATAATCAATACCTGTGACAATAAGAATACGAGCTTTTTTATTGGTGGTTTGCTGGGAAAATGCAAGATTTATAAATCCCGTTATTGAGATGAAGATTGTCAATGCAAAAACGAGTTTGCAAAAAAGACGAATAAGAGGCTTTCGATCTAACAAGGGGTCAGAAACTGCGGGTTTTCCGGTGACGGAAATCTGACTTACACAGAAATTTTTATTGTTCTGCATGTTTAATAAATTAATTAATTACGTGAGTTATGCAACTTTAATTTGGCAAATGTCCCGATAGATGGTATAAATAAAGATGAACAAAGCGTCCTCGTTTGGGAGAGCGCGGCTGGAGAAAATCCAGCATTAAAAAGGTGATTTACCTGATGTTCGGATTTTAGAGTTAATTGAACGGATTTTGAAAAATGAGCGATATATACAACAACATACTTGTCCCGATGGTGGTTGAGCAGACAGGTCGCGGCGAACGCGGCTACGACATCTATTCCCGTCTGCTGGTTGACCGGATTGTTATTCTTGGAACTCCAATAGATGATACGGTGGCAAATCTAATCATTGCCCAGCTTTTGTTCCTCCAGATGACCGACCCGAAGAAAGATATTCATCTTTATATCAACTCGCCGGGTGGTAGCGTAACCGCTGGGCTGGCAATTTATGACACCCTTCAGTTTGTAACATGCGATGTAAACACTTATTGTATCGGACAGGCAGCGAGCATGGGTGCAGTTTTGCTTGCTGCCGGGACAAAAGGAAAACGATTTGCTCTGCCTAATGCGCGGATTTTGATTCACCAGCCGTGGGGTGGCGTGCAGGGACAAGCGACAGATATTAGCATTCAGGCGCGCGAAATTTTGCGGTTAAAAGACAGACTTAACGAAATACTTGCAAAGCACACAGGCCATACAGTCGAGGAAATCGCGCGGGACACTGAACGCGATAAATTCATGTCTGCCGAAGAGGCAAAAGAGTACGGTTTAGTTGACCATGTTGTGGTTTCCCGGAAGGAAATTGTTCCACAGGGCGAGAAAAAACCTTAATGTCCGGGGATTTTTAAATGGCGCATCCCAAAAATTTAGCGATGTGCAGTTTCTGCGGGAAGACCCGCGCAGAAGTCCGTAAGCTTATTCAGGGACCGGGTGTCTATATCTGTGACAGTTGTGTTGAGCTTTGCAAAACTGTAATTGATAAAGAACTTGCCGCAGAGGCAAGGAAACAAATTGCAAAATTCCGTGTGCCGAAGCCCGCGGAGATAAAGGCTCATCTTGATGAATATTGTATCGGACAAGAATACGCAAAGAAAGTTTTAGCCGTTGCAGTTCACAATCATTACAAGCGAATTCTTCATCAATCTATACCAGAAGAGCAGGATTCTGATGATGGGCAGGATAATGGTGTTGAAAAGAATAAAAAGGATGTTGAGATTGAGAAAAGCAATATTCTTTTAATTGGTCCCACGGGTTCAGGAAAGACACTGCTTGCAAGGACTCTGGCAAAATTTCTCGATGTCCCGTTTGCAATTTCGGATGCGACAACTCTGACTGAAGCCGGTTATGTAGGCGAGGACGTCGAAAACGTGATTTTGCGTCTTTTGCAAAATGCGAATTTTGACATAGAACGCACAGAGCGGGGCATTGTTTACATAGATGAAATAGATAAGATTGCTAAAAAGAGCGAAAATGTCTCAATTACGCGTGATGTTTCAGGGGAGGGCGTTCAGCAGGCATTGCTGAAGATTCTTGAAGGGACAATCTGCAATGTTCCTCCGCAAGGTGGACGAAAACATCCGCAACAGGAATACATTCGGGTCAATACAACGAACATTCTGTTTATCTGCGGCGGTGCATTTGTAGGTCTTGATAAAATCATTCAGAGACGACTCGGTAACCGGGTGATGGGATTTGCGGCTTCGAGTCAGAAAATTGAGGAACTTTACCTTGAGCAGAAAAAGATAATGCATCTTGTTGAACCCGAAGATTTGCTATCATTTGGTTTTATACCTGAATTTATAGGGCGTTTGCCGATTGTGGCTGTTTTGGATGAACTTACACAAGAACAACTTGTAAGAATTCTTACCGAACCAAAGAATGCCCTTACCCGTCAATACATTAAATTAATGGAGATGGAAGGTGTAAAACTGGAGTTTACGCCCGACGCTTTAAATGAACTTGCGGCACAGGCTATTAAGAAAGGCACAGGGGCAAGGGCATTACGGAGTATCCTTGAGAAATTGATGCTAGATGTAATGTATGAAGCGCCGGGGAACAAGGATATAACAGGTGTTAAAATAAACCGCGAAGTCGTCCTCGGCCACTCCAAACCAATCCTTTCTTTCAAAACCGGTAGCAAAGCCGCAGCATAATTTTCTTGATTCGCTAAAATGGTTATGAACAATCAATCAAAACCTATACCATTGTTGTATTATGACAGCGCGTTTTGAACCATCACAGTTTGTAGCGACACATCTGAAAAATATTCCGCGGAGCGGGATTCGGGATTTCTTCGAACTCGTTCAGGGGATGCAGGATGTGATTTCGCTCGGTATCGGCGAACCTGATTTTGTAACTCCATGGCATATTCGCGAGGCGGCAATTTACGCTCTGGAACGCGGAAAAACAAGTTATACATCGAATCTGGGATTGTTTAAACTTCGGGAAGTTCTTTCCAGACACATTGCCAAAAATTTTGGTGCATATTACAACCCGGCAAATCAAATTCTGATAACGGTTGGTGTAAGCGAGGCGATGGACATTGCATTGCGGGCTCTGATAAATCCGGGGGATGAGGTTTTATATCATGAACCGTGTTATGTTAGTTATTCGCCGTCAATAGTTATGGCGCATGGAATACCAAAGCCAGTATCTTGTTCTGCAGAGGATGGTTTTACATTAAAAGCCGAGCAAATTGAAAAACAGATAACCGAACGCTCTAAGGTTCTTGTTCTTAATTTCCCCACCAACCCCACAGGCGGAACATTGACCCGCGAAGAATTACAGAAAATTGCCGATGTAGCAATCCGTCATAACCTTGTTGTGATCACGGATGAAATTTATTCCGAACTGACATTTGAAGGCGAACATGTGAGCATAGTTTCAATTCCGGGGATGGCAGAAAGGACGATATTCCTGCATGGTTTTTCGAAGGCTTATGCAATGACGGGATTCCGTCTTGGCTATGCTTGCGGGCCCGCTGAATTAATCGAAGCGATGATGAAAGTTCATCAGTATTCTATGCTCTGTGCAAGCATCATAAGTCAGGAGGCGGCTATTGAGGCGATTTTGAACGGTGAAGCGTCAATGCTTGAAATGCGGGAACAATACAGAATAAGACGAAACTTTATTGTAAATGCGCTTAACGAGATGGGGTTAAAATGCCACATGCCACGCGGCTCATTTTATGCATTCCCGTGTATTAAAAACACAGGTTTATCATCCAAAGAATTTGCTGTGCGGTTGTTACAGGAAGAAAAGGTTGCCGCTGTTCCGGGAAACGCCTTTGGGCCAAGCGGGGAGGGTTATCTAAGATGTTGTTTTGCCACATCGCTTAATAAAATCGAAGAGGCGATGGAAAGGATGAGCAGATTCGTTAAGCGGTTAAACGGGTAAGTTATTGCTATTTTGTCATGTCAGGAGGCTGGATAGACCAGTCGCCGCCGAGGGCTTTGTAAAGAGCGATAACAGCAGTCGAGATATTTTTCCGGGATTGCGCGAGCGCATCTTCTGAAGCCAATAAAGAGCGCTGCGCGTTAATTACATTCAGAAAGTCGGTTACGCCTTCGGAATAAAGTTTTACTGCTATTGCAACTGCCTCACGATTGGATTCTACCGCCTTCTGAAGAGCCAAACTGTGTTCCTGTTCACGCGCAAGGGAGGTAAGCGCGTTTTCGACCTCGGCGATAGCGTTTAAGACGACTTTCTGATAGTTAATAAATGCTTCATCACGTAGTGCCTCCTGTAATCTGATATTTGACCTGATTGCCCCTGCGCGGAATATTTCCCAGTTAATGGATGGACCGATTGAACCTGAGCGGACAGGATGTGTAAAAAGTTCGCCAAGTGAACTCTCCTGAAAATTAAAATTACCAGTGAGATTAAATTTCGGAAACAGATCAGAAACAGCAACTCCGATTTTTGCTGTGGCAGCATGGAGTTGCGCTTCGGCGCGTCG
>Ga0315298_1008479_pt1 | contig 13100 bp, 9 predicted proteins | sample WHS_1_MG_FD_203077 | JGI IMG/M metagenome (GOLD analysis project Ga0315298, IMG submission 203077) | Extremophilic microbial mat communities from Washburn Hot Springs, YNP, Wyoming, USA - WHS_1_MG | ecosystem: Environmental > Aquatic > Thermal springs > Hot (42-90C) | place: USA: Wyoming...
CATTTTTTCAATTCCGGATATTTTGTCTTTGCCGCAATAAAGTCTCTCCGCTGATGCGCCCAACAGTAGGTTATCTCCACCAGTCCCAATCTCTCCAGCGTTTTGTATGAGGAAAACCTGTCTACGGCGATGCGCTTTTTATCTCCGGTCGGGATGGTTCCTAACAGATTTGCCTCTTCTATATCCATATCAAACAATGTCTCGCAGGGTACAGATGCCCCCCTGCCGGGACGGATGACATACACCACCACCCTGATGTCCTTGCAGACGAACACCCAGATAAAACCATTGCAATTGCCTTTTTCATCAATAAGTACAAATAACTTCCAGCCGCTTTCATCTATGTGGATATATCTTGATTCCCGGACACTGTTTACCAGCCCCAGATATAACGGCTCAAGATAGAGATGGTATATCTTCTTCAACCCGCCGAATATCGTGCCACTGCTTACCGCAAGTCCGTAGTCTGCCATGTCTTTCACCTGCCGCTCTACCGGCATATGGTTTTTGTATTTGTTGAGAAGCACTTCCACCCAGAAAGAAAGGGAAAACTTGCCTTTGGGTATAAGTTTGCCCGGGGCAGGCGCGGTTATAATCTGATTGGGACAGGTACAGGTTTTCTTGTATACCTTCCGCCTTATCCGCTTCACATAATACACCTTTTCCACGCATACCTCGCTGGACGTCTCTTCTATCCCAGTTTCTTTGTAAGGCAGTCCGCAGACAGGACAGAACTTCTCCTCATCCGGGATGTCTATCACTTCCTCTTTCACCGGCAGTTCTTTCGGTATCTTCCTGCCACTGCCTTTGTGTCCGGTAACCGCACCCCGTCTTTTATGCTGTCTTTGACTGCCGGATTCATCCTGCTGTTGTTTCTCGCTTCTCTTCCCGAACGCCAGTTTGTTCAGAAGTTTTACCTTGCCTTCTTCAGTTTCCAGTCTTGCCTTCAACTCCGCGTTTTCTTCCGTAAGCGCCTTTATTACAGCGTACGCTTTTTCAAGTTCTGCGCCTGAAGATTCCTTCTCCCTGTTTTTCTTTTCAAATTCAACGGTCGCAATACGGAAGATTTCACGCAACTGCTCATTATCGCTATGCAGTCTTTTATTCTCTTCCCTCAAATACGCATTCTCCTCCAGCAGTGCCTCATAGCCTGTCTGTCGTTCTTCCGCTCTCTCGGCAAGCGCTACACTATTTCTTCCGTCCATTATGTAATCTCAATATCTTTACGTTAAGCGCTGATATTTTTTCTATCGCTTCCCAGAGTTTGTTATAGTTATCCGTCCAGCCTTTAACTTCCTCTTTCATCTTTACCGGCACATACACATGATGCATCCTGCCATCTTTCCCATAAGAAACCCTGTAGTACGGTCCATGTCGGTACTTCTTTGCCTTATGGCATTTACAGCCGGCTCGTATGCACTCCAGATAAGATTCAATAAAGGTGCCACGCATAAGTTTATCCAGAGGCGGCAATTCTTTTATCACTTCTTGTTTTTCCCTATTCAATTTCTCTGTTTTTCTTTCTGTCATTTCATCCTCCTTATACCCGGAAAAACAACCGTTGTCAACAGATGTTTTGTTTTTTTCAAAATGCCTGAAACCCGCTTCTATCAAGGGATTGCGAAATACTTGACAAAAGTGGGGGGGTATAATCAAAGTAAGAATTAAATTTGACAATTTGGGAAGGAATGTGATAGAGTTTTAAGCAGAATTTAACTTGAAAATTAATCAGTGAACCTCAACCTTGTTCGCACAGTGCGAAGAAGAGTTCTCGAATAGGCGAGACGTGGTTTACTGAATACTTACTTCCTCCATGCTAAAATATGTCATCAGTTATCTATCATGTTAATGGGTATCTTTCTGGCAACCAGGAGAAAAAAATGATTATTGATGCGCATAATCACCCTGACTGGCATGGACATGACTTCAGGAAATTTCTCGCCAATATGGAGCGCTATTCAATTGACATCACATGGCTTCTTACATGGGAGTGTCCCAGTAATGAATATGACGCGGGCTATACACGTGCAATTTTCCCACCGAATAACAGGGATACAGCAATCCCTTTTGAGCGATGTTTGTCGTATTCCCAGCGCGCCCCGGGCAAATTCATACTCGGTTATGCGCCAGACCCGCGCAAGCCCCACGCGATTGCGCAACTGGAAGCAGCAATTGAAATTTATGGAGTAAAAGTATTTGGTGAATTAAAACTCAGGATGATGTATGACAACCTGGACGCCATCAGAATGTTTAGGTTCTGCGGAAAGAGGCAATTGCCTGTGATTGTTCATCTGGATTACAGTTTTGAGGCACCTCCCGGGTCGCTTCGTCCTGACTGGTGGTACGGAGGCGGAATTGAAGTGCTTGAAAGGGCCATCATTGCATGTCCTGATACGGTTTTCCTCGGGCATGCGCCAGGATTCTGGTCCCACATTTCAGGTGATGACCAGTATGACAAGGTCGGGTATCCATCAGGAAAGGTTGTGCCAGGAGGAAAACTGGTTGCGATGCTGAGAAAATACCCAAATCTCTACTGCGACCTTTCTGCTAACTCAGGACTGAATGCGCTTAAAAGGGACCCTGAATTTGCAAAGGAGTTTCTGATTGAATTCCAGGACAGGATTTTGTATGGAAGGGATTACTTTGACAATGCGCATCAGGAATTTCTCAATTCACTTGGACTGGCGCAGGAAGTGCTTGATAAGATATACAGTAAGAATGCCTGCAAACTTGTGCCGTTGAGTTAGTCAAAGTTTCAAAACAACCCGGTTATGATGCGTCAAAGGAGCAAATCATGTCAGTAAGCGGAAGAGCGAAAAACACCCTTGCAATCAATGGCGGGCAAAAAGTGCGAAATACCCCCTGGCCAAAACGTCATCTTTTTGGCGAAGGAGAGAAACTTGCTGTGATGGCTCTTTTTGACAGGGCCATCGCATCAGGCGATGTGTTTGACTATAATGGCGAGGAAGAAGAAGCATATTGCAGAGAGTTTGCTCAATTTCTTGGTGGCGGCTATGCTGATGCTGTCAATTCAGGCACTTCAGCGATTTATGTTGCGCTGCGCGCGCTTGAAATTGAACCGTTTACAGAAGTCATCGTGCCTCCAATAACCGACCCTGGCGGAGTTATGCCTGTTCCTTTAATCAATTGTATACCTGTTGTTGCGGATAGCGCACCAGGCACTCTCAATGCAGGCCCAGAACAGATTGAAGCGCGCATTACAGAAAGAACCAGCGCCATCATTGTGGCGCATATCGCAGGACTCCCTGCTGATATGGACCCAATAATGGAAATTGCACGCAAAAAGGGCATACCTGTCATTGAGGACTGCGCCCAGGCGCATGGGGCTTTGTACAAGGGCCGATTTGTCGGAACCATAGGCGACATAGGAGCATTTTCCACAATGAGCGGCAAACACCATGCCACAGGCGCACAGGGAGGCGTTGTTTTCACAAAAAATGAAACCTTGTACTGGCGGGCACGCAGGTATTCAGACAGGGGGAAGCCCTTTGGATTGCAGGACTGGCATACCCCTACCTGCAACCTTGTCTGTTCTCTCAATCTTAATCTGAACGACCTTGCTGCGTGCATTGGAAGGGTGCAACTGAAAAAACTGCCTGAAATCCTCGCCCGAAGGCGTAAACTCGCTTATTCAATCAAAGAAGCATGCAAACCGCTAAAATCGGTTTCTCTGGATACAGGACTGCCTGATACAGAAGGAGCATTCTGGTTCCTCATCTTCAAACTTGACCTTGCGAAACTTGCTGTGGACAAAGACAAATTTGTTGCCGCGCTTGCAGCAGAAGGTTTGCCTGTTGGGGGCAATTACCTTCACCTGTTCACTAAAGCACCGTGGTATAAGAATCGTGCGGTATTTGGAAAAAGCGGTTATCCATGGACATGTCCGTTGTATCGCGGGGACCCGGATAAAGAATACCCTCTGTCAAATGTATTCAAGGCGCATGATTCCATTTTTACGATGGTGTTCCATGAAAATTTAACCTCAAAGGAAGTTCTTGATATCCAAACTGCGCTAAGAAAGGTTGAAACAGAGTATCTGCAAAGCCATTAGAAAGATGAAAAGCAAAAACGGGACAATGGATAACAAACAGAAAATATTTACTGCAGGAATTATTGGTCTTGGCTTCATAGGCGCAGGAGATCAGGTCTCTGGCGATGCAATTGGACAGAAGGTCAGCAACCTTGATGGCACACACGCGCAGGCGCTTTTCAATCACCCGGGAGTGCACCTGATAGCCGGAGCAAGCCGGGATGAGGGCCGCAGAAAGCGCTTTGAAGAAAGATATGAGGGGGTAAAAACCTATGCTGACTGGCGAAAGATGATTGAAACCGAAAAACTGGACATTGTGAGCATTGCAACCAACAGCCCCTATCATGCCGAAATCACAGTGGCGTGCGCAGAAGCAGGCATTAAAGCAATTTTCTGTGAGAAACCAATTTCAACCCGGCTCTCTGACGCTGATAACGCCGTGAAGGCGTGCAGAAACCACGGTGCAATACTTGTAATAAACCACTGCCGCCGCTGGCACCCTCTCTGGCGGGCTGTGCGCGATGAAATTCACGCTGGCGCAATCGGTGAAATATATTATGCTGCCGCCCATTGGCCAACAGGCCGTCTTGGCAATGTCGGCACCCACATATTTGATGCCCTGCATATGATACTGGATTTAAAAGCAGAGGCAGTAAGCGGAGTACTTGACGACCTTGTTTATCCTGATTGCCGCGGTCCGCAGTACCGCGACCCTGGCGGCTGGGGCGTTATCGCATTTCCCGGTGGAATTAAAGCATTCATTGACGCACCGCAGGCGGCAAAACTGCCGCTTGGAATACGCATTGTTGGTAGCGCCGGAGATCTTGCTATCTCAGGAAACACCGCAGTTGTTGAACCAAGGCAAGGAAATGCGCGGACGATTTCAGCACCAGAAAGTAAATTCACTTCAATGGACCTTGCTGTGCAGGATATTGTAAGATGCCTGATTGATGGTGGAAAACCAGCCAGCACAGGTGAAGATGGGGTGGCTGCTCTTGAAGTAATCATTGGTTTTCATGTTTCTGACAGGTTGCGCGGACAATGGGTGCAACTGCCAATTAAAGGAGAAGATAGAGAACTTGAAGTTCCTATCGGCTAACTGTCATCGGCCTTTCTATCCATAAACAGATGAAAATGGACTTGTGCAGGATTCTGCTGAAACTGTAGACATAAAGCCGGAAAATTAAAAGACAGTCAGGTGACAGAGGTTTTGATATGACAATGAAAGGCAGAATGATGGGCGTAATCCGCGGATATGAGATTGACCGCGTGCCGTTTGTCCAGTACGCTAATATGGTAAAACCGGATGAGGATGCCTGGGCCCTTATAGGAAAGGACAATCTCGGCATACTGGCGTGGACAGCGGTCCACGAATTAGTAAGGCCAAACTGCGCATTTTCTGCACAACCGATTGAACGCGGAGGTCTGCGCGGAGAAAAACGGTTTCTCCAAACGCCTGCTGGCACACTCACGCAAGAAGTCATGTTTGAGCCGGTACTTGGGGCTGAGTGTATCAAGAAACACTTTATTGTTGAGCGTAAGGATTATGATGTTTTTCTATACTTTCTCCGCGATACCCGGGTACGGGAAAATCTCACAAACTTACTGGAAAGCATGGGATATCTCGGGGAAAACGGGCTTCCGCACATAAGCGTTGGCAGAACTGCATACCAGCAGTTATGGGTTGAATGGGTGGGACTTGAAAACCTGTGTCTCCATATGGCGGACTGGCCTGATATTCTTGAGGAAATAATCAGCCAGTTGAACAATATCCACCGTAGGATATTTAGAATTGTCAGGGGTGCCGCTGACCGCTATGACTTACCTTATGCGATATTCCCGGACAATATCACAGCGCCGGTCGTCGGGAAACAGTACTTCAGGAAGTACTGTGTGCCAATGTATAATGAACTGGCGGATATGCTTGCGGAAAAAGGCATTCCTGTCGGCGTGCATATGGACGGTAATCTCAAGCCACTCCGGGATGAAATTTCCAGTTCACGTGTTCAGGTGCTTGATTCATTTTCTCCTCAGCCGGACAATGATACAAGTGTTGCCGAGGCCGTGACAATGTGGCCCAATATGCGACTACTGGTAAACTTTCCATCATCAGTGCATCTTAAAGCGCCTGATATAATCTACCAGCAGGCAATGCAGATTCTCTCTGAAGGTGGTCATACAGGACGGCTCTGGATACAGATATCTGAAAATATGCCTCCAGGCGCGTGGAGAAAAAGTTATCCGGAAATCGTGCGGGCAATCCACGATTTTGGGAAGGTTAGAATATCAAGAGCGGTATGAAATAAACATATGGCGAAAATAACGATTGCAACCTGTCAGTTTTTGGTTCACAAGCAGCCGGAACTGAACCTTCGCTCAATAATTCGCCAGATGAAACAGGCAAAAGCGGCCGGTGCGCACCTGGCCCATTTTTCAGAGTGTTGTCTTTCCGGATATCTGGGTGGTGAAATCAAGTCCCTGCGTGAGATTGACTGGAATAACCTGAAATCATGTATGGAGCAGGTTATGTCATGGTCAGGAAAACTTAAAATCTGGGCTGTCGTCGGCTGCAACCACCAACTTGTCGGCAGACACAAACCACATAATTCGCTGTATGTTGTTAATGATAACGGAGAACTTGTAACCCGGTATGATAAAATGTTCTGCACAGGTAAAAATATACGGAGCGACGACCTGAAATTCTATAGCCCTGGCGAGAAATTTATCACCTTTTGCGTGAAAGGGGTAACCTGCGGACTTCTCATCTGTCACGATTTTCGCTATCCTGAACTTTTTCGCGAATATAAAAGGCGGGGCGTGGAACTTATGCTTGTATCCTTTCACAATGCTGGTATGACCTGTAAACTTTACCACCACTATATAATTTCTGTGCCTGCAACACTCCAGGCAGCAGCAGCCAGCAATTACTTTTTTGTAAGTGCATCAAACAGCACACGGCGATATGCCTGGCCGGGTTTCGTTGTAAATCCTGAAGGCCGTATCATACAGAAAGCCAGAGTCCATCGTCCTGCGGTTCTCATTACAAAAATTGACACAAGGGAAAAACTGTATGACGCTTCGTCACACTGGCGCAATAGATGCATACATGGAATATTTCATAGCGGGAAATTGGTTAAGGACCCGAGGTCTCAAAATAGAACAATTTTGTGATTCCAGATTCTCTTATGGAGGAAAAATGAATTTAAGGCGCATGGCGGCTGTGCTGGTTATGATACTTGCTGTTTGTGCAGGAAGTGTTCGTGCAGCAGAAAGAATTTTCTTTGAGGCAGAAGATATGCAGATTGACGGTCAGAACTGGCAGGTGCGTGAACATTTTGGCGGATGGTATTACGGGGTACCGTCCAATGGCAAAATGCTTTGCGGTTCTGTTGGCGGCCAGGGCGAAGCAAGGAAGACCGTTGACATTAAAACCGCGGGGACATACCGGGTTATGGTGCGTTATCTGGATGACGCTTATCGCGGACCGTTCAAGGTCGCAGTGGTACAAAACAACACGCCGCTTGGAGAAAAAATTTTTGATACAAAAAGTTTACGCGAAACGCCTGAGGGGCAGGCAAAATGGGGCGGCGGCTTCGGCCAGTTTGTCTGGGATGAATTTACTGTCAAACTTGCAGAGGGGAAAGTTGACATTATACTCACAAAAGCAGAACCGATTGGGGTCTCCTGGATAGCGAGGTACCCTGATCTTTTCGTGCTGACTGATGACCCAAAATATGAGCCAAAACTTTCTGATTTTATGCCCCCGCTCTATATGAAAGTCAGGATGGGTCCAACTCAAACAGAGCCATGCGTCCTCCATATCTTCGGAAGAATTCCTCAACCACCCTGGTGGATACCGCATTCCAATATCTATAAAAGCGGACTTGTTGAGGGCTGCTACACCTCGTACCAGCCGGGCGGGAAAAACGAGGACTTCCTGACTGCAGGGAAAGAATCAGCATGGTTTAATATCGCGCCCTATCTTTTCGCAATGGGCGATAACCGGATGGATTTGACGGCAATGCAGCAGTATTTCACTCCACTACCAACTGCTGATTTCACGGTCTATTTTTCAACAACCCCATCGGATTCCGGCATATTCAAAACATTCTCAAGGTCTGGTCCTGGCGCAGGGATGACCGTGATGATAGACCTTTCAAAGCGGGATAATATCAAGAGCGATAAAGAATGGAGCCGCGAAGCGCGTGATGTCGCTGAAAAACTTCCGCCTGTGGATGGAAAAAGGCCTCAGACGTTCCCTATTATAACTGGATGTGCCATTAATTCCACCCAGTACCAGCAGGAAACCGTGGAAAATGAAATCAAAACACTTTCTATCCTCGGGTTCAACAGCATAGGCGGTTATGACCCGCTTTTCTATAAGAATGGCTTCACAAAATTAATTAGTGGTGTTACTTATTTCCATCTTGCAAGAAAAGGTTGCTTGAGCGACCCGGATATGCCTGCAATTAAAAGTATTGTACTAAGCAGCGCACAATCGGTCGCTAAAAACTGGCCTTTGCAGGATATCATTGCCTGGTCTCTGATAGATGAACCCGGCTCTGTCAGTATGGAACATATCGTTAACTGTCAACCGTGCATAGCCGGATTTAGAGAGTACCTGAAGAAGATGGGCTTGAAGCCAGAAAACTTTGGCAAAAAGGAGTGGAATGAGGTTCTCCCTTCAAAAAACAAAACCGATGCGAAGCAGTATTACTATACAGCGCTCTATCGGAATCAGGTGCTTGCTGATTTCTTCAAGATAGGAACAGACCTGCTCAACACTGTGATTCCCGGCGCAAAAACCACGGCAAACTTTGGCGAGATGCTTACCTATTGCGGAAATATGCTTTTGAGCGGAGATGATTGGTTTCTCATCCATCAAACAGGCGGGCTCACATTTGGATGGACTGAGGACTGGCTAAACCACAGCGGTATGTTCCAGTTGTGCGGATATCGGGCAGATTTTCTGCGGGCGGCATGCAATTTCCAGGGACAGGACTTTGCTATGTACACAATCTTCAGACAGCCATGGGACATGCAGGCGAAAATTGCTTCTGAGATTGGACATGGCGCCACTGCACTGTTTTATTACAACTACGGCCCTTATTACGCTCCTTCGGTAGACCAGTGCTCAACCTATTATGCTGTTTATCCGGCGATACGCGAGGTCAACCATGCCATTGGCAAGGTGGAGGATTACCTTGTCGGCACAAAGGTTCCGCGCAGCAGAATCGGCCTGCTTTATTCCCATACCACTGATATCTGGACACTTGACCAGGGAACATCTTTATTCGGCAAAGAACGAATGCACCTGTGGGTTCTTCTTCGCCATCTTGGATACCCTGTTGACATCCTGACAGAAAAGGATGTGATTGAAAACAGGATAAAGGATTATAAGGCAATCTTCTTTTCTGGTTCTCACCTGCACGCAGATGCGGTTGAACCACTTTCAAAATGGGTCCGCGATGGCGGTCTCTTGTACCTGGGAGCAGGAAGCGGCTTATACGACCAGTTTAATCAGGCGTCAAAACTTGATACATACCTTGGAATCAGCCGCGAGCCATTTACATTCGTGAACGAACCGGGCAGGGAATATTATGAATTCCCGGCATTCAAGGTTCTTTCATCTGTTCGCCTCAATGATGGTAACACAACCGAAACAATGGAAGTTGTCTGCGGAATGCAAAAAATTAAAAACCCTGGTACAGCAGAAATAATTGCATCTTTTTCAGACGGTACTCCGGCTCTTGCGGTAAGAAACTGGGGCAATGGGAAAATAGCGGTATGCGGGTTCTTCCCGGCAATTGCGTATTCAAGAAACGGCTTTCTGCAAAAGCGCGCGCTTGACGCCCAACTTGCGAAAGAAAACAAGGAATCTGTTACATCATCTCCCCCGGAATTCCCTTCAGTGTACAGAACCTTAATTTCATCTGTCCTCAAAAAGGTCTCTTACAGTCCTTTAGTGAAAACAAGCGAACCGCTTGTTGAAGCAAACCTCAGGGAAGGTCCAAAAGGCACGCTCATTGCAATTTCCAACTGGTCAGGCAGGCAGATAAAGAATTTGCAGATTTCTGTTGAAACCGGCGCAAATCGGGGAAAGCCATTCGCAGCAATAAGTAAAATTAAGTCACTTGAGAAAAAAGGTAGAATCTTAGTTATGACGCTGGATATGGACGGCGCCTGCGATTTTATAGTAATCCCGGCTAAATAGGCAGACGCATGAACGATGGACAAAAAATATTTCAGGAAGTTGCAACTGATATGCCTCTGATTTCTTCAACTTCCACTTCACCAATTTGTCTTTGTGGCGCTGGAGCAACTGCACAGTAAAAATGATAGAGTTTGCCATTTTTATAGATTATCCCGGGCTTGTGGGCGTGGATTGAATCAATACTGCCTTGTGAGCCGACATCAATGAGGATTTCATTGGTTTTCTCCCAGTGAAGAAGATCATAAGATATGGCTGCAGTTTCTCTTGCATGCCAGTTGGCGCCTTTGCCCCCGACAGCAGCATAGAACATAACCCAGAAATCACCATACTTAAGCACACACGGGTCGCCAAGCAGTGTCTCGTCGTATGAACCAGGGCTACCTACCCTGATTACAGGGTTTCCCTCATACCGATCCCAGTGTCTCAAATCCCTGGATACAGCCAATCCAATCTGTTCAATCCACGGCCATTTTTCCTGATTCTTTGCGTTATAGTACATGTAATACATTCCTTCGTACTCCACGAGACACGATTTGTAAAGACCGCCACTCTCCCACGCAGCCCCACCATCTGCGATGAAACAGGGCTCTTCAATATCCCAGTGCCTGAAATCGCTGCTCCAGCATAATCCAATCACTGCTGGCCCGGATTCATACCCGGGGCATGGATAGGAATGATACATACCCAGGAAATCTCCACTGACTTTCTTCAGGCGTCCCTGGCCTAACAAATCGTTATCTCTTAAAATCCATATCATGGCTATATTGAATTCTGTTGTTGAACCTTCTGGCCCGCGATCAATAATAATCCCCTCTTTTTCCCAATGCAGAAGATCGCTGGAGGATGCAAGTCCTGTTCTGTATCCAGTTCTGTCCCAGCCGATGTGCGTCATGTAGAATCTGCCCGAATGCTCAAACAAAAATGGGCAATCAACCGCATGACTGTCATACATCCCCTTCTTATACGAAGGAGCAAGGACAAGTTTTCCATACTTTTCAGGTGTTTTTATCGCATCAATGACTTTTTTGAACTCAGGATTCAAAAGGCCTCCTTCAGTTCCTTATGCCATTTCTCTGTCAAAACTGCGATACTGGAGCGCCTCTGAAATATGGGTGATTGAGATGTTTTCAGACCCTTCAAGGTCTGCAATGGTCCGCGCAACTTTCCTCACCTTGTCAAACCCGCGTGCAGACAATTGCATTTTCTCAAGAGCGTTTTCAAGAAAATCTCTGCTTTCTGCATCAAGGACGCAGTATTTCTTTATCTGCGCCGCATTCATATGCGCATTGCAAAAAATTCCCTCATCCCTGAACCGCTTTGTCTGGATTCTGCGGGCAGATTCCACGCGCATGCGAATTTTAGCAGAACTTTCGCCTTCTGATTCTGTCACAAGAAGCCGGGAGCCAAGCGCGCCAACCTCAATATGGATGTCTATCCTGTCAAGAAGAGGCCCGGAAATTTTCCTGCGGTATTTAAGAATCTGCGCTACAGTGCATCTACAGGGATGCGACCGGTCACCATAGTAGCCGCACGGGCAGGGATTCATAGCGCCTGCAAGGAGGAAACGGGATGGAAAGTCAAGTTTGCCCCTTGCGCGTGAAACACTCACCCTGCCACTTTCCAGGGGCTGGCGCAATGCTTCAAGGGCATCCCTGTGGAATTCCGGTAGTTCATCAAGAAACAGCACACCATTATGGGCAATGCTTATTTCTCCTGGTTTTGGAATTGTTCCGCCGCCTATAAGCGCAATTTCTGAAATTGTATGATGCGGCTGACGAAACGGGCGGGTAGCAACAAGCCCGTTGCCATCAAGAAGCCCAACAACACTGTGAATGCGGGTAATTTCAACCGCTTCTTCAAGGGTGAGCGAAGGAAGAATTGATGGTATCCTCTGGGCAAGCATACTCTTGCCCGAGCCCGGAGGCCCTATCATTAAGATGTTGTGCCCGCCGCTGACTGCAACTTCAATTGCGCGTTTTGCAAGGTACTGCCCCTTAACCTCGCGGAAATCCACAGAATACTGGTTTTGCGCTTCAAGAATCGCCTTCCAGTCAACGCAGTATGGTTCAACAGGATGTCTCCCTGCCAGAAATTCCACGCACTCACGCAGATTTGAAACTGGAAATACCTCCACCCCGCCAACAACCGCTGCTTCTGCGGCATTTTCTGGAGGTAGCACAAGTTTTCTGCTGCCTGCTTCGCGAAGACATAAAGCCATGGCAAGACCGCCTTTTATGGGCCGCATGGCGCCGTCAAGCGCAAGTTCACCGACAAAATAATACTTTTTGAGGACATCCAGAGGAACTATCTGGGACGCTGCAAGAATACCAAGAGCGATTGGCAGGTCAAAACAAGAACCTTCCTTTTTGAGGTCAGCAGGCGCCAGATTGACTGTGATTTTATTGTGCGGAAACTCAAAACCAGAGTTTCTTATAGCCGGCTTGATTCTATCCTTGCTCTCTTTAACCGCCTGGTCTGGAAGGCCCACTATGGCAATGCCGGGCAGTCCCCTGCCCAAATCAATCTCCACATCAACCCTGTGGGCATCTATGCCCCAGATTGTAAGAGAATTCACGCGCGCAAGCATGGAAAGATTTTAATATAATCCATAGATTCCTACAACTCTTGACGATCGTAGCGCACAAAAATGTCGTTAAATGTCTTCAGGTCTGTACCTCATGCCTGCGATAAAAAACTTCCCGAACATGTTTGCGTACCAGACAGTAATGATTGTGCCGTCAGCAATCTGCGCTGATGTCGGATATGTGGAATCATAGTTCCGCAGGTCGTTTGTCACAACCTTTGTGGACTTTGTATTCCATGTCCTGCCTTCGT
>Ga0315298_1008480_pt1 | contig 13100 bp, 19 predicted proteins | sample WHS_1_MG_FD_203077 | JGI IMG/M metagenome (GOLD analysis project Ga0315298, IMG submission 203077) | Extremophilic microbial mat communities from Washburn Hot Springs, YNP, Wyoming, USA - WHS_1_MG | ecosystem: Environmental > Aquatic > Thermal springs > Hot (42-90C) | place: USA: Wyoming...
GTTTGAAGTTGGTGTGGCCATAGGTTGGGATAGACAGGCTTAGGGGTAAGTCTTTTGCCTTACTCTTTAACCCTCAAAACTAATTCATGAAGGAGGTGGGAGTTATGTTAAAAGAAATGAATCGAAGAGAGTTTTTGAAAGGGTTAGCTATTGGAGGGACCTCTTTATATGCATCCACTTTAATAGACAATTCTATGACGAGAGGATGGGCTTCAGAAAGAACAGATATTGGAGAATGTAAAAGTCTTAAAATCCGCTGTATCACTGAGACGAGTTGGTTTGATAATGCTCAACTAATGAAAGATATCATGGGCGCTGGAGGTGTATCTGCTAACCAATATAGTATTCCATGGCACCCTAAAAATTCCGGTGGATATAGTGCCCTCATCGAGGTGGAGGCATTAAATGGGACTTGGAGAAGATTTCTATTGGATACAGGTTGGAACCTTGCTTGGATGGAATATTCCTTTCAGCGAGAAGGGATTGACGATATGCTCCGAAAAGGGGATATAGAATTCCTTTATGTTTCGCATGAGCATTTTGATCACTTCTGGGGATTGCCTATTACGGTTAAATATCGTCCCAATATTAAGATGATGATATCTAACCGATATTATCCCGAAGGGAAGGGACTGATCCAACAATGTGGATACAAAGGAGAACTTGTAGAACTTGAACCCGGTAAAATCCATAAACTCTTTCCAGGTTGTGCCTCAGTGACCTTCGATATACCCATCCTGGTTCGCGTTCAAGGAGAACATTGTCTCTTTTTCAATGTTAAGGATAAGGGACTGGTTACGGTTACTGGTTGTTGTCATATGGGTGTTTTGAATTTGATGAAATTTGGGATGGAAAATATTAAGGGGGGAGAAAAGCCTTATGGACTTTATGGAGGCCTTCATATCGCCCCCGTTGAACAGTGGGACCCAAAAATGGACGAGGTGATTACAGGGCTCGAGGCGATAAAATTGAAGAAGGTAGCAGCCAACCATTGTACTGGGTTAATTACTGTTCAAAAGATGATCGCGGCGAATATCCCTGTAATGAAGGGGACAGCAAAATACGGGAGTCGTAGCGATCTTTATGTTGGCAATGGCGATGAGGTTGTTTTTTAGTTAAAAATTGATTGAAAGTTAAAATTACTGTAGTTTAAAATTTTTTTACGCCTGGGAAAGCAGGCATCCAGAATTTTTTGATTTCAAAGAACTTTTACTGGATTCTTGCCTTCACAGGAAAAGGGAAATTGTTGATTTTAGAAGTCTATTTATAAGCCATGCCAGAAAACTCCAGGCTTTTAAGCCTGGGGATGGATGGCATCCTTTCGGAGCGAAGCGGAGGCCTTTTCCGGCATGTCTGGCATGGTCGAAGGTCATGGCAGACATGCCACAGGCCTGAAACCCTGGGCTTTAGCCCAGGGAGTGGGTTCCTTTCGTTAAGTTATAAGTGTTTGTTAAACTACAGCGATAATTTTTCGTTTGGGAGTTTATTGAGATTGAGATTCAAATTCTAAAATACTAATAAGGAAGGAAGGGAGTCATTATGGTCGAAGCAGTGGATGGGTGTGTGAAACCGGTAAAGGGACCAATTTTACCAACAACCCCAGAAACCATTCAAACAAGTCCAATACGAGAGGAGGGATTTAAAATGATGGCTCAAGTTGGAAAACCAGCCCCCGATTTTGAGGCGAGTGCTTACATAGATGGAGGATTCAAAAATATTAAACTTTCAGATTATAAGGGTAAATGGGTAATCCTCTGTTTTTATCCTGGTGATTTCACATTCGTTTGACCCACAGAACTGTCGGCAGTTGCCGCCAAATACAATGAAATTAAGTCTCTTGGAGTAGAGGTGATTTCGTTAAGTACCGATAGCCGATTTACTCACAAAATTTGGCAGGAAGAGGAGCTCTCGAAAATGGCTCCTGGTGGAGTTCCATTCCCAATGCTTTCAGACAGTGGTGGCCGTATTGGCAAAGTTTATGGAGTATATGATGAAGAGGCAGGTGTAGATATTAGGGGTCGGTTTTTAATTGATCCAGATGGGGTAATTCAGGCAATGGAGATATTAACCCCACCAGTAGGCCGAAATGTGACTGAACTGATCAGACAGATCAAAGCCTTTCAGCATGTCCAAGCCACAGGTGAGGTCATGCCTTCTGGTTGGCACCCAGGGAAACCAACCCTGAAACCTGGGCCAGACTTAGTGGGTAAGGTCTGGAAGGTCTGGAAACCGGAGATGGCTTTTTAACATTTTACTTCTCCTTTTGCTTTAAATTTCGTTTTTTCCTCCAGGAGGGGCTGGGTGCAGGGAAAAAAGCCATGGATCAAAACATGAATAAAGAGACCCCATCGTTCAAACAGGTTTTAGGATCTAAAGGTTTTAAAAACACAAGGGAAAGAGAAATCATCTTTAAAGAACTTGAGGGACGTAAAGACCATTTTAATGCTGAGAAGTTGCACTCTGCCCTTAACCGAAAGGGGACTAAAGTTTCACGACCTACTATTTACCGAACGTTAAAGCTTCTCGAGAAATTCCATTTTATCGAGAGGCTCGATATCAAAAAAAATTGTTTTTACTATGAACCCACCTCTCGTAAAAAAGATCATGGTCATCTGGTGTGCCAACGTTGTGGAAAAATCATGGATTTTACATTTGGGAGTATTAAAAATTTGAAGTCGGAATTGGTCAAGGGAAAAGTTTTTAAAGCGGATAATATCTCCATTCACGTATTTGGAATTTGCGAGGCCTGTCAGAAAGCCTCTAAAGTTAAAAGTTGACTTTCAGGAGAAAAGAAGATGGGAAAGAAAGAGAAACTCCTTATCATTGGTGGGTCTGCCGCTGGCCCAAGTGCAGCGGCCCGAGCCAAACGGGTCAATCCTGAGCTCGAAGTTACTATGTTTGAGCAGGGAAGATTCATCTCCTATGGTTCCTGAGAAACCCCCTACTACATCGGAGATGTAGTAAAAGATCAAAAAAGATTGGTGGTTCGAACTCCTCAACAATTTAAAGAGATGCAGAATATCGATGTCCTGACGGAACACCGTATCACGAAGATTGATCCAGAGGCAAAAAAGATCGAAGTGGTGAATTTATCAAAATCAGAAACCCAATGGGTTTCTTACGACAAACTCATCATTGCCACTGGTGCCCGATCCAGACGTCTTAACCTTCCTGGAAGCAATGCCATGAACATTTTCACTCTGAAGGATCTTCAGGACGGGATACGTATCAAAAACTATATAGATGAAAAAAGACCAAAACGGGTTTCCGTCCTTGGAGGAGGGTTTATTGGCCTTGAGATGTGTGAAGCTTTTAGATCGAGGGACATAGAAACATTTTTATTTTGTCGCAGGGACTTACCGGTTGGAAATCTGGAAAGGGAGGTCTCAGAAAGGATATTGAAGGAACTTCAAGAAAGCGGCATCCATTTCCTCCCCAACCAAGAACCCATAGCCTTTCATCTAAATGGCCAGGGAGAAGTGACTTCAGTTGAGACCACAAAAGGAGAATATCCTACGGATATGGTGTTGATGGCTATCGGCGTAGTGCCTAATGTTGAAATTGCCCAAGAGGCAGGGATTGAGCTTGGAAAAACAGGAGCGATAAGGACGGATTTTTCCCAAAAGACAAATCTTAAAGATGTCTATACGGCAGGAGATTGTTGTGAAGTCTTTAATCTAATAAGTCAAGATTGGGTCTACACCCCCCTGGGAGATATTGCCAATAAACAAGGAAGGGTTGCGGGCGAAAATGCTGCAGGTGGAAAGGCTACATTTCATGGAGTGGTAGGATCGGCTGCTTTCAAAGTATTCGAACTGGAAGTTGCCTTTACAGGTTTAGGCTTCCAAGTTGCCAAGCGATACGGTTTCGATGTTGATTCGCAGATGATAGAGGCTGAATCAAAAGTGGGATATATGCCTGGATCAAAAAGAATGCTCATTAAGTTAATCTTTGATCGGAGGAATGGAAGATTATTAGGAGCTCAGATGGCAGGCCAGGAGGGGGTGGCGAGGAGGATCAATGCATTGGCAGTAGCCTTGCATCAAAAGATGACGATCGATGAGATTTCGAAGCTCGATTTTGCCTATGCGCCTCCTTTCTCAGCACCTTTAGACCCAATTTTAATTGCAGCCGAGCAAGCTGGAAAGAAAGTCCATCAGGGAAGAACCAACAAATGAGAAAGATGGTTTTATTTTTTGTAGGTTTACTAATTTTTACTTCTATTAACGAAAATGGAAACAGTGGAGAGGTAACTATTGGTATGGCTGTTGAATTTACGGACCACGCCGCTTGTGCATATATAAGTAGGGATAAGGGATGGTTTAAGGAAGAAGGTTTGAAGGTCGCCGCCTATGAAAGCTATGTGACTGGTATGGCTCTTGCCGCTGCTTTGGCTCGAGGTGATATTCAGGTTGCCTTTATCTGTCTTGTACCAGCCATAAATGCTTATGCCAATGCCAGGGTGCCAATAAAAATAGTGGCCGGAACGCATAAATATGGTTTTGGATTGGTGGTGAACCCCAACAAAGTAAAGACAGTCAATGATTTAGAAAAGCCTGACATTCGCATTGGATGCGTTCAGGTAGGCGCAGCTTCGGATGCATTTATGCGCAAGACCATAGATAAATATCATCTGGATAGAAGTATATTCAATAAAGTTCAGCGAATGAACCCACCACAACAACTTCTGGCAATGAAAATGGGAAAATTAGATGCTGCCTTTCTTCCAGAACATTGGGCCACAATGGCTGAAGAATCAGGATTTAAGATGCTCAAAATGGGTCAGAATATCTGGCCCGAGATGCAAGGAAGTGTTTTATTGGTAAAGGATGGTTTAATAAAAGACAATCCTGAAATTGTTAGGAAGCTTGTGAAGGTTTCAAGGAAGGCGACAGACTGGACTAATAAGTACCCTGAAGAGGCAGCAAGGATTATGGTCAGACAGTTACAACTAACGGGAGAAAGAGTTTTCCCAATCGAGGTGGCAAATGTAGCCTCAAAATTAGAAATTACCCCGAAAGTTTTGCTCTCATCTATGAACAGGTTGGAATACAGCATAGATATCGATTCCAATGAAGTTCAGAAGACAATAGATTATGTTGTAAAGCAAGATTATATAAAGAATAGTTTTAGAGCTGAGAATATTTTGGATTTGAGGTTTCTTAAATGATAAAAACCTTTAAAAAGATTAAACCTGGATGGGGAATAGTCCCCATTGTTTTATTTTTGGCAATATGGGAAATGGTTGCATGGTTGAATCTATTTCCGGGGCAGCTCTTTGTTCCCCCTTTTTCCGCAGTTGTATCAGAATTTTATTATTTGACAGCCAATGGAGTTCTGGGGAAAAACTTTTTGAGTAGCCTAATAAGAGTTTTAATTGGTTTTTCAGGTGGTTCTATTGCAGGTTTTGCGATAGGAATTGTAATGGGATGGCAGGATATTTTAAATAAAGCACTTAGTCCAATAATCAGTTTAATATACCCTATCCCTGCCCTCGGATGGCTTCCTCTTTTAATGTTATGGGTAGGGATAAATGAGATATTACCTATCACGATCATATTTATTTGTTCATTTTTCCCTGTCCTTTATAATACCGTCACAGGGATTAAAAATGTAGATAAGAACTATATTCGAGCGGCAAAAACGCTGGGGGCATCCAATATAAGGATTTTAACCACTGTGGTTATCCCTCTGGCGTTACCAAATATTTTCACCGGGCTAAGATTAGAGGCAGGTATGGCATGGCGAGTGATCATTGCAGCCGAGATGGTAGCCATACCTACTGGGATTGGCGCTCTGATGATGAAAGCTGAAAGCCTTATGCGAATTGACATCATTATTGTTTGTTTGATGGTCTTATCTTTAATGTGCCTTTCCTTTGAAAAGTTTTTTGCTTCTTTGGAAGGGAAAGTTACTGCCAAATGGAAGTAGCAAAAGAAAATATGGGGATGAAATGCCTTTAATAGAGATTAAAAGGGTAAATAATTATATTCTAAAAGATGTGAGTCTTGATGTACTGAATGGGGAATTACTTGTTTTAGTGGGTCCAAATGGAGCAGGTAAGACTACTCTGCTCAATGTTGTTGCAGGACTTACTGATTACGAAGGTGAAGTCTTTTTCGATGGTAAAAAAATAGATAAACTTCCGACTAATAAAAGGGGGATAGGTTTTCTATTTCAGGATTTAGCCCTATTTCCTCATCTTAAGGTGGAATCAAATATATCTTACGGCCTTTTGGCTCAAGGGTATTCCCAAAAAGTTATTAAGGATAGGATCAATGAGTTACTCGATCTTTTTAATATAAAACATCTAAGGGAGAGATATTCTTGTAACTTAAGCGGTGGAGAGAGACAGCGGGTAGCTCTGGCTCGGGCTATTGCTCCTTTTTCAAAAATTTTATTAATGGATGAGCCAATGTCCAATCTCGATTCACAAACTTCTAAATATCTGAGGAGAGAGCTACGAGCTTTATTGAAAAAATTGGAAATCACTATAATTTATGTAACACATAATCTCCTCGAGGCTGAAGAGATGGCAGATAGAATTGCCTACATCCATAATGGCCAAATAGAACAAATAGGGTTACCTGAGGAATTCATTTTTAATCCAGCGACTGAGAATGTATCAAAGTTCATAGGGATGCCAAATCTTTTAGAATGTGAAAATTGTGATAAAATATACCCTGGATTTGTTCGAGTTAGCATAAAAAATTTAAAATTGGTTTTACCTTATGAAGGGGATGGTAGGATTAAAAAAATAGCTATTTTCCCACAGGACATATATCTTTCATCAATTAAACCTCCCGGGCCAGATGTGAATCGGTTCAAGGGGATAATTACTGAGATTATTGATACTGAATCGGTGTCCCGGGTAAAGGTTGATGTAGATGGAAATATTTTGATTGCAGAATTATCGAGAGAGGCAGTTCTTGAGATGAACTTCGAAGAAGGAAAAGAAGCCTTCGGGATAATAAAATTGAGAGGATTGAGATATGCTGAAAGAGTTTGAAGGAGATGGCATTTTATTAAAATCAAAGGATAAATTTTTAGAGATAGTAAGAAGAAATAAATTGCGCGATGTGAAGGTATCTGTTCTTGTAAAAACCCTGACTCCTGAAGAGGCTATAGGGGAACCGGGAAGAAGGGATTTTCCAATTATTCTGGGGAAGGAAAGGGTCGTTGAGGCAAAAGTCTTGGAAGCTAAGGCTCATGCCTTTACCGACTCTCCAGGTGAATTTGTAGGTAGTCTAAATGAAGTGCTCAAACTTCCTCTTACATCGAATAGAGAGCGAAGTATCTATGTAGCGACACTGAATGCGACACTTAAATATCTCAATCTCGTTGAGAATACAATACACTGTAAGGACGAGGATCCTGAAAGATGCGGGAAAGAAATAGCGTCTCAACTTCTTAAAAGATGGGGGAAAGTTAAAGTGGGTTTTATCGGTTTAAATCCAGCCATTGCCGAGAACTTGATTGAAACTTTCGGTATTGAAAATGTTAGAATTACCGATCTCAATAAACAAAATGTGAATTCTTTCAAATATGGAGTAAAGGTGTGGGACGGCAATGAAATGACGGAAGAATTAATAAAACAATCCGATGTCATCCTGATCACGGGGACTACCTTTGTTAACGGGACCTTCGATCACATCATACATTGCGTCCGTAATTATAAAAAAGATTTCCTGATCTATGGGGTGACAGGGGCAGGGATATGCAAGTTATCGGGTCTTAATAGAATCTGTCCCTATAGCAGAAACCAATAGGGTCCTTGTTGGACATTAACCTCAGCAGGCCCTAAGTTGTATTTCCGGAGAGATGAAATGGAATCGAAGATTTTGGAAGAAATCGGGAAACACTTTAAACAGGAGGTCATTGAATTTGATTGGGAACCCATTTTGAAACAACCCAGGAGATACGGGATTCTTTATCCGATCATCGGTTATATTGTATCCTTGCTCGCTGTTATTTTTATTGGGCTTGGGGTTTTTGTATGGCTTTTTCTGATTGCAGGATCCATTTTATTTTTTGGCGGGATTTTCTGTGCCAATGGGATTATTGGTGAATATAAAAAATTAAAAATTCAAAAGGAGGAAAAATATGGCGGTCATAATTGATCAAGAGAAGTGTACAGGTTGTGGGACATGTGAAGAAGGTTGTCCAGTAGAAGCGATTAAAGTGGAAGATGGGAAGGCAAGGGTAGATGAAGAGGCCTGTGTGGATTGTGGGACTTGTATTGAAGAATGTCCTGAAGAGGCTATTCGTGAAGGGGCTTAGAAGGGTGGGTAGAGTTGTCGGTGTCTGTATGAGCCAGAGAAAGATTGATCCCAAGAGAAATGTAGGAAGGGGTTTCTTAAAGAGAGGATACGGTTTGGTGGGAGATTCCCATGCAGGGACAGAGAAAGAGGTGAGCCTTCTCGCTATTGAAAGTATCCTTAGACTCCATCAAGAAACAGGAATTTTTGCCGAGTCTGGAGCGTTTGCCGAGAACCTTACGACTGAAGGAATAGATTTAATTTCGTTACCTATTGGTTCGAGGCTAAAGGTTGGCGATGCAGAACTTAAAGTCATTCAAATTGGTAAAGATCCATCTCAAGCCCACACTTACAATTATCAGGGATATTCTATCCTACCCAAGGAAGGTATTTTTTGTAAGGTTATCGAAAGTGGAGAAGTAAAAATAGGAGACCCAATTAAAATAATCGATGATTAAGGAGACTTTCTAATGAAGATAAGGATAACCATACTATGTGAAAATCTAATTGGCAAATTGATTGGAACAGGTGAACATGGATTTTCTGCTTTTATTGAAACAAGTAATGGAAATTATCTTTTCGATACGGGGAGTGGCCGCTCCATAATAGCGAATAGCCTCACTCTGAATAAGGATTTGAGAAGTATTAGAAAAATATTTCTAAGCCATGGTCATTATGATCACACAGGAGGGCTTTCTGAAGTACTCAAATTGAAAGGACAAGTGGATGTCCATGCCCACCCGCATGTATTCTTAGAGAGGATCGCCATCCTCAGAGAAGATGGCAAGGAAACTAAACGTTTCGTAGGTATTCGTTATAAAGAGAGATATTTGGAATCCTTGGGAGCCAATTTTGTTTTTAATACAGATTTTGTAGAGTTGGAAAAGGGGCTCTTCTTAACAGGGGAGGTGCCAAGGCAAACAACTTTTGAAAAACCTGACCCAAGACTCTTCAGTGAAATGGAGGGGAAGATCACTCAGGATCTTTTTTTGGATGATCAATCCCTTATTCTAAATACAGATAAAGGAATGGTTCTGATTCTCGGCTGTGCCCATTCAGGAATGATCAATATCATTCACCACGTGATCAATAAAATGAGGAAAGAGAAATTTTATGCTATCCTGGGTGGGACTCACTTAGACTTTTTGACCTCTGAGCAGTTGGAGGAGTCGATAAAATTTCTTAAGAAAATAGATATTGATAAGATTGGTGTGTCTCACTGCACGGGTATGAGGGCGGCCTTTCGACTCCATCAGGAATTTGGAGACAGGTTTTTTTACGGATGTGTTGGGAGTATTCTGGAGGTTGAGGGGGAGAGATGATCAGCATTAATATTCCAGGCTGGGGAGATTTAGATATTGAAAATATAGTCTTTGATTTTAATGGTACCATTGCTACTGATGGGAAGATTCCAATTGAAGTGAAAGAAAAAATAAATTTATTATCTAATGAGGTTAATGTGTTCGTTTTAACGGCTGATACTCAGGAAACCGCTCAGGAAGAAGTCAAGGAAATGAATATAAACCTCATTACGGTTGAATATGAGAGTAGCGGAAAAGGAAAATTTGAATTCATAAAAAATTTAAACCTTGAGAATACTGTTGCCATTGGAAATGGGAACAATGACCTCCTCATTCTGAAAGAGGCTGCCCTGGGAATTGCGGTGATAGGGGATGAAGGATTGTCAGCCTCTGCAATGAAGAATGCGGATATTATTGTAAAGAATGTTTCCGAAGCCATAGATCTTTTCTTGAAACCCAAAAGGTTGATTGCCACATTGCGCGAATAAAGAGAGACCAGATGTTTTTCTTTGATTTAGGTAGACTTCCTGGACAGCAATCCATGCTTATCTTTCATGCCCTGGCTCGAATGGGCATCGAGGCCCTTGTTCTTGTCTCCCCTCAAACGCCTCTGGTAAGCATTGGATATTTCCAAGATGCAGAGCAGGAAGTAGACCTTTCTTGCTGTCGAGAAATGGGTCTTCCCTATATGCGTCGAGAGGTGGGGGGAGGAGCAACCTATTTGGATGAGAACCAAATCTTTTACCAACTCATCTGGAAAAGGGAGAATCCCAAATTTCCCAAGGCCATCCATAAAATATTCCCATGGTTTTCAGAAGCCCCTGTGGATACCTATCGAGCCTTTGGAATTTCAGCGGAGTATCGAAGTGTAAACGACATTGTGACCAAAGAGGGGAAAAAGATCGCAGGGGAGGGGGGAGGAAATATTGGAGAGTGTATGGTGTTTGTGGGAGGAATCCTTCTTGATTTTGATTTTAGGGTCATGAGTAAGATCTTAAAGGTTCCGAACGAAAAATTTAGGGATAAGGTTTTTAAAACAATGGAAGAAAATTTAACCACGATGAAGCGAGAGTTGGGAATAATTCCCCCAAGGGAAGAGATCATTAGGGTTCTTAAGGAACAATTTCAGAAGCGGTTAGGTCCTCTAAAGCCTGCCTCCTTAACCCAGGAAATCGTAACGGAGATGAAACGATTAGAATCTTGGATGACCTCTGAGGAATTTCTTTACAAAAAAACTCCCAAGACCTCTAAAGGAGTAAAGATTAAGGAAGGAGTAGAACTCCTATTTGGCCTTCATAAGGCCAAAGGGGGGTTGATCCGGACGGCTGAAGAGATCTTTGAAAATAGGATTGAAGAGATCAGTATTTCCGGTGATTTTATGTTCTTTCCAAAAGAGGAATTGAGTGGATTGGAGGACTCACTTGAAAAGACTTCTCTCGAGGAAAGCGATCTCCACGAAAAGGTGGAGGACTTTTACGAGAAGAGAGGAATCCAATCCCCTGGTGTTGGTTCCCAAGACATTACCAGGGCCATTTTGACCCCTTTCCAAGAATCGAAGTCAGGATAGCAGTAGAACATACCATGAGTTCGCTGAGACAAAAATACTATGATCTTTTTTCGAAGGTCTATGATCTGGTCATTCGATTGCATTCGAAAGATGTAGAGGGCTCCCTCAGGAAATATATTGCAGAAAAAGCAAATCTATCAAAAGGAGATAGGGCTTTAGACCTCTGCACCGGAACTGGCTCGGTAGCTATCGAGTTGGCAAAACAGATAGAAAAAAATGGCTTAATTGCAGGTCTTGATTTTTCACAGGGTATGCTCAAGAAAGCAAAAGAGAAAACTAAGATGCTCAAAATTGATCGACTTTATTTTATCCAGGCGAATGCCAGTCAACTCCCATTCAAGGGATCTTCTTTTAACGGTGTGACCTGTTCACATGCTTTTTATGAATTGAAAGGAAATGAAAGGACTATGGCCATTGAGGAGGTCGCAAGAGTCCTTAAGGAAGGAGGAAGATTTTGTTTGATGGAGCATGCGATACCCCAGAAGTTCATCGCTAAGTTCTTTTTCTATATCCGACTTCTCTTTCTGGGCTCAAGCGATGCTAAGAAATTCCTTAGGGAGGAAGAGACTGTTTTAGGAAAGAAGTTCAAAAATATTTTGGGAGAGTTGAGCCCCACTGGTAAATCGAAACTGGTCTATGGTGAGAAAAGGGAGTTTCTTATTGAACATGAGATATGAAGATACTCGACGATCTTATCCAAAACCTTAAAGGAATGGATTTTCCAGTCAGGAGTGTTCATACCTGCGTCTTCTGGACCGCTGTGGTGAGCAAACATTGCGGTATTTCCTCAACATTTAGAGAGGAAGGCCCCTCTCACGAAAAAGGGGTTAGAGATGTCGGAAGGTTGACCCAGAAGAGGGCCCTCGAACTTGCGGAATATGCAAAATCCAATAGTCTTCTCGAAGCTTCTATTGGAATGGCTACCATTAATTCCCTGATAGATGTTGATGAATCAAGATGTATAGAGAAGAATGCCTTTGATCTCATTCTTGAGAAAGGAGAGGGGAAAAAAGTAGCCGTGGTAGGACACTTTCCCTGGATTCCAAAATTGAGGGAGAGGATCAAAAACCTCTGGGTCCTTGAACAGAGGCTCCGGGAAGGCGATTTGCCTGCAGGTGAGGCAGATCGAATTTTACCAGAGTGTGATGTGGTCGGGATCACAGGAACCTCCTTTATTAACCATACCCTGGAAGGACTTTTGAAACTCTGTAAAAAAGCCTACGTGATTTTGATCGGCCCTACTTCTCCTCTCTCTCCGATTCTTTTTGATTACGGCATCGATGCGGTTTGTGGTTCAAAGATCATTGATTCAGATCAATTGATTCGTTCCATCAGCGAGGGCGCCACATTCAAAGAAGTGACCGGAGTGAAACTTTTAACATTCATTAAGACATAAGGGTATAATTCAACGCTGAACGAACGTCTCGCTATAATTCTTAAGAAGAAATTCTATTGGATATTTTAACGTGTTTGGATTTCAATCAAAAAATTTCATAAGGAGGAAGTATGGATAAAGACGTTCTATATCATTTCACCGATGGAAAATTCAACAAAGAAGTTCTCCAATCTGATCTGCCGGTTCTGGTAGATTTCTGGGCCCCCTGGTGTGGCCCCTGCCTATCCATTGCACCCACTGTTGAGGAATTGGCGAAAGAATACAGCGGTAGAATAAAAGTAGGGAAAATGAATGTGGACGAAAACCCCCAAACTCCCTCTAACTATGGGATCAGGGGGATCCCAACACTCATTCTTTTCAAAGATGGTAAGGCTGTTAATCAAATTGTAGGGGCTGTTTCTAAATCTCGATTGAAATCGATGATTGAGGAATCTATTAAATGAACAGGTTAGGTATTGGGGCTTTTAAGGTAGGTTTCATTTAATAGGTAGATTTGAAAAAATGTTAGATGTTAAACTAAAGGTGGCAATAGATTATAAGAGATGCAATCCCAAAAACTGTGAGGGGGGTATATGCCT
>Ga0315298_1008481_pt1 | contig 13099 bp, 12 predicted proteins | sample WHS_1_MG_FD_203077 | JGI IMG/M metagenome (GOLD analysis project Ga0315298, IMG submission 203077) | Extremophilic microbial mat communities from Washburn Hot Springs, YNP, Wyoming, USA - WHS_1_MG | ecosystem: Environmental > Aquatic > Thermal springs > Hot (42-90C) | place: USA: Wyoming...
TGGCGGATGCCGAGGCGCGAGAGTGAGGTTAAGCTTTTCTCAACACTCTTGAGTTATCGTCCGGCTCGCGTATGTGAGTGCATCAATGGCAAAAGTCGAAATCTATACCCAGTTCTTCTGTCCGTTCTGCACCCGCGCCGTGAAACTGCTGCGCGACAAGGGCGTCAGCTTCACAGAAATCGACGCGCCGCATGGCTCGGCAGCCCGGCGCGAGGCCACCGCGCGATCGCGGGGTGGAACCACCATGCCACAGATTTTCATCGACGATGTCTCGATCGGCGGCTGCACCGAGCTACTGGCACTCGACCGGGCCGGCAAGCTCGACCCGCTGCTGGCCGCTCACGGCTGATCCGCGCGCGATGATCCATTATCAACTGCGCTGCGCGGCCGATCACGAGTTCGACGGCTGGTTCAAAAGCAGTTCGCATTTTGAGGAACAGGCGGCGCGCGGCCTGCTGGAATGCCCGAAATGCGGCGATGTCGATGTGAGACGGGCGATCATGGCCCCGAGGATCGGCAGTGGCGCGCGCAAGCGGCGAGGCGAGAACACGGAAAAGCCCGCGACACGACCATCAGCACCGGTGATCGATCAGAGCGGCACACCCGCGAGCCCCGAAACCGCGATCGCGGGGCGAATGCCGGCGGAGATGCGTGCGCTGCTCGCGCGCGTCCGCCGCGAGGTCGAGTCGCGCTGCGATTATGTCGGGCCGGACTTCGCGGCCGAGGCGCGGCGGATCCATGAAGGAACGGCACCGGCACGCGGCATTTACGGTGAGACCAGTGAAGCCGAGGCGGAGGCGCTGGCGGACGAGGGCATCGATGTCGGACGGATACCCTGGGTTCCGCTCACAGACAGTTGAGGCTGGAGGTCGTGAGCGGTTGATCTGGGCGGCTGGTGGTGGCTGCCCATGTCCTTGGCGGAGGTGGTGTTGCGCCGATTTTTGCTGCTGATGGTCCTGCCGCTCGGGTTAGCGGGCTGTGCGCTGGAAACGCCGGTACCGACGACCGGGTATATGCCCTTCAGTACCTTCAGCAATTCGATCGTCGGCGAAGATCCGTCGATCGAGGCGATCAATGCGGCGACTTATGCGTTCGCCCATCCGGCAGCGATGCAGGGACACCCGGCCCGCATGGCGATCGCCATTGCCTCGCTCGATGCCATGGCCGGACAGTTCGCGACCGGGGCGCGCTGGGTGGGGATGAACGCGTTGGCCAAGCAGGAAATGCTGCAAGCGCGATCGAAGGTGCGGCGGATCATGGGTATTGCACCCGGAGCGCCTTCGCAGGTGGTAGTTGACGCGCTGGTGGGTGCTGCGCGGCAGATCCGGCAGGACAATCGGGCCGGGGCGATCGAGGCACTGCAGAGTGCCGGGTTCACGCGCCCGGCGCCGATGACGCTGCACCTGCTCGCACGGTTTCCCTACGTGCCGCTCGCCAATCATGCGACGAGCTTCGCAAGCCAATACGTCTACCCCGGGGGCGGGATGTTTCCGGGATTCCGTTAGGCCGGACACCCTGGGTTGATGCCGGCGCGTTCGGGTCGCGCCGTGAATTAGTCAAATCGATTGGTCGGAGTAAGAGGATTCGAACCTCCGGCCCCTGCGTCCCGAACACAGTGCTCTACCAGGCTGAGCTATACTCCGTTGACGTGGCGTATAACCAAGGGGGCGCGGTTAAGCAAGGCGCGGCAGGATGGCGTGCTGGTTGCGAATAATTAACCGCGATCCGGTCAATACCGATGCTCGCACCCTTGCATATTGGGTGCTAAGGAGCGCCCCATGCCTGGACCCTTGAAAGCCGGCGATCGCCTGGCGAACGACAAAACACGTCGCGCGCAAGCTGCGGCCGCCCCACCACCGAAGCGCCCCCGCAAGCATCGGCCCGGGCTGGCGCGCGTTGCCGGGGGCGTTCTGGCGCGTGGATTGTATCGGCTCGCGCTGATCGGAGTCGTTGGGGGACTCGTGGTTGGCGGCGGGCTGTTTCTGTATTTCAGCAGCGGCCTGCCGAGTGTGGCGAAACTGCGCCACTACGAACCGCCGCTGGAGACCCGGATTTATGCCGATAATTTCCGGCTGATCGCAGCACTCGGCACCCAGCACCGGATTTATGTGCCGTATGACCGGATTCCGCATCTGGTCGCGAGCGCGTTTATTTCGGCAGAGGATCGAAATTTCTGGACCGAGCCGGGAATCGATCCGCTCGCGATCGTGCGGGCTGGATTCGTCGATATGACGCGGCTGGGCAGCCATGAGCGGCCGCTTGGGGCTTCGACCATCACGATGCAGGTGGTCAAGAACATGCTGCTCGACAACCGGATCGATTTCACCCGCAAGATCAAGGAAGCGATTCTGGCGCTCCGGGTGAACCGGGCAATGAGCAAGCAGCGGATTCTCACGCTGTATCTCAACGAGATCTATCTCGGGCAGAATTCATGGGGGGTTGCGGCGGCGGCGGAGGCGTATTTCGACAAGCCGCTGTCGCAGTTGAGCATTGCCGAGGCGGCGATGTTGGGCGGGTTGCCGAAGGCGCCGACCAATTACAACCCGTATCTGCATCCCAAGCGTGCGCTCGACCGGCGGAACTGGGTGATCGGGCGGATGCGCGATGACGGCGTGATCACTGCCGCCGAGGCGCGCACCGCGATCGCTTCGCCGTTATTGCCCAAGGCGGCGGCGGGATCGCGCCCGGTGCCGGGGGCGGGGTATTTCATCAATGCGGTCGAATCGCAGCTGGTGCAGATGTTCGGCAAGCAGACGACAATGGAAGGCGGGCTGATCGTGCGGACCAGCCTCGATCCGAAGTTGCAGGCCGCCGCGATGGATGCGATGCGCGACCGGCTGGAAGCCTACGACCATGAATTCGGCTTCTATCATGGACCGGTGGGGCATCTCGATATTACGGATCTATCGACCGGATGGGCCAAGGCATTGGCGCAGCAGCCGACGCCGCCGGGGCTGCGCCGGCGCTGGCGGCTGGGCGTGGTGATCGGCACGACCCCTGCCCTCGCGCATATCGGCTGGATTCAGGGCGATAATGCCGCGGCGACCCGGACCGGGACGCTGACGCTGGCGGCGCTGCAATGGGGTCGGCCGGAAATTCACGGCGCGCCGGGGCCGCTGCTGCGCAGTGTCGATCAGATGCTCAAGCCGGGCGATGTGATCATGATCGATCCGCACAAGCCGGCCAAGGGCGGCACGGTTTCGCTCGAACAGATCCCGCATGTGGAGGGCTCGATGCTGAGCCTGAACCCGGAGACCGGGCGCGTGAGCATCATGGTGGGCGGCTGGAGCAACCGGATGAGCCCGTATAACCGGGCGACCCAGGCGCATCGTCAGCCGGGGTCGAGCGTCAAGCCGTTCGATTATCTGACCGCGATGCAGGCGGGCATTCAGCCGGATGCGACCATTCTGGATGCGCCGTTCACCCAGCGGATGGCCGATGGGCAATTGTATCGGCCGGGCGATTACGAGGATAATTTCCTCGGGCCGGTGCCGGTGTTCTATGCGATCGAGCAATCGCTCAACCTTGCCACGCTGCATCTGGTGCGGCGGGTCGGGCTGGCGAATGTGGCGGTGAATTTCGAGAAATTTCGGATCGTGCATCATATGCCGCTGATTTATCCTGCGGCGATCGGCGCGTTGGATACGACGCTGTGGCGGATGGTGCGGGGGTATGCGGCACTCGATGAATACGGCCGGCAGGTCGAGCCATCGCTGATCGACAGCGTGACGGCGCCGGATGGGCATATATTGTACCAGGCGCCGGATCAATCCTGTGCGAACTGCATGGATGGGTCGGCAGACCAGCCCCCGGTGCTGAACCGACCGGGGGCGCAGCTCGCCGATCCGGACAGTGTGTATCAGGTCATCATGATGATGCGGAACGTGACGGAGTACGGGACCGGGGTTCCTGCTGTCGTCGGGTTGCACCGACCGATCGCGGGGAAGACCGGGACGACCAACAATTTCAACGACGCATGGTTCATCGGGTTCATTCCGCAGATGGTGACGGGTTGCTGGATCGGGTACGACACGCCGCGGGATCTGGGGAAAAACCAGACCGGCGGGAATGTGTGCGGTCCGGCGTGGAACCAGTATATGAAGGTGGCGCTCAAGGGGCAGCCGGTGATCGATTTTCCGACGCCTAAGGGCATGACGCTGGCGCGGGTTTCGTTCGGCAGCCAGACCGTGACCGAAGCGTTCAAGCCGGGACAGGCGCCGGGCGCGCAATCCAATCTCGGGCTGGTGGCGGATAATCCGCTCGGGCTGGGCGGGGCGCTGACCAATGCGGGCGGGCAGAATGCGCAGCATGATTTCAACCCGGCGAGCGACGGTGGTGGTGGCAATGCCACGACGCCGCCGGCTCAGAGTGTCGACAAATCGCTGGGTGGGTTGTATTAGCCCGCCTCGATCAATCTTTTGATATGGATGAATTTCGATGTCCGCCGAAACCCAAGCTCTTGCTGAGCAGATCACGCAAAGCGTGGCCCTGCTGAGGAGGCATCTTTGACTGGGATGCTGCACTCGATAAACTCGACCGGCTGAACTCCCAGGCTGAGGACCCGACCCTCTGGAACGATGCCGGCGCTGCCCAGGCGCTGCTGCGTGAGCGCAACCGACTGGTGACCCAGACCGATGCTGTGCGCGCGATCGAGCGCGAGACCGAGGACGCGGTCATGCTGGTCGAACTCGCGGAAATGGAGGGCGATCAGGCGGTGCTGGCCGAGGCGGAGGCCGCGCTGAAGCGGATTTCCGAGGAGGCCAAGCGGCGCGAGATCGAGAGCCTGCTGTCGGGCGAGGCGGACGGCAATGATTGCTATATGGAAATCAATGCCGGCGCCGGCGGGACCGAGGCGCAGGATTGGGCCGAGATGCTGATGCGGATGTACACGCGCTGGGCCGAGCAGCATGGCTACAAGGTGAGCATGCTCGACCAATCCGAAGGCGAGCAGGCGGGGATCAAGTCGGTCACGCTCCAGGTGACGGGGATGAACGCCTATGGCTGGTTGAAGACCGAGGCAGGGGTGCACCGGCTGGTGCGGATTTCCCCGTTCGATGCGAATGCGCGGCGGCAGACCAGCTTTGCCAGCGTGTGGGTGTATCCGGTGGTGGATGACACAATCGAGATCGAGATCGATCCGTCGGATCTGAAGGTCGATACCTATCGGGCGTCGGGGGCCGGTGGTCAGCACGTCAACAAGACCGAAAGTGCGATCCGGATCACCCATGTGCCGACCGGGATCATCGTGGCGTGCCAGACCGACCGGAGCCAGCATCGCAACCGGGCGACCGCGATGGAGATGCTCAAGGCACGGATGTACGAGGCGGAGTTGCAGCGGCGCGAAGCGGCGAGTGCGGCGACCGAGAGCACCAAGCGCGATATCGGCTGGGGGCATCAGATCCGCTCCTACGTGCTCGCCCCGTATCAGCTGGTGAAGGATCTGCGGACCAATTGGGAAAGCGGCAATCCGGAATCGGTACTCAACGGCAATCTGGATGAGTTCATGGCGGCCTCCCTGGCGGCGCGGGTGGGGGCGACGCGGAGCGAGGCTTCGGCGCAGGCGAGTTAGCTGGTTTTGGAGGCCGGATAAGGAAACGGCGCGGATCGTTGTGATCCGCGCCGTTTTTGTCACCATGGTGCGGGCGTTATTTGCCCGGTTGACCCGCTGGAGCGGGAGCGGGTGCGGCACTGGCCGGCGTTGCCGCGGCTGGTGCGTCGGTCATGGTGATCATCGCCGGGTTGGCCTCGCCGCTGGCAGCCGGAGATTTCGGGTTGGGATCGGCGAGGTTGGCGGGGCCTTCGAGATAGGGGAAGGCTTTGGCCATTTTTGCGCCGTAGAGCGGTTTGGATACGCCCTGATGGCAGGTCGAGCAGTCGATTTTCGCGACGTCACCGCCCGCGCCGAGCATGTCGTGCGGGAAGGTATCGGTCAGCGGCAGCATGTAGTCGTTGTTCAGGCCGCGGACCATGTGCAGACCGTAATAGGCGATCACCCGCTTCGGCGTGCTTTCCGACCAGGAGCCGAAATTGCGCGACTGGTGACAGAATTCGCAGTTGACGCCCAGCGAGGTCGCGAAGTTCATCATCAGCGCGTAGGTCCAGTTGGTCTGCTGGATCGACATGCGGTTGCCGTTGGGCAGGGCGGTGGTGCCCGCAGTGTTGATCATCGCGTTCACGCCGCCCTTGGGGTTGCCGGCGAGGAACGAAGAGAAGGGATCGTAGGGCAGCGAAGACCCATCGGCTGCCAGCGAGGGACGGGCTTCGCCGGTTTCGGTGTCCATCAGCCCGGTCGCATGCGGCGGCTCGACGCCGTTGAACCAGACGTATTTCGGCAGATTATGGCCGCGATGGCAGGTGTAGCAGGTGACGCCGACGTTTTTGACGTGGGATTTCCAGTCCGCGTTGGTGTAGATCGTCATCTGGATCATGCGGCGGGCGACGCGTTTGGTGTATTTCGCGTCCGAGGCGAAATTGCCGGCGACATGACAGTAGTTGCAGCCCTGTTTCGGCGCGACCCACTGGGTCATCGAGACCATGATGCGGGCGAAGGCACCGGCGGGTACGTTTTTCAGCACCTGGACGTTCTTGTAGATGGTGCCGGCCGCCGGGCCGGCGTTGTTCTGCGGCAGCACCGCCGGGGCCTGGTTCATCGCGAAGGAGGCGGCGATGGCGGCGGGATTCGACACATCCATCATCCCGGTGCCGCGATAGCCGATCTGCTCGATGTGAGCCGGCGGGCGTTGCAGCGTCATGACCGCGACGAAGGCGAGGACGAGGCCGCCGACCAGGGCGAGAAGGGGGATCGTGAGTCTCATTGGTTCGCTCCTGCCCCGGTCGTGCTGATGCCGGTTGTAGCCGTCGGGTTGGGGACATGGCCGTAGACATGCGGGTAGGGCGGTGCGACGTGGTGCTTCACGGCCCAGAGGAACCAGTTATCAACCACCGTGCCGGTGAGCAGGATGCCGATACCGCCGGTAAGGGTGGTGAGCACGGCGAACCACCAGGCCCAGCGATGGATGGATTCCATCGTGGCGTTGAAGCCCATGGTCCAGCGCCAGAACAGGGCGGCGCGCTCCGAGGCGGTGCCGCGATCGACGATCTGTTCGGCTTCACGTTCGCCACCGAACCGGCTAACCGCGAGGATGGTTGCACCATGCATGGCGAAGAGCAGGACCGAGCCGTAGAGGAACACGATCGAAAGCATGTGGAACGGATCGTAATAGAGGTTGCCGTAGCGGAGCGAGAACGAAACCGTCCAGTCCAGATGCGGGAAGATGCCGAAGGGCGGGGCTTCGCCCCAGCTGCCCATGAGCAGCGGGCGGATGAAGCCGAGCACGAGGAACAGCCAGATCGCGGAGGCGAAGGCCCAGGCGGTATGGGTGCCGATGCCGAGCTGACGCGACCGGCGGTAGATGCGGGCCCACCAGAGCACCAGCGAGGTGGTGAGGAACAGGCCGGCGAGCAGCCACCAGCCGCCGTGCTGGAGCGGCGGGAGGCTGAGCCCGTAGGCCGGCGCCGGCGGTTCGAGCGCGAGCCACGGCAGATCGCGGACGAAGCGGATCGGGTTCCAGTTCACCGAGGCCCACATGTTGAGGCCGATGATCTCGAAGGCGACCACGAAGCAGATGATCGAGGCGACACCGAGCGAGCCGAGATAGATCGGCCCGACCTGGGCGTTGCCGATCTGGCCCAACAGGTAGCTGAAGAAGGGCTTGCCCTGTCTTCCCCAGGCTCCGCTCGGGGCGGGGACGCCTTCGTGCAGGGGGCCGCGGATCTGTACGCGGGTGAATATGTTCTGGTATTCGGGCATTACAGCCTCCCTGCTGACGGGATGTTATTGGATGATTGCGTTCTCATGACGACCCTCAATGCCCACCGAATTGCCAGATCGGCAGATGCAGCCACCAGCCCCACCAGGCGGGCCAGCCCTGGGTCCAGAACGGACCGGAGATAAGGATGCAGGCGGCGCTGGCGAAACCGGCACCCAGGGCGAGGAACAGGCCGAGACGGTGAATGCCGAGCGTGCCGATCGAATAGCCGATGAAGTCGCGGAAGAAGGTGTCTTCGTGCTCGGTGAATTTGGCGGTCTCGCCCTTGGCCGGGTTGACCGCGCCGAGCACGAGCGAGCCGTGCAGGGCGAGCGCGAAAGTGGTGGTGAAGAACAAGGTCACCGCAACCATGTGCATCGGGTTGTATTCGAAATTGATGTAATTGTAGCCGGTGTTCGACACCCAATCGAGATGGGACATGATGCCGTAGGGGAAGCCGACGCCCCAGGCGCCCATCAGCAGCGGGCGGATCACTTCCAGCGAGACATAGGCGAAGATCGCAACGCTGAAGGCGGCCGGCACATGCAGGCCGATGCCGAGTTTGCGGGATATTTCGACTTCGCGCAGCGCCCAGGACCCGAAGGAGCCAACCGCGCAGATCGTGATGATCTGCCAGAGACCGCCATGAGCGAGCGGGGCAAAGCCGAGCCCGTAGGAGAGGTTGGGCGGGGCGATGTTGATTTCCCAGATATTCCAGGTTGGGCCGATCGCGGCACCCCAGATGATCAGGGCGGTGCCGAGCAGGGTGAAGAATCCACCGACGACGCCGAAGAAACCGACGTAGAACGGCCCTACCCAGAAATCGAACAGATCGCCGCCGAGCAGTGTGCCGCCGCGGACGCGGTATTTTCTTTCAAAACTGAGCATTGCCATCGGGCTATTCCTTGTCGCTCTTTTAGGTCTCGATCGGGGGCTCCTCCCCCGATACGGCCTGGCTTACCAGGCGCGTACCGAGGTTGGTGGAGGGCTGACGCCCCCCTAGCCGGGTCGAAGTCTACTTGTTTGCCGGCATCGACGATTGCTGCTGCATCGTCGTCATTGCCGGGGCGCCACCGAGCCAGTCGAAACGCGGCGTGCTCAGCAGGATGAAGTGGATCAGGATGGCCAGCGCAAACAGGAAGACCCCGAGTGCGGTGAGAACCCTGCGCGGATCGAACAGAAGCCACATGCGCCACATGGTCAGTCCTCCCTCAACCGATGTTCGAGGTGAGCATTTTCACCCCGATATGAGCGTTGGTCAGAAACCCGGTGACGTAGCCATGCGGACCCGGGATCCACGGGCGCCACTGCCAGACGAGGAAGTGGGCGATGATCGCGATGATAACGAAGCCGATAAAGCTCATCACGAAGATGGAGTGGAACTCCTTTGCTTCGCGCTCGGTGAGGCCGGATAGCGAGCCTTCCCGGTCTTGTGTGGTCATGGACATGATAGAGGTATCCTCGATATGGACTGGCACGTTGCCGGGACAGACCAGTTCCGCGCGGACCCCGCGCGGGGGGACGGTTGCCGTCTTGCGAACGACAACCGATGGGTGAGCCCGGCGCGCGGTGCCGGGCGATGGAGGGGCGAAGGGCTCATGCGAGCGCTCGTTCGCGAAGGGCGGTTTCGAGATGCGCCGCGGTGACGCGGGATGAACCGTCGCGCTGGGCTTCGCGTTCGGCGCGGTCGCGCAGGCGCTTGGCGGCGGAGATGCGGATCAGGAACGGTTCGGTCTCGAGATGACGATCGAGCGCGGTCAGGGCGGCTGCGTCCCACAGATCGGCGGTATCGGCTTTCGCCAAGGTTGCGTCGATCTTGTCGAGCTCGGTGCCGAGCGGCAGGATGGTGAACAGCGCATCGAACAAAGCGTTGCAGTATTCCTGCACCACGTAGGTGGCCCCTGCGTATCCCATGAACGGGGTGCCGGTGGCGCGACGGATGATGGCTCCGGGGAACGAGGCGGGGATGTAGGTGGAGCGGCCACCGCGCTCGGCGGCATACATGCGTTCGTTGAACGAGCCGAACAGGACCAGCGGCGGGGTTTTGGCGATGGCTTCGCGCACCGCATCGTTATCGGGTTTGACGCCGGGTTTGCGGGCGAAGGCGAAGGTGCAGGGGATGCCGAGATCGTCCTCGAGCAGGCGTTTGAGACCGCGGGTGTAGGTTTCGGTCGCGACCACGGCGAAGCTCGCGGTGGCGAAGAAATCCTGGGTGACGCTGCGCCAGAGATCCCAGATCGGTTTGATCGTGGTCTCCTTTTCCCGCGCGATGAAGGGTTCGGGGTCGAGGCCGGTGAGTTCGCCGAGTTTGCGGAGGAAATTGGTGGTGGCGTGGATGCCGAACGGCGCCATCAGATAGGGTTTGCCGAGTTCCTCGCAGAGTTTGCGGCCGAATTCGCGGTAGAGGCAGATGTTGACGCTGGCATCGGCGAGTTTCGGCGTGTCCTTGAGCTGCGAACCCAGCGGGAAGGACAGGTTAACCTCGCAGCCGATACCCTCGACCAAGCGGCGGATTTCCGCGAGGTCGGATGGCATGTTGAACGTGCCGTAGATGGCGCCGATCAGGTTGACGCGGGGTTTTTCGGTTTTCGGCTCCGGGCGTTTCGCTTTGGCATTGCCGAATTCACTGTAGAGCCAGACCAGGGCGCGGTCGGCACTCTGCCATTGGTCCTCGTCGATCGTGCGGGGCAGGAAGCGGCGGAGGTTGGAGCCTTCGGGGGTGACGCCGCCGCCGATCATTTCGGCAATGCTGCCGGTGACGACGACGGCGGGGATCGATTGGTCGCCGGCGGCGGCGGCGCGCTTCATCGGACCTTCGGTGCCGGTCATCGAGAGGGAGTCTTCATCGAGGCCGGTGACCACGATCGGGAGTTCGTGGGGGGGCAGCGCATCGGTGTAGTGGAGCACGGCGGTGACGGGCAGGTTCTCGCAGCCGACCGGGCCGTCGATCACGACGCGCAGGCCTTTGATGGCGGAGAAGACATAGACGGCACCCCAGTAGCCGCCGGCGCGGTCGTGATCCTGGACCAACATCAGGCGACCTCCGCTTTCACGGGTTTGGTGACGGTACGTGGTGCGGGTTTCGGCGCGGGGGGTGCCTCGAAGAAGCTGACCATGCGGCTGAAGCGTTCGCGGCCCTTGCATTGGGTGGCGACGATGGCGGGGAGTGCGGCGGCGCCGGCGGCACCGAAGACGGGGCGGGCGGAGACCATGTTGGTGAAATAAACCGCCGGGGTGCCGATTTCCTTCGCGGCCTGGACCAGGGGCGTGGTGCCGAGCGCAAGGTCGGGTTTGACGTCGCGCATCGCCGCGATGTCCTGCTCGAGCGAGGCGCGGTATTGGACATGGGTGCCCTGGGCTTCGAGCCAGAGACGGTCGGGGTCGCTCCATTCGGTGCGCGGCAGCGCGGTGCCGACATACGGGATGGTGGCGCCGGCTTCGATGAGCAGGCGCGCGACAAGGAGTTCGGATCCCTCGTAGCCGGAGACGATCATGCGGGCATCGACCGGGTTGGCGGCCATGACGGCGCGGATCGGCGCGAGGGCCTGGGCTTTGGCGCGGTCGATGGTTTTGGCATCGATATTCGCGGCTTTGCCGATGGCGTCGAGCCAGTCGGCGGTGGCGGCTTCGCCGACCGGGGCGGAGCCGACGACGGCGCGGCCGGCGGCGGCAAATTCGCGGATGCTGGCGGTGTAGAACGGGTGGACCGCGGCGGCGATGCTGCAATCGAGTGCGGCGTAGAGATCGCGCCATTCGCGGGCGGGGAGTTGCGGGCCAATGGCGAGGCCCATGGGGGCGAGCATGGCGGCGATTCCGGGTGGATCGGCGGGGAAGAGTTCGCCGAGCAAGGTGACGCGCTGCCCATCGGCCAATTTGGTCCGGGGGCGGGCTACCGCGCCGGCTTCAGCCTCGGCGCGGGCGTAGCGCAGCATGGCGCCGGCGAGCACGTCCTTGGCTTCGGCATGGGTGGGCACGCCGAAACCGGGGACATCGATGCCGATGATGCGGACGCCGTCGATCTCTTTCGGCAGCAGATCGAGCGGCACGCCGGAGGCGGTGGGGACGCACAGGTTGATGATGACCACGGCATCATAATCGGCCGGGCGGGCGGTTTCGCGGACGGCTTTGCGAATGTCTTCGAACAACTGGCCGGTGACCAGGGTTTCGGAGTCGAACGGCACGTAACCAACGCTACGGCGCGCGCCGTAGAAATGCGAGGTGAAGGTGAGGCCGTAGACGCAGCAGGCAGAGCCCGAGAGGATGGTGGCGACCCTGCGCATCCGCAGACCGACGCGCAGGGCGCCGAAGGCCGGGCACATCGATTGCGGCTGGTCGTGGGGGCCCTTGGGATAATCGGCCGCCAGCCGGTCGAGCATCGCCGATTTGCCGACGGCACGCGCGGCCTGCTGCATGGTCTCGGCCCCGCCGTGGCAGCCTGGTTCGGCTGGTTTGGCGGGCAGGGCGCTGCCGTCGGGCGGGCTCATGCTCACGCGCCCTCGTAGACGATTTCGAGCGAGGGTTTGTTCAGGATGGTCGAGCCGCACATATCTTCGAGGCTCGCGGGCAGCAAGGTGACGCCGCGGCCAACCGCCTCGCCCTTGAACAGGCCGAGCAGCGCGTCGTGGCTGAGAGGCTTCGGGCGGATCGGCGGCGCTTCGGCCACCTGCACGCCGAGCGCTTCGAACAGTGGCGCCCATTTGCCGCCGAGTTGGCCGACAATTTCGTAATTGGCGGATTTGCGGCGGATGTCCTCATCGGCCGGGATGGCGGCAAGGACGGGGATGCCGACCGCGTCCGCAAAGGCCTGCGCTTCGCCGGTGCCGTCGTCCTTGTTGATCACCAGTCCGGCAACACCGACATTGCCGCCGAGATTGCGGAAGTAATCGACCGCCGAGCAGACGTTGTTGGCGACATAGAGCGATTGCAGATCGTTCGAGCCAACCACGATGACTTTCTGACAGAGGTCGCGCGCGATCGGCAGGCCGAAGCCGCCGCACACCACGTCGCCCAGGAAGTCGAGCAGGACGTAGTCAAAATCCCATTGGTGGAAGCCAAGCTTGTCAAGCAGTTCGAAGCCGTGAATGATCCCGCGCCCGCCGCAGCCGCGCCCGACTTCGGGACCGCCGAGTTCCATGGCGAACACGCCGTCGCGCTTGAAACATACATCGCCGATCAGCACAGGCTCGCCAGCAGCTTTTTTGCGCGACGAGGTTTCGATGATGGTGGGGCAGGACCGACCGCCGAACAGCAGCGAGGTGGTGTCGCTCTTGGGATCGCAGCCGATCAGCAGC
>Ga0315298_1008482_pt1 | contig 13099 bp, 13 predicted proteins | sample WHS_1_MG_FD_203077 | JGI IMG/M metagenome (GOLD analysis project Ga0315298, IMG submission 203077) | Extremophilic microbial mat communities from Washburn Hot Springs, YNP, Wyoming, USA - WHS_1_MG | ecosystem: Environmental > Aquatic > Thermal springs > Hot (42-90C) | place: USA: Wyoming...
GGCCGCAGTGACCGTGATGAACTCATCGGGTGGGCTGAGCAGTTACCGCAAGACGACCATCTCCGCGGGCCTGCACGTCAACCGCACGCGCGAGGACGACATCCTGGACATCTACGAGTCGGATGCGTCGTGCCATCTGGGTGCCTTGGATGTGAACAGGGTTGTGGCCACCCTGCTGGGCAAGCTCGAGCTGGCGGCTGACATTGCGCCAACACGCACAGGGAGCCTGCCGGTGATCTTTACTCCCAAAGGGGTGGTGATGACGATCCTCGAGCCCCTGGCAGCGGCATTGAGCGGCAAGGCGGTGCTGGAGGGGGCGTCGCCACTCGCTGGCCGGCTGGGCGAGCAGATGTTGGACCCTGACTTCACACTGACCGACGATGGCCTGGTGCCAGGGATGCCATCGAGTGCTCCTTCGGACCACGAAGCCGTACCGACGCGGCGCACAAGCCTGATCGAGCGAGGGCGTCTGAACGCCTTCTACTATGACTTGCAGACGGCAGGACGGGCGGGCATCCAGAGTACCGGCAACGGTCTGCGCAGCTTGACGAGCTTGCCAGCGCCGCGGCCACGGTGCTTACGCGTTGCTGCTGGGCAGGCCTCGTATGAGGACATGTTGGCTGACGTAGACGAGGGGCTGGTGGTCGACCAAACCATGGGCGCATGGGCAGGGAACCTGCTGGCGGGGGATTTCTCGGGGAATGTGCACCTGGGCTTTCGGATCAAGAAGGGCAAGCTGGCGGGTCGCGTGAAGAATGCCATGGTCGCGGGCAACGTGTTCAGGGCACTCGAGCGGCTCGCTGGCATCGGTAGCCGCGCCTACTGGCTCGATGGTCAGGTCGAGGTACCCCACCTGTACTTTCCGAGCCTGTCGGTAGCTACGCGGTAGCGCGTGCTGGAGAGGGTGAGAGGGGGCAGTGGTACGGCCCAGCTCAATGCTGCATGTAGCGGCAGGAGCCAGCAGTGAGGCGGTGACTTTACGGAGGCGCGGGGCTGTGCTACAATCGCGGCAACATTGCCCTTTTGGGCCAGAACGGACGAGAGTGCATGAAGTCGGGCACGAAGAGCCATCTGTGGACATTCGAGGAAGCGCTCGCACTGGTGTGCGACGAGAGCCAGGCGTTAGCGCGGTCGGTGGTCGCTTTCCTGAGCGGTGCGAGCCGAGCAGAGGTGAGCCGCTTTGCCGACTGCTGGCAGCAGATGTCAGATGTTCGGCGGCGCGAGTTGATCTCGCTCATGGCCGAGATGGCGGAGAGCGACTTTGAACTCGACTTTAACGACATCTTCTGGTGGTCGCTGCGGGCTGAGGACCCGGTGGTGCGCGAGCGCGCCATCGAAGGGTTGTGGGAAGACGAACGGCCGGCGTTGATCGAGCCGCTGCTTCGCATGATGAAGGAGGACCCGGCAGAGGCGGTGCGGGCCAAGGCGGCGATGTCGCTGGGGCGCTTTGCGCTGCAGGCCGAACTGGGCGAGCTATCGGAGGAGAAAGCACGCCGGGTGCGGGAAGGGCTGCTGGAGGTGATCGAGAAGCGCACCGAGTCCGACGAGGTGCGCCGGCGAGCGATCGAATCGGTGGCCTACATGAGCGAAGCTCCGCTGGAGGAGATCATCAGCGAGGCGTACGCCAGCCCCAACGAACAGATGCGGCAGAGTGCCGTGTTTGCCATGGGACGCACAGCCGATACTCGTTGGGCAGCGGAGGTGCGCGCTGAGCTGCGTTCGCCGAGCCCCGCTATGCGCTATGAGGCAGCCAGGGCAGCAGGCGAGATCTCGCTCAGGTCGGCGGTGGGCCAGCTGATCCGCATGCTCAAGGACCCCGACTCAGAGGTCAGGCAGATGGCCGCCTGGGCGCTAGGACAGGTGGGCGGGGTCCATGCGCGGCGGGCGCTGGAGGCCTGTCAGTCGTCTGACGATGAGGCGATGCGAGACGCCGCGGAAGAAGCCCTGGCCGAGTTGGACTTCGGCACCGGCGACCTCGACATGTTCTACTTCGAGGCAGAAGGGGAGCCCGGCGAAGGGCCATCTGGCAAGGGGTAGATACTGTGGCCGGCCAGGAGTGTCAAGTGGTAGCAGGAGAGCGCGTCCGCTTAAGGGCTATCGTGCGTGGACTGGTGCAGGGAGTGAACTTTCGCTACTACACTCAGCGCGAAGCGCGTCGTCTGGGGCTGCGCGGGTACGTGCGCAACCGCAGCGATGGCAGCGTCGAAGTGGTGGCCGAAGGGCCGCGGCAGGCCGTGGAGGAGCTCTACGCATGGCTGCACTCGGGCCCGCCCATGGCCGAGGTCCGTGAGGTGGAGGCGTCGTGGGAACCACCTTCCGGACAATGGAGCTCTTTTGAGGTACGCTACTGATGCAACAGCCGGTGCTGCGCGCGCACCCAGAGCGCACGGCCTGGGTGGTGGTGTGGTGTTCCTTTGCCGTATTCTGTGTGTTGGTGGTGGCCGTGCCACTGGGCATCCGGTACGTGCTGCGCCATGCGACGGTAGCCAGGCCGGCAACCCTGGAGGTGCTGGAGGGCACAGCACGGGTGACAAACCCGGCCGCCGGGCGCCTCGACGCGGTGATCAAAGGCAAACCAATGGCCATCGGCGAGGGGATCGTCATTCAGCTCGACGAGAAGACGAGCGCTGATCTGCGGTTCTTCGACGGCAGCTATGTGCATATCCTGCCCGACAGCGATCTGACGGTCGAGCGGGTGCGAGCGCCTCGCTTCAGCACAGGTGTGACCCCCAACACCATCTCGCTGCGCATGTCGAAAGGGAAGCTGAGGTTGGTGACCTCGAAGGTGGTCAAGCCCTCTGGCCTGAGCTTTACGCTGTACCTGCAGGAGCTGGGAACGACCGTGGTGCTCAAGGAGGACGGGCTGTATGGGGCCGACGTGGGTCCAGAGGGCGGGGAGGTGTGGGCCAACCTGGGGAGCGCAGTGGTGACAGGGGCTAGCCGCACCGTGCGGCTGCTGGCTTTGGAGCGGACCTCCCTGGCGCCGGGCGAGCCCCCGACGCCGCCGGTTGCCAGCGCCAAGAACCTGCTGGTGAACGGCGACTTTAAGCATGGGCTGGATGGCTGGGAGTACTACAACGACCAGGGTGCCGATGGTGGCAACACTGACGGTACAGTCGCGCTGGTAGGCGAGGGAGGATCGCAGGTTGTGCGCTTCTCTCGCACGGGCAGCAATGGCAACCACTGCGAGACGGTGCTCGAACAAAAGATCGACAAAGCGTTGCCCGACCCGATCGCCTCGTTGGTGATACGGGCCAACCTGAAGGTGATCAGCCAGAGCCTGCCTGGAGGTGGCATTCTGGCATCGGAGTACCCGCTGACCATTCGCATCCGCTACCGCGACCAGTTTGGCAGCGAGAACGAGTGGACCCAGGGGTTCTACACGGGCGACCCGCAAGGCTACCCCACGGGGACCGGTATCTCCGTGCCACGGGGCAGCGAATACTACTTTGAGACGGGGAACTTGCTGAACGTGTTGCAGCCCAGGCCCGCGCGCATCGTGTGGATCAAGGTGTATGCCTCGGGCTGGGATTATGAGAGCGAGCTGAGCTCGATCAGCCTGGAGGTGCAGTAGACGCAGGCAACTGGCGAAGCTGCTGCCGGTAATGCTCGCGGACGGCAGAGAAGAAGGCCAGGCTCTCGGGAGTGCGATAGTCGGGATAGGTCCACTCCTGAGGCTGGAAGGCGCCATGCCGGAATGGCAGGGTGACCTCGGCATAAATGCCCTGCCCGATGTAGATGCGGTGCCAGTGGTTCTTGGTGGTTGCCAGCACAAGTTTGGAGAGAGAGATGTAACCAGGGTCGATGTTGACTGCACGTCGGCCGTCGACTGCCCACACGGCCTCCAGGGCGTTGGTCTGGAGCTTGATGGCTGCGAGATCGCCTGGGTCGATGAGATTGCTGAAGGTCAGAAACTGGCGCCATGGCTGCATCCCCAGCTCAGCAGCATAGTAGTCAGTGTGGTTGAAGGGCACAGGGGTGCTGCGCTCCTCCACCGGGCCGAAGGCGCGGGCCAGCCGTTCCGCGGCCTCGTCGAGCAGGACCCGCTCGCGGGCGAGCAAGCCGACAAGCAGTTTGGCAGGCTCAGGTTGGCGGGCTGTACCCATCTCTGACTCCCCACACGATTGGGAAACTCTCCCCCTACAGGCTGTAGACTTCCAGCAGATGCTTCTCAGTGTCGCCTTGGATTGTTGCCAGCACCTGCACGTAAGGTGCAAGGGTCGAGTTGGCCAGCTTGCGCTTGAGCAGCTCGTCGAGCTGGAAAATCCCCGCCGAGTTGTTCATGCGAACCTCGACGCTGATAGGCTTGGTTTCGCCAGGCTTGAGGACGATCTCCTCGATGGCGGCGGCCGAGACGGCGTGGATGTTGAGGGCCCCCGCTTCGAAGGGGATGCGCGAGCGGCCCTTGCTCATATCGAGGGCGTCGGCCACCTTGACGATGCCGGCCTCGATGGTGAGGCAGCGTGTGGCCACGTGATGGGCTACCACCGCGTGCAGGGTCTCGGAAGTGATGATGGCCGCCTCGGTGGGCGGGTAGATGCCGGGCAGCCACTCTCGTAGCTTGGCCATGGCCAATGGCATGCTGTACTCTTCGTGGTTGTCGCGATGGACAGCCATGCCCAGGTCGTGCAGGCAGGCGCCCAAGGTCACGATTACCTCGGCGTCGTTGTTGGTCAGGCCATAGTTGGCGACCACGCTCATCTGCACGCCGGCGTCGACGAGGAGGCGCAGCAGCTTGAGGGCGATGTTGGCGACGATACGGATGTGGACCTCGCCATGGTCGCTCATGCCCAGCCGGTCGACGGCGTTGATGTTGGCGTTCTTCCAGAGCTGATGTAGCTCGGCATCTTCATTGATGCGTTCAACGACGCGCTGGAGGATTGGGTTGTGACGGCTAGGCACGTTGATGGGCATGGGAAGCACTCCTTAGGTCCAGGGACGCAAGTAGCGGCCTCGAGCCAGGGCCGCCGCAGGGATTATACGGTCGTCGTAGGTGCGTGGCCATCATTATAGGCCGCTGAAGATGGGCACTCAAGTCGAGGGTTTCGGCACATGCAGTTCAGCTGAGGGCGATCAAAGGGCTTTGATGGGCGAGGGAGGGGAAGCTTGGGGGCCGTACGAGGCAATGATGGAAGAGGGTGAGGTTCTGCGCGTCCGCGCAAGTGGCGTCGTTGCGATGTTGGTGACCGTTGGCGCCCACTTGGCGTTGCTCGGGGCTCTGGCGCCGGTACTGCCGCTGCACGTGCTGGCCCTGGGGGGCACGCCCGGCCTGTGGGGGCTGCTAGGAGGCTGCACAGGCTTTCTGATGATGTTCAGCGAGCCTGCGTGGGGCTGGCTCGGCGACCGGCTGGGCGTGCGGCGGCCCTACTTTCTGGCGCGCTCGGCGCTGGCGCTGAGCCTGTGGCTTCTGGTTCTCTGGCCCGGACTGCTGGTGGTGGTGATGTGGCAGGTGTGCACGGGCCTGTTTGAGTCGACCATTGGCGTGCTTGCGCGGGGGTACATCGTGCGGGCGTATGTGCCCGCGCGGCAAGCCTTCGGGCTGAGCCTTTACCTGGTGGTGTACTCGGGGTTCCTGGCCTTGGGCTCGACGGCGGGAGGGTGGCTGTTTCAGCAGGCGGGGGCGCAGGCGGTGTTTGTGTTCACAGCAGTGTTGGGCACGGTTGCTGCGGTCGCGTCGCTGTTTCTGGTGGAGCCCCCTCCCTTCCGAGCTCAGGAGCCGCATCCCAGCGAAAGGCCGGCATCGCTCTGGTCGGTGCTCAACGGGCCGACGCTCATCCTCGGGCTTGCTGCGCTCCTCCAGTTCGTGGATAACCGGGTGGTCCGGAACTTTCTCGTCCTGCTGGCCCAGGAGCGGGCCGGGCTCGACGCTTCGGCGGCCGGCCTGCTCTTCGGGGCGTTCAGCATCGCGAACATCTGCTTTCTCACCCTATTGAATCGCTTTGACCGGCGCATCTCGCTGACTACCCGCGTGGCCCTTGGCCTGGCGGTGGGGGCCGCCGGGATGGTGACGTACAGCGTGGCGCGGAGCTTCCACGCGCTCCTTGTGGCTGCGACTCTGGATGCCTTGGGATGGGCGCTCGCGAGTCCAGCCCGCATCGTGCTAGTGGGGCGACTGAGTCCGCCTTCGCTCTATGGTTGGGCCCTGGGGCTGCACGGGGCATTTGAGAACGTGGGCGTGCTGGCTGGGCCGCTCATTGCCGGGGCACTGTGGAGCGTGGCAGGACCTGCCGCGCCCTACCGCGTGAGCGCAGTCCTGATGGCAGCAGGGGCATTGGTGGTGCTGCGACTCAGGGGCAAGCACGCGGCGACTGTGCACGCCGCGCCAGTCATTTGAAGCCCAGGCCGCGCTCCTTGAGGCTGACGTAGCGCTGGCGCCCGATGATCAGGTGATCGAGTACATCGATATCCAGCAGTTTGCCGGCGGCGACGATCTGCTCAGTTACGTGAATGTCCTCGCTGCTCGGAGTCGGGTCGCCGCTCGGATGGTTGTGAGCGACGATGAGCGAAGGGGAGTTGGTGCGGACCGCCTCGCGGAACACTTCGGCGACGCGCACAAGGGCTGTGTTGACATTGCCCTGGTAGACTGTCTGGATGCTCTGCACATAGTTCTTGGTGTCGAGGAGAATGACGCGCAGGTGCTCCTGCTCGAGGAAGGCCATCTCGAGGAGGATGAGATTGGCGGCATCTTGGGGCGAGCGAACTTGGGGCCGGTCGTCGGGCGACTCGATGAGAAGCCGTCGTCCGAGCTCCAAAGCAGCCTTGAGCTGGCAGGCCTTGGCGAAGCCGAGGCCTTTTTCTCTGCAGAGCTCCGCAAAGCTGGCCTTGGCCAGCCCTCCCAGGCCGTGAAAGCGGGCCAGAAGGCTGGCGGCAAGGGCAACGGCGTTTTGCCCGCCTGTGCCGGTACGGAGGATGATGGCCAGGAGCTCTGCGTTGGAAAGCGCGCCTGGGCCCGAGCTCTGGAGCCTCTCGCGGGGGCGCTCGCCTGGGGGCAGCTCCTTGATCGTGGGGCGATAGTCGATAGCGGCGCCAGTTTCCATGGCTCCGGCCCTCCTGGCTTGGCAGGAAAGGAGTGTCGTCCGCGCGCGGGCGAGCCCCGATCAGTCTAGCGCCATCATACCACCGGAAGCGGTTTTCCACAACTTGTGCAGCCTTTGGTACGCACTCACGAGCCGTCAGCCGGCTGCATTCCTGGGAGGGGATCTGGTGTCTTGCCCGGCCACCGACAGGCTGGCCCCTCCATGGCTGCTGCCGACTATCGGAAACGTGGGCCCCGGCTTCCAAGCCGAGGTCAGGGACTTGGGCTACCGATGGGGGGCAGCTCAGTCTGGGGGCAGATCCGCATGCTCGGCTCGCAGCATGCGACGTTACTCCCTAGCCCACAGGCCTGCCCTTTCCGCTCTGCCGGAAAGGAGGATGGGCATCACGCCGTTGGGCCGCGGCGATTGTTGGTCTGCCCCTAGAACGAACTGCCCTCTACCGATGGCCAGGGGGCGTGGCCGAGGGCTGGGGTTGGGGAGGGGCAGTTGTGGTTGGCTGAGGCGACGGTGCGGCAGTGGCTGTGGGTTGAGGTGATGGGCTCGGCGTGGGCGTGGGCGGCGTGGGCGAGCAGGTGGCGGTGTGCGTCGGCACAGCGGTGGGAGTGCGGCTGGGCGCCGCGGTTGCCGTCGGCTGCGCCGGCGGGGTCTGCGAGGGGTGCGGTGAAGGCGTGGCCGACGGCGCCTTGGTCGGGTAGATGACGGGCGCGTCGGTCGGCGTAGGTTCCAGGGTTCGGGCCAGTCGTGGGAAGAGGTTGATCGGTGTGGGAGTGCTGGGGGCAAGGGTTGCCACCGAGCTCGCCCGGGCCTCGGCCGGCGCAGAGCGCACCAACTGGCGCTTGAGGGCAAACGCGCCGATCCCCAGGCAGTAGAGAGCCGAAGAGCCGACAATGGCAATGACCAACAGGCGCTGGCGCCAGTTGGGCGGTGTGGGGCGGTGCTTGGGGCGCTGGGCAGGCATTGATGTGAGGACTCTCCGTGTCAGGGCCGAGGCACATCGCGGGCACTCTGGGCCGAAATGGCAACGCGGCCCATTCTACCACACCCCGCGGCTGCGTCAAATGCGCTCTGTGCCATTGCCGTCGCCAGGAGCATCGTCGTGGCCGTTGGGAGCCATGTGGGGGGCGCACAGCATGTAGCCCGAGGCTCGCCTGGTGAGGATGCGCCGCGGCTCGGCCGGATTGTCCTCTAGCTTGGCACGCAGGTAGCAAATGTAGAGGTGGACGTAGGCCTCCATGTTCGCAAAGTCGGGCCCCCACGCTCTCTGGAGCAATTCGCGGTAGCTGACCACACGGCCTGCATTCTGTGCGAGAATGGCTAGCACGCGGTACTCTTGCGGGGTGAGGTCGACCAGATGCCCGCGCAGAAGCACCCGTGGCTGGGTAAGGTCGACGTACAGCTCGCCGTCGTCGTAAGCGGGCGCGTGGTAGGCTGGGCGACCTGCCTCGGCGCGCCGGAGCAATGCTTCCACACGGGCGCGCAGCTCGGCGATGCGGACTGGCTTTTCCAAATAGTCATCGCCCCCCATGAGCAGGCCTTTGACGATGTTCTCTTCGCCCTCTTTGGCCGTGAGGAACATCAGAGGGATGTTGGTCATCTCGCGCAGGCGCCGGCACACTTCCCAGCCATCCATCTCGGGCATCATGATATCGAGAATCACAATATCGGGGTGGAAGGCCAGTGCCTGCTGCAGGCCATCACGACCACTGCGGGCGGTCATCAGCTCGTATTTCTCTGAAAGGAACGCCTGCTTGATCGCCTCCAGGAACGATTGGTCATCATCGATGACAAGGATCTTGCGACGCACGATCGATCAGACTCCTTTCGGACACCGTGATCTGTGTCAGTACTCACGAACTTGTTCCTCGCCTTCGAGCACTCGCAGCACTCCTTCGACCATGGCACGCATCTCATCCTGGCCGGGGTAGATCATGATGGGCGCGATCCAACCCACACGCTGGCGCAGCCATCCGCAGAGCATCTGGGAGTGAGCCAAGCCGCCTGTGAGGACGATGGCGTCGACGTGCCCGTAGAGGACGGTGGCCATGGCACCGATCTCTTTGGCGATTTGGTATGCCATTGCCTCATAGATCAGCCGCGCGTGCTCATCGCCGGCCGCGATCCGCTTCTCGACTTCGGTGGCCTGGTTGGTCCCTAAATGGGCGACGAGCCCGCCTTGGCCAGCGATGCGGCGGAAGAGCTGGTCGTAGGTGTAGCGTCCTGAAAAGCAGAGGCGGATGACGTCGCCCACGGGCAAGCCGCCCGCGCGCTCGGGCGAGAACGGGCCGGTGCCATCGAGAGCTTGGTTCACATCGATCATGCGGCCGTGATGGTGTGGGCTAACGGAGATGCCGCCCCCCATGTGCACGACGATCAGGTCGAGGCTCTCGTAGGGGTGGCCCAGGTCCCTAGCGGCGCGCCGGGCGGTGGCTTTGAGGTTGAGGGCGTGCGAAAGGCTGCGCCGCTCGATCTCAGGGAGCCCCGATATGCGCGCCAGCGGCTCGAACTCGTCGACACACACGGGGTCGACTATGAAGGCGGGGATACCTGCCTGGCTGGCGATTTCATGGGCGACAATGGCACCGAGGTTCGACGCATGCTCGCGCGGCCCGGGGGTCCTCAGTTCGTCGAGCATGCTTTGGTTGACAAGGAAAGTGCCACTGGGGACCGGCCGGAGCATGCCGCCGCGGCCTACCACGGCGGTAAGGCTCGAGATGCTCACGCCGTGGGCAGCGAGAGAGGCCAACACAGCATCCCGGCGCAGCGGATACTGGTCGGCGATGTGGGCATAGGCGGCCAGGTCCGCGGCCGAGTGGGCGACCTCGTCGACGAACAGAGGCTGGCGGCCGTCATAGACTGCCACCTTGGTCGAAGTCGAGCCCGGGTTGATCGCCAGGATGAGTGCCATGTTCCTCCTCCAAGGAGGTGTGGATCGGCTGCTGATCCGTGCCGGCCACAATGCCGGCTGTGACGCCACGCCGGTTCACGCAGCGAACCGTGCTGCCGCTGGCGTCACTTCTGACAATGTGGACAATGGTAGCTGCTTCTCCCGCCCAGACGTATGCGGACGATCGGGCGACCACAGCGGGGGCAAGGCTGGCCCTCGCGGCCGTACACGCGCAGGGCCTGCTGATGCCGGCCGCTCTGCCCATCGGCATCACGATAGTCGCTGAGTGTGGTGCCGCGGTCGGCGATGGCCCGCTGAAGCTCACTGCGAAGCGCAGCGAGGAGCGCTTCGAACTCGGCGTAGCTCAAGGAACAGGCAAGGCGCCCAGGTGCGATGCAGGCAGCGTGGAGCACTTCATCGGCATAGATGTTGCCCACGCCGGCCACGAACCTTTGGTCGAGCAGGAGCGACTTGATGGGCAGCCGCCGATTGCGCGAACGCGCTGCGAGGGTGCTGGCCGTCACCTGCTCGTCGAAGGGCTCCGGGCCGAGGGCGGCCAGCCACTCGACTGCGCTGGGCACCAATGCCATGCGCCCAAACTTGCGTGCATCGTTGAAGAGCAGGCGCAGGTCGCCCAAGGTGAGAGCGACGCGTACATGCCGCAGGCTGCAGACCTGGTCTGCAGGCGCGACCAATAGCTGCCCCGTCATGCGCAAATGGACCAGAAGGTCGCTGTCCTGGAGGCCAATGACGATGAACTTGCCGCGGCGGTCCACAGCGCGGACCTGCTGGCCGAGCAATCGCGCCCTGAACTCTTCGGGGCATGGGGTGGCAATGCTGCCTTCGCAGTACACTTCGACACTGGTAATCGTGCGCCCGACCAAATGCTGGCGCAGACCCCGTGCGACGGTCTCTACTTCGGGTAGCTCCGGCACATCATCTCCAATCATGGGGCCCAGAGAGAGTGGAGGAGCCTGGGGGGCTGGCCGGCTTCCCCCGCCGGGCCCCTCGTCATTCCTCCGGATGCAGTTGAGTTGTCTCATCCCAACTTGGGCGCTCGCCCAAGGGTGAGGGCGAGCAACAGGCCCAGCGCGCCGACAAAGGTTGCGGCGGGGCACGGCCCGCGGGCCGCGCTGTCGCGGGGCGCTGCCGTGGCAGCTTTGGGCACGGTTGGCGCCACAGCCGCCGTGGCGCGGGGCTTGAGGCCCAGGCTGGCGCGCCAGGCCGCGTCGAGGCCATCGAGGCTCAGGCCGTACACTCGGCGCAGGGCGTCATCCTGGTAGGTGCCCTCCTTGAAGACCTTCAACAGCTCGGCCATCTTATCGCGCCCATAGCTGCGCAGCAGGAAGTCTACCACGCTGTAGACCTCGCTGTAGTAGAGGTCTACTTGGCTGGGATCGCCGGTGTAGCTCGAAAGTGAACGCACCGAGATGAGCCGATCGTGGGCCACCGCCTCGTTCAAGGCGCGCAGGTTCTCGGCGGGCAGCTCCCCTTCGGCGTACATAGCCAGCCCTTCGTCGAGCCAGCGTGGCAACGGGCTGTAGGGGTTCTTGGTGGCCAGGCCTACGACGATGTGGCTGAGCTCGTGGGCGATGGTTTGCTGCACGCCAGCGTGGTTGCCAAGGAGCAGGAGGGTGTTATCGGAGACGGCTACGCCCAGGGTGACCACGCGCTCGTCAAAGCCCTCGCTGCGTGCCGAGAGGGCTCCGCGCATGTCGTTGCTATTCTGGTAGACGTAAACGCGCACTTGGGAGGTCAGGGTAACCCCTACCTGGTCCTGCATGCGGGCCAAGGCGGCCTGGGCAGTCTTGGCGAGCTGTTCGGCGAGCGAAGCCTGGCCCTCGCCGTAGTACAGGAAGGTGAGGTTGCCTGACTGTAGCGTGTGCCACGCGAAGCGGTCATCGTCGTAGAGGAGAGTCTGAGGCGGCGTATCGGTGTGGGTGCCGTCGACCAGACCGAGGCGCCAGTAGTACTCCAAAGTGGTCCCAGGGGGGATTTCGCCGGGCTCCAGCGTCTTCTCGAAGACCGCCTCGACGCGGCGGCCAGGAGTGAATTGGGGCACGACGCGGGTCGTTACCCGCTCTGACTGGCGGCGGTAGTACAGGGCAACATCTTTGATCTCCCAGTCACTCTCTGCCGTAAGCGTGAACGAGAGTTTGGCTGAGAAGCGGAAGCTAGCGCGGTTTTCCAGCACCCGAACCGGGCCGTCGGCCCAGGACACAGGGAGCGGGCCGACGGCGAGCAGGACGACCAGGCTTAGGCCGACCAGAGATAGCCCCTTGCGCATGCCCTTGCTCCCTGCAGGTCACGACAGCGCCGGCAAGTCCTCGACGTTGGTGTCGCGGTAGCGGTCGCCTTCCTCAATCAGCATCTGCGGGATATCGTCGCGGATTGGGTACTTGCGCCGACACTCCTCGTTCTGGCAGACGAGCCAGTGCTCGCGTGCCAACTCGACTCTGGCGTGGCAGGCCGGGCAGGCCAGGATGTCGAGCAGCCATTTTTCGACCATTCCGTCTCAACCTCACACTTGGAATCCTGCCGACCATTGAAACCCGTGGGCGCATTCTACCACGGTTGAAGAGGAGAGGCAAGCACAAGTGGGTTCCACCCTTGCTGGTCCGTGGGCCGACAGGTGTGCGGCAGAACAGAGGTGGCTTGGCTCTGTGGCCAGATGCCCCCACCCGCCGGCTCTCGCCGCGCCGAGGCCGTAGGGGCGTGGCAACTGAGCGCCTGCGAAGGAGGCGCTCGTGCGCTTACCGGGTTGGGGCTTGGTGCTGCGTGGGATGCAGGCGAGCATCGATTGCTTTGGCTGCCTCGACCACGCCCAGCAGGGCGAACGAAAAGGCCAGGATGATGGCCCATTGGAAGACGGTGAGGGGAGCCAGCCCGAGGAGGCTACGCAGGGGGGGTATGACGATGGCGGCAACCGCGAGACCCAGCCCCAAGAGGACTGCACCGATGAGGGGCTTGTTTTCCCAGACGCTGCCCACGGCAAGTAGGGAGCGCCGGAGGCTGCGGTAGCCAAAGATGTAGACCATGGCGTCGACGGCGAAGAGCGCAAAGGCCAGGCTCTGAGCCACGGTGACATCGCCACGCCCCAGGTACTCGCGCGCAAAGAGGGCCAAGGCGAGGGCGGCGCTCGACCCACTGATGACTACCGCCAACCACAGGCCCAGAG
>Ga0315298_1008484_pt1 | contig 13097 bp, 14 predicted proteins | sample WHS_1_MG_FD_203077 | JGI IMG/M metagenome (GOLD analysis project Ga0315298, IMG submission 203077) | Extremophilic microbial mat communities from Washburn Hot Springs, YNP, Wyoming, USA - WHS_1_MG | ecosystem: Environmental > Aquatic > Thermal springs > Hot (42-90C) | place: USA: Wyoming...
CTGGCAGGTTTTCTTGAAAAGCGGTAGTAGCAGGAATAAAGGTAAGAATCCCCCCAATTCCCAGAAAGGAAAACAGTAAGGAAAGAGGCAGAGAAATCCCTAATTTTTTTTCAAAATTCATTCTTTTATGGGTTAGAGAATTGAGATGGTTGGATTTGGGAATAAAAGCAAGGATTAAAAGAACAGTCCCAATTATAATTAATCCTTTTTGAATAAAGAAGATTTTGCGATATTTTTTCCCAAGTTTGCTAAGAATTAAATTGCCTGCTATCATTCCTATTCCCAACGGAAGAATGAGAACAAAACTAAAGTCAGTGGCATCGATGCCAAAAACTGAAAGCAGTCCGGGAGCAATGGCGTAAGCAAGGGATAGAAGAGAATTGGAAACAACCAAGAATAAAGTGAGAGTTTTGATAGTTGAATTTTCGTGAATAGTTTGCCAGCCTTTGGTGATTTCTTGAAAAATATTTTGAAGGAGAATTTTCCTCTTGGGAGCTGAGGGGACAACTTGCTTGATTTTAATTTTGGAAACAAAAAAGGCGCCAAAAGCGGTTAGCCCACTGGCAAAATATAGGGGAGCAACAGGGGAAATGAAGCGGCTAAGTAAGCTAACTAAGAAAGATCCTGCTACCATGGAAGAATAAAAAGTGAGATTAAAAAGGGAATTGGCAAGCAAGAGTTGATCTTTGGGGACAATATTGGGAATGCTTGAGGTAATCGCGTTGAAAAAAAATTCATCGGCAATTTGGATTAAAACGGCAAACAAGCAAATTGTCCAAAACTGTTTGGTGAGGAAGGAAAGAGTAAAGACAAGGGTGCTCCAGACGAGGTTGGAGAGAATGATTATCTTTTTTCGATGGACAAAATCGGAAGTTAGACCGGCAATGGTGACAAAGATAGCGGAAGGAAGGTAAAAACAAAGCAGAAGAATGGCGACTGAGAAATTGGAATTAGTTAATTTAAAAACAGAAAGAATCAGAGAAAAATTGACCAAGTGGTAAGCAACCTGGGTAAAAATTTGTTCTAATAAGAGAAATAAAAATTGCTGGCTTTTTAAAAGTTCAGCGGTTTTTTGTCGTTGCATAATTTAAAAAGTGTTAAATTTAATCTTAGCAAAGTTAAGTTTAAATCACAAGAAAGAATTTTGTTTGCAATAAAGGAAGGTTGGCAATTTAAAAAAATGGTACAATTAATTGATAGCTTTTACGGCAGAGAAATTTTTTAAAGTTTTTGTATAACGAATAACATGGGTAAATTACTTTTGAAACTTATTTTAGGTTGGGCGTTTTTGGCGATTTTAGTTTTTGGGGTGAGAAAATATTTGCCTTTGTTTTTGTCCTTTAGAAATAGTTGCGGTTCGGAAACAAAGGTTTGTCTTGATGGCACGATTGTTAAAAGGGTTCCGCCAAAGTGTGAATTTGCTCCTTGTCCAGAACAAGATAAGAGGAAGGTTAAACTTTTCTTTTATAATCCTAATTTAGATAAAGATAGTGAAGGAAACATAAAGTGTAGTAGAGATGGTTTGGTGGCAGTGGAAAGAGAGATTCCTGTTGATAGCCAAAATCCAATTGAGGATACTTTGTTTTTGCTTTTGTCGGGAAGATTAACAGAAGAAGAAAAGGCTTCTGGAATTACAACGGAATTTCCCCTAAAAGGCTTTTTTCTGGTTAAGACAAGTTTGGAGAGGGGAGTTTTGACTTTGGAATTCGAGGATAGGGAAGCAAGAACAAGCGGGAGAGCTTGCAGAGCGGGAATTTTGTGGTTTCAGATTGAGGAAACAGCCAAACAATTTCCTGAAGTTCAAGAGGTTAAATTTCTTCCGGAAACACTGTTTCAGCCATAAAAATGTCACCTAGAAAAGCGGAAATTTTAAAATTGGAGATTTGGGGTGGTTTGTTTATTGTTTTTTTGGGAAGTTTGCTGCATTTTACTTTTGCCTGGTTAGGGAGATTTTGGTTGGTGGGGATTTTTTCTCCAGTAAACGAGAGCGTTTGGGAGCATTTGAAATTGGCAGTTTTTCCGACAACTTTTTGGTTTTTAGTAGAAAAATTTTGGTTAAAAAAAGAAGCGCCCAATTTTGTTTTGGCAAAGATTGCCGGGATTTTTTTAATGCCAGCTTTAATTGTGGCGATTTTTTATGCTTACACGGCAGTTTTAGGGAGAAATATTTTGGTTTTGGATATTTTAAGTTTTGTGGTGGCAGTGGTAATTGGGCAGATTTTGACTTTAAGAATTTTGTTTTTGCCACCAGTGAAAAAAAATTACTCTTGGATTGCGGTTGGCTTTTTAATAATTTTACTTTTGTGTTTTGGAATTTTTACTTTTTGGCCGCCCAAAATTTTTCTTTTTAAGGATCCAGTAAGGGGAGTTTTTGGAACGGCAGCTTCAAAAGAAACAAAAAAAGTTTGTTTTGGAAGTCATTGTTTTAAGGTGGAGTTGGCAAGAACTAGAAAAGAGCAAGAAAGAGGGCTTATGTTTAGAAAAGAACTGGCAGAAGATGGGGGAATGCTTTTTGTTTTTGAAGAGGAGGGGATTTATCCTTTTTGGATGAAGAATACTTTGATTCCCTTGGATATTATTTGGTTGGATAAAAAAGGAAGGGTAGTTTTTGTGAGTCGGGACACTCAACCATGCGAGAAGGAAAAACCTTGTGTGGCGATTTTTCCGCCAAAACAGGCAAAATTTGTTTTGGAAATAAAGGGAGGAATGGCGGCAAAAATAGGCTTGGAGGTGGGAGAGGAAATGAGAGAGGAAAATTGATTTTTGGGTGTCAGCTGGATGATTTGGGAATTGGCTAAAGTGGTTAAGGGGATTTTACAATTGAGTGACCCAAAGCGGGTGGGAGCTTCAAAATGAAGAAAGAACCCTGGGAAGTATTATTTTGATAATCTAGAAGCTAAAAGGTTAAAGATTTTATTTCGCCCCTGCGAATACCCCGCCCTTTGTGGCGGGGATGAAGCAGGCAAGAAAGAAGCCTCTCGCCGAAAGGCGAGCTATTTCCTCTCCGAACTAGAGGAAACCCTGCCCTTCCCTACCTTGTCGGCAGGCAGGCACGGGCGGGGAGGCTTCATTGTTTTGGCCAATTTTTCGTATGGTTTTGCCCAAATATGAATTCTTTCTTCAAAGGGATATTGGGCAAAAGTTCTTGTTTCTCCTTTAAATTTTAGAATTCTGTCCCAAGCTTTTGGGGGAGCCAACTCTCCAGCTTCTTTGTCGTTGATTTCAATCTCAAATTTTTCAACAAAAGTAATAGGACATTTATCTGGTTCACAAAAAGAAACAGCGCATTCAAAGTAGCCGCTTCTGTCTTCAAAAGGTTCAAGAATTTTCAGAAGTTTTTGGGCGGGAATCATTTTTTCCAAATAAGCGGTAAATGGTCCGGGAAAATTTAATGCTCTGAGAAAAAGGGAAGCATCTTCTTTGACCACGGGTATATTTAGTTCTTTTGCTGCTTGTTTAACTGTAAATTCAGCGATTTCTTGAGAAGTGGCAGCTTGAATTTCAGGAAATTCCTTGTCAATAAACTCAAATTCAATACCATATTTAGGGAAAACGTTTTGTACAATTTTTCTTTTTCCTGGGTTTTTGGTGATTATGCCAACTTTCATATTGATTCCACTTTAGTGAATTTTATCGGGAATAAGGATAATTTGTCTGTTGAGAAAAATGGGTGTTTAGGACCTTGGCGTAAAGGTCTGACAGAAGTATTCTTAGAGCGAAAGAAGAAATTCTTTTGCTGCCCCATCTTTGACAGATTAGGTCAATGTAGTCTTCGGGTGCAAGCTTTTGACCGTCTTTGGTCGTTTTGTCTACTTCATCCCATATTTTTTTAATTTTTTGTTTTACTAAAATATTTTCGGCTTGTTCTTGCATTTGCTGAAGAATAGCGCCGGCATTTTCTTCTTGCCCAGTAAATTTTTCAGCAGAAATTCCAAAAGAAGAGTCAAGAGTTATTGATTTTCCTTCTTTGGGAGAGTAGGTGAACTTGGTTGGGATTGCCAATTTTTCAGAAATTTTTTCAGAAACAGAGTTTGGGTTAGTGTCCTTCCCAAAAATAACAATGGCCCTAAATTCATCTCCGCCGGATTGCGGTCGATAAACAAGGACTGCTTCTGCACCCTCTAATTCTAAAAGTAGTTTTTCTCTTTCTGCAACAAATTGTTTGATGCCTTGGTTGGTATTGTCATGGCCGCATTGGTCATTAACTCCTTTTAAATTATCCATATCGCCACTGACAAAACCTAGAACTTTTTGTCCTTTTATGGCTTGTGAGATGATTTCTATAATTTTCCCTCTAGCTTCTTGAGTTTCGATAGGATATCCAGTTACATGATCAGTATTTCTGTTTTCAAAAAATAGCTCTGAGGTTTGGGATTTTGGCGGGAGAAATTCCCCAGAAAAAGTTTTTTCTGTTGAATTATCGGTGGTCATAAATAAATGATATCATAAAATGAATAGCAAAATTAACTTATTGGAAATTAAAAATTACAATACAATTTGTTTAATATGTGGAAGATAAAGGTAGTAATTAGTTTCATAGAAATTATTCTTTAAAGTTTTTGCTATAATGCGAAGTATTATACGAAGTATAATGCGAAGTATTATACGAAGTATAATGCGAAGTGTTAAAGGTATTATTATGAAGTATTTATAATATAGCTATGAGTTTGAGTATTGGAATAGTGGGGCTTCCTAATGCTGGTAAAAGCACGCTTTTTAACGCGCTTTTGTCAAGGCAAATAGCCAATGTGGCTCCTTATCCCTTTTGTACGATTGAGCCGAATGTGGGAGTAGTGGAAGTGCCAGATGAGAGATTGGAAAAATTGGCTTTGGTGGTTCAAGCTGAAGAAAAGATGGCCAACCCGCCGCCAATAGTTCCCGCGATTGTGGAATTTAAAGATATTGCCGGTTTGGTGGCAGGGGCTTCCAAAGGGGAAGGTTTGGGCAATAAATTTTTGTCTCATATTCGGGAAAGCGCGGCTATTGTTCACACCTTGCGCGCTTTTGCGAATGAAACAGTGACAAGGGAGAGCAAAATTGACCCTCAGGGAGATTTTGAAATTGTTAAGACTGAGCTTTGTTTAGCTGATTTGCAAACTTTAGAAAAACAGCGGGAGCCTAATCCTTCAGTGGCAACTAAAGAAGAAAAATTTCGTTGGGAGTTGGTGTTGAGGGTCAGAAAGGGTTTGGAAGAGGGAATTGAAGTAAGAAATTTGGGTTTGACTGAGGAAGAAATGGAAATAATTAAGCCATTTTGTTTGTTAACTGCCAAGCCGGCGATTTTTGTTTTAAATATTGATGAGAAAGAGATTGGTTTGTCTAATAAAGCTTTAGGGGAGAAATACTGCTTGGTAGAAGACGAAAATATTATTCCTATTTGCGCTAAGATGGAAATGGAGCTTGCTGAGTTGGCAGAGGAGGAGAGAAAAGAGTATCTGAAAGAGTTGGGATTAGCAGAAAGCGGGTTGGAGAAATTAATTAAAAAAGGTTATGAAATTTTGGGGTTGCAAACATTTTTGACTGCGGGGGCAAAAGAGGTAAGAGCATGGACAATAAAAAAAGGGACGAAGGCGCCTCAGGCGGCGGGGGTAATTCATACTGATTTTGAAAAAGGATTTATTAAAGCTTCAGTGGTCAGTTTTGGGGATTTTGTTAAGTTTGGGGGGTGGAAAGGGGCTTTTGAGGCAGGTAAAGTAAGGCTGGAAGGAAAAGAATATGTAATGCAAGAGGGAGATGTGGTGGAATTTAAGTTTGCGAACTGAAGGTTGTTTAATTATTTGCGAATCGGTTACGAAATATTTTGACTTAAGGTTAAGTAAGTGGATTAAAATTTGGAACAACAGGAGTTCCTACAAGAGCTTTTTTACCCATTACTTTATTTATCTTGGTGCTTTAAAATTAATGAAGAAATTGAAGGATATCAAAGAACTCTTCAGGAGGAATTTTTAGAGCTAAATTCAGATTTAATTTATCATTCTGAACAGGTTACGAAACATTTGAGACTTTTAGGGAAGAATTTTTTATGGTTTTATGAAAGGAAGAGTAGGTACCCAGACCAGGCTTCATTATCTTTTCTTTAATCTCTCTGGCTATAATCGGGTTATGAGAAACACATACAAAAATATTTTAAAGTTCTTCAATAACAATGAAGCCCAATTTAGACTGGAGGCGATTTTGTTCTTTGAGGAGTTTGGTTTAAAACCAACTCAAAAAGCCTTTGGAGTTTCTAAAGCAACATTATATCGCTGGAGAAAGAAATTAAACCAATCAGGAAGGAAAACTAACTTCCCTAATTCCTTTATCTAAAACTCCTAAAAGAAAAAGACAAATGATGGTTAATCATAAGAGAGTAGACCATATTGCCTTTCTAAGAGAAAAACATCCTTGCTTAGGGAAAAAAAAGATTAAGCCTTTAATTGGTATAATACTCAAAGACCACATGAAGCGCTTAATTACAAATCACCAATTGATTATCTTTTAGAAGTATTCCCAGAGTCTCAAATGTATGTAACCTGTACAAATAATTGATGTCTAGATGAGCTTATGATAGAATTTTTTTAAATGAAGGTAGAGGCAAAATAGGTGAGTATGAAAAATCCTGATCGAGGAGAGAGGTATAATCCTCGCCAGCAAGAAACATACTGGCAGCAGTTTTGGCACGAAAATCGCTTTTTTAAATTTAATTCCATTGATCCTAGGCCTCTTTTTACTATTGATACTCCACCACCAACTATTTCAGGAAAGCTCCATTTAGGACATGCATTCTCTTATTCTCAAGCAGAAGCAGTTGCTGCTTGGTTAAGAATGCAAGGGTATAATGTCCGTTATCCCTTCGGTTTGGATAATAACGGGCTTCCTACGGAAAGATTAGCCGAAAGAGAAAAAGGAATTAATCCCTTTAATTCTGGAGTAACAGAATTCCGTCAAGCATGTGCCGGTATTATCCGAAGATATACTTCAAAATATGAAGAGTTTTTTAGGAGACTTGGTTTTAGGTGGGATTTGGATTTAGAATATTCAACCATCTCTCCGGAAATACAAAGGTTGTCACAGGAGGTTTTTTTGAAACTTTACAAATGTGGACTAATCTATAGAAAAAAATCACCGGTTCTGTATTGCCCTGAATGCAAAACTTCAGTTGCTCAAGCAGAGGTGGAAGATAAAGAACAAGAAGGAACCTTTTATGACTTGGTTTTTAGAAGGAGAGATGATAAAGAAGAAATTTTAATTGCTACCACCAGGCCCGAACTTCTTCCTGCTTGCGTTGCTGTTTTTGTTCATCCTAAAGATGAAAGATATCAACATCTTATTGGACAAACAGTAGTAACCCCTCTGGGGAAAGAGGTTAAAGTTATTGCCGATGAGAAAGTTTCTCCTCAAAAAGGTACAGGAATAGTAATGTGTTGCACTTATGGTGACAGAACTGATGTTTATTGGAGAGAAACTTATAACCTTCCCGAAATAATCATTCTTGATGAACAAGGAAACTTTACCAATGAAGCTGCACTACCTTCGGCTATGCGAGGCAAAAACCTGGAAGAAGGAAAGGCAATCATAATTGAACTTCTTAAAAAAGAGAGATTAATTAGGGCAGAAAGACCAATTACTCATGATGTTGGGGTCCATGAACGTTGTGGAAAACCAATAGAAATTATTCCTACTCTCCAATGGTTTGTAAAAATTTTGGAAATGAAACCTCAGCTTTTAGCGGCTGCGGAAAAGATTAATTGGTATCCTCCTTTTATGAAAAAAAGATATTTAGATTGGATTAACGGATTAAACTGGGATTGGTGCATTTCCCGAGGAAGATTTTTTGGTATTCCTATACCGGTTTTCTATTGCCAAGAATGTCAGGCAACTATCTTGCCAGACAAGGAAAAACTTCCAATCGATCCTCAATTAGACCGGAAAGAGGGAAACTGTCCTCACTGTGGTTCCAAGAACATAAAGGGAGAAAGGGCTGTATTGGATACTTGGTTTACCTCAGCTCTAACTCCTGATATAAATAATAACCATCCTTTGAATGGTCCGCTAACTGGCAAAATGTATCCTATGTCGATGAGACCTAACGGCCATGACATAATTCGCACTTGGGTAACTTATTCCATACTGATGGGACTTTTTCTTCATGGTAGCCCCCCCTGGAAAGATTTAATGATTTCCGGGCATATTTTAGCCAAAAAAGGAGAAAAAATAAGCAAAAAAACTGGTGGGGGCATTTATGACCCAATGGAATTAGCCGAAGCGCACTCGGCTGACGCCTTGCGGTACGTTTTATTAGGAGGATCGCTTGGACAAGATGTATATTTTGACGAAGAAGAATTACGAGAAGGGCAAAGGTTAGTAACTAAAATTTATAACGCTGGAAGATTTGTTCTTCTTAATTTACGAGATTTTGATCCCAAAATAGAAATAAATGAAGAATCTTTGGAAGCAATTGATCGCTGGATTTTATACCAAGCACAAGAAACAGCCAACAATATGAAAGGTGAATTTGAGAGATATGAGTTTGGGAAAGCAAAACAAATTTTTGAAGACTTTTTCTGGAAAGATTTTTGTAATAACTATTTGGAGATAATTAAGGGTAGAGTTTATGGAAACGATAAGACGCGTCGACTTTCTGCCCAATATGCTCTTTATCAAACCTACTTAGCCATTCTTAAAATGGTTGCCCCATTTCTACCTCACATCAGCGAGGAAATGTATCACAGCTATTACGAACAGTCCTCCTCTGGCTTAAGGCTAAATTCAGGCAAAGACAAAGGATATTTTTTTCAACACGAAAAAGTTCCCAGTATTCACCTTAGTGTATGGCCTATCACTTCTCCTCGACCTCCCAGGATTGATAGTAAAATCCAACGAGGCGCTGAATTAGCTTTTCAGTTAATAACAGAGGTTAGAAAGGCCAATACAGAAATTAAAAGGGGTAAAAAAGAGCCATTTATAGGAATTTTAGTTGTTTGCGACCCAGATAAAAAAGGTATTTTGAGTCCCTTTTTAGATGACCTAAAGAATTTCTCTAGAGTGCAACAGATTATTTTAGAGGAGAAGAGACCAGATAAAATCGACGGATTTCTTTTAATCTTTTTATAACTAATTAATGAAAACAACTCCTATAAAAACCAGGATAGTAAGAAAAGGGGATAATCTTTTTGAGGTAATTTCAGAAAGTATTTATTAAGGTATGGATTACCTCACCGGTGAGATTTTCGGGGTTTGGTTGGCTTCATTGTCTTAAAAGGCCATGGTTAAAAAAATGCCAAAACTAAATAAGTGCATAATTACCACATTCGGTATGTGATAGGTAGGGACCTCGTATTTTTGGAATAGATTATGGAATATTTAAGATGTGAGGGAGTCTCAGGAGTTTCAAATGTATGTAACCTGTACAGCAACTTGCTCCGGATACTCTTTTTCCTTATAATATTTATAGTATTCGTTAGAGATAGTTACTAGAGAGAGTGAAAAAAATGACAGGTAATAATCATTCAAAATATCATAGTCGGGATGCTTTTTGCGGAAATGCTGGACCAGAAGAAATGGCCCATCTTAAGGATTTAGTAGAGAAACTTACTGACGACGAGCTAAAATTATTAGTTAAAAGAGTAGGGATAGAATTTTTAGTCGAGGAAGATAAGCTTAGTCGTGAAGATTATGAAAGAGTAATAGATGAAGCAGGTAGAGAGGATTTTTACAGAGAATATAAAAAAATTATCGAACAAAGGGAAACAGCTCATAAAAAGCAGGACCTTCTTTAAAGATGAACTTCTAAAGCTGTTTTTTAGTTTAAAGTTAGAAAGACAAGCATCACCGCCAGCCGTTTTACGTGGGAAGTAACTGATCTTTGTCTGAGGTCGACAGACTGGGTGCAGCTGTTTGGTCGGGCTAACAACCCTAAGTACACCCTAAAGAGGTGAACGATGGCTGGACTGAAGGGAAAGCCAGATATCGAAATCCGAGGTCCGAATGGCGGCGCCAACATTTGGGGTTCCCCTGATGGAACTACAAAGGTGACCGATTTCAACAAAGAGTTCAATGCGAGAACGTCGATTACTTTTGGGGAAGATGGTCGTATCATCACTACCATGGCGTCTATCAGGATCTAGGGATTTCTATCGACCTTCTAACGGGCAAAATTAGAGAACCGTTTAGTCGATAGAAACTGCCAAACTGAATAAGTAGCCGGATTTAGGGAGAATTGTAGCGTTAAGCTATGAAGCATGTGGCTACCGTGCGAAGAGTGAAATCTCTCAATTCTCCCTTTCTATTTTTTGAAAAATTAATTAAAATAAAACCGTGAAGAAAAAATTTTTTTTAAAGGTTAATCAAAAATTTTGTGGGTTTGTGGATATTGATGTCTCAAGGTTGCGAGATAAAGATTTAGGAAGAAAAGAGATTATAAAAGCAATTTCTTCTTTTTCTAAATTTCGAAAAAAATTTTGGGGTAAAGAGGTAGAGGAGATAAACTTTTCTTTAACTCCAAGACCAGAAATTAATATTCAAATAGGAGAAATAGGAACCGCTAAGGAGAGAAAAAAGAAGAGAGAAAAAGAAATAAAAACTATCTTAGAAGCACTTAGAGAAGGGGATATTAAGAGCGCAGAAAAAGAAGCAGCAGGATTTATCCTTTCCCTGTTGGAGAGATTTGATAATAAAGAAATCGGAGAGGCAGAAATTTCAGAATATCTTGAGACCCTGTGGTGGAGTAGAGGATTTATAGAAAAAATGCCCGAACCCTTAAATTCGGTTGTTTTGGAAGGAGCAGATTTAAGTTATTATTATGAAAAGGGTAAAGAAAGCAATTATCATCTTAAAGAAGCAAGAGATATTTTAAATTGCCTTAGGAAGTCTGCAAAAGAAATTTTGGAGAAAAGATGAATATTGTAGAAAAACAAGCATTTTCTTAAGGATTCTCTCTGAAACTTGAATCTCTGTTAGATGTATCATCCATAGAGAGCTGAGTGGGTTAAGAAATATTTTGACATTAAGGTTAAGTAAGCGGATTAAAATTTGGAGTAAGTTCCTAAAAAAAGCTTTTCTTCTTTTTGGCAAAAAGGGTTAGAGGGGGGTGAGAAAAATGCTTTTTAGCCTGAACGCTTAACCCGCAAGTGTATAGTATTTTTTGGGCACCGCACAATTATTTGTTGACAACTTTTAAGCTTAAAGGTAAAATTAGTTCACAGGAGAAAAATAAATCATGGAAAGAAAATATGATTTGGTAGTTATCTTGGATTCGGGACTTTCTTCCGAGGAACAAGACAAACTGCTGGAAAAAATAAAAAAAATTATTTCAGATCTTAAGGGTGGTAGCTCTGAGGTGAAAAAATGGGGCAAAAGAGAGCTGGCGTATAGTATTGGCAAGAAAAGAGATGGGGTTTATGCTGAGGTTTCTTTTGTTCTTCCCGCGCAAGCTGCTCCCCAGTTAAAATCCAAACTCCAAGGTGAAGAAAACATTTTAAGACATTTATTAATAAGAAAGGACGAATAACGTAAAGGAGGTAGCATGTCGTCAAGGTCTTTAAATAAAGTTATGTTAATTGGTAATTTAACTCGTGATCCTGAGTTGAGGTACACTCCTCAAGGGACAGCAGTTTGCACTTTTGGTTTGGCAACCAATCGCTCTTGGTCAACTGAAGCGGGAGAAAAAAGGGAAGAGACAGAGTTTCATCGAATCGTTGCTTGGAATAAATTGGCAGAGCTTTGTTCTCAACTTTTGTTCAAGGGGAGAAGAATTTATGTGGAAGGAAGGTTGCAAACCCGAACTTGGACTGACCAGAGTGGAAATCAAAGACAAGCAACTGAAGTAGTTATTGAGGAGATGATTATTTTGGATAGTCGACAGGGAGAACCGGCCGCTTTAAGCGCTGATGAAGGCGGGAAAGCAACTGCTCCGGTTAAAGAAGAAGTTGCCCCTCAAGAAGTACCAGAAGAAGTTCCAGTTGAACCTACGGAGGAAGAAGTTCCGGTGGAGGAACCATTAGTGGAAGAAGCAAAAAGTGAAGAGCAAACTCAAGCTCAAGAGGAAAAAGCTGGAGAACCAGCGGGAAAAGGTACTTCTGATGATGTTTCTGGCGACATTCCTTTTTAAAATATTAAAAAAGATAAAAGTTTATGGTTAGAAGAAAGATACAGGAAAAAGCAAGAAAGGTAAAGACAAATTGCCCCTTTTGCAGAGAGAAAAAATCTCCCGATTTTAGAGAAGTGGAGGTTTTGAAGAAATATATTACAGAAAGGGGAAAGATTTTAGGTAAGGATGTGACTGGGCTTTGTAATAAACACCAGTTAAGATTGGCGAGGGAAATCAAAAGAGCAAGGTTTTTGGCGCTTCTTCCTTTTGTTGCTAAAGTAAACTAAAGTAAAGTAAAATTTTTAGATGAGATTAACATTAAGCCAGATAAGAAAATTTTTTTTGGTACTTTTTTTTGTTGTTTTGGCTGGGGGAATAGGTTATCGACTGGGTGAGAGGAAAATTAGTTTAGAACTTTCTTCGACCTCTCCACTGGTTAAAATTAACCGAGTAGTTCCGGCAAACAAGCAGGGGAAAGTTGATTTTGATCTTTTTTGGAAGGTTTGGGATAAATTGGAAGCAAAGTATTTGGACAAAGAAAGTTTGGATTATCAAAAGATGGTTTATGGAGCGATTTCCGGCTTGGTTTCTTCTTTGGGTGATCCCTATACCTTTTTTTTACCACCATCAGAGAACAAAGAATCTAAAGACGATTTAAGAGGAGATTTTGAGGGAGTGGGAATTCAGATTGGCTATAACAAGGAGAAAAGGATTGTGGTTGTGGCGCCTTTGGCGGGAACGCCAGCGGAAAAGGCGGGGGTAAAGTCGGGAGATATAATTTTAAGAATTGTTGATGAGAAGAATAAGGTGGACAAGGAGACCTCGGAGATGACTTTGTCGGAAGCGGTTCAATTAATTAGGGGTCCTAAGGGAACAAAAGTAAAATTGTCTTTATTGAGAGAAGGGAAGGAAGAGCCGTTTGAGGTTGAATTGGTAAGAGATACAATTGTGGTCAAAAGTGTAGAGGTTAAGTTTGAGGAGAAAAATGGAAGAAAGGTGGCGTTGTTGACACTTTCCCGTTTTGGTGAAA
>Ga0315298_1008485_pt1 | contig 13096 bp, 9 predicted proteins | sample WHS_1_MG_FD_203077 | JGI IMG/M metagenome (GOLD analysis project Ga0315298, IMG submission 203077) | Extremophilic microbial mat communities from Washburn Hot Springs, YNP, Wyoming, USA - WHS_1_MG | ecosystem: Environmental > Aquatic > Thermal springs > Hot (42-90C) | place: USA: Wyoming...
GGCGCGAAGTTGCTGAATTGTGGTTATTCGAGGGAAGAACAGATGCACGAGGAGATTAGGAACCAATTAGAAGAGTACCTGGAGGGGCCGGCGAACCGGTCTTCTCTGGAGCGGGTCCGGCGGCATTTGGAGCGCTGCGAGTCCTGCCGCCAGCAAGCGGAGCAGATGCGCCAACAGGCAGAGCTGCTGCGCAGCTTGCGGGCAGAGGAGGAGCTGGCGCCGCTGCCTGGATTCTACGCCCGGGTGCTGGCGCGGGTGGAGGCTCAGCGCCGGCTTCCCGTTTTGGCGGCATTCCTGGATCCTGGATTCGGCCGTCGGCTGATCTTCGCGTCTCTGGCGGCGGCGATCGGCTTTGGATCTTACCTGATTTACGCCGAGCGCAAGCCGGCCGTGGAGCTGGCTGGTCCGGTGGGCTTCCTCGCAGCGCAAGCCTCGCCCGGCGAACAGGTCGGTGGTGATCCGGAACGCGACCGGCAAACCATGCTGCTGGCGGTCGCCAGCTATCAGGAGTAGCCGCCATGAACACCGGAGGCCGCGCCTGTGTCAGCAACCCAAAAGTCCTGCTTATCCTGGGGCTGATTTTCCTGGCCGGATTTGCCACGGGCGCGCTCGCCATGCACCTGTTCGGCTATCGCCTGGTGGCGCAGGCACCGGCGCCGTTTTGGGATGCGGGCAGCAAGCAGATTTCGCTGGAGCTTCTTTCGCGCGAATTGGACTTGACCCCAGCCCAGCGGCAAGCCCTGGAAGCCGTGCTGGATGATTTCGTGATGTACGCTCAGATGCTCCAGGCGCAGATGGAAGACGTCAAGGCCAACGGCAAAGCGGGCATCATGCGGGTGCTGGACGAGCGGCAAAAGCAGAAGTTCCAGAAGATGTTGGACGAGCTGCAACAGGCCCGCCGTTAGCGGGGGCCGGCCGGGCTTGCGGAAGGCGGAGGCGGATGCTATTGTAGAAGCCACGTGGATTGATTTAGGGCCCGAGTGGGTCTGGCTACTTGCAACCACGTAAAAAAAAGTGCTAAAGGCGGATCGGTTTCAACGCAGATTTGACCCTGGCCTTTAGCCCAGGGTTTTTCGTTTCTTGGGCCGGTACGCCGATGGATGCCGCAAGCGGGCGCGCTGGGAGCGCCAGGCGCGGCGGATCGGAGGTGTCATGTCAGTCACGACGGAAGTGCCGAGTCCCGAAAGGCCATCGCTGCGAGGGGCTGGGGGAGAGCTCATTCTGATCTCGATCGCCGTGGAGCCCAGGAGTCTGGAATCACTCCTGGACACACTGGCCGAACTTCCCTTTCCGGTGAATCCCGAGATTTACCACAACGCGGACGTCACCCGGATTTATCCCGACGGGCGCCAGGAGTGCGAACCGGCGGTTCTCGTCGATTTTCCCGCCTGGGAGTACAACTTGGAGGCCGTTCGGGAAGCCCTGAGCGCCAGGGGATTTCCGCCGGAGGCCTTATCGGCGCGCAATCTCTTGGAAGGTATGGCTGCGGAGTCCGAGACGCTTCCCGCTCCCCAGGGAGCCCCCTACGCCGCTATCGTCCGGCGAAAATGCATGGCGTCGGCGGCCTGATGGGTCTACAATACCAATCAGCAGCACCGGCGGCGGGAGGACGCCAAACGATATGCCCGCGGCTGCCATCCATACGACTCCTTACAGTGGATCCTGGTACCCCGGCGAGCGGAGAGAACTAGAGCGTCTGCTGGAGCAATTGTGGAGGGAGTCAGAAAGCCGCACGGGTCCAGCGGCGCTGGTTGGAGCCCGGGGCTTCGTGGTTCCGCACGCGGGGCTAATCTATTCCGGACGTGTGGCGGCCGCCGCGTACCGGCGCCTGGAGCGGCAGCGGCCCCGGACGGTCATCGTGGCCGGTTTTGCGCACCGGGGCGCTCCCGAGGGCATTTTTGTGCCCGACATCAGCGGCTATCAAACGCCGCTCGGAAGCGTGCCCGTCAACGAGGATTTGGCGCGGCGGCTCGCTTCTCGTCCTCCGTTCCGCCTCGCCTCCGAGGCCCGGCTCTGTGATCACTCGATCGAGATCCAGCTTCCCCTGTTGCAGAAGGCCGCGCCGGAGGCGTCCGTGGTCCCGCTCTATGTCAGCTCCCTGGAAGCGGAAGAGCGCGCTCGGGCCGCCGAGGTCCTGGCCGAGTTGCTCACGCCCGAGACCGTGTTGATCGCCAGCTCCGACCTCACCCACTACGGCCGGAGCTTTCACTACGAGCCCTTCCCTGTGGATTGGGCCATCGCCGACCGGCTTCGGCGGCTCGATGAAGAGGTGATGGAGTCCGCCGGCAGCCTGCGCGAAGAGTTCTTCCTGGAGACACTGCGGCGGACGTCGGCCACCGTGTGCGGCTACCATCCCATTTCGCTGTTGCTGGCGGTTCTCCGGCGGTTGGAAAACGGCGGCGAGCTCTTCCAAGTGACGCTCGACTATCAGACCTCGGGCGAGATCACCGGCGACTATCACCACTCGGTCAGCTACGGCGCGCTGGGATACTTCCCCCAGAGCTCGTTTGAGGTCGGCCCGGAAGAGCAGAAGATTCTGTTAGACCTGGCTCGCCGCACGCTGGAACATTATCAGAGGACCGGCAAGACCAGCCCACCGCCCTTTGCCCCGAGCGGAAGAGAATCGCTGCGCCGCCGGGCGGGCTTGTTCGTCACTCTCCACACGGACGGCAAGCTCCGCGGCTGCATTGGCAATGTGACGCCGGTGGAGCCGCTGGAGGAGGCCGTGCCACAGCTTACGCTGGCGGCGGCTTTGGATGATCCGCGCTTCGATCCGCTGAGCCCCGACGAGCGCGGCGTGGAGTTGGAGATCTCCATCCTGACGCCGATGAAGCGCGTCCTGGGCCCGGAGGATGTCCGCGCCGGGGAACACGGGGCCCTGCTGCGCCTGGGCGTGCGGCAAGGCCTGTTGCTGCCGCAGGTGGCCACCGAACGGGGTTGGAACACGGAGCAGTTCCTCAAGGCGCTGGGGGTCAAAGCCGGCGCGGGGACGCAGGCTTGCTGGGATCCGCAAGCGAAGCTCTACGTCTTCCGCGCCCAAGTGATTCACTGAGCGCGCCGCCGCGCCGCGGGTCAGACCAACTTGCCCGGCAGGGCAGGCGGTTCACAAGTCTGTGTGGCGAACGGCTGCCAGCACCTCCTCGGGCGAAGCGGTTCCGGTGCCTTTCTTCATGATGGTCACTGAGGCGACCAGATTGCCTAAGCGCGCGGACTCCAGCGGGGAGGCGCCCGCTGCCAGCGCCATCGCCGCTCCGGCAGAAAAGCTGTCGCCCGCGCCGCAGATGTCCACCGGGTTCTCGACCGGCCGCGTTTTGACCCAGGCTTCGCCGGAGGCGTCCACCACCAGCACGCCGGCGGCGCCGTGCGTCACTACGAGAAGCGGCGCAGAGGCATGGCGCCGGAGCGCTGCGTAACCGGCCAGCCCGAGCCGCCGGCACGCCTCCTCGGCTTCTTGGTGGTTCGGCTTGAGGATCATGTGCCGGAATTCCGCGATCCGTTTCCGGGAGTCCACCCAGAAGACCTTGCCCGCGTGCCGCTGGGCCAACTCCCCGAGCAACGAGCGCACGCGCGGGGTAACGACGCCGCCCGCCTCCGTTTCCGCCTGATCGGAGATCAGCATCGCATCGGCCTTTTCTACCAAGGCGGGCAGGCGCTCCAGGATCGCTTGTTCCGCCTCCGGCGGCAGCGGACGCGGGTTGACGAAATCCACGCGGGGCTGGTCCTCGCGGCCCGTCTGGGAGTTGATCAGCTTGGTGTAAGTGAAGGTGGCGAGCCCGGCGCAGTGCACGAGCGCGCTGGAGTCGATGCCGCGGGCGGCCAGCGCACGCAACAGCTCATAGGCGTGCCCGTCGTCTCCCACCGCCCCCAAGACGGCGACGCGTCCGGCGCCCAGCGCCGCCAGGTTGTTCGCGACGGTGCCGCCCGCTCCCGGGGTCGCTTCCGTGGCCACCACCGCCAGCCGCGGGATGCCCGTCTCCCGGGACGGCTCCGAGAGCGCCGGATCGTAAGCGCACCAGCGGTCCAGGCAGATGTCGCCCACGACCAGGGCCGATAGCCGGGGGAAGGCGCTCAGGATTTGTTCCGGCGTCATTCGGCCTCCAACAAGGCTCGCCGGAGCGCGGGCAGCGTGGCGCGGTGATCGCCCCGGAAATAGAACGGTTGGCCGCCGCCGGCGACGGTGCGAACGAGCAGAGTCTTCAGCGGGCGAAAGTAGTATTGGAACTCGCTCTTGTCCGGCACGCGAGCCGCCTGCGGCTCGATGGGCGCCAGGTCAAATACGGCGGTGGCGAAGTCCTGGATCTTCCGTCCTTCCTGATGCGCGACGTTGCGGGCCATGGCCAGCGCCTTCAAGAACACCTCAGGCGCCATCACCGCCGAGCCGAAGCTCAACAGAACTCCGCCCTCCAGCTTCTCCACCGTGCGGGCAAAGATCAGGAAATCGAGGTAACTGGCGGCGCCCAGCGCCGCGCCGTCGCAGTTGGGGTGCTCGTGCAGGATGTCATAGCCGATGCCGACATGCACCGTGGCCGGCACGCCCAGCCGGTAGGCCGCCGCCAGCAGGCTCAGATCCCGGTGCGGGAACGCGCTCTGCTCGATGCGCCGTCCGGCCTGCTCGCCCAAGCCGAGACCCAGACGCGCGCCTTCGGAGATCCAGTCATTCAACTCCCCCGTCTCCAGCCAGAGTCCGAATTCCCCCGTCTGGATATAGCGGGCGACGCTCTCGGTGGTGGCCCCGATGCGGGCCAGCTCGTAGTCGTGGATCATTCCCGCCCCGTTCATGGCGAGGTGGGTGATAAAGCCCCGCTCCATCAGATCGATAATGTGGCGGTTGACGCCGGCCCGCAGCAGATGCGCGCCCATCATCAGGATCCGCGCAGCGCCGGACTGACGCGCCCGTGCGATGCGGCGGGCCAGCTCGGCGAGCTGAGGGTGCTCAAAGGGGGGTGTTTCGTCTTCCAGCTCAAGCCAGTGGCTCAGGGTCAAGTCATGCCGGCGCGCGGCGAGCGGCTGGAGGCGCAGCCGCGAACGGTCGAAGGCCTCATAGTTGGAACTCATAGGCGCTCTCCTCCTGCGGTGGACGATCTGGTCTGCAAGCTCGCCGGAGCGTGCGTCCAGCTGCGTTGCCGGCGCGGCCCGGTGACGCCTGCTACGCGCGGCCGCCGAGAATCGATCAGTGATACCATAGCCCGGAGGAGGTCCACTCTGATACGCATATGCAACACGAGAATGATAAAGTAAACCGCCGCACCTGGCTGCGCAGCGTGATTGCCGCCGGCGGCCTGGCTGCCTTGGATTCAGTATTCACCACGACTCCAACGAACGCCGCTCAGATCGATCCGCGCAAGGACAACATCAAGGTTACAAAACTCGAGACCTTTATTCTGAAAAATTCCTGGGTTTTCGTGAAGATCTCCACCGACGCGGGCATTGTCGGTTGGGGGGAGATGTTGAAGGACGACGCCAAGGCTTGCGCGGCAGGGGCGCAGGAGGTGGCGCGCTATCTCGTCGGGCAGGATCCGCTGCGCGTTGTGTACCAATGGCAGGCCATCCACCGCGGCTCGTTCTACCGCGGCGGGCCGATTAAGTCTGCGATCCTCAGCGGCATCGACCAGGCGCTGTGGGACATCAAGGGCAAGGCCTATGGGGTCCCGGTGTACAAGCTGCTGGGAGGCCCGACTCGCGACCGCATCCGGGTGTACGGCCGCGTCGATCCCAAGACCGGCGTCAACGCCATGAAGGTGGGTCCACGCGGGCTGAAGCGCGGTCCGTACAAGTACGTCGAAGGGCCGAAGTTTGTGGCCGAAGTAGTGGACAACTTCAAGGCCCTCCGCGAGAAGTACGGTCCGGGAGTGGACATCGCGATCGACTTTCACGGCGCAGTGCAGCCGCCTACCGCGATGCTGCTGGTCAAGGCGCTGGAGCCATACCAGCCGTTCTTCTATGAAGAGGTGGTGCAGGCGCTCAATGTGGATGTCATGGCTGAAATCGCGAAAAAGACGCACATCCCGCTGGCGACGGGCGAGCGCATCTTCCTGAAGTGGGGCTTCCGGGAGATTCTGGAGAAGCGCGCCGCTTCGATTCTGCAACCGGACGTGTGCTACGCCGGCGGCATCACCGAGCTGCGGCTGATCGCGGGGATGGCCGAAGCCTACTATTCGCCGATCGCGCCGCACAATCCGCAAGGGCCGTGCTCGCTGGCGGCAAGCTATCAGATTGCAGCATCCATTCCGAACTTCCTAATCCAGGAGCGGGGCGACAACGAGTACGAGGACCTGTTGGCCAAACCCTTGCCTCCGATCAAAGACGGCCACCGGCCGCTGCTGACGGACCCGGGCTTGGGCATCACGATCGACGAGGACAAGCTGAAAGCGCAGGTGGGCGAGCCGCGGGAGTACCGTCCGGCGTTCGATGAAGACGATGGTTCGGTAGTGGACTGGTAGGCTTCCGGGCCGCACGCTTCGCGGCGCCTGCGGCGACGCAGTTCAGCAGCGCGGGCAGAACGGCTCGGTGAAGAGAAGGCCGGCGTTGAGCCCCGCCGAGGCTGCTGCTAATGTATGTAGATGCTGCTCATCGGACCTCCCGGGTCGGGCAAGTCGCACCGGATTCTGGAGGCGGTGCGGGGCCGGCTGCGGAAGCGGAACGCCGCTTTCCGGCTCTTGGTTCCCACCTCCACCATGGCCGAGCACGTGCGGCACAGCCTCGCCCGGGAGGGATTTGTTTTTCGGCCCGATCTGATTTCGACCCTCACTGGATTTCTGAACTCGCTGGAACCCGGCGTCGAGCCGCTTTCACCCGTGCGGCTTCGGTTTCTAGTCCGCCAGTCGCTGGCGCGGCTATGCCCTAAGGTTTTCGAAGCTCTTCGCGAAGCGCCGGGATTCGTCACCGCTTTGGCCTCCACTATGGAGGAGGCGGCCTCGGCCGGCGTGGATCCGGGACGGTTGCAGGCGGCGCTGGACCCTGCGCTGGGCCGCATCCCGCAGGCGTTTGCGGCGCTCTACGCCGATGTGGCGGCGCAGGCGGAAGCGGCGGGATATGGCTTCCGCAACCGGCTGTTGGCGGGAGCCGCGGCCCGGCTGCGAACGCGAGGAGTCCCGGGGATTGAGGAAGTCTTCGCCGACGGCTTCTTCAGCTTCACGGATCCGGAGCTGGATTTCTTGGAGGCGCTGGCCGGCAAGTGCAAGCTCACCGTGTCGCTGCCGGATTGGCCCGGGGCCAAGTCAGCCTGGCTGCGGCTCGCGCTGGCAGGTCTCAAGGAAGAGCGGTTGGAAGGTTGCCGCCGCCAGCCGGAGGTCGAGCTGGTCGAAGCGGAGACGCAGGAAAGGGAGGCCGAGGAGATTGCGCTGCGGATCCTGGAGCATGCTGCGCGCGGGGTGCGCTTCCGCGAGATCGGCATTCTCGTGCGGCAGCATGACCCCTACGTCCCGCTGCTGTCTTCGACGCTCGGCCGTTTCGGAATTCCGGTGCGGGCCTACTTTAGCGAGCGGCTCTCGGATCACGCCGTGGTGCGCTACTGCCGCGCTCTGATTCAGGCGGCGCTCAGCGGATGGGATCACGAAAAGACGCTCGCGGCGCTGGCCATGAACCCCTCCGGACTTCCGGGGCGGGCTGAGTTCGAGCGGTTCGCCCGCGCGGTGCGGGAGCGTCTGCCAGGGTCGGGTCTAGCGGGCTTGAGGAAACTGGCGGGGCAGGGCGCGGCGCGCAAGAAGCTGGACGGGCTGGCGGCGCTCGAGGGCTGGGCCGCCTCGCCGGCCACTCCGGAGGAATGGAGCAAGCGGTTGGCGCAGCTTGCCGGTTTGGTGGATTTCAAGGCGCTCGCTCACGGCGCAGAACTCTCCGATGCTCTGGCGTTCCGGCAGGCGGCAGCCGCCACGGAGGCGTTTGAACGGTGTGTCGAGGAGGCGGCGTCCGTGCTGCCCGAAACGCCGGTGGATCTGAACGCCGTTTGGGAGGAGGCGGAGGCGGCTCTGCGGATCACTCCACTGGCGCCCCTGGACCGGCGGCGCAACGTGGTTCACCTGCTGGAGGTCCATGAGGCGCGGCAGTGGGAGCTGCCGGTGGTCTTCGTCTGCGGCTTGTTGGAGAGGCAGTTTCCACTGCACCATGCCCAGAATCCTTTTTTGGACGATGAGGCCCGCAGAGAGCTACAACGGGCCGGGTTCCGGCTGGCCACGGCCGCGGAGAAGGACGCCGAGGAGGAATTTCTTTTTCAGTTTTCTTTGACGCGGGCCACGCGCAGCCTGGTGCTGAGCTATCCCAGGTTCAACGCCGAGGGCAACGAGACGCTGCGGTCTTTTCTCTTGGACCGTTTTCTGGAGGAACATCCGGGGATCCCGGCCGCGCGGGCAAGGCCGGCGCGGCCCGCGCCCAAGGGATCCAAGCCGCCCGAGAGGCTGCCCCGGATCGTGAGTGAGGATCTGGCCGAGCTTTTGGCGAAAGAGCGCCAGCCCGAGGCTCCGACGGCGATCGAGGATTTCCTCCAATGTCCTTTCCTGTTTTTTGCCCGCAGGACACTGGCGCTGGAAGAAGCGCCCGCACGGCCCGGGCAGAGGCTGGACGCGCTGTTTGAGGGACAAGTGGTTCACAAGGTCCTCGAGCAATGTCTGCACCGTCCGGGGGAGCTCGGCCGCATCTTCGAAGAGGTGTTCCGCCGATATTGTTCCGGCAGCGGAGTTCCGCCCGGCTACCGCACGGAAGCGGTCCGGCTGGCTCTGTTCCGCGACTTGAGGCGGTTCGTGAAGAAGCTGCGCCTGGAGGGAGCGGAACCGGGCTTGGCGGAAAGGCCTTATACGCTGGAGCTGGATGGAGGACTGACGCTCCGCTGCAAACTGGACCGGATCGACACTGTGCCGGGCGTTGGCAAGTTGATCATCGATTACAAGTACCGCACCCTCAATGGGGTCAAGGAGTTGACCAAGGAGCGCGATCCGGTGGTGCAGATCCAAGCGGGGATCTACATGGCGGCGCTGGAACAGGCGGGCGAAACTTGCGCGGGCTTCTTGTTCGCGGCCTTGCGCGGCGAACAAGGCTGGGCCGGGTGGCAGATTACCAAAAAACCGGTCAAGGGCGCGGCTGAGTCCAAGCCCGAAGATTTGCGCGCCATTATGCAGCGTGCCGCGGAGGCCGCGGTGGAAGCCGTCGAACGGATCCGGCAGGGCGTCATTGCTCCGAAGCCGGCGGATCCGGAGCGCTGCGAGGCCTGCGCCTATTGCGACATCTGCCGCGTGGAGTCCGCGGTTCAGGTTGCGGTTGCCGGAGGGGAAACCAGCGAATGAAGTTCACGCCCAAGCAGAGAGCGGCTCTGGAGCGCACGGGCCAGGACGTTTGCGTGGTGGCTGGACCCGGTTCGGGCAAGACGGCGGTGCTGGTGGAGCGGTTCGCCTGGTTGGTCTCGGAACAGAAGGTTTCGCCGCTGCGGATTCTGGCGATCACGTTCACCGAGAAGGCCGCCACTCAGATCAAGACGAGGCTGGCGGGGCGATTCCCCGGCGAGCCGGAGTTGCGGCGCCAGGTGGAGCGCGCTTACGTCTCCACGGTCCACGGCTTCTGTACAAGGCTGCTGCGGGAGTATGCCATTGAGGCGGGCGTGGACCCGGAGTTCACGGTGCTGGATGAAACCGAGAGCCGCCGGGCGCTCGAGGAGGCGGCCCACGAAGCTCTGGAGAGCTTGTACCAGGCGCGGCCGTCGGAGTTCCGGAGCTTGTTGGAGGCGCTCCATGTTTCGGCCAGGGAGGGCGCCGGGCGTCCCGATCTGGCACGGGCGCTGTGCGAGCTCTACGATGCGGCGCGCGCCGCGGGCTTGAGCGTGGCCGATTTGCGTGCGAGGGCCGGCCAGGCAGCCACGGGGGGTCTTTCGCTAGCGCAGTTCTTGGATGAACTGAACAGCACTCTGGCGGGCGCTCCAGCCAAGCTTACACCGCTTCAGAGGCAGGCGATTGAACAGCTCCGCGCGTGGGTTGCGGAAGCCAAGGCGTTAGCGGGGGCGCCGGTTTCGCTAAAACATTTCCAATTGCTTAGCCGGTATCCGGAGGAGCTGCCTTCGAGGGTCCTCAGCCCGGATTTGAAGAACCTACGCGATAAGACAAAACCGCTCCTGGCTTCCACCCTCGCCGGCGAATTCTATGCGCCGCTCAAGGCGCTGGTGCTCGAAGCCCTGGAACGCACGGACGCGCTGTACCGGCGGCGCAAGAGCGAGCGGTCCGTTTTGGATTTCGCGGATCTGGAGGAGCGGGCGATTGAACTGCTGGAGCGCGGGGGGAGAGCCGCCGCCTCCATCCGCGTTGGTTTCGACCACATCCTGATGGACGAGTTGCAGGACACCAACCCGCTCCAGTGGCGCCTGGTGAACCTGCTGCGACGGCCGCAGCGGTTCTTCGCCGTGGGCGACATCAACCAATCCATCTACGGCTTCCGGCACGCTGAGCCGGAGGTCTTCGAGCGTTTCCAGCGCGGACTCCAGGACGAAGGACGCATCATCGACCAGCTCGATGAGAACTTCCGCAGCCGGGCCGAGATCCTGCGCTTCGCGGAGTTTCTGACCGAGAACAAGCCGGGCATTCGAAGCCGGGAGCTGAAGGCCAAGCGGGAGTATCCGGCCAAGGAGGTCCCTTCCATCGAAGTGATCGCCGCTTTCGGCGACAGCGGCCCACGGCCTGAGGAGGTGGAAGCCGCCTGGATCGCCCGGCGCATCGGCGAGTTGGTGAGCACGCTGACGATTCACCCCAAGGACGCCCCGCCGCGGCCACTGCGTTTCCGCGACATCGCCGTGCTGGTGCGCACCGTCAACGTATTGCCTCCGATCCAGAAGGCGTTCCAGAGCTTCGGAGTCCCCTACCTGACCGAGGGAGGCCGCACTTTTTATGAGACGCGGGAGGTCCGGGACCTGATCCTGTTGTTGAAGTGCGTTGCGGACACAGGAGATGAGATTGCCCTGGCGGGCGTGCTGCGCTCTCCGCTTTGCGGGCTGAGCGATGAGTCGCTGTTGCGCATCAAGGCAGGGCAGGGAAGGCTGTCACCCGTCTTGTACGATGCGGGCGGGGGTGCGGAGCTGCTGCCGGAGGAGGAAGAACGGGAGCGGTTGAAGCGGTTTGCGGGCCTGATGCAGAGGCTGTGGCGGCAGCGGGACGAAGTGAGCCCCGAGCGGCTGTTGATCGAGGCCATCGACGCAACGGACTACGAGACGGGCTTGTCCGGCCGCCAGCGGGCCAACATCGTCAAACTGTTGGCGCGGTTGCGAGAGTGGCACGCGGCGGAGCCGGCGCCGTTGGAGGAGGTGGTTGCCAGGCTGGATTACCTGCGGGAAACCACCGGTGAAGCGGAGGCCCCGCCGGACGACAGCTCGGATGCGGTGCGGGTGATGACCATTCACAAGGCCAAGGGGCTCGAGTTTCCAGTGGTGTTTCTGGCGGCGTTGAACCGCTCAACGGGCGGAAACGAGCCGGTCATCCGGTTGTCGGAGACGGCAGGGCTGGGGATCTCGTGGCGGGATCCCGAGACGGCGGAGGGAGTCAAGGATCTCGCCTATCGCGAGGCCGCGGAGCAGCGGAAAGGGAGGGAAGAGGATGAGGAACACCGGCTGTTTTATGTGGCGATGACCCGGGCCGAGGAACACTTGGTGCTGAGCTTTGCGCGGACGGCAGATCCAAGAGGGCTTGGGTACGGTCTGCTGAGGGAACGCCTGAATCTCGACGTGGACAGCCCCGCGGATAACACGGTGAAAATGATCGAGGTCGGTGACCGGCAGCGCGTGCCCATACGCCTGCTGCGGACGGATCAGATCCCCAGCCCAGCGGAACTGCCGGCGGTTGCGGCGGTCTTGGAGCCGGAGGCGCTCGTTGTGGAGCGGCCGGTTGTGGCGGAGCAGCACGAGACGAGCGCCGCGGTCACCTCCGTGCAGATCTTCGCTCAGTGCCCGCGCCGTTACTACTTGGGGCGCTACTTGGGCTGGGACCGGCTGGGGCGCCCGGCGCCTCAGGGCTCAGTTGATGTCCCCCCGGCCTGGGAGGACCGGGAAGGATTGGACGCGGCGGAGTTCGGGACTCTGGTCCATGATCTTCTGGCGGGGAAGCCTGTGGACTCACCGCCGGCGGAAGCGCTCCAGATGGTGCGCCGCTTTCAGGAGAGTTCGCTTGGTCTGCGGGCCGCCCGCGCCTCGCGCCTCGAACGTGAGTTCAGTTTCCTGATGTCCGTCGAAGACGTGGTGCTCCACGGCCAGATCGATCTCTGGTTCGAAGAGGGCGGGGAACTCATTCTGATCGACTACAAGACCAGCGAGGCGGACGATCATGCTGCGCGGTACGGGGTGCAACTGCGGCTCTACGCGCTGGCCTTGGAGCGGCTTACGGGGCGAAGGCCAGACCAAGCCTTGATCTACCTGCTGCGGACGGGGGAGGTTGTGTCCGTGCCGCTCGAAGCGAAGGATCTCGAGGAGGCTTTGGAGACGGTGCGGCGCTTCCGGCAGGCGCAGTCCAGATTGGAATTTAAAATGAAGATTTCGGCGGCGTGTGTGGAGTGCCCGTTTTATTCCGGCCTGTGTCCAGCCAAGACCGTGGGGTAGCGGCGGCAGGGGAAGCGGGCCCAGGCCGGCAGGAATGTTGGCCGCAGGCCTGGAGGCCGGCCCCACATCCGAATACCTAGCTCAGAAAAGAGACTTGCGGGATTGAGGGCAGAGTGGGCGTAGGGCGGGAGTGCAGGTTGGCAGTCTCCGGCAGAGGCGGGCAGAGTTGGGGCGTGCTTGGAGTGGCAGCTCAGTGGACTGGTGGGGATTCTTGGTGGTCTTTGCTGATTGGTTGGTTCTTCTGGGCTGTTTTGGCTGCTTTTTGACTCCTCTTTGGCCTGGTTGCTGGTTTTGGTTGCCTCTTTGTTTTCTTTAAGTTAGGAGGCCTCCTCCCGCCTGCTCACCCCCGGCGGCCGGCTTCAGGGACCGGAGCTCACCCCCATCCGGTGAGGGCAGTGGCTGTGGGCGTCGGCGCTGTTGCCCGGGACTTGCGCCGTCCGCAGTGCGGGCCCCCACGAGGGCGTCAGCCGCACCTTTCACTTTCAACATACAAGAGGGGAGCAAGAGAAGGAGAAAGGGCGAGTTGGGAAGTGGTTGAAAAGG
>Ga0315298_1008486_pt1 | contig 13096 bp, 13 predicted proteins | sample WHS_1_MG_FD_203077 | JGI IMG/M metagenome (GOLD analysis project Ga0315298, IMG submission 203077) | Extremophilic microbial mat communities from Washburn Hot Springs, YNP, Wyoming, USA - WHS_1_MG | ecosystem: Environmental > Aquatic > Thermal springs > Hot (42-90C) | place: USA: Wyoming...
CCAACGCTCGCTTCTGCTCCTTCTTGTTCAATGTCACCATCTCCGGTTCCATACTCTTTATGGTACCCCATGGGTGACATTTTCACTGAACCGTTACGGGGTGACAGAATCATAGACCATTCACACGGGCTGAGATTACCCCTCAGCCGCTTGAAACCGATACGCAGTTTACCTTCTTTTCGCTGGGAGTTCGTCCCAGTCCTGATGCGGTCTTGACCAGCTCCCCATAAACTGTTATAAAGCAACATGGTGATTCCTATGGATCACCGATTGTCTGGTCCTCGTCCTGGAGGGGGTTAGATTGGTGCGACTGAGAATTCAGCAGATCCTGCCGGCACCCGGCTGGTACGCCATGTACGCCCGCGATGCTCAGCACGATTGGGAGAAAGCCAGAGCGGTAGACCTCATCTGTTGGGCGCTGGTGGAAGAATACGAGGCACACCAGAGCCTGCGGGGTATGGTTCTGGTCAAGGGAAGAGTAGCCATGGCCGATCAGCAGCCGGGCTTTCTAGGCTATGCCGGTACGAACGATGCCACCGCAGAGGCTTGGGTGCCGCAGGCGCGAGCCTGGTTGGAGAGGCATCGCAACGGGAAGTCACCTGGGGAGGATAGCAGTGAAGGTAAGTGATATCATGACCCAGCCAGCGATTTGGGTCATGCCTGATACAAAGGTGGAGGAGATTGCCAGGCTCCTCGTCGAGCACAACATCAGTGGCGTGCCTGTCGTCGACGACGCCGGCCGCGTAGTTGGCATCGTAACCGAAACGGATCTGGTAGTGCGCAACGCCGAATTGCACTTTCCTCGCTTTCTGCAGATCCTCGACAGCATTCTCTACCTGGAAAGCCCCAAGCATTTCGAGGAAGAGCTACGGCGCATGCTCGCCACTGTGGCCCGGGAGGTGATGAGTTCGCCGGTAATTGTCGTAGGGCCGGATGATCCACTCGAACGTGCCGCGACGTTGATGGTGGAGAAGAGAGTCAACCCTATCCCCGTTGTCAAAGATGGGAAGCTGGTGGGCATCATCAGCCGGTCTGATATCGTGCGGCTCATGGCACGGGAGGAGCAAGGGAGAGAGGGAGGAGCGAGTGTCCATCGATCCTAAGATTATCCGCGAAGTGACTAGACAAACGGAAGTGTTGCGGTCACCCAAGCAATCCCTTGCCACTTTCGGCATCACCGATGTAGCCTACTATTTGGTGAGCGAACCGGCGTATGCGGACCTCGTCGATGATGTGCGGGAGACGGTAATTCGTCGCGGCCGCGTTACGGCCGAGCGCCCTCAACTCGTGACCCCTTATTATCTCCTTAATCTATTCCAAGGATTCGACCACGGCCGGGAGTATGCGCAATACCTGGCCGAAACCTATGGACCACGGTCGCCTGGGCTGCTCTACTCATACCGGAACGAGCTGCACGAGACGACGATTCTGGCCGATCCTCTCCCCGTCGTCGCCAATCGTCTGGCCGAGATGTTGGAGAAAGAGGGGCGAGCACTGGCGGCGGTGATCAAGGGCGTCGACCACTTGTGGGATATCTCTCTGATGAAATTCATCTACGAGCTAACGGTGGGCTCGCTAGAACGCAACGTGGACGAGATGGGGCGCCGCGGCTGGCTTGGCATGGATCGAGGACTACCGCGGGGCGCGCGTGCTCGTTTGGAGGAGATGTTCGCCCAAGTGGCTGCGGGCAATCTTGATCCACGAGAGCTGAAACGCGAGCTCGATTCCTGGGGTGTCTTCGAAGAGTACGAGGATCGCTTCTTAGGGCTCTTCCGCCATCGCTAACCGAACGGGTCGAGCATGACCGCCCTGGGGTGGTACGTGAGTGATACGTCGTTGCAGCGTCGCCTAAGGGAACAGAGGCTAGTCTGGTACAGCTTAGAGGTCTGTCATCAATACGTTTCCTGCCGATGCGTCGAGTGATAATCGCGCCGATTGCGGAACGACGCAATCACGCGTCACGCATCACCACCTGAGCCTTAGAGTAGACGTCTGTCGCGTTCTCAGTTCGACTACCCGAATGTTGTGATTGTTCGTGTCTGCGATATAGAGCACATCGCCAGCGACGGTGAGACCCGCCGGTTCGTAGAAGAGGGACTGATCGCCATTGCGCATCCCGGGTGCACCGGTTCCCAGGAATGTCGTCGCTCTCCGGACGACCGGATCGATCAGCTTGATCTTGTTGTTGTAGGTGTCGGCCACGAAGAGGCGACCGGCATGCCAAGCCACACCCATGGGATGCTGCAGGCGAACCTCGTCGCCAACACCGTCCCGATCGCCGAAGTCGAACAGCCCCGTGCCAACGATAGTGGTGATGTGTCCATCTGGGCACAGCGAGGCCCGACGGATAGCGCTCGATTCGCTATCAGCGAAGTAGAGACTGACGCCATCGGTCGTTAGGCCGCTCGGTTGGGCGAGTGAGGCATCGCGCATCGGGCCGTCGCTCAAGTCTTCTAGGCCATTACCGGCGAAAGGGGCGATCTCACCGACGCTGAGATCTATGGTGTAGAGTTGGTGCAATCCGGCCATCGCAACATACAGGGTTCCGGAACGAGCCAGAACAGCCCAGGGAGAATTGAGGGACGCTCGGGCGGCCTGGCCTCTGCAGGTGATACGGCGGCCCTGGCTACCAGTGCCGGCGATAGTCTTGACCTCACGCCGGTCGAGATCGATCGCCCGGATCGCGTGGTTTTCGGTGTCGGCGACATAGAGGGTGTTCCCTTCGATGGTTAGCCCGTGTGGACGGTTGAACTGCGCAGATGACAATCCGCCGTCTATCATGCCGGGTTCGCCTTTGCCAACGATGGCTTGCACCGATCCTGTGGTACGGTCGCCCTCTAGGGCGACGATCAACACACGGTGGTGACTCGTGTCGGCGATGAACAGGCGCTGGTTTTCATCAGCCAGTACCTTGGCCGGAAAGGCCAAGGGCCGCTCCGGTTCATTACTTCGTTCGGGACGGAAGCTCAGCGGCGCGCGATTGATCAAGCCGCGGGCTTCGAAGGTCTGAACCAGCCGGCCGATAATAGGGTCGAAATCCTCGAAAGTAATCTCGCCGGGGTGTGAGTCGACGTAGTGGCCCAACGGGTCGATCAGCACGAGTGTGGGCCAGGCGTTGACTCCAAATGAGCGCCAAATGCGGAAATAACGGTCGTTGATGACCGGATGTTCGATCCCGAGGCGTAGCACCGCCTGTCGGATGTTGGTGGTAACGCGTTCGGCGGTGAACTTCCCCGCCTCGATGCCGATGACGACTAGTTCATCCTTGTACTTCTGCTCTAGCCTCCGCAACTGCGGAATGAGGTTCAGACAGTTGATTCAGCCGAAGGTCCAGAAATCCAAGAGGACAACCTTGCCGCGCAGATCCTTGAGGCTGAGAGGCTGCGCGGTATTTAGCCAGTCTAGCCCTAGCGGAAAGTCGGGAGTAGCCATATGTTGCGTCTCCTGATCCGTTTCTCCGTGGCAATCGCAAGCGAACGGTTAGACGTCGCCCTAGTTGGCCATCGGCGCCACATTCCGAATGCGAACTTGAGAGATGCAAGATGCGTGCCCTGCGTCGCCGGGGTCTCCTAGGCCAGGTGCCAGTCCAGCCTAGCGCTGGCCATCAACCGATCAGTTTGATTTGAGGAGGGTGCGTCATGCGACTTTCCCAGAGTGCGTCTCGCGAAGAGGTGTACCAAGCCTTAGTAGACGAAGTCACCACCGTTTGGGGCTACGAGGAACTGGGGTCCCTAATGCCAACAATCGAGAACACGAGCGATGCGCTCTGGCTACTGAGCAAGGAACCGTTGGACATGATGGGCGAAGAACCGGATTTCCTCGACAACGCAGTGTCCCGGGCAGAATAGAACTGAGGAGAGCATATTTGGACCTTCACGAGCTAACGGTCTCTGAAGCGGGGAAGCGAATCAGGAAGCGCGAAATCTCGCCTGTGGAACTGACGCGGGCGCTGTTGGCACACATCGCGACGGTGGACGCCAGTATTCAAGCCTGGGAGACGGTCGACGAAGCCGGCGCGCTGGCGGCTGCGCGTCGGCGCGAAGCTGAACTGGGCAGCGGGGGATTCGTGCCTGGTCTCCTCCATGGTATACCATTTGGCATCAAAGACATCTACCATACGGCTGGGTTGCGCACGACGGCAGGCTTCCCAGTGTATGCCGATTTTGTCCCTTCGGCCGATGCCGCGTCCGTCTCGAGGCTGCGGCAAGCCGGTGGGATCATCTTGGGCAAGACGGTAACCACGCAATTTGCGTTCATCGACCCGGCCCGTACCCGTAACCCATGGCGCCTGGACCGCACTCCCGGTGGATCCAGCAGTGGCTCTGGCGCGGCGGTAGCGGCTCGGATGGTGCCCGGTGCGCTAGGGACCCAGACCGCGGGGTCTCTATTACGACCGGCCGCTTTCTGCGGTGTTGTCGGCTTCAAGCCGTCATATGGCCGGATCAGCCTTACAGGCGTCTTCCCACTCAGTTGGTCTCTTGATCATGCCGGCTTCATCGTTAGGACAGTCGAGGATGCCGCGCTCTTGCTGCAGGCACTTGCTGGACTTGGTGAGCACGCGGGAACCGTGACCTCGTCAGTCGATGCCTTCTGGCCGATCGCGGCAATGAGGGACCAATTGCCTAAGCTGATCTTGTTGCTCGATTTCCTTGACCGCGCGACGCCCGAAGTGCGGGATCATGTTGTTCGAGTAGCAAATACCTTCAGGAATGCCGGAGCTCTTGTAGAAGAGAGATCTCTGCCATGGGATCTGGCGGTCGCTCTAGCGGTTCACCGAATAATCATGGAGGTGGAAATGGCGGCCGTTCACGCGCAGACGCTAGCAAACCATTTGGATGCGTATGCGCCTCTCTTACGCTCGTACGTCCGGGTAGGACAGCTAGTGCCGGGACACGCCTACATCAAGGCGCAGAGGCTGCGTCGGCGTTTGCGCGCAGCAACGGAGACCATGATGGGAAACGGCAACGTGCTTCTCCTGCCTACCGTCTCCAGCGTCGCGCCCACACTCGAGACCACCGGGGACTCGTCCTTCCAGTCCCCGTGGTCTCTGCTAGGCCTGCCATCCATTAGCCTGCCGAGCGGCCGCGATTCGGACGGACTGCCGTTTGCCATCCAGCTGGTCGCGCCTTTTCAATCCGACCGGAGACTGCTGGAAGTTGCGAGGTGGTGCGAGGCTCGTCTAGAGCCCTTGCCCTCGCCACTTTCCGACCAAGGAGATTCGTCTAGGTAGGCTTCACGTCTTCACCTTCGTTGCCGGCAGGTGAAGTCTTCGCCGCCCGGTCTCGTAGCCACCGATGGATTTCGTCCAGGGCGGGTGGGGAGACGTAGAAGACCTGTATATCGGACGGAAATTGAAGCTGATAATTCTCGCTAATGAATAGGATGCCGGCCTCGGCCGGCTGCAAAGTCTCATCCAGCCGTTTCGCCATCTCCTCGTTTCGTTTGCGTACTGCCTCCGTGTAGAAACCCCAGACCTTATCAGCCACGTTCTGGCTGACCAAACCGGTCATCAGACAACGCTGCCAGTCTGTCATCTCAGCGAGGACGTCTCGATCTTCGAGCGCTTCGAAGTGAGCTCCCTGCTCGACCTTTTGCTTTGCGATGGCGGCGCTATCTGGGGAGAATTGCTCGGCCAGACGCAGACCCTCATCCCCAGCCTCGGACACCGCCTCATGGTAGACATGCTTGATCACGCCAATCCGGTTCTCGAGGTTCAAGACATGCTCCCGGACGCCGGTCCAGTAGCGTTCCACCTTCTCGGTGTACTCGGCCGGCGCATCCTTGATCACGGGGACTAGGGGTGCGAGGTAGATCTTTCTCTCACCTTTGATTGGTTCCGCTTCGGGCTTCTCGATCCTACCTAGTTCTGTTGACACCGTGTTCTGCTCCTGCACTGGGTGTAGGTGCGGCCCAAAGGCCTCTATCGCATGGTCAGTACATTCAGGCGTACCTGCGGGGCGATGCGGTTGACACCAGCGGCCAGATTCAGTATAACACGGTCTGTTATGTTGTCAAACGCGGTCAGTTCTCGCCGGGCACACGCAATCCGGCGCGCGAGCTCAGGTTGAGGTTTGGCCAGCGGGAGTAGCCTTCGGAGGGGCGACCTTGTTCATTCTACGATAGGATAACCATGCCGCGCCGGTGCTCTCTTGGATCTGCTTTGTCTCACCACACTTGCGGCATTTCTGCCACTCTCCTTGTAGCAACCAGTGGTGAGGAGGACAATGATCGACCTGATCGGCGGTCGGAGGGAAGGAATCATTGGGCCTTGGTCGTGGATCGGAAGCCCACTGTCTGGTAGACATCATGCGCTCCTTTCGCTCTGTTCTTCAACAAGAAACATTGGGTGTCTGCAGCTAGTAGTCCGGAGTGCTCTTGTACTCGATGCAGCATATGCCTTTCAAGCAGGCCAAGTCACCATGCCGCGTTGACTTTGCTGCTGGCGTCTCTGGATCGGTGCCCGCATCTCAAATCCTCGCCCTTCCGCTCGGACGAGGTATAGCACGAATGGCAGACAACGCCATGGTCTTGAAGTAGGCAGCACTGCGAGATGAGCGAGAATACACCGTGCGATGCTCTTCTCGCTCTAGTCGTCATTGACCGAAGCTAGCGGCCGTAACTGCGAACCTTATCGAAACAGGTCGAGCAGTAGATGGGTTTGTCGCCTCGTGGTACGAATGGTACCAAAGCTTCTTGCCCGCATGCGGAACACACTGCGGCGTGCATCTCACGCGGTTCGCGGCGGCTATCGGTACCGAAGCCGGCCCTGCTATGAGAACGGTCGTTGGCAGACTTGCGAGCGGCTCGGCAGGATGGACAACGAGAAGGCTCGTTGGTGAAGCCCTTTTGCGCGTAGAACTCCTGCTCATGCGCCTCGAAAACGAAGCTCATGCCGCAAGTACGGCAGGTGAGGGTCTTGTCTGAGTAACTCAAAGGTACACTCCTAGAAGGGAGAGATAAACGTATTGTGCGTCGAACTCGCACCAAGAGCAGTACCAAACGAGAGTTCTCAGCGGGCTATAAGCCTACGGGGGAAACGCGCCGGGCACTCCAGTGGAGCTTACTCGATTCGCTAAAACATTATACCACGCCGCCGCATGGTTTGCAAGCATAATTGCTTGACAGCAGCCGCATCGCCAAGCTGAGCTACTCCAATCGCTTTCAAAACGGCACAAAATGTGGTATATATGTAGAGGTCGAGTGCCTGCATCGGCTTTGGTGAGCGATCACTAGTCTGCGTCTCAAGTACAGGGGCCAGGAGAATGCTCTCACTCGCATCCTTCTTTGAGGCTTCGGACGCTAACCAACCTTGCGGCTGATACCGATGTCGGCCACAGGTCACCACTGGAGGTCTTTTTCACATGCCCGCGGGAAGAAGGAAGAGAAGGTCTGGTGACGAGACAGCCCTAGAGCTGCCGGTATTGACTATCCGCGACACGGTGCTGTTTCCCCATGTTGTTACTCCCCTCTTGGTCGGCCGTGACCGTTCGATACGGGCAGTGGAAGAGGCCATGGCCGGCGACAGGACTATTATCGTCGTCGCTCAGCGTGACCCACAGGTCGATGATCTAACAGCCGAGGATTTGTACCCCGTGGGCACCGAAGCGCTGATCGCCCGAGTGCTAAAAATGCCTGATGGCATGACCAGTGTCTTCGTACAGGGACAGCGACGCGTGCACCTGACCACTCTCACGCAACGTGACCCGTGCTTCAAGTTCTTGGCCACTCCGGTGATCGAGCCGGCTGGCATTGATATCGCCGTTGAGGCACTGATGCGTGCTGTGCTCGCCCTTTTCGAGAAATGTGTGAAGCTATCCGCCGACCTTTCAGAGGACGCTTATGTCGCGGCGATGAACGTGGAGGAGCCTGGGTGGCTTGCCGACCTCATTGCCTCGCAGATGGGGTTCAGCGTTGCTCAGCGTCAGGAGATCCTAGAGATCATCGATCCGGTAGCTCGGCTGCAACGGATCAATGTCTTACTCGCTAGGGAACTAGACGTGCTCGAGTTGCAGAACAAGATCCACTCTCAGGTGCAACAGGAGGTCGAGAAGTCACAGCGGGAGTATTTTCTGCGGGAACAGCTCAGGGCGATCCAGAAGGAGCTCAGTGTAGTAGACCCGCAGGCGAGGGACATGGAAAACCTACGGAACAAGGTGGCCAAGGCGGGGATGCCTGAGCGGGTCGTGAACATCGCCGATGAGGAACTGGAGCGCCTCTCCTTGATGCCTACCGTTTCGCCTGAGATCTCGGTGATTAGGACCTATCTCGACTGGCTCATTAGCCTCCCCTGGGTCGAGACTACAGAGGACTGTTTGGATATTCGCTTGGCGGCGAAAGTCCTAGAAGCGAACCACTACGGTTTGCGGAAGGTCAAGGAACGCATTCTGGAATACATGGCGGTGCGGAAACTGGCTGGAGATCGTTTGCGCAGTCCGATCCTTTGCTTCGTTGGGCCACCGGGAGTGGGCAAGACCAGCTTAGGGCGTTCCATCGCCCTCGCGCTGGGCCGGAAGTTCGTGCGGGTTAGCCTTGGCGGCATACGAGATGAGGCAGAGATCCGTGGTCACCGCCGCACCTACATTGGCTCGATGCCCGGCCGCATTATCCAAACGATGCGCACCGCCGGAACAGTGAACCCGGTTTTCATGCTCGATGAGATTGACAAGCTTGGCGTGGATTTCCGGGGTGACCCTTCCTCGGCCTTATTGGAAGTGTTAGACCCAGAGCAGAATTCCGCCTTCAGCGATCACTACCTCGACATCCCCTACGATCTCTCGAAGGTTCTCTTTGTCGCCACAGCAAATGTCGTCGACCCCATTCCAGCGGCGCTGAAGGACCGCATGGAAGTGATCGAGCTACCGGGCTACACCGAGGAAGAGAAGCTAGCAATTGCCCGCCGCTTCCTGGTGCCAAGGCAGATCTCCGAGCATGGGTTGGATGCGGTGAAGCTCCGCTTCACCGATGGCGCGCTGCGCCGGCTGATCCGTGAGTATACTCACGAAGCCGGCGTGAGAAACCTTGAGCGCGAGATCGGCACCATCTGCCGGAAGGTGGCGCGCTTGGTGGCGGAGGAGAAGAAGACTCCCAAGGTTATCTGTAGCCGGTCCCTTGAGCAGTACTTGGGATCACAGCGATGCTTCTGGGGCGTGGCCGAGGAGACCGACGTTGTCGGAGCGGCCACAGGGGTAGTGTGGACCCAAACGGGCGGCGACATTATCTCAGTGGAAGCGACAATTATGGAAGGGAAAGGTAACCTTAGCCTTACAGGGCAGCTGGGAGATGTGATGAAGGAATCGGGGCAAGCAGCCTTGAGCTATGCACGCTCGCGGGCCGGCGATTTTAACATCAACCCTCACATCTTCGAGAAGACAGACGTCCATATTCACGTGCCGGCCGGCGCTATTCCGAAAGACGGCCCTTCGGCCGGAATCACGATGGCCGCGGCGCTGATCTCAGCACTCACCCGGCAACCGGTGCGGCGCGACGTGGCAATGACCGGTGAGATCACACTGCGAGGACGCGTACTTCCAGTGGGCGGGCTGAAGGAGAAGATCCTGGCTGCGCACCGGGCTGGAATCAAGACCTTCGTGCTGCCCCGAAAGAATGAGAAGGATCTCTTGGACGTACCCGCCAACGTCAAGAGAGAATTGAACTTTGTCCATGTGGAACATGCGGACGAGGCCCTGCGAATCGCCCTCGCCGGACCAATAACCAATTTGAAGGTGGTGTAGCAGACTATCAGCCATTAGTTGTCAGTCATTAGCCAGATGATGGGTGACACGTGGCGGCAGATGGCTCGAACTTGGCGCTGATTGCTGATAGCTCCAAAACCGGAAAGGTGGAAGCTTATGAACTCTGTGTCAATGCTGGACGTGGAAATCATGGGGAAACCAAAGTATACAATCGACCGGCCTTTGGGCTACCCACCCTGCACGGTCGCCTGTCCCATTCACACCGATGCTCAGGGATATGTCAACCTGATCGCTCAAGGAAGATTCGCCGACGCGCTCGATCTGATCAGGGAAACCAATCCTCTAGCCTACTCCCTTGGCATAGTTTGCCCACATCCATGTGAAAGCAAATGCCGCCGGGCGCAAGTCGACGAGCCGGTGGCCATTTGCTCGCTTAAGCGCTCGGCCGCCGAGCATGGCTGGCATGATGCGCCGGCCCCTGCGCCGGTACTGCACGAGGAAAGGATCGCAATTATCGGAGCCGGCCCTGCTGGCTTGACGGCTGCTCACGACCTCCTGAGGCTTGGGTACCGGGTGACGGCCTTCGACAAGCTGAACGCTGCGGGTGGCACCCTTTACTCTGGAGTGCCGGTCTACCGGCTGCCGAAGGACTTGTTGCAGAAGGATGCGGACTACCTCCGGAGCCTCGGGCTAGAGATCAAGACCGGGGTCGAGATCGGCAAAGACCTAAAGTTCGACGACCTCTTTGCCCAGGGCTATTCGGCGGTTATCATTGGCGTGGGTTTGACCGTTAGCCGTAACTTGAATATCCCCAACATCGATGCCAAGGGAGTGCTGCTCGCCCTACCGTTCTTATACGAGACGAACTTCACCCACCGTTACCCAGACATTGAGGGTAAGACAGTGGTCGTCATCGGCGGCGGTTCGGTCGCTACGGATGTAGCGCGATCGGCGGTACGCTCCGGTGCCAAGAAGGTGAAGCTAGCCTGTCTCGAAGCACGCCATGAGATGCCGGCGCAACCGTGGGAGGTTGAGGAATGCCTTGAAGAGGGGATCGAGATCAACTGCTCCCGCGGACCGAAGAGTGTCGTCGTCAAGGGAGGCCAAATCACTGGCCTGGAGGTCATGGAGGTCAAGGCCGTCTTCGATGCTCAGGGTCGCTTCAACCCCACCTTCTACGAGGACCGGGTATCCGTGATCGAAGGTGATCGGATCATCGTGGCAATTGGCCAGGGAGCGGACCTTTCTTTCCTCAAGGACAGTGGTGTCGAACTGAACCAGCGGGGCCAGATCGTGATCGATCCGAGCACTTGGGCGACCACTCGTGCGGGCGTCTTCGCCTGCGGAGACGTCGCTAAGGGGCCTGGTCCGGCGGTGGCAGCGATGGCCAATGCCCGATTAGTGGCTGCTTCGGTACATCTCTACCTGAGACAAGGCCAGTTGGTCGCTCTGCCCTCGCCGGTGTTTCAGGAAGTGCCTCCCCTCGAGGAGAAGACTATCGCCAACATCCCGAAGGCTGAACGAGCAGTATTGCCCACCGTGCCGCCAGAGAAGAGAATGCACAACTTCGATATCGTGGATGCCGGGTTTAGCCAGAAGGTGGCCATTGGCGAGAGCCAGCGGTGTCTGAACTGTGCTTCTGGCGCGGTACGTTTGGTGCAAACCTGCGTGGCCTGCCTCACTTGTGTGCGGGTCTGCCCGTTTGGCGTGCCGCGCACTGACAAGTATGGCAAGATCGAGGTGAACACCGAGCAGTGCCAGGCATGCGGTCTCTGTGCCCGTGACTGTCCGGGGCTGGCGATTAATTTGCGGCGCGAGGTGAACATTAGGGATCTCTTCGAGACGCTTCTTGCTGATGCTCCTCTTGGCGGCCCTGATCCAGTAATCCTTGCTCTGGGCTGCCACTACTGTTCTAGCGGCGACAATGGCGTGGCGGCGCCGGTCGCTGTAGGCTACCCCCCGAATGTCCTGTACGCAAAGCTCTTGTGCCTTGGCAAGCTGGACTTGCGAGACCTGCTCGCAGCCTTCGAGCTGGGTGCCGACGGCGTGTTAATGGCCTCATGCGCGGAGGATCGCTGCCACTTTGTGGGAGGCTGCACGCGGGCCAAGGGACGGGCCAAGCGGATTAAGGACCTGCTGGACCAGATTGGACTTGGCGCTGACCGGCTCTACATTGAGGAAGATGAGAGCGCTCCCGGTATACCACAGGCCACTTCCATCGATAAACTGACGGCGCGTTTGCGCGAGCTGGGTCCGAATCCGTCTCGCAAGTCGGCCGTTCGCAGCACTGCCTAGAGCAGCTATCAGCCATCCGACTCCGTCATCTCGGCGAGAACGCCATCGTCATTCCGGTTTTCGCCGGAATCAAGGCCCTCGCAGAGGCCTGTGCGCGAGACCTAGAACCCGCTTTTCGCCGGGGTGACGGGGCTGTGGTCTCCCGTCGTTCTCGCGAAAGAATCTGCCGGGGTTTGTCGCGATCCGGCAACCGTGTTGCTGTCGTCCATTGGAGTTCCATGGACCCGGGTGTGAAAGTCGGTGACTTAGTGGGTACCGATTAGCGCGCCGGTATGGGACGTATGCAGAAAAGTACGATCGGCGTAGAAAGACGCGACACTCCTTTCCTGCATTGCCTGCTGTTAACCGGTTACACCAACTCCCAATGGCTGGTCTTGCCTTCCAGCCCGACGCAGTCACTGGGACCGCGTCGGGCCCATATCATCCACCACCCTCTAACGGTCCACCGTAACGTAGGATTACTGCGACAACCATACCTCCTCGTCATAGCTGTAGTCGAAGGCATTCCATGGCGGATTGAAGTTCTGTACCCGCGGGGTCAAGAAGGTAGTGGAGGTAGCGACATAGAGCGTGGTCACTGGCGCATCATCGAGAAGCATGCGCTGGATGTCGAGGATCGCCTGCACTCGCTGTTGCTGGTCCATGATATGGCTTTGGGCCTCGATCTTCTTCTGGATATCCTGATTTCCCCAGCGATAGAAGGTTGCCGCCGCGCCGAAATAAGGCCTGAGGTATTCTTCCGGCTCCTCACTGCCCAGCATGATGTGGACGTTCAGGTCGTAGTCGTAGGTATACACTTTCTGGAAGTACGCGGCATTTTCCAGTTGGTAAATGGAGGCGTCGATACCGATCTTGGCGAGCTGCCCCCTGATCACTTGGGCGGTGTCGGAGTACATCCAGGCGTTCATCGTGTAGAGATCGGCCTTAAAGCCGTTAGGATAGCCCGCATTGGCCAGCAACTGCTTGGCCTTGGGGATGTCTTGCTTGATCATCTCCGAAGCGGGCAGCGCCCAGGGTGCGCGATCGGGGGGAAGCTGACCCACCAAGGGTATACCATGGCCGGGGTAGACTACGTCGATGCACTCCTGCTTGTTAAGGGCCAGCTGAAT
>Ga0315298_1008487_pt1 | contig 13091 bp, 10 predicted proteins | sample WHS_1_MG_FD_203077 | JGI IMG/M metagenome (GOLD analysis project Ga0315298, IMG submission 203077) | Extremophilic microbial mat communities from Washburn Hot Springs, YNP, Wyoming, USA - WHS_1_MG | ecosystem: Environmental > Aquatic > Thermal springs > Hot (42-90C) | place: USA: Wyoming...
TGGAATAATTCCAGCATTTAGAGATATAAATTATCTATTGGAGATTCTTGATAAAAGAATTGGTGAGGATTTAAAATTTGTTTTTTTAACTGGTGATAAAGATTATTTTTATAATATTGTTTCAAAACTAAACAATGAGATAGAAAAAAGAGGATTCAAAACATTTTTTATAGTTAAAGAAAATATGGGCCACTCAATCCCCCCTGATTTAGAAGAAAAACTAAAACACTCCCTCGATTTTTTATTAATGTAAGAAATTTTGAATGCTAAAAAAGTACCTGGTACATTCTTTGCATTTTTGAAATATTATTGATTATAATTTAAAATAATAGTAAAAGTATCTATAAAATAATATTTTTATAACATTCTACTATTCATTATCATGTAATATTTTTTGTTTCATCATCAATTAAATTTTGTGAATGTGTTTCAATTTCTATATCATTTAATATATTATCAAGTTTGTTTTTTCTTGTTGAAGTAAATTTGTTAAAATTTTCTTTAAGTTTATCAATAGATTCTGAAATCTTGTTAAATTCATCTATGAATGTTTCCCATTCCTTTTTAAATTTTATAAGTAATTCTAAAATTCTCTTTGCTGATTTTTCTATAACATAATGTTCTGAAGCCTGTCTAATGATTGAAAGAATTGCATATAAATTTAATGGCGAAGCAAGAATAACTTTCTTTTTAAGTGCTTCATCTATTATTTTAGGATTTTCATTTAAAAGAAAATGGTATACACCATCATTTGCAATAAATATAATAACAAAATCAACTGTGGATTCATTTATATACTCTCTATTTGCGACATCATTGACCATTTTGTAAACATTTTTAAAAAATTCTTTCTTATAGTATTCTTTATCATTTTCATTCTGCGCTTCAATATAATTTACATAATTATCTAAAGGAAATTTTGAATCAAGATTAATTTTCTTATTATTAGGTAGAAAAAAAGTAAAGTCTGGCCTCTTTCCTTCTATATTTTTTTGATATACATAATGAATTTTTTCTATTAAACCCGCATATTCAATTATATCTTTAACAAGTTTCTCACCCCATAGACCCCTTGTTTTTGTACTTGATGTAAGATAAGTTTTAAGTGTTTTTGTATCATTGCTTATTTCATTTAAAGTAGAAAGTGTTGCAACTATTTTACCATAATCTTCCTTAATGTTTGAAAGTGAATTGTAAAAATTATTTATATTTTCAATAATAGAAGTTGATACTGTTGTCTTGATACTTTCTTTTATAATTGAAATTTTTAAAATAAGATAAATAATTAAGATAATTAAAATTAAAATTAATATTCCAAATAAAATTTCAATTGATATATTAATTTTTTCACCTCTCTTTTAAATAATTATAACATATTTTATTATCAATAAAAATAAATTTATTTGATAAAATAACATCTTTTAAGAATTTTTGGTTTAAAATATTATTATTTTAAACTTTTAATACTATCAAGAAAATTAGCAAAAATTTTTATTAGTAAATATTAGAAAAATAAATGATATTAAAATTTATAAGCATACTTTAGAATTTAATTAAAATTAATTATTTTTAGTAAATTTTAGTCAATCTTAATGAATTTTCATAATATATATTTATTCTTTTTAATTTTTTAATGCTGAACATATATGGATATTTTTTTTAATACTATTGACTTTTAAAAAGACAAAAATATAATTATTTTAAAGATAATATATCTAAAAAAAATTATTAATTAGATTAAATCGGTCGGAAAGATGTTAATTCTTTGAGATTTTAATAAAAATTTGACAATCGGAAAGAACCTTGAAAATTAGTAAATATTTTTAAGGTTAAATTCTAAAACTGGATATTTAAATTAGATATTTTAATCTAATAAAAATTTAGAAAATTTTAATATATTCAAATATCCGAAAAAACCACCGGCATCTAATCTTATATTTTTATATATGGGGTTAGAATCAGTGACTTGATTAAAAAAGGATTGAGACCTTTCTTTCTCTCTCCAACAAGTGGTCAATTCTTTCGGTTAGAATCAGTGACTTGATTAAAAAAGGATTGAGACTTTGAGAAGTCAGGATGAGTGATGCTTTTTCAAAGAGAGTTAGAATCAGTGACTTGATTAAAAAAGGATTGAGACTAGCGAGTGAGGTTAAAACACCTCATCCCACCGTTCGAACCAGTTAGAATCAGTGACTTGATTAAAAAAGGATTGAGACTTTTTCTAAATATCTTCCTAGCAGATATGCTAGGGAGATAGTTAGAATCAGTGACTTGATTAAAAAAGGATTGAGACATTTTTCTATCCAACTTTCTGGTTGTAGACCAAAAAGGAGTTAGAATCAGTGACTTGATTAAAAAAGGATTGAGACTTAAGGTTCATCTTTCCTCCTTTCCTAATTTTTTAAATTGTTAGAATCAGTGACTTGATTAAAAAAGGATTGAGACACTGTGACCAATCTTTTATAACAATTATTTCTGTTGGAGTTAGAATAAGTGACTTGATTAAAAAAGGATTGAGACTGAGTAACACCCACATAGCCAACATAATAATTGAAACCAGTTAGAATCAGTGACTTGATTAAAAAAGGATTGAGACCATTTTTGATCGGGTTCATCAAAAGATGTCCAATTAGTTAGAATCAGTGACTTGATTAAAAAAGGATTGAGACTTTCATTAATTTTAATTCTCTTACCATTTTTTAAATTGTTAGAATCAGTGACTTGATTAAAAAAGGATTGAGACACTGTGCCCAATCTTTTATAACAATTATTTCTGTTGGAGTTAGAATAAGTGACTTGATTAAAAAAGGATTGAGACTCTGTAAGTGCCAACTTTATGAATAGGGAGAGGAAGTGTTAGAATAAGTGACTTGATTAAAAAAGGATTGAGACGCAAGTTTAGCTGCTAATGCCCATCCAATTTTTTTAGCGTTAGAATCAGTGACTTGTTTTAAAAGGATTGAATTAATTCATCCAAAATTAAATTAGTGGCTTAAAAATTTTAAAATATTTAAAAAATTTAAATTAAAATTTTTGATATAATATCTTTAAGGAGATGGGGAATTGATTGAATTAAAAGATTTAGAAAGAGATTTATTAAATTCATTTAAATTATCTATTTTAAATTTTACCTTAAAATGCGAAGATGAAATAAATTTACCAATTTATAAGGGTTCTACATTAAGAGGTAGTTTTGGAAAAATCTTATGGAAAATTATTTGTACAAAAAAAGATATTGATTGTAATAATTGCATCAATAAATATATATGTATATATTCACAAATATTTAAAACACCTAATCCTTTAAATTCAAAAATATTTAGTAAAATTAAATATATTCCTCATCCATTTATTATTGAACCACCTCTTGAAATTGATAAATTATATTTAAAAGGTAATGAAATTGAATTTAAATTAATATTATTTGGAAATATTATAAATTTTTATCATTATTTTATAATTGCATTTGAAGAATTGGGTAAAAATGGTATTGGTAAGAGTAAAGGACATTTTAAATTAAAGCATGTGATAGATGAAATGAATAATTCTATTTTAATTGATGAAAATAAAAATTCATTTTTACCAGATTCTCCTAATTTATTACCTCTCTCAAATTTATATGATGAATTTCTATCTCAAATTAATTTAAATGAGATAAAATTAAATTTTATTACACCAACAAGAATTGTATACAATGGAAAACTCATTGATGATTTACCATTTCATATTTTTATAAAAAATCTAATAAGAAGAATATGGTTAATTTTATACTTTCATCATAAAATTGATTTTACATTAAATTATAAAGAATTAATAGATTCCTCCTTAAATGTTGATATCAAAAATAAAAATTTATACTGGTATGATTGGGAAAGATATTCTTCAACACAAAATACAAAAATTAAACTTGGTGGTTTTAAAGGTGTGATTACCTATACAGGAGATTTAAAAAAATTTCTACCATTAATTTTTATAGGAAGTTATATACATATTGGTAAACAAACATCTTTTGGTTTAGGTAAATATGAAATAATAAAAGAGGTGGAAAATGGAAAATAAAAAATATGTATTTAATGTTATAACTCCAATAATTATGATGGGTGCTGAAAGAAATTCAGAATTAAGAGTTCTATCGATTAAAGGGGTTATAAGGTTTTGGTTTAGGGCTTTAATGGGATGTTTTATTGATAATACAAAAGACCTTTATACCTTGGAATCTGATATATTTGGAAACACTGAAAAAAAATCAAATTTTATTTTAAAATTAAATTCTATTCCTGAAACTAAAAAAATTAAAAATATTGAGTATGAAAATATTGATTATGAAAATTTTAAATATTTTCTTTTCCCTTATAGACAAAGAAGAAATGAAATTCAATGGATAAAAGAGGGGTCAAATTTTGAAATCGAATGTTTTTTTAAAAATAATATATATGAAAAGATAATAAATGAAACATTTGAACTTATTTCTCTTTTTGGTGGTTTTGGTGCAAGAAACAGAAGAGGATTTGGAAGTGTATGTTTAAAAAAATTAGAAATTTTAAATGAAAATGGATTTATAAATAAATTTAAAGAAATTATAAAAATATATAAGAATTATTCTTCTAATAAAAATTTAAATATAGATAAGCAGAAAGACTATTCTTGTTTTCTAAATGGAAAAATAGCAATTTTAGATAAAAATAATGATGATTATATTGAACAAATGAAATTTATTCAAAAAGTTTGGCAAGATTATCGAAGAACCAATCCATTATCAGAAAGAATTAATCTTGGTTTACCAATTATTGGGTATAATAACGAAAGAAGGGCATCTCCAATAATTTTTAAAATATTTAAAAAGGGTGATAATTACCTTATTATTATACTTTTTTTAAATTCAACTAAATTATTAGAAAAAAAATATATGGATAAAACAATTATAGATGAATTCTTTAAGTATTTAGAAGACAAATCTTTCTATATTTATGATATTAATACTATCTTACGGGAGGCTTGTAGATGATAGATAATTTAAAAATAGAAATATTAAAAAAATTAAATTTTTTTAAACCATCAGAGTCTGATTATTGGAAATATAAAATTCTTTCCTATTTACATGATCCACCAGAGAAGATGGTTTATATAAATGGAATTATAGAAAAGTCTCATGAAGATAAAGCAAAAAATTATATGGAAATTATCGATAAATCATTAACTATTGATGATAATATAAAAAAATTAATAGATAAATCAGATAAAATTGCTGCTGGAATAGATAGAGGACTTAATTTGACTGGTATAACTGATTTCCAATTACAGAGAGTAAATCCAATTTCAGGAAATAAATATGACATCTTTATTGAAACAGAAAATTTAGAAGAAATTATAAAAAATATTTTCAATGAAATAAATAATAAGTTTTCTTCAATAAGCGATTTAAATGAAAAATTTAAAAAAATATTTTATTATTTATATTTAATTTTGCCTCAAAAAATAAATGATGAAAACAAAAATTTTGATCCATATAATTTTGTTGCAGATACAAGAATACCAGATCATTCAATTTTTGATCATATGATAGCGACAAGTGCAGTTGCCACATCATTAAATAATATTTCTTTTTTATTATTTTCTTTAGGCCCTGTTCATTCTTTTATACAAACATCAAGAAAAACTCAGGATATTTTTATGGGAAGTTATTTAATTTCCTATCTATCATTTCAAGGTATATTAAGTGTTGTTAATTTACTTGGACCAGACCACATTATATACCCAGATCTAAGAGTAGTACCATTATTTAAAGAGTGGGTTAAAGAAAATATCTTTAAAGATGCAAATGAATTAATTAAAAATTATTTAAATGTAGATGATAAAGAAAAAAGAATTGCAAATATACCAAATGAATTTTTATGTATAATACCAACAGAAAATGTTGAATATATTGCTAATGAAATAACACACAATATTAATGAAGAATGGAAAAAAATAATAAATGAAATTAAAGAGGAAATTAAAAATAAATTAAATATAAATAATGGATATTTTGATGAAATATGGATGAGAGAAAAGGATAGTTTTCCTGAGATATATTGGGTCTCTTTACCCTGGGTTCAAGATTATAAAAATGAAAATGATATAAATGAATATATAGAAATGATTAAATCTAATTTTGTTGAAGATTTCTATTTTTATGATTATTATAAAATAATAAGTTCAGATGATAATAAATTTAAAGTTAACGACAAAACTTTTATATTTAAAAGTTTTAATGCAGGTAATTTATATTCACTATATCATTTATTACTTGATAAATTGATGGGTTCAAGGAAATTCATTAGAAATATAAATAAAACAGAGGAACCAGTTTATAAATGTGATATATGTGGTGAAAGAGAAGTTTTACATTTAAATAAAGAAGAAAATTATAATGCAATCACAAATTTTTGGGATGATTTAAGGAAAAAATTTAAATACAATTTTAAAAAAAATGAGAAATTATGTGCAGTTTGCACAACAAAAAGATTAGCACAAAAAATTTATTTTAAAGATAAATTTGGAGAAGAGGAATTTCCTCCAACATCTGAATTTGCAAATGTAGAATTTAAAAAGAAATTATATGAAAAAATTCCTATAGGTATTTATGGAGAATTTATTGATTATTTAAATAAAATACCTGATAAACATAAACCTATTCCAAAATTGGAGAATGATTTTAAAAATAGATATCCTGAATTTTCAAAAATTGACCCACTTTTTTTTGATGAAGGTTTTATTAATTCTGAAAAAATAATAAATGAATATCCAGAGATATCTAATGAAATTTTAAATGATATTAGGAAAGAGTTTAATGATTTAAAAAAAGGAGATTTTATTCCATCTTTAGGTAAATATTTTGCAATAATTTATATGGATGGAGATAATCTTGGTGATTGGATTGCTGGATTAAAAACACCTGATTTAACAGAAACTATAAATAAATATTATTTTGAAAAGTTAAAAGAATTAGATAGTGATTTATATTACTCGCTCACTAAAAAAATAAATTGGATAAAAAATGTAATAAGAGGTGATGGGAAATCACCGAAACCAATTTCTGCTGCTATTCATAGGGAGATAAGTAGAAGGCTATCTGAATTTTCTATAAATGAAACAAGAAAAATTGTAGAAGAGAAGAATTATGGGAAATTAATCTATTCTGGCGGTGATGATGTTATGGCTTTTATATCATTGAATAGTTTACTTGATGTAATTAAAGAATTAAGAAATACATATGTAGATGAAAAATATATGGGATCAAGAGCAACTGCAAGCATGGGAATTGTTATAGGTCACTTTGAAGAACCATTATCATTTCTCATTGAGGAATTAAATAAAGCATTAAATGAAGCAAAAATTAATGGAAGAGATAGATATACAATTAAAATAATTAAAAGAAGTGGAATAATAAAAGATTTCACATTAAAATGGTATGTAAATGGAGATTCTTCTGTTGATTTGTTAAAAGAAATAACATTCTTATTTTCAAATAAAGTTTTATCTTCAAATTTTCCATATGATCTCGAAATCAGAAATTTTGTTGACTATCCAGATGAAATGCTTGAAGATTGTTTTAATAAAATTTGGAAGAGAAATACAATTGATGAAGCAAAAGATTCTGGAAGAAATATTTTTAAAAGAGTATATTCATTTTTTGAAGATAATATTAAAATTAACAGAAATGAAGGTTTAAAAGATATTATAGAGATTTTTATTTTAGGAAGATTTTTATCTGGAGAAGAGGTGGTTGAATGATAATTTTTATAAGTTTTTTTGATTCGATGTTATTTAGAAAATGTATGCCATTTGATGCAGGAATTCATAGAATGGTAACATCATTTTATCCACCAACACCTACTACTATACAAGGTGCGATAAGAAGTTTAATCATTTCAAAGAATAATGTTAATTTTTCAGATTGGGAAAATTTTATAAAATATAATAAAACTGAAAATCGTTTAAATAATGAAAAATTGCTTAAATTAAAAGATTTAATTGGTGATACTGAGAGTCTTGGTAAATTAATATTAAAAGGTCCATTTATTGCAAAAAAATTAGAAAATAATAGATTTAAATTATATTTTGATGTTCCTTTAGATTTAGTAAAAATAAGAAAAAAGGAAGAAAATAAAATATTTAAGTTGGAACCTATAAAAGTTAAAAATCTAAATGGTAAATATAATTTTGTTTTTAATGATGATAAACTAAATTTCTTGCCTTGGTCTTACAGAGGGTTAAGAGTTGAAAGTTTTGAAAATTATTATATTAGTGAGGATGAATTGAAATTGTATCTTTTAGGAGAAAAAATAGAAAAATCTAATTTATTAAAAAAAGATGAAGTTTATAAAATTGAAAGAAGACCTGGTATATGGAGAGAAGATAGAGTAACTAAAGAAGGCATGCTCTATTTTGCAGATTATGTTAGAGTTGAAAATGATTTCGGTATTATTGAAGAAATAAATTTTAGTGATAACAATAATGTTGAAATAGATGATATTGGTACATTTTATTTTGGTGGTCAAACGAAAGTTGCAAAATATGAAAAGATTGATATTGATCCATTTGAAAATTTAAATAGAATTAAAAATATTATTAAAGATAAAATAAATAGATACAAAAATTTTAAAATATTATTTCTTACTCCTGTCTATCTTAAAGATCAATATAATTTGATGGACGATGTTTTATTATCAAAATCAGAATTAATCTCAATGTGTATTGGTAAACCATTAGTTATTGGTGGATGGGATTTGGCTAAAAATCAACCAAAAATCGCAAGAAAATTTATACCTGCTGGTAGTATTTATTATTTTAAATTAAAAAATAATGAATATCTTAGTGATAAAGAATTTGATAAATTTTGGTTAAAATCAATTTTAAAAGATAATTTTAATCAATATGGTTATGGTATCACCCTTTGTGGGGTGTGGTAAAAAAGGAGGTAAAAATGTTTGATATTAAAAGATTAATTTTATTTAATGCAATCACATCGATACACATTGGAAGTGGTTCAAAACTTGGAGTTATAGATCAACCTGTTCAAAGAGAAGTTCATACAAATTTTCCAATATTCCCTTCATCAAGCATAAAAGGAGGTTTTAGAGAAGAAGTTGAAGGACCAAAAACTGAAGAAAGATTAAAACATGCAAATATAATTTTTGGAAGCGATGAGGGTGGTAATAGATCTACTCCTGGTAATATTACATTTACAGATGCAAAGATTCTTTTTTTACCAGTGAAATCTCTTTTTGGAGTATTTGCCTGGATAACTTCTCCTTTGGTTTTAACAAGATTTAAAGAAGATTTAAAAATTTTGGGTACAAATGAATTTTGTGATTTTAATTATGAAAAAGATAAAGTTATAAAAGATAATAAATTTCTAACTATTAAAGATAACTCTTTATCAAAAAATTCAAAAATAACATTAGAGGATTTTACATTTGACACAGAGAATACTGAAGGTTTAAATAATTTATTAAATTTAATAAGTGGTATCTTTAGTGAAGATGAATTTAAAGAAAAATTTAGAAAAGATGTTGTAATTGTAAATGATGAAGTTTTCAAATATTTTATAGAAAATTCTTTGGAATTTTTACCAAGAATTAGAATAGGAGAAGGAGAAACAGCATCAGGAAAAGGTGGAAATATATGGTATGAAGAAAATATTCCTTCTTATACTATATTTTATTCACTTGTAATGTATAATAACAAAGAAGTAAAAATAAATGACGAAATTATTAAAACATGTAATTTAATTAATTCTTATATTAATAATGGTTATTTACAACTTGGTGGTAATCAAACTATTGGAAGAGGAATTTTAAAATATAAGGTTTTTTAGGAGGTAAATATGTCAGATAAAATTGAATTAAAAACCAAGAGTGATTTATTCAAAGAAGCATATAAATGTGTAAATGAGATAGATGAAAATATAAAAAAAGAATACTTATCTTTTGTTAAAAAATTTCCGGTTTTAATAGCGAAAAATGGTTTAATTTCAACACTTTTATTTATTGCTAAAAAGCGTGAAAATAATAATGCTTATACCAAAATAGGTTTACAAATATCAAAATATTTATCAAATAATGAAAGTGATTTGAATGTTCTGATTGATACATTAATTAATAAATATAGCACTACAGAAATAATGTATTTAACTAAAAAATCTATAGATTTCACAAGTTGTTTGAAGGAAGTGACAGAGGCATTATTGGAGGAGTAGTATGAATATAGAGATATTAAAAGAATTTTCTCAATCTATAGATAATTTATATTTATACTGGAACATATGTATAGCATATTATTATAAAATTTATTATAAAACATTTGAGGAATATGAAAAACAGAAGAAATCAACAGATGAAAAAATTAAAGAATTTAAAGAAATAGAGAGAAAAAATATAAAGGAAAATATAAAAGTTGATTTTATTAAAAATATAGAAAAAGATCTTAAAAAAAGATTTGATGAGATTTTGTTACAATATTTTAATTATTTAAAACAACAATATGTGAATGAATTAAAAAATGAACATAAAGATTATGACGATAATAAAGTTTATGAGAAATTTTATAATAATTTTGATAATAATTTTAAAATAGAAGATTTTAGCAATTTTTTAAAAAAATATACCAATAAAATATTAGAAAACGACAATATTAATGATGTTTTAGTAAAATTAGAAAACACACAAAAAAATATGATTAAATTATATGAGACTCAAAATTATAAATTTAAATGTCTAAAATTAACAACACTTGAGAGAGTAGTCATTGGAACTGGCAACCCCCACTTTTTTGAAGTTGGATTTTCATTACATCATCTCTTTGGCATACCTTATATTCCAGCAAGTGAATTAAAAGGTTTTACAAGATTTTATTATAAATTAGAAAAAGGTTTAAATGATGATTCTGAAGAAATATCATCAATTTTTGGCAATGAAAACAATAAAGGTTCAATAATATTTTTAGATGCTTTCTTAGCTGATATTAAAAATAATCCATTTGAATTAGATATTATGAACCCTCATTATGATGAATATTATAATAATAAAGGGCAAAATCCTCCTGCTGATTATTTAAATCCTAAGCCCATTTTCTTTATTACTTTAAAAAAAGGTGTTTCTTTTAAAACTTATATTATAAGTAAAGATGAATTGTTGTTAAATAATGTTATTAATATAATGAATAAAAAATTTTCAAATATAGGTATTGGAGCAAAAACTTCAGTAGGATACGGAAGATTTAATTTAGAGGAGTGTAAGTGAATAAAATTCATAAAAATCTTTTTTTGAATTTTATAAATAAAATTTTTACTTTTTTTAAGAATTTATTTCCACAAACAAAATATGGTAAAAGAGAATTTAAAATTTTATTATTAGAAATTTATCTACCTGGTTTAATTCCAATAACTCTTGGAAGTTTAGGTTTTTTGTCTGGCGAAAGAACACTTTTTTTAAAATTTCTTTATATAATACTTTTTATTTTATATATTTTAATCAATTTTTTAATTATAAGAAATAAAGTAATTAAAAAAGAGAAAATTAATGATATGCCTTTTTCTATACATGTTATACAAACTGAAGATAATGCAAAACTTAAACAATCTCAAGCAAAATTCTCCAATGATATACTTGCTTATTTAGAAGAAACAAGGCATCAATTATTTCTCTTTGAAAATATTTCACAGAGTTATCCGGGTTTAGAATTTTGTACATTCAATAGAACTGAAATTAAAAATGATAAATCATTTTGGCGTGAATATTTTGAAGATTTATCAGAAGAATGGAAATATTTTATATCATTAATATCTATTGCTGCATCACTTCATGCAGTAACTCATAATAGAAAATTTATTATCCATGTATTTCAAAATTGCCCTGTACTACTTTCATTCTATTTTGGTTATTTAATAGGAAATATTGACAATGATTTATATTTGTATAATTATGGTACTAAACCCAATAGTTTGGAAAAATATCATCCTGTAGTAGATTGTGTTAATACAGATCTTTCAGAATTTAGAAAAGTAGAAAATGATTTGAATTCAGATGAAATAAAAAATTTTATAATAAAAAGTGGAAAAGGATCAATAAAAACTAATAATTTTACAATTTTGAAAAACTTAATTGATATATCAAAACCTATTGATTTGTTAATTCACTTTCATTATAAAGAAGGAAAGGTTTTAGAACCTTTAGAAAATCAAATTATTATTCATAAAATGGTTAAGATAGATGAAAAAATTGAGCCTCATATTATTGGTGAATTATATAAGATATTATCACATATTTCATCATCTGTAAAAAATGAATTAAATATATATTTTAATACTTCAAATTCAATAGCCACTTCTATTGGTTTTGCTTTTGCTGGCTTAACTCAACCTCGCAATTTATATTTTTGTCAAAAAATTTTGGAAGGTGATGGTTCTATTAAATTTTCTTTAAAAGAATTGTATGAAATATCAAAAATAATATGATTGTATAATTTTGCACTTTGAAAATTAATTACTAAATTAATTGAAAGTTTTTCAAATCTTTATTGATCCGAAAAAACCACCGGCATCTAATCTTATATTTTTATATATGGGGTTAGAATAAGTGACTTGATTAAAAAAGGATTGAGACCTATAAAAACTCACCTCCTTTAATTTTAATTATTTAATTGTTAGAATCAGTGACTTGATTAAAAAAGGATTGAGACTATGGCGATACGGTGATAGACAATTTAAAATTTTTCTCTGTTAGAATCAGTGACTTGATTAAAAAAGGATTGAGACATATAAAAGAGGGTTCTCCCGCTTGCTATTTTGAATAGGAGTTAGAATCAGTGACTTGATTAAAAAAGGATTACTTTTTATAGATACCCTTTAGAGGAAATTAAATTAGAAAGTTTAGAATTAATGACTTTTTCTAAAAATTAAAGTTATATAATACTCACAAGGAAGAGAGAGAGCCTTAAATTTTATAATACTTTGCCTATTGGCGAATTTTTATTTCAGTAATGTTAAAAATAAAAAAAAGTTTATGGTCATCTGATATAAAGGTATACTTTAAAAATAAATTTTTCCCCTT